>Ga0070697_100005220_pt1 | contig 9978 bp, 10 predicted proteins | sample KBSK1501metaG_FD_65475 | JGI IMG/M metagenome (GOLD analysis project Ga0070697, IMG submission 65475) | Corn, switchgrass and miscanthus rhizosphere microbial communities from Kellogg Biological Station, Michigan, USA - KBS K1-50-1 metaG | ecosystem: Host-associated > Plants > Roots >... | reverse complement strand
CTTATTAGATGATGCCCGGGCACTCGTTTCTGATTCCGCCCGTTTCCTCCTGTGGCGCGTATATCAGGGTGAGGGCGTGAGATGGCGGACGAGCGGGGGCTGATGGCGAGGGTGGCGCGGGGGGACCAGGCCGCGTTCGGCGACCTGGCCCAGCGGTACAGCCCCAAGCTGCTCGCGGTGGCGGGGCGGCTGCTCGGCTCCCGGGCCGACGCCGAGGACGCCGTCCAGCGCGCCTTTCTCCAATGCTACGCGGGCGCCGCCGGCTACAACGCGCGCTGGGCCGTGTCGACCTGGCTCTACCGCATCCTCACCAACGTCTGCGTGGACGAGCTGCGCCGCCGGGCCACCCGGACGGCCCACGACGAGCGGTCGGCGCCGGGGGCATTCTCCGCGGCGTCGGGCAACCACCAGCCGCCGGCCGCCTATCTCGACCTCCACCGCGCGCTCGCACGCGTGCCGCGCGAGGCGCGGGTACTGCTGGCCCTGCGCTACGTGGACGGGCTCTCCTACGGAGAGCTGGCGCGCATCCGGGGCATCTCCATCAATACCGTGAAGAGCCAGCTCGCGCGGGGCAAGACCCTGCTGCGGGACGAGCTCGGCAAGCGAGGAGCGGGTCATGAGTGACGTGATCGGTGACGTGAGCAAGCCGGATCGGCTGGACGTGCTGCTGACGGAGTATTTCCGGCCGGAGACGGCGCCCGCCGGTCTGGCCCGGAGGATCGCGGCGGCGGCGCGGGAATCGGGGAGCGCGCTCGAGCGGCTGGAGCGACGGCTCGGGATCGAGGCCACATCGCGCGGCGTGTCGCTCGTCCGCACCGGCCGGCCCGCGAAGCCGGCCACCGCGGCCGCGCGGCGGCTGGCCGAGCAGGCGCGCGAGGAGATCCACGAGTACCTGCGGGGCCAGCGCGCCTTCTTCCGGGTGCCGGTGGACCTGACCGCGGTGCCCGATTTCCAGCGCCGCGTGCTGGAGGCCGCCGAGCACATCCCGTTCGGCGAGGCGCGCCCCTACGCGTGGATCGCCGCGCGCATCGGGCATCCCCGCGCGGTGCGGGCGGTGGGGACGGCGCTCGGCCGCAACCCGGTGCCGCTCATCCTGCCCTGCCACCGCGTGTGGCGGAGCGACGGCGGCCTCGGCGGCTACATCTTCGGCGCGGGCATCAAGGATGGCCTGGCCGCCTTGGAGCGCACCACGCCGGTGCTGGAGGGCTGCACGAGCACCCGCATCGTGTGCCGGGTGGGCTGCATCCACGGCCGGCACATGCGCCCGGACAACCGGGTCGTGTTCGCCTCCGTGGACGACGCGCGCTCGGTGGGCTACCGGCCGTGCAAAGTATGCCGCCCCGCGGCCTGAGGCGCGCGCCCTCCATCGAGACGCGACTCGGGCGGATCGACTGGACGGAGATGGCCCGGACCCTGGGCGATCAGGGCTGGGCAACCACGCCCCCGGTGCTCACGCCGGCGGAGTGCGCGGAGCTGATCCGCCTCTACCCGAACGAGCGTCGCTTCCGAAGCCGCGTCGAGATGGCGCGCTTTCGCTTCGGCGAGGGTGAGTACAAGTACTTCGCCGATCCGCTGCCGCCGGTCGTGCTCGCGCTGCGGCGCCACGCCTATCCGCCCCTGGCCGCGGTCGCGGGCGGCTGGGAGGCGGCCCTGGGCCGCAAGCCCGGCTATCCGCCCGACCTCGACGGCTTCCTGGTGGTGTGCGCCGAGCACGGCCAGACCAAGCCGACGCCGCTCCTGCTGCGCTACGAAGCCGGCGGGTACAACTGCCTGCACCAGGACCTCTACGGCGACGTGGCCTTCCCGCTGCAGATGACCTGCCTCCTGAGTCGGCCCGGCGTCGACTTCACCGGGGGCGAGTTCCTGCTGGTGGAGCAGCGGCCGCGCGCGCAGTCACGCGGCGAGGTCGTCCCGCTCGAGCAGGGCCAGATCGTGATCTTCGCCACGCGGGATCGTCCGGCCCGCAGCGCGCGCGGCGCCTATCGCGTCACCATGCGCCATGGCGTCAGCCGCGTGACCTCGGGCGAGCGCTACACGCTGGGCGTGATCTTCCACAACGCGAAGTAGCTCCGCCCCTCACCCTCTGCCCCTCACCCTCTGCCCCTCACCCCTACCCTCTCCCCAGAGGGGAGAGGGTGGACCCGATGACACCCTCGCCCCCCGGAGGGGGAGAGGGCAGTGTGAGGGGGCGCGTCGGGTGAGGGAGCGCGTCAGATGCTGGGGCGGATGTCGCGCGCGAAGGTCGCGTAGGTCGAGAGCATGTCGGCGAGGTCGCGGTAGCGGGCCTCGAGCAGGATCGACTCCACGCCCAGGTCGCGGTACGCGACGAGGTCCGCGATGACCTGATCGCGGGAGCCCTGCAGCGGCTTGCGGTCGGGGCCGAGCGGGGCGCTGCGCAGCGACAGGCCGGCGCGCACGCTGATCGTGAGCTGCTCGAAGGGACGCTTCTGGCGAGCGCATTCCTCCCGCAGCCGAGCGATGTCCCCCTTCAGGGCCTCCGGGGGGATGAAGGCGGCATGCCAGCCGTCGCCGAGCTCGACCACGCGGCGTAGCGCCCTGGGCGTATGGCCGCCGATCAGGATCGGGATGTCGCCGCGCGTTGGTTTGGGGAAGACGCCGATCTCGTCAAAGGAGAAGAACTCGCCGTGGTGCGCGGTCCGCGCGTCCCGCCAGCAGGCCCGCATCACCGCGATGGCCTCATCGCTCCAGGCGCCGCGGCGGTCGTAGTCGCCGCCAAGGAGCTCGATCTCCTCGCGCATCCAGCCCACGCCGACCCCGAGCACGACACGCCCGCCCGAGAGATGGTCGAGGGTGGCGGCCATCTTCGCGGCCAGCGCCGGGTTGCGGTGCGGGAGCACCAGGACGCTCGTCCCGAGCCGCACGCGCTCGGTGACGCCCGCCACCAGCGCCAGGGTTGTGAGCGGCTCGAGGAAGGGCACGTCGGGACCGAGGGGGAACTGGCCCGCGGGACTGTACGGATAGCGCGACGCGATGCGGCGCGGGATCACCACGTGGTCGCTGGCCCAGAGGGAGTCGTAGCCGAGCGACTCCATGCGGCGCGCGAAGGTGAGCACGTTCTCGCGGGTCCCGATGGGCCCGAACATGGGCAGGTGACAGCCGATCTTCATGGTCGCGCGCTCGCGGGCAGGGGGACTAGTCGCGGTGGGCGCCCGAGGCGTGCAGGATGCTCTCGCGCAGCTCGTCGCGCACGATCATCTCGCTCAGCCGCGAGCGCTGGATCTTGCCGGACGACGTCTTGGGAATCGTGCTGGGGCGCACGAGCAGCACCCGGGCGGGCCGGTGGCCGCGCGCCGCGCGGACCCGCTGGACGATGTCGCGGACCAGCCGCGAGAGATCCTCCGCGGCGGCGGCCTGCTCGCGCACCTCGGCCACCACGTGCAGGCGCTGGGTGCCGGTGCGCTCGCTCTCGACGCCCACCGCCGCCGAGTAGCGCACGCCCGGCACGTGGTCCACGATCTCCTCGATGTCGGCCGGGACCAGATTCTCCCCCCCGAGGATGATCACGTCCTTGAGCCGCCCCGTCACGTAAAGATAGCCCTCGGCATCGAGGAACCCCAGGTCGCCGGTGCGGAGCCAGCCGTCGCGGGAGAGCACCTGCGCGGTGGCCTCGGGGTTGTTGTAGTACCCCTGCATCACCCCGGGGCTGGCCACGCAGATCTCGCCCTCCACCCCCGGCTTGACCGCCTCGTCGCCGTCCATGATGCGCACGCGGACACCGCGGCACGGCGGCCCCACCGAGAGGAACTTGCCGGAGGCGTCGAGCCGGAGCGGGGTGCGGCGCGGCCAGATGGCCACCGCCAGGGTGGCCTCGGCCAGGCCGTAGCAGGGCGTGATCAGGTTCTCCACGCCAAACTTGGCCTCGAAGGCCTCGATGGTGCTCTGGCGCACCGGCTCGGCGCCGGAGAGCGCCTGCTTGAGCGAGGAGAGATCGAGGCCGCTCGTGTCATTGATGTTGCGCACGCAGTTGCGATAGCCGAAGTCGGGCGAGACCGTGAAGGTGGCGCCGACGCGGGTGACCAGCTCGAGCCAGACGCGTGGGTTCTTGAGATCGGGCGGGAGCAGGTAGAGCGGCGCGCCGTTCCAGGGGGGCGTGAAGGAGCAGCCGATCAGCCCCATGTCGTGGTAGAGCGGCAGCCACGACACGACGACGTCGTCGCGGGTGAGCTGCGCGGCCTCGGCCATGAACTCGACCGTCCGGACCACGTTGGCGTGGCTCAGCACCACGCCACGCGGCTGCCCGGTGCTGCCCGAGGTGTACTGGATGAACGCGATGTCGTCGCTGTCGGCGGTCGGAAAGGGTGGGGCCGGGTCGTCGACCTCGAGGTCGCTCGGCTCGAGCACGTGGCGGATGTTGGCGGCGCCCGCGTGCGACTCTTCCACCCCTTTGCGGAACCACCCGATGGTGGCCACCGCTTTCGCCTCCGAGTCGCGGAAGATGTTCGCGGTGGCCTCCACGCCCAGGGTGGGGTAGAGCGGCACCGGGACGGCGCCCAGGCGCAGCGCCCCGAAGAACGTGTAGAAGAACTCGGCGCAGGTGGGGTAGATCAGGCACACCTTGTCCCCGCGCTCGACGCCGGCGCGGCGGAGACCGGCGGCGTAGCGCGCGCTCTCCCGCCAGAGGCGGCCGTACGTCACCGCTTCGTCGAAGAGGTGAAAATAGGGGGTGTCGGGATCCTGGGTGGCCCGGCCCCCCATCAGCGCGGTCAGGGTGGCCGGGATGGGCGCTCCTGCCTTCACGGGCGGCATTCTAGCGAAAGCGCCCGGGACGGGGAAGCATTCTCAGAGGGCGTCCACCCAGGCGAGCACGTCGGGGAGGTGGCGGTCCAGCGCCCGGCGATTCAGGACCAGGCCCCAGTGCGACGCGCCCTCGAACTCCAGGTAGGACCCCCGGAACAGATGGGCCACCCGGCGACAGTAGGCGGGGAGCATCGTCTGGTCCCGCTCGCCCGCCACCACGAGCACCGGGCCGGACTTCTCAGGATCGACGGTTATTCCGCGCTGCCGGTCCTGCCGGGCCATGGCGGACTCGAGACCGAGGCTCGCGAGCGCGATCGCCACCTCTTCCCGGTCCAGATCGAGCATGGTCGGTTGATCCACCGAGGCGCGGTCGGTGACGCCGTACACCTCCGGTCCAAAGACACCCGGGGTGAGCGGCTCGCGGCGCGGGGCGTCGAGGATCTGGCGGGGCGCGCTCGGCCCCAGCGCTACCACCCCACGTACCGGGTAGGCCGCCCCGTACATCAGCGCAACGAGCCCGCCCATGCTCCAGCCGATGACGATCGGCGGCTCGGCCAGTCCCCGCGAGGCGGCGCTGATGTCCTCGACGTAGTCGGCCATCACGACGCTCCCGAGATCGTGGCAGGGCGCGGTGCCGTGGCCGCGGAGATCGGGCGCGAGCACCCGATGCCCGCGCGCGGCCAAGCGCTCGCGCCAGAAGCGCCAGACGCCGCACGAGTTGGCGGCACCGTGAACCAGGACGATGCTAGCGGTCGAGAATGATGGAGTCGAAGGTCTCGGCGTAGGCGTAGCCCTTGAGCTTGCCGAGCTGGGCGGAGCGCTCGCGGACGCGCTTCTCCACTCCCGCGAAGTCCTTGAACTGGCTGGCGTGACAGGATAGCGCCTTGATCTTGAGATCGATGGTGTCGGAGATGTCGACGATCACCTCCGGATTCTCCCACCACATCAGATAGATCTCGCGGACCTTGTGGGGCTCGAGCCCCTGCGCGAGCAGCTCCGGGAAGGCCATGTGATCGCGGGCGAGGGGATAGACGCAGTCGAGCGCGATGCCCGCCACCGTACGGTGGTCTCGATGCGAGGCGCCCAGGTTCTTGGTCCGGTGCGGATTCTGGATGATGAGGCGGTCGGGCCGGTGGCGCCGGATCGACGCGGTCACCGCCATGCGCGTATCGCGCGTGTCCTCGACCTCGCAGTCGGGGAAGCCCAGGAATTCCACCGTCTCGACGCCCAGGACCCGCGCCGCGTTGCGCTGCTCCTCCTCGCGGATCCGGGCCAGGCGCTCCGGCGTCATGCTCCGGTCCCCGGACCCCTTGTTGCCGTTGGTGACGATGCAGTAAACGACCTGCTTGCCTTCCCGCGCGAGCTTGGCCACGGTCCCGCCCGCGCCGAACTCGGAGTCGTCGGGGTGGGCGGTTACGACCATGACGCGCTCGATCGGCGCCGGCTGTTTCGAATCGGGCATGAACGGAGCTCCTTTCGTGGGGACATCTTATCAGACCCCCCGACACCACCCCCCTCGACACCAGGCCCCTCGCCCGACCCTTCCCCCTGAGGAGAGAGGGTGAACGTTATAATGCGGCCGGTGACCAACCGGACCGCCGGCGTCGTCCTGCTCCTGCTCCTCCTCGCCGGCTTTCTCCTCCTGAGCGCGCTGCCCAACCAGATGGCCTCCATCCGGATCGGCGGCCTCTCCGTGCTCTGGTGGTACGGCGGCGTCCTCGCCCCGGTAACCGGCGTGCTGGTTGCGATCCGCTGGCTCGCCGACGCGCTGCCCGCGTCGCCGCGCGACGAATGACGTCGGTCTCCCGCGTCCTGGCCGTCTGGCTCACGCCCGCGGCGCTGCTCGCCGTGCCGGCCGCCTGTGCGGGCCGCGGGCCCGACGGGCTCTGGCTTGGGCTCGCCCTCACCCTGGTGCCGCTGATCACGCTCGGTCTCGGGATGGTTCGCGTGCCCGCCGCTGCCGACACCCGCGGGGAAGGCGCACCCCTCTTTCCGGTTGTGATGCTCCTGGTCACGGTAGGGGTGCTGATCTGGGCGAATATCGCGCTGGCCGGCGACGTGGCGGTCTGGCTCGGCGCGCGCCGCTGGCAGGGCATCGTGGTCACCGCGGTGGCCGGCTGGCTGCTGACCGGCTGGCGCCCGCTGCGACGGACCGCGCCGCTGTTGCTCTCGATCGCGCTCGTGGCGGCCGCGGTGCCGCTGCTGCAGGTCGGCTGGGCCCTGGGGCTCGGCCCGATCACGGCGTGGGACCGCGTGGCCGCGCAATCCGCATTCCGCTTTCCCCCTTCGAGCCCGTGGGTCACCACCGGGCGCGATCTGGTATCCGCCCGGGGCGGCGCCCCGCTCGTCTTCGACGAGGTGCATCGCCTCACCGCGCCGGCGGGCGGCCTGCTCCGCGCGAGGACGCTCGATGGGACCCGCCCGGCCGAGATCGAGTGGACGCTGGCGCCGGGCCAGACGGCCACCGTGCGGGCCGGCGACGAGCTCGTGCCCAGCCCGTCGCTGCGGCTCCGCTTCGAGGCGGACAAGCGCGTGCCGGGTGCCCCGCCGTCGGGCATGGCCTGGGCCGAGGACCGGCCGCGGCGCTGGCCCGTGCGCGTGGGTCTCCTCGTCACATTGCTCGCGGGCGCCGCCGCCATGCTTCGGGCGGGTCTGATCGTCCGCCTCTCCCGCGACGGCGTGGGCTTCGTGGCAGGTGGGCTGCTGGTGGCGTTCGCGTGGGCGCAAGCCTGGGCGATCTACTCCATGCTCCAGGCGCCCGATCTCCTCCTGGGCGGCGTCACGCCCGAACGGCTCATCGAGCTGCCGGGGCCGGCGCTCTTCGCGGATCCGTGGCGCCGTGCCCTGCAGACATCGCTGCTCCTCGCCGGGTTCGCCGCCTTCCTCGCCTCGAGCGTGGCGCTACGCGAGCGGCTCGGTGCGCTCGACCCGACCGGGGGCGGTGAGATCGGACGTGATCCGGGTCTCTGGGCTGGCCTCTTCGGAGGCGCTGCGCTCGCGAGCCTCTGGCCCGTCGATCCGTGGTCTCTCACCCTGCTCGCGCTCGGCGGCGCGGGCTGCGCGCTCGGGCCGGCCGCGCTCTGGCCTCCGCCGGCCGGCCGCGCCGCGCTGGCCACGACCGCCGGCGTGGTCGGGCTCGTCGTGTTCGCCAGCTTCGCGGCCGCCCAGCTCCGCGGACCGGCGACCGGGCTCCTCGGCGCGGCCGTCGGCTATCCGGCCCTCGTCGGCGCGCCCGCCGGCGCCCTCGTGCTCTGGCTCGGCCGCGGACGGCGCTAGCGGTGGCGGCGCTCTTCAGCCCGACGCTCGTCGCCTGCCTCGCCATCACCTCCGCCGTACACATCGCGGTCTACATGCTCAGCACCACGCTGCCCCTGCACATGGTCGCGCTGGGCGCCAGCAAGACGCAGGTGGGCCTGCTCTTCTCGGTGAGCGCCGGAGTGTCCATGGTGATGCGCCCGCTCGTCGGTGGCTGGATCGACCGCTACGGCTTCCGCCGGGTGATGCTGCCGGGGGCGCTGGTCCTGGTCGCCACGCTCCTGGTGCTGCCGATGGCCGGGAGCCCCGGACTCTTCATCGCGTTGATGGCGGGCCTGGGTTTCGGCAACGGGCTGGTCTCGACCGGAGCCGGGGTGCTGGCCGCCCAGGCGAGCCCGCCATCGCGACGAGGCGAGGCGCTCGGCATCTACTACGTGGCGACCTCGCTTGCCTTCGCGGTCGGCCCCCCGCTCGGCTTCGCCCTCTACGCCTCGGGAGGCATGCGGCGCTGCTTCCTGGGCGCGGCGGCCATGGGCGTTGGCATCGCGCTGCTCATCTCGAGCCTCAGGGAGACCACGCCAAGTCCCGGATCCGATCAGCGCTTTCGCTGGCTCAGCCGGCGGGCTCTTCCCGCGGCGGCCACGGTGGTCGCGGTCAACATCGGCTACAGCTCGATCTACGCGTTCCTTCCGCTCTACGCGATCGCGTCGGGTCCGGACGGCAACCTCGGCTGGTTCTATGCCCTCTTCTCGATCTGCATCATCACCGGGCGCCTGGCCCTGAGCCGGCTGTCCGATCGCATCGGGCGGGCGCGCGTCATCATCCCAGCGGTGTCGGCCACCATGGTGAGCTATCTGCTCCTGGCGCTGCCGCCCCGGGTGCCGACGCTGGCCGTCGCGGCGGTACTGCTCGGCGCCGGCGTGGCCGTCTTCTATCCGACCCTGCTCGCGCTCCTGGTGGACCGGACGCCGGAGGCCGAGCGGGGCTCGGCCATCGGCACGCTCTCGGGCTCCTTCGACCTGGGCAGCGTGGTGGGCTCCATGCTGGTGGGCGTCACGGTCGAGCGGGTCTCGTACGCGGCCGGCTTCCATGTAGCAGCGGGTGGCGCGCTGCTCGGGCTCGTGCTCTTCGTGATCGTGGAGCGGCGCCTGATGGGCCGCGCCGTTTTGCCCCGGCCGTTGCCGGGGGTATGATGTAGCGTCCATGGCCAACGATCGGATCGTCGTCCGGGGGGCTCGCGAGCACAATCTCAAGGCGATCGACCTCGAGATCCCCCGCGACCAGCTCGTGGTCATCACCGGCCTGTCGGGGTCGGGCAAGTCCTCGCTGGCCTTCGATACCATCTATGCTGAAGGGCAGCGCCGGTATGTCGAGTCGCTGTCGGCGTACGCGCGGCAGTTCCTCGAGCAGATGGAGAAGCCCGACGTCGACTCGATCGAAGGCCTGTCGCCGGCGATCTCGATCGAGCAGAAGACGACCTCCAAGAACCCGCGCTCGACGGTGGGCACCGTCACCGAGATCTACGACTACCTGCGCGTCCTCTTCGCCCGGGTGGGCATCCCCCATTGCCCCCAGTGCGGCAACGTCATCTCGGCCCAGACCGTGCAGCAGATGGTGGACCGCGTCATGACCCTCCCGGTCGGGAGCCGGCTCGCGGTGCTGTCCCCGGTCGTCCGCGGACGGAAGGGCGAATACCGCAAGCTCTTCTTCGACCTGCGCCGGCAGGGCTACGTGCGGGTCCGGGTCAACGGCCAGCTCCGCGAGCTGACCGAGGACATCGAGCTGGCGAAGACCAAGAAGCACACCATCGAGGTGATGGTGGACCGGCTGGTGGTCAAGGACACGCTCGGCGGGCGTCTCGCCGACTCGCTCGAGACCGCGCTCCGGCTCGCCGACGGGGTGGTGCAGGTGGAGGTGCCCGACGGGCCCTCCTTCCTCTTCTCGGAGCGGCTGGCCTGCGCGGCC
>Ga0070697_100005219_pt1 | contig 9978 bp, 7 predicted proteins | sample KBSK1501metaG_FD_65475 | JGI IMG/M metagenome (GOLD analysis project Ga0070697, IMG submission 65475) | Corn, switchgrass and miscanthus rhizosphere microbial communities from Kellogg Biological Station, Michigan, USA - KBS K1-50-1 metaG | ecosystem: Host-associated > Plants > Roots >... | reverse complement strand
TCTGGCAGCCGGTGCCGAAGGGTCTTCCTGCCCGCGAAGTGCTGGCGTATCTCACCGCCTTCGTTTCCCTCGCCTCCGGCGTCGGACTGCTTTGGAAGCGCACCGCCGCCCCCGCTGCCCGCCTGCTGTTCACCTGGTTCCTGATCTGGCTGCTGCTCTTGAGGGCGCCCGCGATGCTCCGCGCGTTCGGCGTGGGTTCGTGGTGGGCAGCCTCTCAGACCGCGGTGATGGTTGCGAGCACTTGGGTCCTCTACTCCTGGTTCGCCAACGACTGGGACCGGCGAGGCCTTGGTTTCGTCATCGGCGAGAAAGGCGTGCGCATTGCGAGAGTGCTCTTCGGCCTGGGCTTGATCCCCTTCGGCCTGGCCCACTTCCTCTACCTCGGCGCGACCGCCCCACTGGTCCCTGCCTGGCTGCCGGGGCATGTGTTCTGGGCGTACTTCACCGGCGCCACGTTCATCGCGGCGGGCGTCGCGGTGCTCATCGGCGTGTATGCGCGGCTGGCGGCTGCGCTCACGGCGTTGCAGATCGGCATGTTCACGCTGCTCGTCTGGGTACCCATCGTGGTGGCAGGACGACCCAGCGCCTTTCAATGGAACGAGTTCGTCGTCTCAGTGGTGCTGACGGCCGCCGCATGGGTGGTGGCGGATTCCTGGCGCGGCACGCGCTGGCTCGCCGTGCGCAAGGGCTAGCCGCGGAAGCACTTCGAACGATGCACGCTCTTCGCGCTGATCACCGAGCGGTAGGATGCGGTCATGCGCATTCTCATCGCCACCCTGAGTCTTGCTGTGCTCTTCGCGATCCACCACTCGGAGGCCGGCGCGTCTGGGCCAGCCATTGCCCGCGTCTGGCACGGGCGCGTTTCGGCCGCCAGGGCCGACGAGTACGCCAAGTACCTGGCGGCATCGATCAAGAAGTTCCGCGTCATTCCAGGCAACCGCGGCTACCAGATGATGCGCGAGGACGCCGGCACCGAAGCGCACTTCGTGGTCATCAGCTTCTGGAATTCGCGAGACGCGATCCACGGCTACGCCGGCGCCGACATCTCCAAGGTGCGGCCGCTGCCGCGCGATGGCGAGTTCTTGATCGAGCCCGAGGCGACGGTGCGGAACTACGATCTCGTCGTCGACGAACTGCAGCGCTAAGAGCACCGACGCAGCGGGCGGAACAGAGAAGGACTCTTGCCGGCCACTGGCGTAAAAGTGTCGCCTCCCAGACGTGGTGACCGATGCCTCGCTCCCGTAAACAGCCCGCAAGATCGACGCGGGAGTCATCAATGTAGGGTCGGCCACGTCTCGAGTAGCCCGCGTTGGCCAGGCCGAAGTCGCTCGGTCGCGAGGCGCGCGAGCTCGGGGCCGCCGTCATCGATCGTCGGCCGGTGCATGTTCCTTCTCATTGCTCACGGCTGTGATCGAAGGCATATACGGTTCCGAGCCGCCCAGGAGGGTACCCCATGACGAAAGCGAGCCGCGTCCCCGTGATCGGTGTCCTGTTGATCGGAGTGCTTTGTCCGCCGGCGCCTGTGTCGGCGCAGCAGCGCCCGGCCATCGCCGACCAGATTGCCAAGACCTACGGGCTCGACTCGTTTGGTCAAATCGACGCGATCCGCTACACGTTCAACATCGATCTGGCCGCGCTGAAGCTGAAGTTTTCCCACTCCTGGATCTGGGAGCCGAAGACGGACCGGGTGTCCTACGAGGGCAAGGACAAAGCCGGCAACCCGGTCAAGGTCACGTACTCGCGGTCTGAGCTCAGCAGCCAGAGCGCGGCCGTGAAGGACGAAGTCGATCCCGGTTTCATCAACGATCAGTACTGGCTCTTGTTCCCGTTCCATCTCGTCTGGGATACCGGCGCCACGGTGGAAGATGCCGGCATGCAAAAACTGCCGCTGGGGAAAGGTTCCGCGAGGAAGGTCTCGGTGAAGTATTCTTCCGGCGGCTACACGCCGGGTGACACCTGGGTACTTTACGTCGGCACCGACGGCCGGATCCGTGAGCTCGAATTTCACCACGGGGGAACCGCGAAGCCGAGTCTCGTCCTTGCGACCTGGGCTGACTACAAGAAGGCTGGACCGCTGCTCGTTTCCCTGGATCACCGTGGAAAGGCCGACGGCAAGCCGTTTCGCCTTTTCTTCTCGAATGTGGCCGTCAAGCTGGCGGGGTCAGACACCTGGATGGAGGCGAAGTAAGCTGCTCGCGGGGTAACGATGGCCGAGACTGTTCCAGGTGCACCTGGTGGCGTCGGCGCGGCGCCACGCTTCGCGCTCGGGATCGGCCTGACGAACGAGTGCAATCTCTCGTGCGCGTTCTGCTATCGCGATCCCTCCCGCGTCGATCGTCTCGACCTCGAGCAGGTACGAGCGGTGCTCGACCGCCTGCCGGTCCAGTCGGTGAATCTCGGCACGGGCGAGAATGGCATGCACCCGCGGTTTCACGAGATGCTCGCCCTCTTGCGCAGCCGGAACGTCAAGCTGACGATGACGTCGAACGGCCTGAGCGTCGCGGCCCTGGACGACGACGAGCTTCGCGCGTTCCACGATCTGGAATTCTCGCTCGACTATCCCACCCGTGAGGAGCAGGACGCGCAGCGCGGCCCGGGCAACTGGGATCTGGTGCATGCGCAAGCGGAGCGCTGCCGCCGGCTCGGAGTCCCCGTCACGATCATCGCGGTGATGATGCGGACGAATTTCCGGCGGCTCGCCGAGATTGCGAGCATCGCCGGGCGGTACGGGGCGCCCCTGCGCGTGAACGTCTGCCAGTCGGTGCGCACGGACGCCTTCGCGCTCACGTACCAGCAGTACTGGGAGGGGTTCGAGCTGCTCTTCTCCGAGACCGACGTGCTCACGGTCGGCGAGCCGCTCGTACGGGCAATGCTCGGGCTGCCGCGCGGAGAAGGCGGATGCGGCGCCGGGACGGTGCGAGTCTCGCCGCGCGCGACGGTGCAGCCGTGCGTGTATTGGCCTGGACCGGGCGACCCGCTGTCGCTGCTCCTCGAGGTGGGCGCGGACGTGGTCGCGACGCCGGCGTTTCGCGCCGCTCGCTCGGTGCCTCCGGCATGCGAACCGTGCGAGCTGCGCGAAGCATGCGGAGGCGGATGCGCCGGCCGCCGGCAGCTCGACGGGGCGCTCGATCGACCCGATCGGTATTGCCCCATCGTGCGCGGCGAACGGCGACGGCTGCCGATGCGCCTCGCGCCGGGCCGCGATCTGCCCAAGGCCGGCAGCGCCTGCACCACGATCGTCATGGCGCGCTCGCCGGCGGCGGAGCCGGCGGCGAATTGAGCTCAGCCCCCGATGGCGGACGCTTTCTTCGCCACAGCCACAAGGCAGCACCGAGCAGCGCTCCGTACTCGACCACAAGCGCCCAGACAGGCATCGCCCAGGGCACGGCGAGCCGCCACACGACGTAGGTGCTCAGGATCGATACCGTCCAGATCGCCAGCGGCATCGTCTGCGGCGCGACGAGAAACGGCGCGAGCCAGACGAGGTACCAGGGATAGACCAGCGGCGCACAAAGGAGCGCTGCCGCCATCGGCCACGCCCAGGCTTGCGGCGAGGCCAGCGAGAGCCGGCTGCGCGCCCAGGCAGCGACCACCAGACCGGTGGCAACAGCGAACCCCGTCGCCGCCGCAGGGCCTGCGAGCGATGCGACTTCCGAGAAGATCGGTCCGTTGAAGCGGAACCGGACGATCACTTCCGGCACGGACCCGATGGGCAGGCGGTGGCGGTCCCAGAAGGGCACATACAGCGCCAGCAGCACGGCGAATCCGGCGACGACGTGGCGGCGCGAGACGCGCCGCCACAGGAGCGGCAAGAGAACGATCGGGAGGGGCTTCACCGCGACCGAAAGCGCAAATGCGATGCTGCCGACCAGCGGCCGGCCGCGCGCGAGCGCGAAAGCAGCCAAGGCAACGAAGAGCGCGCCGACCACGTCGAGGTGTCCGTGGCGGGCGACCTCCAGCGAAACGAGCGGGCTCCAGAGATACGCGAGCACCCAGCCCGGATTCGCGCCCGCGGCAACGAGAGACCGCCAGACGACGAGCGCCAGGAGTGCGTCGCAGACGAGGGCGGCCACCTTGATGGCTCGCGCCGATTCGCTCGGCATCGTCGCGGCGAGGAAGAAGAGCTGCGCGCCCGGAGGGTAGGGGCTCGGCACGTCCGGGTTGTTCATCGGCCAGCTCTCGCTCGTACGCAGGAAAGCGAACGCGGGATCGGCCGGGATCACGGCATAGGGGCTCAGGCCGGCGCGGACGACGCGGGCGTCCCAGACGTAACGGCGCAAGTCAGCGCCTGGTTCCGGGGGCGCGAGCAGCATGGGGACGCGCCAGGCCAGAGCCAGCCCGGCGCAGGCGATCAGAGCGCGGCCGGAAGGCCGCAGGCCGTTCGCGACCTGGCGCAGCGTTGCGAAGTACCCGGCGGCGGCGAGCGCGAGCAGGACGAAGAAGGGGACCGTGCCGTCGTCCGGTCGAATCAGGCCAAAAGAAAGGAGCGCCAGGCCGATGATGGCGCCGCCCGCCCATGTTCGATAGGTGGCGCGGAGCGGTTTCGTCTCGTCATCCCGCGCGGTCGTCATCGTGAGCTTCCGAGCCCGGTCGCCACGACGCGAGCAGCGCGGCAGTGCGAGGCGCTCGCGCGGGCTCCGCGCGCAGCTCGGCGTCAAGCCGGCGCAGGTCCGCGGGCACGTCGACGTCGTACCAGGGTTTGGTGAAAGCCACCGACAATCCGAGCGCGCGCGCGTTCCCGAGCAGCGCATCGCGAGCGTTGCCCGTGCCGAGCGGCGCCGAGTCGAAGAGGCGCGGGTGCATCGCCGACGCGCCGACGAGATAGTAGCCGCCATCCTCGGTCGGTCCCACCACCACCTCGTTCGTCTCGAGAAGCTCGAAGGCCGACCGGAGGATCGCAAGCGGCAGATGCGGGCTGTCGCTGTCGACCGCGACGACGCGGCGGAAGCCCGGGACGAACTGTTCGAAGGCCGAAACGAGCGCGGCGGCGAGCCCGTTGCCACGCTGCCCGACGACGTGGACGCCCGCTGGCAAACGGGCCTCGATGTCGGGCACGTCTTCGGAGGGGCACATGACCGCTACGTGGACGCGAGAGAGCGCTTGGACGAGCGCCAACGTATCGCGCAACATGCAGTCGGAGAGCTGGACGACGTCGCGCGGTGGGTACGCGGCGGTCAGTCTCGTCTTCGCGAAACCTTCCCGGGGAGCCTTCGCCATGACCACGGCGGCGCCGCGGATCCCTTTTGTTCCGCAATCGATCGCGGGCCGGCTCATGCGGCCGGTCCCGGTTCCGCTGGACCCGTCGCCGGCCGCAGCCGGTTCTTCACGATGCCCGCGAGGATGCACCAGGCGGCGCCGATCGAGCCTCTCAGCGTTCCGCTGATCTTCGAGACGCCGATGCGCGGGTGGTAACTGACGGGTACCTCCATCACGCGATATCCGTGCCTCGCGCCGCGCGTCACCAGCTCCACGGCCCACCCATAGGTCATCTCGCGCAGAACGACCGCCCGCAGCACGTCGCGGCGCACGGCCCGGAACGGCCCGAGATCCGTCAGCGAGATGCCGTACAGCCATCGGATCAAGGTCGCCGCGAGGCGGTTGCCGAACACCGCGTGCCACGGCATCGCGCCGGGCACGAGGCCGCCCGCGAGCCGCGATCCGAGGACGACGTCCGCGCGGCCCTCGCGGATCGGGTCGAGCAGGCGCTCCAGCTCGCGAGGACGGTCGCTGTAATCCCCGTCGAGGAACACGACCGTCTCGGGGTCGTTCGCGGCTGCGAGACCGGTCAGGCAGGCGCGACCGTATCCGCGGCGCGGCTCGACGATGACCCGCGCGCCGTGTGCCGCGGCGATCTCGCGCGTCCCGTCGGTCGAGCCCGCGTCGACGACCAGCACTTCGTTGACCAGGGGCGCAGGAATTTCCTCGAGGACGCGCGCGATCGAGCTCGCCTCGTCGTACGTGGGGATGACGACGGTGACGCGCATCCCGATCGACCTATCCGAGGCGCCAACCCGGATAGCGGCGCGCGAGCAGGGCGTCCACGCCCCACGCGCGGCCGGCCCGCCCGTACGCGACGCTGAATGCGACGATCACGGGGATGCCCAGCTCCCAGACCCAGGAAGTGCCGAGCTCCGACACCCAGAGGCTGAAGAGGAACGCTCCGCCGGCGGCGGCGACCAGGCGCGTCGCGGCGCCCGCCACCAGGAACACGCCGAATCCGAGCTCGGTGATGGCCTGCAGCGGCGCGACGATGCTCGCGTTGGCTGCCATCACGGAGATGAGGCTCTTCCAGACGGCAGGTGAGTGTCCGTTCTTCACGTAATAGTCGATGACGCCCTTGTACCCGGCCGGCGAGTACGCGCCTTTGCCCAGGTTCTCGAAAAAGACCCAGACGAACAACGCGCCGAGCGCTACACGCAACACCGCCAGCGCGCGCTGCTCGCGGGACACCCCGATCATCTCCGTCGCGTGGTCGTCCAAAGGCCCCTCCCTTTCTCTTGCTTCGGCGAGCCGTCGCCTGGTTATAGCTCACGGCGCAGGTTTCAGGATTCCCAGCGGATGAATGTGCGAGGATAGGGATCGTCGTGACCGTGAATTCCGAGCAGATCGAATACTGGAACGGCGCCGCCGCGGACACCTGGGTCGCTCAGCAAGAACGCCTCGACCGTCAGCTCGATCCTCTCGGCCGCGCCGCCCTCCGCGCGCTCGCTCCGCGCCCCGGCGAACACGTCCTCGACGTCGGCTGCGGCAGCGGCCAGACGACCCTGCAGCTCGCGGACGCCGTCGGACCGGGCGGCCGCGTGGTCGGTCTCGACCTTTCCTCGCAGCTGCTCGCCGCGGCGCGCAGGCGCAACCAATCCGCTCACGTCGCATTCGAGCGCGACGACGCGCAGACGCACGCCTTCGACCAGCCCTTCGACGCGATCTACTCGCGCTTCGGCGTGATGTTCTTTGCCGACCCGGTGGCCGCGTTCGCGAACCTGCGCCGCGCGCTGAAGCCCGGCGGCCGCATTGCGTTCGTGTGCTGGCGGGCCGAGGCGGCCAACCCGCTCATGACTTTCCCGATGGCCGCCGCCGCGAAGCACCTCCCGCCGCTCCCTCCGCCGCAGGATCCGGACGCCCCCGGCCCTTTCGCGTTGGCCGACAGCGCGCGCCTTGGCCGCATCCTCGAGGCCGCCGGGCTCGGTGCCGTCGCCATCACCCCACACGACGAGCCGATCGGCGGCAGCGATCGCGCAGGCACGCTCGAGCTGGCCCTCCAGATCGGCCCTCTCGGCCGGTACCTCCGCGAGCACCCCGAGCGACTCGCCGCTGTCGTCGGTCCCGTGCGCACCGCGCTCGAGCCGTTCATCGTCGATGGAATCGCGCGTATCCCTTCGGCCACGTGGATCGTGACGGCGAGTCGCTGATCGTTTCCGAAGAAGGCCCGATGCGCCGTGGCCCTCGAAATTCCCTAGCTTGGTAGGCCGTTGCCTCGCCGCACGGACGGGAGGACGAACTGGAACGTGGCGCCAGGGCCGGCGTTGCGCGTGGCCCACAACTTGCCGCCATGGGCCTCGATGATCGATCGGCTGATGGAGAGTCCCATACCCATGCCGCCGGGCTTGGTGGTGAAGAACGCGTCGAACACCCGCGCCATGTCGTCGGGATCGACCCCGACGCCGGCATCCTCCACCGCCACCCGAACGGCCTCGGGTGCGTCCTGCAGCGATCGGATCACCAGCTCGCGCGGCCGACCCGTTACCCCCTCGCTGGCCTCGATCCCGTTGATGAGCAGATTGAGGATGACCTGCTGTAGCTGGACCCGGTCCCCCTCGACCGGTGGCAGCGCCGCCGCGAGCTCGGTCCGGAGCAAGACTCCTTCCTTGCGTGCCTCGGCCTGCGCCAGGACGGTCACCTCCTGGATCACCTGGTTGAGGTCCAGCGAGGCTTTCTGCGGGTCGGTCTTCTTCGCGAGGGCGCGAATGCGGCCGATCACCTCGCCGCCGCGTTGCCCATCCCGGATCATGCGCTCCACCGCCGCGCGCACCTCCTCGAGCTCCGGCGTGGTCCGGTTGAGCCATCGCAGGCACGCATGGCCGTTGGTCACGACGGCGGTGAGAGGCTGGTTCAATTCGTGCGCGATGGAGGCGGTCAGCTCCCCCATCGTCATCACCCGGGAGACGTGCGCCAGCTCCGCACGCGCCTTGGACAGCGCCTCCTCCGCCCGCTTCCGCTCGGTGACGTCCTCCACGATCCCGAGGATGAATTGGGGAACGCCTTCGGTGCCCGGTACCAGGGAGCCGCTGACGTTGACCCAGATCACCTCGCCGTCCTTCCTTCGATACCGTTTGACGAGCTCGAACGACGTGCGCTTGCCCTCGAAGAGCTCGGTGAGGATCTCGAGATTCTCCTTCCGATCGTCCTCGTGGGTGATCGTCCGGAACGAGAGCTCCCGGAGCTCGGCCTCCGAATAGCCGAGCAACTTCACGTACGCGGGATTCGCGGCGACGAAGCGACCATCCAGGTCGGTGAGCGCGATCCCCAGGGCCGAGCTCTCGAAGATCGCGCGCCAGCGCTCCTCGCTCTTGCGGAGCTCCTCCTCCGCGCGCGCCCGCTCGCTGTTCTCCTGCCGGAGCTGGGCATAGAGGCGCGCGTTCTCCAGCGAGATCGCCGCTTGGGACGCCAGGAGCTTCAGCACCGAGATCCGGGCCGGCGTGAACACGTGCGACGTCAGATGGTTCTCGAGGTACAGGACGCCGATCAACTGGCCCTGCTTCAACAACGGCAGGCAAAGGATGGAGCGGGAGCGGTTCCGGCGGACGTATTCGTCGCCGGAGAAGAGGTCGTGGGCGGAGGCGTCGTCGAGGATCACGCTGTCCTGCGTCCGGATGACGTACCGGAGCACCGATTCGGGAAGCTCCGCGGACGTCGCGGCCGCCTGGCGGAGCTGGACCGCGACCTTGTCGCGGTGGGTGGTGGCTTCCGCCTCGATGCGCTGCTCCTCGCCGCGCGAATGGATGAGCAGGCCTCGCTCCGCCCCGGCGTGCTCGACCGCCAGCACCATGAGCCGGTGGATCACCCGGTCGAGGACGATCTCGCTCGACACCGCCTGCGACGTCTCCACGACCGCGGCCAGATCCAGCTGCTCGACCGGCGCGGCGGTCGTCGTGGTTTGACCCGGGCTCGTCGGCTCCTCGCGCAGGAACGGATGGGATTGCTCGAGCTGGCGCACCTTCGCGCCCGCGCCCCAGCGGAGATAGCAGTACCGGGCGTTGCGGAGATAGGCGTGCGCGCTCGTCTCCAGGCCACGCGCCGCGTAGAAGCGGGCCGCCAGCTCGTTGGCCAGCGCCTCGGTCTGGATGAAACCGTGCTCGCGCGCCTGCCGGATGGCGTCTTCGTACAGACGCTCCGCGTCCAGATCGCGGCTTTCGATCCGCGCCAGCTCGGCCGAGACGAGCGCGTAGCGGTTGCCATAGTTCTCGGGACAGTTCTCGGCCCACAGCTCGAGCTTCTTCAGCTTGCCCTGGAGGATGCGCGTGGATGCTTGCCGCTGCGCCTCGGAGGCCGTCGGATGGAGAGCGATCAGCGTGAGCGCGTGGATGAAATGGTGGGTGGCCTCGATGGGCATGGCCATGGCGGCCCCGAGCACCGGCTCCGCCCGCATCGCGCACTCGAGCGCCTCAGCATGGCGCCCGTGCAGGAAGGCGAGGATCTGCTTCATGATGTGGTAGAAGACGATCCCGCAGCCGAACGTCGCCTTCGCGATGGCGGCGACGCAACCCGCCTCGTCGAAACTCCCATCCTCCAGGCCAAGCGGATCCTTCGTCCTTCCCTGGAGGCTGGCGACGAATTGCTGCTCGAGGCGGATGGTCTGGTAGATCGGGTCGTTGTGGGTCTGCTGCGCGAATGACGCGTATTTTCTGGAAACCTCGAGGACCCGCTCGAGCGGGTCACCTTTCTCGAGCACCTGCCAGACCGTCTCGAAGGAGAGGAAGC
>Ga0070697_100005218_pt1 | contig 9980 bp, 8 predicted proteins | sample KBSK1501metaG_FD_65475 | JGI IMG/M metagenome (GOLD analysis project Ga0070697, IMG submission 65475) | Corn, switchgrass and miscanthus rhizosphere microbial communities from Kellogg Biological Station, Michigan, USA - KBS K1-50-1 metaG | ecosystem: Host-associated > Plants > Roots >... | reverse complement strand
GTGCTGCTCCACGGCGCGTTCATGGCAATTTCAAACAACTTCCACTGGGCCGAGTGGATCGGTGAACTTTCCAAAACGCGGAAAGTGATCGCCATCGAAATGCAAGGTCATGGCCGCACGGCTGACACGGGCCGTGACTTCACCTACGATAACCTCGCCGACGATGTGGCCGCGCTGCTCGACTACCTCAAGATCCCAAGCGCGGATGTCATCGGCTACAGCCTCGGCGGCGGTGTCGCGCTGAATTGCGCGATCCGCCCATCCGGACAAGGTGCGCAAGGTCGTCAGTATTTCGGCCGTGTTCCGCCAAAATGGCTGGACCAAAGAAGGGCTGGACGCATTCCCGAACCTCACCGCCGAAGCGTTCAAAGGCACACCCATCGAAGCCGACTACAAAAGACTTAGCCCGACGCCCAACGAATTCCCGAACTTCGTCAAGCGCGTCCTCTCGGTCGATCTGAAGCCGCACGACTTCGGCGCCGACAAGCTCAAGGCCACTAAGGCGCCGATGTTTTTCATCCACGGAGATGCCGACGGCGTGCGGCTCGATTACATCGCGGAAGCGTTTCGCCTGAAGGGCGGCAAGGTCCACGGCGACATGCGGCCGCGCTCAGCGTCGAGATTAGCCATTTTACCCGACACAACCCACGTCACGTTGATGAACCGTAGGCAAACGATCCTCCCGATGGTGAACGACTTTCTCGATGCCAAGCCCTCAAAGCAATAGAGAAGAAATTATTATTAATTCTGAATGAGCACAGCAGTTGAAACTAAGAAAGGAAAATCAATGAGAAAAATATTTGCATGTGAATTTATGACCCTCGAAGGTGTCATACAAAACGGGGAAAATGACGGCGACGGCTCAAACGCTAAAGGTGGTCCAGGTACGTGAGGCGTGCTCGGACACGTTGTGGCAGGCCCGCGGCGCTACGCGCGTCGTGCTATCTCGATGGCGGTCCGCATCTACATGGCGACCGGCACCACCGATTTCCCCCGCTCGATAGATGCGTTCTCTTTGAAAAGTAAGGTTCGCACGATCAAAAAGGCCAGGAGCGGGATGGCGATCGCGTAAACGTACTGCGTCCGTGACACGCCGATACCGAACGGAAACCAGATGCCCGGCACGCCAATCGGATCGAGCAACTCGCCGCCGAATAGCCCGGCCATTATCGAGGCTAGCGTGACGAGCGCCAAAATCCGCATCGGTCCGCTGCGGACGATGCGCGCGCCGATCACTACAAACAACGCGATCGACCCGAGCCGGCTGCCGCTTGTCACGCTGGCCGAATGGATCACGGCGCCGATGATCCCGGCGACCGCCAGCACCACGGCCGCCACATCGATGCTTCGCCACGGACGCAGGCACCAGCGGTTCCAGGCCAGCGTCCAGGCGGCCACCACTGGCACCCACATCACTAACGCCAGCCACGCATAGGTAGCCAGATCCATCAGATCGGTCCATGCGGTGATCGCATTGTTTAGCCGCCTGGCTGCAGTAAGTGCAAGCGCGATGCTGACAAAAATCAAAAAACCCTTGTGGCTGCTGCGAGACCGGTACCCGAACGCTAAGCCGATGAGCGCCAACATGGCGATCGGCTCGATCACATCGACGATGTAACCGGCGATGGTTCGCTGCCATTGCACGCGGTGGAGCTCGTCGCTTATGGGCCGCGGAGCCAGTATGGGCGCGCTGTGCATGCCGCCGCCGTCTGCGCTGACCCCAGAACTGGGACGCATGTATGCGCGGACGGCGAGCACGCCCGGGGTAGCCGCCGCATCAGTAGGAAGGGCGAACCGCATCGGCCGCGTGCCGACGACGCGCGGGGCTGGACCGAGCCTACCTGACCCGCCTAGCAATTGGCCGTTCCAATAGAGTTCGTAGCCGTCCTCGACGAGGGTAGGCCCGAGGATGTCCCACGACGCGCCTCCGGCCGGCACCGCCACCGCGCGCCGGTACCAGGCGTAGCCGTGATAGCCGGGATGACCGTGCGCCATCCACCCGCCTACGTAATCGGGCAGACCCACGTCGCCGTCGTGACTGCCCGGCAAGGCGGTGATATCGACCGTCTCCCAACCGCTATCGTCTATATTGGCGTCCGCCCAGTGTGGGTCATCGCCGGTATGGAATCGCCAGTAGCCATCGAGCAGAGTAGCTTCAGCGCGCAGCGCCGGCGGATCAGGGCGGCCTCCGCTCGCCAAGTCGGCGATCACGATGGCCAATGCCATCAGCGTCGCTATGACGATGCCGACGATCAGTTTGCGTTGGGTTGCGTCGATCGAGGTCGCTGTCGTTCCAACCATATGAATTGCCGTCAGACGGTTAGACTAACATCGAAAACTTGAGTTGGAAATGTGGTGCCGAGGGCGGGAGTCGAACCCGCACGCCGTTACGGACAACGGATTTTCGGTCCTTTGAAATGGGCATCACTCGGTCTCAACAAACTATACAAGCAAAATATTTATGGCTCTGACAGTAGTAAAGATAGGGCTTACGGTGGCTTAGTACCCCCAACGTCTTAGCCTCATCACTGCCACCGCAGATAGGTCTCACTTATTTGCAGTACTTTCTTGATGATTCAATTCCACATGTTGACTTTTTGCCGTGAAGGGAATATTTTCCAGCCGTTCTCAAAAGGCTGAACTCACACGAGCCGCTGCGCGTGTACTCGCCAACCTTCGGCCCCTCAGAAATTGAAATGTGAACAACAGCTGGATCCGCATGTAATCACATAGACGTTCTTGCTCTTCCGACGAGGAACACCCCATGCGAAATTTCATAAAGGTACTCATCGCGTTTGCGAGTTTTTGCGCTTTGACCGGAACACCCAACGCCGTCGGGCAGGAACTGGAATCGGTTCGATTTGGCGAGGTAAGTATCACGCAGTCAACTACTCTGCGGAGCAAGCCCGGGGCACCTGGGCAGGGGCTTGCACAACTTCCTGCGGGGACACGACTGCGTTGGGTGGAAGGTGCCACCAGGAACGGATTTTTCCGGGTGATGACGCCGAAGGGTAAGCAAGGCTGGGTACCGGTGGTGGCTGCGCACATCGAAAGGGAGGTGCCAGTTTTGCTTTCGGCGTCACCACCATGCGCGACGAGTTTGACTGCTTGTCCGGATAGAGGGTGCTCACAAGCTGGGTCAGATCATGCGCTTTTCAATCAGACAAAGCGCCGGCCTCCTCTTGGCTCAACGCCGATCACCCTAAAGTTCGCAGACTTTTTAAGCATTCAAGAACAGGCCACTGAGTTAGTTGACCAAGGGCTGGATTTATCCGCTGCCGATCGCGCCAAGCTAAATAATTTGCACGTATCGAACGGAACAGTACGGGAGGGAAGACTTGTAAGAGTCGTTGGTTTCATTGCTCAAGGACTACCCCCTCATGCAAACACTGGCGAATCAGTAAATTGTAGAAGGACGGAAGAAGCAAATAACGACTTTCACATTTCACTTGTGGAACGCGCGGGTCAGGACGAGTTCGATGGAATAGTCGTGGAAATGATCCCACAGGAACGCCCAGCGGGATGGACTCTTACCAAGCTCAAAAGTTTAAAGCAGCAGGGGCGCCTGGTGATGGTCATTGGTGGACTGTTCTACGATAACGCCCACGTCGTAAATGCCGACCGAGACAATCCTTTAGACAGACAACCGAAGCGGTTCTCGCTGTGGGAGATTCATCGAATTACCCGGTTCTTTTCCTGCAAGCACGCCAACAACAACTGCAATCCTGGTACTGCATCGGATTGGAAAGCCTTAGAAGCTCCTTAATGACCAACAATTGTTTGCGATGCGTTGCGTATAAGCATTTCAACTTTGAACCAGAGCGCCCGTCTCACAATGGAGGAACTCATGCCAGCCAAGGGAATCCAGTCTCACAAAATCTTCAAACTAGGTAAGGCTTCTGCCAAGACCGACATAAGAAATCTCAAGTTTGCGGCTATCTTAAAAGCGCCGCCGAAACTTCCTGCGGAATTTGATTTTGACCTCAAACATACAGGCATCCCGCTGCCTATGTTTAGAAACAATGAGCTTGGATGCTGCGTTATCTCCGGCCGTGCTCATCACACGCTGAGATTTGAAGATTTAGAACAGGGAGCTGTCATCACGATAACGGATGACGAGGTGGAGGCCGAATACTTCAAACAGACGGGAGGGGCGGACAACGGTCTTGTCGCGCTTGATTCATTGAAACTATGGCGAAGTGATGGTTGGTCCGCGGCAACTCAACTACTCAAGATAAAAGCCTTCGCCCAAATCAACCAAAACAACCACACCGAAGTCAAGAAAGCGATCTTTGTCGACGTCGGCGTAGGATTAGGCCTATTACTTCCAAAGAGCGCGGAAAAGCAACTACAAGCCGGCAAGCCTTGGGATGTAGTTACTGGCCCAAGTGCCAAACCGAATTCGTGGGGAGGCCATTACGTCTTCTGTCCTGGATATACAAAGCAAGGTCCTGTTTGCGTTACCTGGGGGCAGAAGCAACAAATGACATGGGCGTTTGTCGATAAGTATTGTGATGAAGCTTATGCCATCTTCGACGCTATTAACACAGCGAAGCTCAAGGCGGCCGTTGATGTCAAAAAGATCGAATCGTTTTTGGCAAGTCTATAAAGAAGTACACCAAAGGTTTACCCGATCTTACCAAACGAGATAAGCAAAAAGCCGGGGACGCGAGATCCGTGCGAAACTCCCGAAGGCGGAATGGGTGAAAGTTAACTTGATACGGCGCAGCTCCGCATCGCAGGTTGCGCCAGGTTGCTGACACTCCGTGATCTGGTTGGTCCAGAAGACTAACCCGTCAAATCGCCAGTCCAACGTCGCCTTCGAGCACCGATGTCTTCAGCTGCGGGCGCTCTCCGCTCTTCCATAGTGCAGCAGTGTGTAATACCCGATACCTGATGGGCCCCCCGTCCGATCTTTCGCTGCGCGCAATGGGGCGCGGAATGCACACAAACTCCGTCCGCATTTCATTGCTCGTGAGCCGCACCTTCGCATAGCCATGGCCGCCAAGATCGACGAATTCGAGGTGCGGGGCAAGGTTGGGGTTCGACAGGGAACGCGCGCGCTGCAGATCGAAGCTCTTGGCATATTCAAGGCACGAGCGGACGCCGTGCCTCAGCAGCATGTTGTGCGTCCAATCGGGCTTGGCGCCGTCCGGACGATCCGCGAGGAACAGCGGGCGCAGCGGATCGGTCTTAGGGAAATTGTGCTCTTGGGCTTCCATGGTTCCCGCGCTTGATAGCGAGGCGCCGACGAAGCTCAAACCTACCGGATCGAATTTGCCGGGCGGCAGTTCCGAAGTCGCGTAGCCCGCCCAGAAGCTGTGGCGGTCGCCGGAAACGATCGCGAAGCCGGTGATCTTTGCGTCGCGCACGAGGTCGTAGATCTCGGCGCGCTCTTTGTAGGCCGTGCCGTAATCGCCGGTGGGGAGCGTGGCATAGGTGGTCTTCGGCCACGTTTCCTTGGTCAGGCCCGGCGGCAGATTTTGCGGGTCGGCGCGCGGGTCGAGTGCGCCTTCTGAATTGCCCCAGATCTTCCAGGTCGCGGTTGAATTGCGGAGCTGGCCTTTGAACCAGGCTTTCTGCTCGGCGCCGAGGATCGTCTGCGGCGGTGCGTTGCGCTGCGAATTGGGAACATGCGCGCCATTGAAGCTGACTTCCGCCGGCGGGTTCCCGCCGTTGAACGCACGGCCGCCGTCGAGAACCTGCGCTACGTCCTCCGGAAACATGCTCGGGAACTCCGGCCCGAAAGCTCCGGCCGCCGGGTCGCTGAACGGGTCGGCGCTGCGATAGCTGTGCTGATCGGTGATGATGAGGTCGAGGTGTTTGCCGTAGCGATAAGTGCGGTAGCCGATCAGGCTGTTGATCGCGGCCAGGTTGTTTGGCTCGTCGCCAAGGCCGTTCTCGTCCCACTTTTCGATTGCGACATTCGTCACCGCGGGCGCATCGAAGCTTTCGAGCGAGGGTCCGCTGACCTTCTTGCAACGCGATGGCAGATATTCCCACCATGCCTGGTTGGCGGCGACCTTGATGCTCTGGCCGGGCCTCGACTTGCCGGCTTTCTGGATGCTCTGCCAGCCTTGCCACGAGAATTCGTGGTTGTCCCAGATCACGACAAACGGCCAGCGCGCACGCGCGTCCTGGAGATCAGGATCGGCGAGATAGCCTTTGTAGACGGCCCGGTAGCCATCGACGGTCAGCGGGATGTGGAAGTTGCCGACCTTGAGGCCGTCCGGTATGCGCGCAACTTCATAGATCGTGCGGTCATAGCGTGTCTTCACCTCGTCGGGATACTCCACAACCTCGTAGATGAAATCGCCAAGGTGCAGAACGAAATCGAGCTGTTCGGCGGCGGGAGCGCGTTCATCTTCGTAAATCATCCGGCGATAGGCATTGAGCGAGCCCTCATTGACATCCTGACAGCTCACGAAGGTGAAGTTCACTGCGCGCCGATCGTTTGGCAACGGCGCAGTGATCGTGCGGCCGACCCGGCTACCGTTTCCGTCGGTGTCGGTGAACCGATACCAGTAAGTGCGCGCCGGCTTGAGTCCGCCAATCAGAACGCGCGCGGTCCAATCCGCGGCGCTTGAGACCGGTGCCTGCGCGTGCGCAATGACTCGGCGGAATGACTCATCCTCGGCTACCTCGACGGTCAGGAGCTGGCGTGTGCCCTGGGCAAACGGATGCCTGGTCCACAGGATGACGCTGTGCGGATCGGGATCGCCCGAGGCGACTCCTTGGGGATAGAGATCACGCCGCTCATGCCAGTGGACACGCGAACCTCGAGCCGGTCCGACCCACGCGAGCGAAGCACCGATTGCTGTTGCAGTTTTGAGAAAGGATCGGCGGCTAATCTTCATCGTCTCACTCCGTTCGGATTGTAGTTGGCGTCACCTCAGGATTCGGACGCGAACGCCCGCTAAGACAAGTACTCTACGCCCGTAAGTTGCTTCGGCGTGGAACGCTTCGATCAATTGCGACGATCCGGCCGGACGTCGTCGCCGGCTGAGAGTATTTGACCGAGTCTCTTATAACCGGAGATTTCGCGGGTAGATTGGTTTTGTGACGGAACGGCAGTCGCTTGGGACTAGGCGGCTTTTGACGGGGGAACCTTCCACTTCGTTCGGTCCATGGCCGGACGGAACTAGCTGAGCCGGCTAATACTTCAGGGCCGCCTGTTTCGGACTGGAGAGCATTGCTGTCCGAATCCTGAGATGACGCCTAGCTAACCTTCCGACTGTCGCCTAACGTCTGAGTTGACGCGGCCGCGCGGTAGCGCCAACTCTAATTTACAAGAGCATCTTGAGAAACACGCTATCGCAGCTCGCTTCCAACGAGTTGTTGGACAGCGCTGGGCGCACAACGAGGTCGCTGCGATCACGCCAGAGCATCGCCACAGTCCTTTCCGATTGGCAACACAGCACGTAGGCCATCCGCTCGCTGTACAAAGGTTGGCCTTAGGCTATCGAGTCCAAAGGCCTTCACTGTTGTCGACGTCGGTCCGTCACCAGTCAACTGTATCCGGAGCGATCGTGCTCCACCAAACCGCACCATGTGGCCAACCTCGATAACCGTTCGTATGAGGCGCTCGTGCTTGCATGTAAAAGTGATGAAGGGTAGCCCCTTGATCGTGATCCCGCGCCCGACCCTATGGCGCAATTCAAACTCGGACTCCAGCGTTGCTGTCGTGGATCTCCCGTCAAATCTTGTGTCGATACCTGATACGTATTTCGGATACCCCCAGAGTTCGACTCCAGCGGCATACGCGGCGGGCGTGTTGACAGGGAGATTCGTTACATACATACCGACCTCGTCGACTGACCGGACATCGCGAAGGATGCGTCGAATCGGAAGTGGCCTCGCTTTACGACGAGCGAAGACCCCAAGTCCGATTTCGTTGTAGGGCCCAATTGTGGTGTCACGGTATTCGAAGATGCACAAGAGGGCGAGTGCCTTGCCCGCCATAACGAGCGGCTCAAGCGCGACGTGCGACAGCGCAGTCGCGGCGCGATGGCGATCGATCCGATAGCCAACGACCAGCATTGAGCCATCGCGATACAAAATTGGCACTTGGCAGTCTCCCGCCGTGGTTATCACCGTCGATTGACCGACGCCCGCAAATATGTCTCGATCTCGTGCAGCCATCTGTCTGTTGAGGGGTTTTGTTCAGTCGCGCTGTCCAACGCTGGCCTTCAGCTGCGGCGCGCGATCAGCATCCGAGCTGAAGGAAAGAGGTTACTTGAGAAACCTGCTATCGCGCCGTCAGCTGCAAGGCTTTGTTCGGCTGCGTGCGCTTACTGCGCCCTTTGGCTGAAACACCTTTTGCCCAAGTAATGAATTGCTCCCATGATCGGCAATGATAGGACACTGTCCATAACTGTTACGAGGAGCAGCCCGACCATGAACTCCTGGACATATGAAAAAACATAATGGGACGTGCTCAGTTCCGGCTGTGTATATCTAAACTTCACGGCATAAGTAAGGGTATCAACCAAATGAATAGCGAAATAAAAGATGCCTGAACCGAACACAATAATGTGCAGCCAATTTGGAAGTCTACGGACGGGGCGTGATCTCCAAGCCAGCAGCAATAGAGCTACAATCGAGTAGGATGCCATGCCTAACAACACACATCGAATGAAGCTGCTCAAGATAAACTCGCCGCTATCGGCGGTTCGCTGCTGGAAAGCACCAATCAAGAATCCGCAGACGAGCGCGCCCACCAGATCAATAAGCCAATCTCTCTTAGCATTCCTGTGAGTCATTAGTATTACCACTCAACCGGCCGAACTATATATTATCCCGCTCATGCTTGATAACGCGCTTTCGAGAGGATTATCCCGCTCGTGCTGGATAACAACGCTCTGGTGGGATTATCGGGTCACTTAGTCGAGCGAGTCTAGCTCCCCGTTAACCAGAGAATCTTATCGATAAAATTTCCCTCGCCTGAGACGACTTGAGTTTTTGGATCTTCTCGCGCACCTGGCATTCACTCCACTTCACACATTCGCCTTAGAACAATCACTGGCTCTCTTCTTGAAGTTTCAATGAGAGGTGTTGGATTTACATGCACTTTAGGTGTTGTGTTTTACAAGAGGGGTGATAAAAGGCGTACGGACGAAGGCACAAGCACTGAAGGCTGAGGCCAGAATCAGAACTCTGCGGCGACCCGCATGGGAGACGCCGGAGCGGACGCGTTCACTCTGGCTGCGATCTTCGGTTGGTCAGACATTCGGATGGCGATGCGTTACACCCACGCAATGGAGGACGCAAAGCGCCGAACAGTCGAAGCAATCGCGGTTGGAAGTAAAAGAAATGCGGACGAGACGCCGGCGATTCCAGTTTCACGTGACCACAGCGTGACAAATGAAAAACCCGCTGCTAGTCAGATCGCCGTAAGTGGTTGATAAGAGTGGTAGCGGGGGGCAGGATCGAACTGCCGACCTTGGGGTTATGAATCCCACGCTCTAACCATCTGAGCTACCCCGCCACTTTTAGAATCAACAACCTACAGACTCTGTGAGATTAGCTAAGAGCCAACTTGTGACGGAATCTTATCATGGAGCACCACATTTTGATGCTGGTATCGTCGATCACCGCTTGATAAGAAATCGTTTTTGCTGTGCGTTTAGACACTTCGAACCAGCGTGCAAGAGAGCGTGGGAATTTTGCCCCAAGGTCTGACCTGAATGAGTGTGCTAAGGTTAATGATTTCATTGGTAGGCTAGTGAGATTTGCACTTCGAACCGTGCCTTAAGATTTTTCATTTGGGCGACGCCTTCTTTAGCTGTTGCAAGTAATCCGTTAAAAGTTCATTGAAGTGGGTTGGATCCTCAAGCATCGGATAGTGGCCGCTGCCTTTAATAATTACGACCTCGAACTGCGGTGCGTACTTGCGATTGATTTCCAGGTTAGTGGGATTCATGTCCGCGTTAATCGCGTGAATCGGTACTTTGACTTCTTTCAGTGCTGGAACTGAATCG
>Ga0070697_100005217_pt1 | contig 9981 bp, 9 predicted proteins | sample KBSK1501metaG_FD_65475 | JGI IMG/M metagenome (GOLD analysis project Ga0070697, IMG submission 65475) | Corn, switchgrass and miscanthus rhizosphere microbial communities from Kellogg Biological Station, Michigan, USA - KBS K1-50-1 metaG | ecosystem: Host-associated > Plants > Roots >... | reverse complement strand
GCTTCCGGACGCTTCGGCGCGGCGGGCTCGAGCGGGAAGATCGGTTGCGTGCGCGGCCCCGGCCGCTCCACCGGGCGCAGCAGATCCGCGAACGGATCAGGAATCTTCGACGCCGCCTCGGCTCGGGCGGGCGGGGGCGCGGGGGCGCTGAGCGGCGCCAGGGCCACCTCGAGCAGGTAATCGCCGATCTTGATCTGATCGCGGTCGCCGAGCCGTGCCTGGCTGCCGGAGCCCAGCGGCCGACCGTTGAGCGTGACCGGATTCTTGGTGCCGTTGTCCGTGATGATGTAGCCGCCCGCCTGGAACGAGATCGTGGCGTGCGTGCGCGAGATGAAGCGCTCCGCATCCGCGAGCACGAGCGTGTTGGTCTCGCCACGCCCTATAGTGCCTCCGGCCTCCCCGAAACGGGCCGTGACCTCTCGGCCGATGGGCTGCCCCTTGAAGGAGACCGCGCGGATCGTCAGCATATGACTACTCTCCCGCACCTTTCTCTCCCGCACCTTTCCGGAATCGATCCGAAAGCGGCACGACAGTTGATTTTACTCCGATCGGCTCAGATACGGCTTCGCTCAATCTGCTGTACATGGGCGACTTCGAAACGCTAGACTCTAGCTGCGCGTCGACGACGCGCGCGACATGGGCGGACAAGCCAAACGACCCAAGCCCCTGACGTTCCAGGAGCTCACCGAGCTCAGGCGCAAGACCGAAGTCGTCTCGAAGTTTCTGCAAGAACAGCTCACGGCGCACCTCGAGACCTTGCGCCCGATCGTCTCCCCCGAGCGCTTGTTCGGCAAATTCCTCGGCGCGAAGGGCGACGCGACGAGCGCGGACCGCGCCTTCGCCCAGCTCCAGCAGAGCTACAAGCCGTTTTCCACGAAGCCGTTCGATATCCCGTCCGAGTTCGACGAGCACTGGCTGACGCTCGTCGGCAATCGCGTCGCGCTCTACCCGTGGGAATACTCGTACGAGGCCAAGACCGACCGCGAGACGAAGACGATCAGCATCGCCTCGCCCGTGCGCTGGGTCGTCAGCTTCACGTCCGGCTACACGCTCTCGCAGGTGCGGCAGGGGCTCGCCGGCAAGGGCGAGCGCCGCGTCGAGCACATCCGACAGTTCGTCGTGAACGCGCTGGTAGCTCAGGCCACGTTCGCGCACGCGCCGGGCCTCGCCGCCTTGTTCGCCGACCTTCGCTACCAGGTCCAGACCGACTACGCGACGGATCTTCCGAAGCTCCCGCTGACCACGATCTCGTTCGGCCTGCCGTCCTTCCGCCCCGCGGACGATCTCATCCTGTCCGCGACGACGTTCTCCGGCGTCTCGGCGTTCGTCGAGCTGATCGACGTCGACGCGCTCTCTCGTCTGCAAGATCCGCTGAGGGCCCGCCTCCAAGAGCTCGTCCGCTAGCGCGTCACACACGGGTGCCATCAGCGCGTGACCCTCACGCGCGCGATCTCCATGCTCTCGAGGCTGGAGAGCGCGCAGACCGCCCGGAAAACCTCGTAGAACACGCCCTGATCCGGCGCGAACACCAGGGTATCGAGCACGGGCTTGAGAGGCTCTTGGACGAGCGGCAGCTCGCTTGGGAGCGAGCCGTCGGCGCCCGCGTGCTCCTGTACCCATTGCTCGGGTGGCACCGTCCAGCGTTCGACGGTGATCTTCGGCAGCAATCCGGGGAGCTGGAAGTGTAGCCGCGAGGCGTCGGGGCAGACGTTGAGCAGGTCGATTTCCTCGTCGCCCCTGAGGTAGCCGCCCACCTGGAGATCAGGATGCGCGCCGTTGAAGAACCGGTACGAGAAATCCGCGGGGAGCAGCGGGTGGCGCTCCTTCATGTACTTCTCGTCGTAGGTCCCCGCGTACGCGAGCCGCGGCGCCCACGAGCGCCCGTAGAAGCCGAACCCCGCGGGCCTTGGACGGCTGTTCCAGGCGTTGATCAGATTTCTCGGGTCTTCGAGATTCGGCAGCCTGAGCCCCTCGACGCGCTCCGCGCTGCGCTTACCGATGAAGCCCGTGCCGACATGGTTCTCCTCGCAATACATTCCGGCGGGCTTGTCGAAGCCGCCAAAGGCTCGCTCGTAGACGAGGTCCATCGTGAGGAAGGGCTGCGTGTACGAGATCGTCGGTTTTTCGAGAAGCTGCGTTTGCCATTTCCGATCGCCGATGACGGCGACGCCATATCGAAGCTGGCCTACGCGAACACCGGCGACCATCTCCGTGACCGGCTTGCCCTCGGGCGCATAGGCTCGACCGACCAGGACGACGTCGGTGCAGGGCTTGAAAGGCACGAGGTCGGACTCGAAGCGCACGGAGGGCGGCTGCACGTCGGTCATGATGTCGTTGTTGAAGATCGGGAGCTGCTTGGGCGTGGGGCGCACTTCCTCGCCTTCGGCGCCCATCACGAATGTCGCTTTGACGACGACGGTCAGCTTCGGCTTGACGTCGACGTCCGGCCAGCGCAGGGTGGCCACGGAGAAAGGAGTGTCGTTGGCGATCTGGAGCAGAGGGACCGGGTGGAATGATCGCTGCGTCGAGGCGGCGGGCGCGATGGTCACTACGGGCGATGCCGCCGGCGCGCTCCCGACGGGCGCCGGTTCGCGATCAACGCGGACGACGAAGGTGAACTTCCCCGCCTGGATGCGGTCTCCGTCGTGCAGGATCGTTTCGGAGATCCTCGAGCCGTTGACGATGGTTCCGTTGGTGCTGCCGAGGTCCCGGATGCGGCACTGGCCGTTGTCGGACACGACCAGGAAGTGCCGCGCGGAGAGGTGGGGATCTTGGGGCAGGCCAAGTCCCGTCAGAGTGGCGCGCCCGATCTCGATCGAGGCACCAGGTCGGATTTCGATCTGGGCACCGCCGTTCGGATCGGAAGCAAGTTCGAGGATGGCCAGCACCGTCACCTCGCGTCTGTTCCGGTCAATCGACCGCCGGCGCCGAGATAGTTTCCCCTCCCGACTCTCGCTTGCCCAGCTCCCGCGTCTCCTGGGAGATCTCCCGATAATCGATCCTCAACATCTCCGCGAATCCTCTATACAGCTTCGATGGTCCGGATGTGTCATGGAGGACAACCTCCATCTCGCCGTCTTTCCTCCGAGTCCTCGGATCGAACAGCAGCAACGCGCCATTGAAGTCGGTGCCGAATGGGATCATGTCGACGACAGCCGCGCCGTCGTCCCCGCCCGCGCCTTCCACCTTCGCGAGCGCTCCCCGGCCGGGCTTCGCGTGCGGTGCCTTCCACGCGTCCGCCACGATCTCGAGTGTCTCTCGGATGTCGCGGCGAGCGCCGGTCGTGTGCTTTCCGCCGACTCCGACGAGCGTGAAGCCCGCGACGTAGCCACTCCAGCCGTTGTGCATTTTCAAGAATCTCTTGTATGAAGGGGGCAACGGGGCGCCCCGCTTCCGAAGGAACTCCGACAGTGCGACTTTCCCGGGCGCCGCGTGCAATACCCCTTCGTACGGTGACCCGTAGACAAGTGGGTGGTAGCGACCAAGGCAAGAGTAGAGCTTGGCGACTAGACGCTTCACGTCGCTCTCGGCTCGTTTGGTGGTGACTCCTCTTTCCCGCACACCGAGTCAGGCTTGGATGCCGAGCCGCTTCCTGAGAACGTTGATCGTTCTCTCGAACATAGTCCTCAAGTTGTCGTAGACAACCAGCTGCGCCAGATTGTTGCGCCAGATGACCTTCGGCTCCGAACTTTCTTTCGCATCCGAATCGAGAAAATAAAACAGGGACCCGAGCAGATCCGTGCCGAAAATGAGCTTGTTGCCCGGGAAGATGTGCGCGTCGTCCTCCTTCGCCTTGGAGAGATCCATCTTCTCCTCGAATGCTGTGACCGTGGCCTCCGTCGCCTTCCCGTGCTTCTTCTCCCACGCGGCCGTGTAAAGCTGTCGACGTTTCTCGATATCAGCCGCCGCCTTCTCTGTGTCCTCGCCGCTCACACCGGTCAGGATAAAGACCCGTTGAAACCCCATCATTCCGTTCGTCACCTTGAGGAATTCGACATACGAGGGAGGGAATCGCCTCTGCATTTTCTTCTCGAATGCTCGAATATCCTTTTCCGCGGCGGCCGGAAACACAGTCGGCCTGGCGTTCGCGATCCCAGTCTTCGCCCTATCCTTTTCGATTAGATCGCATACCCCTTCGACGAGTTCGGCCATGCTCGCCTTGGTCGCCATTGAGCCTTCTCTCCTATGATTTCTCTACTTGCATTTGGGCGTTCGCTCTGTCGTGTCGTCGCAATGCTCTTTGGTCCCCGCGTGCACCCAAGTCAGAACGTCACCCTTGGCGAGTTCTCTCTTCATTTGCGAACCGAGACTTCGGTTCACGCTGGCGTTGACCGGAACATAGTTGTCGCAGTTGTCCTCGCCTCCCATTTGCTTGTCGATGATGTGATCGATGTCGTCCTTGCAGTCCGTGGGCTTGCCCTTCCCGTCGGGCGACCCTTCTTTCTTCTTTCCGTTCACGTCATCGCACTTCTTATAGGCTTCCGAGGCGCTCTTGGACGATCGAGCGCACGGTGAGATGACGATCCCATCTTCGGGCGGCTCCAATGATTGTCGCCTGAGAATCTCAGTGTTGTATCTGTCAACCTTGTCGTTGAACGCTTTAACCTGATCCTTGTTCCAGTCGCACCGGGGAACGACCGTTGCTTCGAACGACGTCAAAAGCCCATACGGATCGATCCACGTCAGCGGTTCCGGAACATAGCGGTACCTGTTGGGCCCGGCGTCGATGCCGAGAGGATCCGGGGTGATGTAGCGACCGACCAGTGCGTCGTAATATCGATGATAGTTATAATCGAGTCCGTTCTCGGGGTCACGATACTGGCCCTGAAACCGGATGGGGCACCTGAACGAATCATTCCCCTCTGAATCTATCCGGTCGACACCGAAGGCCGACGCCTCGCGCGACCAGACGATCCGTCCGTCCCACGACAGCAATTCACGGGGCGATGCGATCTGGTCAAAGAAGACGAAGGTCCTCTCCCCATTTCGACTGATCGCGATCGGGAAGAAGGTGGTCGGCAAGAACAGATAGTGCGACTCGCCGTTTCCCGATGATTCCTTGAATACGGTATCCACGAGCCAGTGGAAGCGAGTCGATCGGCCGTCGTGCGTCTTCTGGAGACGGCGGCCGACGGGATCGTAGCGGTAGCTGGTGACCGTTCCGTCGCCGCGTACGGCTCGCTGGAGGTGGCCTTCAGCATCATGCTCGTAAAACGTGTCCCCGCCCGCATCGCGCGTGGCGACGCGGTTCCCTCTGGCGTCTAGCTCGAAGCGCGTCGAGCCAGCTCGTAGCATCCGGTTGTCGGCCTCGATTTCCGAGTCGCCGAATAGATGGCACGCCCGAATATTGCTCGCGGCGTCGTATTGGTACCATTCGTCGACGCCGCCATTTCTAAGAACTGTCGTCAGGCGGCCCAACGGGTCGTACTCGTATCGCTTGGTGTAGGAATGACCACCGTCCGAACGGGTGAAGACCTCGGTGATCAGCCGGCTGGCTCGGTCGTACTCAAAGCGCCGTTCCAGAACAATCCTGCCTTGTGGATCCTGAAGCCGCGTCAAAATCATCCGGTCGCACCGGTCGTATGCAAGGCGTTTGACGAAGCCATTTGGATAGTCCAGCTGGATCAGCAGATCCCTGGAGTCGTAGCCAAAATCGAACTCTCCAAAATGAGAGTCGCGAATCGCCGTCACTCGCCTACGGGCGTCGTAGTCGTATCGAGTGGACCTCCCATTCTCTTCCGAGACGCCGACGAGGTTGTTTCTCGGATCGAAAGATATCTGCAGGGCCCAGCCGTCCTGAACCTCTCGAACGAGCCGGCCGCCACTGTCGAACTCGCGTGAGATCGCTCCTCCCGGTCCCTCCGCAGCACGCAGGATCCCCCCACTCCACTCGTACGTGCTTTGACTTCCGTCGGGATAGGTCTTGCGGCTCGGGGTATGACGCGGGCCCTCGATCCGCACCGTCGTGCCGTCCGCGTCGCGCCGAGTGACGACGTCCCCGCGAGGAACATAGGACTGCGTAACGACGCGCCCGTCGAATCCAGTGATCTGACTCACCCGGCCGAGCGGGTCGTGGGAAATGACCAGGCGATGGCCCGCCTGGTCGACGATCGCCGTCAGTTGCTGCTCGAGATCGTACTCCAGGCCCAAGACCTGCCCCAACGCGTCGATCTGACGAAGCGGTGAATCCCACGCGCCGTATTCGTACCGCGTCGACTTCCCTGCCTCGTCCACGATCTCCAAAATCCTGCCGCTCGCGTCGTAGCGACACCGCCGGACTCCGCCCTCCGGATCCCGAATCTCCGTAACTCTCCCCAGCTTGTCGACCACGCAACGAGTCGTGTTGCCCAGGGAATCCGTCACAGCGATCAGACAACCGAGGATGTTGTATTCAGCGCGGTATAGTTCGCCGGCGTCGTCCGCAAGCTGCCGGACACGATCATGGGCGGCTCGAAACTGATAGATGGAGTGGCCAAGGGAATTCGTCATCTTCTGGACGTACCCTTCGGCTGCGTAGTCTATGCTCCATCTCGCTCCCCCCGGCCCTGCCAGACGGACGATGTCCCCTCGTTCGTCGTACTCCTGGCGCCACTCCTCCCCGTCGCCGAGCTCGGTCCGGACGAGCCGATCGTGGGCGTCGAAATGGTACTTCTTCAAACTTCCGTCCGATGACGCCTCCGTCAGGCACTTGGTCGCCCGGTCCCAGAGCGTCAGACGAGAGGGGGCCCGGCCGCCCGCAGATGCCAGGAGGTTGCCGTTCGCATCGTAGGTCTTTTCCTCGATTTGCCCGAGCGGATCGATCTGCCGGAAGATGTTGCCCTTTTCATTCAGCCCAAAGACGGTCGAGTACCCCAGCGAATCGGTGACCTTCACCTGCATCGCGGCGTCGTCGAAGTCCAGCCTCCGATAGAGGATCCCGCCGTCACGCCAGGTCCGCACGCAGCGGCGCTTGTCGTCGTACGTCCAGAACGTGCTCCGACCAACTCGATCGATCTCACGGACGAGTAGGCCATCCTGGTACTCGAATCTCCGGACACTTCCGGCGGGGTCCTCGACCGCCACCAGGTCGCCGGATCCGTCATAGGTGTAGCGGACCCGCAACGCTGATTCGACCGAAGCGGAGGCCTCGGCGGCGAGCGTGACCTCGGTCAACCGTCCCAAGAGATCGAACTTGAACTGGAGCCTACGCTGAAGCGTGTCGGTGAGGGACGTCGGCAGGCCGTTCAAACCGTACTGGAACGAGACGCGATTGGCGTGCTGATCCTCCACCATGAAGAGCCGTCTCAGTCCCGCCATGTCCGCTGTCAGCGGGAAGCGGTACTTTCGCCCGTCGCGTCGGTCCAGCACGAGTTCTTCGCCCTGGCGGATGACGGTGATGCCCGCTTCTGCATTCGCGAAGGACGCCCCTCCAGGCGAAAGCCCCAGTCGGGTCTCAACGCCGTCCTCGTCGAAGAGGATGAGGTCCGCCCCGTCCTGACGAAGCATCATCAGGAGGTTGATGCTCCAGCCCCTGCCGAGCATGCCGGCTGAGCGCGAACCGCTCTTGTAGATCCTCGCGAGCTCGACAGGAATGTACCCGGGCAGGAATACATCAACCTGGTAGCGAAGCAGCTCGCCGGTGGCGATGTTGACGTTACACATGCCGAAGGGTCGCCGTCGCGAAGGGAGCCCGTACCGGAGACCGGTGACTCAAAACTGCTCCGCCTCGAGGGCGGCCGCGAGGAGCTTCGTTCGCTCCTCCCGAGTGGCCGCCGTCCTGAACAGCGATTTTTCCACTATCTCGGGCTCCGTGACACCGCGCGCTGAGAACGCGATGACGGTGCGCCGCGGCTTTCTCGCTTCGTCCATCTCGCAGTCCACGGTCCGGAACCCCTCGAGATTCGACCAGGAGAAATCCGCCCGCGAGAATCGGCACCGGACCGCTTCGCACTCGCCGAGTGACGCGCCGCGGAAGGACGCCTCGGAATACTCGCATCGTTGCATCCGGGCATCTCGCAGATCCGCGAAGTCGAAGCGCGCACGGTCGGCGACCACGCCGATCATCCGCGCGCCCGTCAGGCTAGCCCGGCTGAAATCGGCTCCTCGCGCGCTCGTCTCACGGAAGTCGCAGTCGGAGAGATCGGCCTGGAAGAAGATGGCCCCGTCCAGCTCCGTGCCGACGAGCCGCGCGCCCGGGGCCGACGCTTCCCGAATGTTCGCCCCGACCAGGATCGCTCCGGAGAGATCGGCCTCCGTCAGATTCGCGGCCGTCAAGTTCGCGCCGGTCAGCTTCGCTCCGGCGAGCTTTGCGCGGGCCAGATTGGCGCCGGCCAGGTTGGCGCCTTCGAACGATGCTCCCTCGAGGTTGCAGAGCGACAAGTTCGCCATCGAGAGCTCGCACATGGAGAGGCGCGCCGACGCGAAGCTCGACCGGCGGAAATCGACACCTCGCAGGTCGCCCTCCCGGAGGTCGGCTCCCGAAAAGTCGGCGAGCCGCGCGACCGCGTCGCGCAGGATCACGCCTTGGAAGGAGGCCCTGGCGGCGAGGACTCGATCGAGATCTGCTTTCATGAAAACCGCCCCAGTCGCCGTGCAATCTGTCAAGTCAGACGACGTGAGACGCGCGCTCGTCCCGGTTACCCCGGTGAGATTCGCCCCTGTCAGCTTGACGCTCACGAAGCGGGCGCCTACGAGGATCGCCTCCTGGAGATCCGTGCGGGACAGATCCACATTCGACGCATCCACGGAGCTCAGGTCTCTGCCTTTGAGTGAGGCTCCGAGGATCCCCCCGGGATCCACCGTCAGGGAGTTCAGGGGGCGCCGGGCGGACATCCGCCACCCCCCATGCCAATCAGCACCGTGAACTCCCCGACGACGATATTGTTCGGCGGCGGCAGGGGGACGAGCGCGTGCGGCTCGGTGACGAGATCACCGAGCCGTGCGGCCGGCTTGCCCTCGATCAGCACCATGCCTGTCCCCCCGTCCGGGATCGGAGCCGTGATGCCGGGGCCATGTGGAGCGCCGTCGCAGACGGGCGGAGGCGCGTTGGGAATGGTACATGTATGCTGATCTGTGCCGCGCCAGGCCGGCTTCCCGCCGATCAACACCGTGGTCGCACATGCTCCAAGTAATGGCGATCCGTGCATGGTGCTATCGCCGAGCCGAGCCGCCGGCTTAGGCATGGCCGCCACCACCATTGCTCGAAGACGCAACCTCCGCCATGTGCAGCTCGATGACCCCCTCGATACGGAACAAGTCGTTCCGCGCAATGGCGATGGCATCGCGCGGATCCACGAGCTGAAGTCGTGCGGTCCCGGAAAAGTGGTATTCGACCCCTGTCACCGGGCCTTTGACTACGACGGGGCGCCCTCCGCCGTACCGCACGCGCATGCGATGTCGCTCGCTCAGGGGCCCACTCTCCCGGGGACAGCAGCTCATCTGATGTCCCTCCGGTCCTTCTCCAGACTTTCCTCCTCGCCCGCCCGCCATTCGAATGGCGGCCGAGTCCATTCGTCGATCAGCGCGACGACGCCGGCGAGGGCCAGCCAGATCACGACGAGCTCCCACCAGTCCCCGCGCACGAAGAAGGCGAACGGAATGGCGATCCACACGCCCGCGCATTTGACGCACTTGAGCAACTCTGCGGTCACGCCATTCCCCGCGTCCCGCCGGAGTCGGGCGCACACGCCCCACGGCCCGTGCTCTCGCGCGAGCAGAAACGCCAGCCGCCATGTCGCCAGCGCCGCGATCAAGAACCGGAAGTAGACGCCCGCATCGAATGTCATAGACGCTCAGTTGATCTTCACCAGGCTACCCTTGATCGTGTTGATTCCCGAAGCTTCAACCTCGACCATGGCCCCCTTGGTCACGCTCTTGGCGGAGGCCTCGGAGGTGATATTCATCGCCTTCTCGTCGATCTTCTGCATGGCGTCGATCGTGATGGTCTTGCCCTTGAGGGTAATCGTCCCATCCTTCTTCATGTTGAACGACGACTGGCCGCAT
>Ga0070697_100005215_pt1 | contig 9983 bp, 14 predicted proteins | sample KBSK1501metaG_FD_65475 | JGI IMG/M metagenome (GOLD analysis project Ga0070697, IMG submission 65475) | Corn, switchgrass and miscanthus rhizosphere microbial communities from Kellogg Biological Station, Michigan, USA - KBS K1-50-1 metaG | ecosystem: Host-associated > Plants > Roots >... | reverse complement strand
GGAAGCGTCTGAGGATACCCCTGACCAGGCGCACGTGGGACGTTATCTCTCAGCCAGGAGTCAAGGTTCGCTCTTTCACCCTCACCAGGAACAGGCTGAGCCTCTGCATCGCCCAGGGGGCCGCCCCAGTAGAGTGCGTGTCTTGCGTCGGTGTAGACCGTAATCTTCGTAATCTCACGGTCGGAAACGACGAGGAGACGCAACACTACGATCTCTCAGAGACTGTGAGAATAGCCGGCACCACGATGCGCATAGTCGCGTCTTTCAAACGGACGATGCTAGGACGAGGAGAGCCATAGCCTCGAAGTATGGAGAGCGTAGAACCGCTAGGGCCGGTCATCTGCTGCACACTGCTACAAAGACTAAGAGTTAACAGAACCCATTAGGCCGACTTCTGCTGGACTCTTTGCGACGAGTCGGGTCTCTTCGAGGACCTCTCTTATCTCAGCAGGCTTGGGTTCTTCGTGGGAAGTATCTTGCCGCCAGGATAACTCCATCTTCCCTCCCCGAAGAGGCCCTTGGATTTCTTGGGGAGAGTGTCCTGTTGTCTTTGACTGTGAGGTCTAAGGTTGCCTGAATAGACAAGGACGGTTATTGCTCAGGAGGTTTTCTTCTGCTTGAGAAGGATAATGGCTTGGGCTAGGTCTCCACCAGATTGTTGGAGCGCCTTGGCCGCTTCTTCGACAGATACGCCGGCCTGTGAGGCGACGAGCTTTGCATCATCCTGCGTAGATGAACCGGCCGGGCCCTCTTCTCTGGCTGTTCCTCCACCTACTTGGTAGACTGTCTGTCCCTGAACTGAAACGATCGCAACTTCGGGAGCATCGATTACTATTCTCTTCGAGGCGGACTCTATGATGACCCTGGTAACGTCGTCGATCTGTTTGACTTGCATCCCCATCCGTTGCATCATTCGATTTGCTTCTCTGGGATTGATTCTGCGCTGCATATGAAAAACGCTCTACCGATTTTGGCTAATCCTGCTTGTTAAGTCTATCAGCTTTCGATCCCATGCCGAACCTTTACGGCCACGCCGATCTTGAAGCTCAACATTTCCTCCGCGTTGAAGAAGCTCCTACCGACCGCCAACAAGCGATCCTTCCTATCGACTACAAGAACTTCCTCAGCGGGGCGCAGTTCCGGATCCACGTGTCGAACGTGTTTGCAGAATACGTTGCCCCCATTCTCGATAAACTCTTCAACTCCCGGGACAACCTCAACCCTCAGTCTTGGCGGCTTGAAAATGTCGCGCAGGGCCCGCCCTCCAGGGATCGATAGGGCAAGCAGTCCATCTTTGGGACGATAGGTTGCCAACAGTTCGCTGTTGTTGTAGATATGGCGGATTCTGTGAGTGTTAGGGGACCTTGTTATCAGGATGGTCTTCGGGAAGGCTTTACTTGCGCCTCTGCCAAACTGGTAGCTGGCTACTACCCGTATTCTTCTCAGCTCGTGAAGCCGGGGCTTTACAAGCTGGAGGGACATTCTAAATCCGATACCTACTTAAGCATCCAGGGAGCCTACTTGTAACGTTCTCGCCTAGAGGTATCCTGAACTCTTGTTCTGTGAGATATGCGGACACGAGATCGTCGGCAAACCCGGAAGGTCGCTGGTCGAAGGAGCAACCCTCATCGTGTGCCAGCAATGTTCGAGTATCGGCACTAGACTCCCAAGTTTCTCTGATAGGCCCCGTCGCCCGGCGATAGCGCCTTCACGTACGCATGCGCCGATAGAGAGGCTGCCGAAAGCAGTTGAGGAATCTGATCTTATTGAGGAATATTCCCATGTAATTAAGGAGGGAAGGGAGAAGCTTGGCATCTCTCAACAGGATCTAGCGTTCAAGGCGAAGGAGAAGCTGACGGTCATTCAGAAGATTGAGATTGGCAAGATGCTGCCAACGATGAGACTCTCGAAGGAGCTGGAGCATATTCTCAGGGTCAGACTGCTTGTTCCACGAGAAGAGCTAGATCTTCCCTCTGCGCCTCGAAGAACTCCACCGTCCCCCGTTGCTACTCTGGGAGACGTGGCCTTAGTGAAGCATAAAGAGGACATAAACGAATAATGGACATACTAGTGTCTGGGGATCCCTGCCCTCAGCTCCTACGTATCATTTCTGAGCTCTGCCCAGCAAGTTTCTAAGCCATGGTTGGTCGTCAGTAACAGTATCCAATAATTTCGAATTTCCTCTACGAGGAGGGTATGCCAAAAGCAGCGGTCAAGCCGCTCTCTCCATCCCCGGGCTTAAACTTTGAAGAGTTCCGCGAACTTGTAGGGAAGCTTAGAGATGTGTCCGAGATCTTGGCTCGAGAATTAGCTAGTCATGCAGGGAGCAAGAAAGCGGAAAAGCTGTCGAGAGAGTGTCACGATCTATCTGTCGCAATTGTAGGGTTCTGGGGTCAAGGGGCCTAAGTTTTGAGATCTGCGCCCTAGTTCACGTGATGACAGGGGCGCGATCAGCTAGAGAGCTTTTGAATCTCCTTTCCGCTTCTTGATGGAACGATCTGAACTTGGGCCCTTGAAAACTCATGGTCAAACTCTCGGTGTTGTTTGAACCAGTCCAAGAATATGGCTAGTGCGGCCACTTCGCTCATAGGCTGGTTGGTAACTGATATGTTCCAATCAGCGAGTTTGAAGATCTCTCCAGGCATTTTTTCAGACCCGACGACTATGAGAACGTCCTCGTCTTTGCTCTGGATTTCTGGCAGCATTTTTGGTAGAGGCAGTCCATAGGCTGTCAAATGGACCACTCGTCCTCCCGCGACCTTCCAGTCTCGAATAGCATGCTTCCATGATCTGCCGCTCTGGATCTCGAAGGGTCCCCCGAACCTGTCTGTCACGTCTCGAATTGTGGATTCCACAACCTTGTCCTCTTGGTCCGCTATGATTACTCCGTCTGCACATAGAGCTCGGGCGGTGAGGCAGACGTGGGTGGTTACTCGTGAGTCTCTGAAGACCCGGTGGCCTATCCGGAGAATGAATATTCTCGCCAATGCTGGCTGGCTCGTCTGTTAGACTAATACATTAAATTGGAGAAGTGCTCCATATAGAGTGTCGAGGGTTATCATAGATTATGGGGAATCATCACGATGATCTTGCTCGTTTGGCCAGCTTCTTTGGGGGAGAGGAAGCCATCAACGTGGTCAAAGCGCTGGCCCAAGCCGGGACCACCACTGATGATGTTATCGCAACCCAGGCTAACGTCCGGCTCAACACGGCTCGGAAGGTTCTCTACAAGCTCTACGACCATGCCTTGGTGACTTGCCAACGGTCTAGGGATGAGAAGACTGGATGGTTCATCTATCACTGGAAGCTCCAGCCGGACCAGCTAGATGCGTTCGTCCGAAGCCGGAAAAAGAAGGCTCTAGAGACGCTGCGGACCCGTCTAGAGTTTGAGAAGGGACATAGCTTCTTCATGTGCAAGGAATGCTTGAACGTCCGGGTGACGTTTGAGGACGCGATGGAGTCCGCTTTCCGATGTAGCGGTTGTAACGGCCAGATGGTAAGTGATGATAACCGTAAGACGATACAGTTGCTGGAGGATCTTTCGCGTAAGCTGGAGTCGGAGCTCTCCGACCGCCCTGCTGCCTTCGTCACCGAAAAAGTCTGAGTCCTAGAGAAAGACTGGTCTTGGCTGAGGGTTGGCAAACAGCCATTCTTGCCGAGAAGATTCCTGAGACAGTTCTGAATCGAGGTCCTAGGCCTATATGGAATGTTCTCTCGAGAGAGGCTAGTGGTCTAAGGATCGACTGGGAGATCGCTGTCCTGCAGCAATGGCTGCAGGTCCGGGCTCGGGGTGAGGATGCTGAGACATTTCTCAATCTCCTAAGGGAAAAGTTCGGGGAAGCACCAGTGCTGCGTTCCAAGGTGGAACGGTGGGACATTCGCAAAGGGTTCATCACTGGATCGGGAAGAGTAGGCTTTGGCGTCTACATCGATATCGGAATTTTAGAGCCTACGCGGAAGGATGCGCTCTACCCTCTGCACAGAATGAGAGCTCAACTGTCGGACGGTGCTTCGAGGTCTTCCAGAGAAATTCTGCAAGAGCAAGGCCTCGCCGATTATTTTCCAGTCAAAGTGATCGTTACAGAGCTTCAAGGAGAGAATGTCACCGTTGAACTATCTGACAGGACCCGGGACCAACTTCTGCTGTGGAATAAACTACTCTTCGACCGGGTAATCGCTGTCGGCATCGATAGAGACTATGCAGAGAAAATCGTGCAGTCTGCAAATCTTGGACTGGATGTTGTCAAAATCGAGACACTATCGCTATTGGTGCAGTGCTTGGTCTGCAAGCTTGATACGGACGCTCCAGGAGTCATTGCGAAGATAGGGAATCGGCTCCGAGGAGTTGGGCTGACCGCCTTTAGGAGTCCGGCGAAAAGACTTCTCGCATAGAACGCAACGACTCATTAGATAGTCCCGTCTTCCTCTAGTCTCCGAATCGATCCCTTTGAATATCCAAGTTCTTGAAGCACTCTTCGCGTATCCTGACCCAGATTTGGGGCTGGATTTGAGGGACCCTTGTTCGCATTGGTGAATTGTATTGGGGAAATTAGCTGTGGAATCTCAGACCTCACAGATCTGAAGAGACCGCGGTATCTGATCTGTGGGTCTCTGACCATGTCAGCGATCTTGTAGACCGGCGCTGATGGAACTCCGTGTTGATTCAGCGCTCTACTCCAGTAAGAGGCAGTTCTGTTTCGTAGGCGCTTTGATAGTATCGGGATCAGCTTGGTCCTATTTCGAACTCGATCGGGGTTGGTGCTGAACCATTTCTGCTCCAACAGACTTTCTAGCCCAAGAGTACGACACAGCGCTCGCCATTGTGAATCGTTACCAACGGCTATGATGAGTTCTTTGTCTTTGCAGTTGAAGGCTTGGTAGGGAACGATGCTCGGGTGGGCTGAGGCCATTCTCTTAGGTTCCTTTCCGGTCGCGAAGTAGTAGGTTGCCAGGTAGCTGAGCCAGGAGACGATCGAGTCGTAGAGTGAGATGTCGATGTACTCACCTCTTCCTGTCACGAGCCTTCGGGAGAGACAAGCAAGGATGGCTGTCGATGCATAGTGTCCGGCCGCGATATCGGCAACAGGAACGCTAACTCTGACAGATGGACGACCTTCCTCGCCGGTCGTGCTCATGATTCCGCTCAACGCAAACGCCACGATATCATACCCGGGTCGGTCGCGGTACGGGCCAGTCTGGCCGAATCCCGAAATGGAGCAGTATATCAGGGCCTTGTTTACTCGTCGGAGTCTCCGAAAATCGAGTCTGTACTGGGTCAGTGTACCTGGACGGAAGCTCTCAACCAGAATATCCGAATCCCGAACGAGTTGCCGAATTATTTTCTGTGCTTCGGGAGTCTTGAGGTCGAGTGTGATGCTCCTTTTTCCACGGTTGAGACTGAGAAAATAGTAGCTTAGACCCTTGACGAAGGGTGGCCCCCAGGCACGGGTCTCATCGCCAGACCCGGGCTTCTCGATCTTGATGACCTCCGCGCCCAGGTCTGACAGTATCATGGTGCAAAACGGTCCCGCGAAATCCTTAGTCAGGTCGATGACTCGTAGACCTTTGAGCGGCTGAGCCATGCGCTTATCTCAGACTCTAACCACTTAATCCTAGCTTGCTCGCTCGCGAGGCTGTCACCGTCCCAGAGAAACCTCTCGCCGAGGTCTTGGTCGAGGGCGAACTGTCACCGTTCGAGGATGAGGCTCTCTATCGGATCCTGAAGAAGAGCTTCAGGCTTGAACATCCATCCTATGCAGAACTTGTGGACGATGATTTGAGCACCCGAGTCAACGTCACGTTTCACTACCCTTACGTCACAACGATTTTTACAGATGTTCTACATGAGAACTGGCGTGACCTCAAGGAGTTACTCAGACAGGTAAGATATCGAAGAGGAAAGGCGGGCGCCGCTGTTACGTTGACCTTCATCGGCGACAATCGTAGGCTGGTCTTCAAGTCTGGATGCATCGAGGAGAAAGAGTTGAGTTCTGCCCTGGACCAGATAGGGCACCTTACAGGGATTCTGGGTCAGATGCTAGGTCCTGGGACGATGGAGGAACCTCTAGAACTTGTTGAGGCTCACTACGATAAGAAATCTGATAGATGGCATGAGTTCAAAGGTTTCGGATCATCTGATCGGAATGAGAGTTATGTTTTTGACGAGTCGGTCTTCCGCTGGGTAAGGTCCTAAAGTGGAGAAAAAATGAGCGACGATTTTCTTCCTCGCGCCCACTCGAGGAGGCTGGGGGAGCTCGAACGGTCCAATTGGAAGAGCCTTCGTGATGGACGGAACTATGATCGGATTGATCCGGCGATCAGAGATATTGTGTCACTGTTGAACAAGAAGGGATATCGGACCTTTTCATCCTGCAGCGGAGGACATCCGACTAATCCTCGATGGAAGGTCAACCGTCATGAGAGCGGATATCTCGCGTTCTCTCCACCGTCCAAGGCGGCCTTCGCCCTCTATCTTGGTCTTCGAAAGAAGAACAGAGATTTCACCGTTGAGGCACAAGCCGTTATCGATGATGGAGATGGGGGCGACAGGGAGACCGTGTGCACTCGATTCTACTGGCAACTGTCGGACAGGAGAAAGCACAGACTAGAACATTACAAGAAGCTCTTCTCACAGATGAGAGAGATTATCGAGGATCTTCCAAAAGCGCCGGACAACGGAAACGGTGTCCTTGCTGGACTCTTCGGTAAGGAACATCTTCAGACGAGTCTGAGGATTGTGAAAGGCCAGATGAGACGATTCACGAACAATTAGTCCTAGCGGATTTAAGGCTCAGAATCATCATCGTAGGATAATCGCAATGACCACGGGCGGAACGACCCTGCTTTCGGCAGATTACAAGGCTCCAGGCGGAAAATTGGTGAGAGTCCGATTGAGAGAAGCAGACGGACGGATCGAGTCTGCGAAAATCTCTGGAGATTTCTTCCTGATTCCTGAAGACAGTCTCCCGAAGCTCGAGATGATGTTGGAGGATGTTCCGATGAGGGAGAAGGAACTGAAGCTTCTCGTGGATCGTTTCTTCCGTGGAACAAGCGCACAGGGCCTAGGTGTAGCACCCGATGATTTTGTGAAAGCGATCCTCGCCGCCAAGCCTGCGGAGACAGGGTCCTGATGGAGACGTGGCGCCTAGTCGATGTAGAGTACCGGGATGATCCGTTCATGAACATGAGCGTGGAAGAGGCCATTCCACGCGCGGTAGGTGAGGGTAAGGCTCCAAGCACTGTTCGTTTCTGGCATAACTCGAACACGATAGTTCTGGGATGCTTCCAGTCGGCAGCGCTTGAGGTCAATTTTGACGCGTGCAAGGGGACCGGAACTACGGTCGTTAGGCGTTTTACTGGAGGCGGCGCAGTCTATCATGATGCTGGCAACCTAAACTACGCGATTTCGCTGAAGAAAGCGCATCCGCTGGTCCGAGACGCGGATCTTCAACTGGTTTTCAAGAAACTCTCAGAAGGCGCAGTCGACGGCTTGAGAGGCTTGGGAGTAAACGCTGAGTTTCAACCGATCAACGATATTCAGGTCGAAGGGAAGAAGATCTCTGGCGCTGCCGGAAGCATCAGATGGGGAACCGTCTTCCATCATGGCTGCATCCTAGTGGCCTCTGACTTGGCGATACTTGGCAGAGTCTTGAACGTGGCTCAGGTAAAGCTGGCGGATAGGCATGTAGCTAGTGTTCAGAAGAGAGTAACGACGGTTCGTGATGAGCTGGGAAAGGATGTGACGACGAGGAATGTGAGGGACGGAATAGTTCGGGGAATCGAAGACTCGTACAAAGTACGATTGGAAGAGGGGACACTAACGAAGAGTGAACTGTCGACGGTGAAGGAGCTGTATGACACCAAGTACAGCAAGTCCGCGTGGAACTTGGAAAAATAATGTTGAAGGCTTTGACAGAACCGTGTCTCGACTGAGACGCAGTAAGAAAAATTAAACCGAAAAGTAGTAGAAATAGTTGGGTCGCTTTTTCTATCCCACTATCTCCAGCATAATGTATGAGCGGCCTCTCCCTACGGCTGACAGAAATACGATCATTCCTCCTCCCAGTCAGCCAGTTCGCAGCCTGGCCGGTATTCTTCCTTCTGACTTCAGCAATCTCTCAGCAGCCAGCATACTTCCTGGCGCTACTCCTCGTTCTTGCCGCTGACCTCTTAGACAAGTCTCCAAGAAACAGAGGACTCTTTCGAGACCTGGTTGCCGGAGGAGCGACAACGGTTCTAGCACTATTCCTCAACGATTTAGACGCCGTCGCCATCGGCGCGATTGTTGCTGTGGCCGCAGCATCCCGGCTCGTCCAGAAACTAAACTAGAAGACCCGTTCGTTTCGCTCACTTCACTGCGTGTTGTGAAGGTAACTTTCTTCAACCACATTTCCAGGCCTGGGCTGATGTCAAACTATGCCAATAGTCAAGGTCTTGATGTATGGTGGTCGGTCTCAGCAGCAGAAGGATGATCTAGCGCGTGCGATAACTGACGCGGTCGAGAGCATCGCCAAGGCACCAAGGGATCAGACGATCGTTGTCTTCCAGGAAGTCGCCAAGGAACACTACTACATTGGAGCCAAGAGAGCATCCTAATCATCATCGTGCGCTTTCTTCAAGAAAGTAAGTGTCTGTGAGCTATGGCGTTAGAACCAGCCTAGAACTTCCGAGGGGTCCGTTTTGCAGTACAAGTACACTGTTCTGACGAACACGACGATCGGGGCTTTCATGTCTCAGCTGGACGGCAACATCGTTCTCATCGCTCTCCCGACAATTACTCGGAGTCTCAACGCTTCAGCCTTCGAAGCCCTCTGGGTCTTGATGGGCTACATTCTGATGACTGCTGTCCTGCTGTTGGCCTTCGGCCGGTTGGCCGACATGTACGGCAAGGTTCGCCTCTACAACCTCGGTTTCGCCATCTTCACGGTAGGGTCGGGCCTGTGCAGCCTGTCACTCAACGGAGGAATGCTGGTCTTTTTCCGTCTCGTCCAGGGAGTAGGAGCAGCTCTAATCTGGGCCAACAACGCCGCGATTCTAACGGACGCATTTCCGCCGAATGAGCGGGGACGAGCTATCGGCGTCAACCTTGTCGCAGGTATCAGCGGATCCGTCATAGGCCTCATACTCGGGGGAATTCTCACAGTCGCCCTCGGTTGGCAGTCTATCTTCTGGATCAACCTTCCCATAGGCGCCTTCGCAACTTACTGGGCTTACAAGAAGCTGCGAGAACTAGGCACGGTCCATCATGAGAGAATCGATCTGCCTGGTAATGTCCTGTTTGCCGGAGGACTGACTGCATTCCTGGTTGGACTGACGCTTGGCGCTTTGTCAGGATATACAGCGGTTGACGTCGCCTCCATGGTAGCGGGATTGTTGATGGTTGGCGGCTTCGTGTACGTGGAACTGCACTCTCGTACTCCGCTGATGGACTTGACACTGTTCAAGATCCGAGCCTTCACCGCGGGGATACTCAGCAACTTCCTAGCATCGATAGCCCGGAGCGGCGTATCCTTGGTCCTCACTATCTACTTCCAGGGAGTACTGATCTATGACGCGTTCAAGGCAGGGCTTGCCCTGATACCGTTCGCGATAGCTTTCGTCAGCCTCGGACCCTTGAGCGGCTATCTCTCCGACAAGTATGGACCCCGGTGGTTCACAACCGCAGGCCTCTCAATCTCGACCGCCGGTCTGATAGGTCTCGCGCTTATACCGGCAAATGTCTCCTACACGGTTCTGGCAACCCTCATGATTCTCGTAGGAGCCGGAGGGGGAATGTTCGTAGCACCCAACATCAGTTCAATCATGAGTTCCGCTCCCGTAACTCGGAGGGGCGTGGCCTCCGGAATGTCCGCCACTCTCGTGACAACCGGCGCCCTTCTGAGTCTCTCAATCTCATTCGCGGTCCTAGCAACCAGCATACCCATCAACGTTTTGCAGGCTGTCTTCGCCGGTTTACCTGTCCCGTCAGGAGCGCCGAGCGTGGA
>Ga0070697_100005209_pt1 | contig 9989 bp, 7 predicted proteins | sample KBSK1501metaG_FD_65475 | JGI IMG/M metagenome (GOLD analysis project Ga0070697, IMG submission 65475) | Corn, switchgrass and miscanthus rhizosphere microbial communities from Kellogg Biological Station, Michigan, USA - KBS K1-50-1 metaG | ecosystem: Host-associated > Plants > Roots >... | reverse complement strand
GGCGCCCCAATAGGTTGTCCAGCTGTACCCGAGATTGTATTGAGCGTGTCGATGTGAATCCGAGAACACCAGGAGGAACACGTTTTCGGTGTCCCCGTTGGGCTGCTCGCGGGAGCGTGCCCATCCGGCGCCCCACGCTTTCTCGTTTTCGCGTGCGCGCGCCTCGGGCGTCCAGGTGGCAGGAATGTGCCATTCGTAGCCGGAGACGAGGAGCGAATTCCCGCCCTGCCGGTAGGTGTCAACAATATGGCGACAGCTTTTCTCGACCCACGACGCGAAGTCGGCGCATTCGACGGCGGAGGCGCGGCCTGGCAAACCCATCGCGATGACGCCGACGATGATGAATCGCTTCAAGAACCTTCTCCCTTCGATGCCCTGCTAATCAATGTCTGAAATGACGAATCCCGGTGAATACCATCGCCAGCCCGCGCTCGTCGGCCGCGGCGATGACTTCCTTGTCGCGCACACTGCCGCCGGGCTGGATCACGGCGACAGCCCCGTTGTCGGCGACGACATCGAGCCCGTCGCGGAACGGAAAGAACGCGTCCGACGCGACCACCGATCCGGTAAGCGACAGGCCGGCGTTCGCCGCCTTGAGCGCCGCGATGCGGGTCGAGTCGACGCGGCTCATCTGCCCGGCGCCGATCCCCAGCGTCCGCCCGTCCGCGCAATAGACGATCGCATTGGACTTGACGTACTTGGCGACGCGCCAGGCGAAGATCAGATCGGCGAGCTCCGAAGCGCCGGGCGATTTCCGGGTGACGACCTTGAGCTCTTCGGGTTCCACGTTGCGCGTGTCCGGCGTCTGCACCAGCATGCCGCCGCCGACGCGTCTTCCGTCCCATGCGCTGCCGCCCTGCCCGGCCGAGCAAGGCACCGCGAGCACACGGACGTTGGCCTTTCTCGCGATCACCGGCAACGCATCCGGCGTGTAGCCGGGCACGATCAGCACCTCCAGAAACTGGGAGCTCACCGCCTCGAGGGTCGCGGCGTCGACCTCGCGATTGAAGGCGATGATGCCGCCGAATGCGGAGATGGGGTCCGTGGCGAGCGCCTTGCGGTACGCGTCGAGCAGCGTTGCAGCGATCGCGGCGCCGCAGGGATTCGCATGCTTCACGATCACGCACGCCGGCTCCGCAAAGGTTCTCACGCACTCCCACGCCGCATCGGCGTCGGCAATATTGTTGAACGATAGCTCCTTGCCCTGCAGCTGCCTGAACGTTGCGATGGCGCCGGCGACCTGTGGTTCATCGCGATAGAACGCCGCGAGCTGATGCGGGTTCTCGCCGTAACGCAAGTCCTCGACCTTGGCACCTTGCCAGTTCCATCGTTCGGGAAAGGTCCGGACCGCGCCCGTTGCATCGCGCGCAGTCAGGTAGTTGCTGATCGCGCCGTCGTAGGCGGCGGTGTGCGAAAACGCTTTTTGCGCGAGCCGGAACCGCGTCGCCGGCGACAGCATCGTGCCGTTGGCGCGAAGCTCTTCGAGCAGCAGCGGGTAATCGGCAGGGTCGACGACGATCCCGACGTGCGCGTAATTCTTGGCTGCCGAACGGACCATGGCCGGCCCGCCGATGTCGATGTTTTCGATCGCGTCGTCGAGCGTGCAGCCGGGTTTCGCGACCGTCTCCCGGAACGGGTACAGATTAACGACGATGAGATCGATCGTCGGAATGCCGTGCTCGGAGAGCGCCTCCCGGTGCGTAGCCAAGTCGCGTCGCGCCAGGATGCCGCCGTGCACTTTCGGGTGCAGGGTCTTGACGCGGCCGTCGAGCATCTCCGGGAAACCGGTATAGGTCCCGATCTCCGTGACGGGCAGCCCCGCGTCGGCGAGCACGCGCGCCGTGCCTCCGGTCGAAAGCATGCGCACGCCCAGCGCATGCAGCCCGCGCGCGAAGTCGACAAGCCCGGTCTTGTCCGAGACCGACAGCAGCGCCTGAGAGATTGGCGTGACGTTCAACTGGGCGAGCTGCCAGCGCTCCAGTGGCGAAAGCGCATGAAAGGCTTTTTAGAAGCCGTTCAAGAGCCGTCGCGAGCGCAGGCAGAGCGCGGCGCGAGGAGGCGAGGAACCGGAGTGCACACGGTAGTACATGAGGATTCCGAGCCTCCGAGCAACAAAGCTATGCCAAGCGCAGCAGGCTATTGAACGGTTTCCTAGCGGATTCCGTACTTGGACAGCTTCGAGCGCAAGGTGTTGCGATTCAGCCCCAGCATGTCCGCGGCCTGCGACTGATTTCCGCCAGCGCGATGCATGATCGTCGCGAGCAGCGAGCGCTCGACGTTGGTGATGACCATATCGTAGATGCCGTGCGGTATCTCCCCGTCGAGCTTGCGGAAATACTCCTCGAGGGATTTCTCGACGCTCCGGCCGATTTCATTGGTGCCGTTAAGGCGCAGGCTTCTCTTCACGCTGCGAGGGCCTCCTCTACCCACGGAGCTGCGGTCGTCGTCGCCGCCGGCGTACACTCGAGCCGGTCGGAGCGCGCCGCAAGCCGATCAAAAAACCGGTTGACCGCCGCGATCTGCGCCGCTGGCGTATCGAGCCGGTTGACGTCATTACGAAACGCCTCGCCCCCGACGAAGCTTTTCGCGTACCAACCCAGATGCTTGCGTGCGACGCGCATCCCCGTGACCTCGCCATAAAACGCATAGTGATCGGCGAGATGGCCGAGAATAACGCCGCGAATCTCCTCGACCCCGGGAGGCGGCAGCCACTCGCCGCGGTCGAGATAGTGGCGGATCTCGCGGAATATCCACGGCCGGCCCTGCGCAGCGCGACCGATCATGATAGCGTCGGCGCCGGTGCGGGCGAGTACAGCGCGCGCCTTTTCCGGCGAGTCGACGTCGCCGTTGGCGATCACCGGGATTCCGACTGCCTGCTTGACTTCGCGTATCGTGTCGTACTCGACTGCGCCGACAAAGCCGCACTCCCGCGTACGCCCGTGCACGGACAGCGCCGCGATGCCGGCGGTCTCGGCGATCCGGGCGATGCGCACGGCGTTGCGGTTCTGGCGATTCCAACCGGTGCGAATCTTCAGCGTCACCGGCACATCGACGGCGCGAACAACCGCGTCGAGGATCGCGGCAACGAGGGTCTCGTTCTGCAGCAACGCCGAGCCCGCCGCCACGTTGCACACCTTCTTCGCGGGGCATCCCATATTGATATCGATGATCTGCGCCCCGCGGTCGACGTTGTAACGCGCCGCATCGGCTATTTGCGTCGGTTCAGCGCCGGCGATCTGCGCGACAATCGGCTCGACCTCTCCGGTGTGGTCCGTACGCCGCTGCGATTTTTCGGTATCGCGGAGCAGCGGATTCGATGCGACCATCTCCGAGATGGCCAAGCCCGCACCAAGCCGCTTACAAAGCTGCCGGAAAGGCCGATCCGTCACGCCGGCCATCGGCGCGACGACTAGGTTGTTGTCGATGGAATGCAAGCCGATGTGCACGGCGGAAAACGGTGGTTGAAGTCCAATGCAGGTTTGCTTCGGAGAGGCTCGCGCATTATACCGAGTTTGTCCGCAAGCGGTCAGCATGAACCGCAAATCAAACTACGTGTTGCACGGCTTCAGTGCAGAGGATCGACTCGATGTCCTCAATGCATGCCATAAGACATCGCGCGCGTGAATGCGCGCTTCACCGCGGGCAGCGCATCGAGCATAGTGAGCGCCAACCCTCGCGGCCAACGCAGCAGCGGCGCGTCGCTTCCGAATATACCGAGCAAGCCGTGCGTGAACGCGATACCCGCGACGCGGTCGGCGCGACGCCGGCGCGCGTATGCGGCGAGACGATCGCGCGCTCCGATCGCGTCGCGCGGCGTTGCAAGCAACTCCTGCGCCAGCTCGTAGGCGTCGCGCATTCCCAGATTGAATCCCTGACCGGCGACCGGATGCAGCGCCTGTGCCGCGTTGCCAAGCAACACGACGCGCTGTCCGACGACGCGGTCGGCGTAGTCGAGCTGCAACGGAAATGCGCGCCGGTCGGTGACGCGCTCGAATCCGGCAGGTTGCGTGCAGGGTTGTGTGTTGTGCGCGGCGGTATGCAACCCGAATCTTTGCTCCAGCGCCGCCAGGAATTCCGCATCGGGCAGCGCGAGCAGCGTTTCGCTCTGCGCCGGTGTTGTGGTCCACACGAAACCGTAATGGTCGCCTTCCGGCAGGAGCGCCACCGGGCCCTCCGGCGTGAAGCGCTCGAACGCGACCCCGCGATGCGGCTCGCGCGGCGCGAGCTTGCCGACCACTGCCACCTGGCCGTAATCGTGATGATGGCGCCTGATCCCGCCGATTAGATCGCCCCCACCGTCGGCGACCGCGACCAGCCGCGCGCAGAGCTCGGATCCCGTGCCGGCCCGCGTCGTGTCGATTGCGGCGTAGGACGGTGTCGTGCGGATGCCGGTCACCGTTGCGCCGTGAACGACTTTGTTCCCTGCGCGCTCAAGCGCGGCGTCGAGCGCCGCCTGCAGAGCGCGATAACTGACGACGTAGCCCAGCGCCGGCAACCCTTGCTCGAGCGCGTCGAGGCGCATGCGCCCGAAGCCACCGCGCTGCGAAATATCGATGGCAGTTATCGGCGTGACCGCGTCGCGCGCAGCCGCGACCGCACTCCAGACCCCTACGCGCTCGAGAATCAGCCGCGCGCCGTGCGACAGTGCAAGCGACCGGTCGCCGCGGCCGATCGTTCCTGCCGGGCGAGCGTCCAGCGCAACGACGTCGAGCCCGTCGTCCGCAAGCGCGAGTGCCAGCGTCGCGCCGACCGGCCCGGCACCGACGATAACGAGATCATGGAGCATCGAATGCCCTCGCGCACCGGGCCGAGTTAATAGGGGCGGCGAAGCCGCGCTCGCTTCAACGAGGCCATCACCGGGCGCACGCAGCTTCTACATCGCTAACCGTCTTCGGCGTCGCCGCGGTCAGGTTTTCGCTGCCCTCCGCAGTGACGAGCACGTCGTCCTCGATGCGCACGCCGATATCCCAGAATTCCTCGGGCACCTTGTCCGCCGGCCGGATGTAGCAACCCGGCTCGACGGTAAGCACCATTCCGGGCTCGAGCACGCGCGACTCGCCGTCGACCCGGTACAGGCCGACGTCGTGGACGTCGAGTCCGAGCCAGTGGCCGGCGCGGTGCATGTAGAACTGCTTGTACGCGCCCGACTCGAGAACCGCGTCGAGAGGGCCTTCGCACAGCTTGAGGTCGATCAACCCCTGCGCGAGGACGCGCTCGGCAACCTGGTGGTAGTCGTGAAATGCCTTGCCTGGCCGGATTGCTTCGATGCAGGCGAGCTGTGCGGCGAGCACCAGCTCGTACACCGCCTTCTGCGCACCGCTGAATCTGCCGCCGACCGGAAACGTGCGCGTGATGTCGGAGGCGTAGCCCTGGTATTCGCAGCCGGCGTCGATCAGCAGGAGATCGGCCGCTTGCGTCTGCCGGTTATTTTCCCGGTAATGCAGCACACAAGCGTTCGGACCGGACGCGACGATCGACGGGTACGCGACCGCCTGCGCGCCCAAGCGCAGGAACTCGTGCGCGAGCTCGGCTTCGACCTGGTACTCGAACCAGCCGGGGCGTGTGCGCGCCATGGCGCGGCGATGCGCACCGCTCGAGATTTCGGCGGCCCGGCGCAGCAGGTTCACTTCCTCCGCGTCCTTGACCAGGCGCATGGCCGCGATGGCAGCGCGCACATCGACGACCGCTTCCGGCGCGGCGACGCCGGTGCGCACGCGGTTGCGCACCTCGTTCAGCGTCGCGGTAACCGTCTGGTCCCAGCCCGGGTACAGGCCCAGCGGCGTGTACAGCGCGGACCGGTCGCAGGTCTCGTCGGCGAGCTTGACCGCGAGGTCAGAGATCGGATGCGCTTCGTCGAACCCGAAGATCTCGCGCGCGGCATCGGGGCCGTAGCGAAAACCGTCCCAGATCTCGCGTTCCGGATTCTTGTCGCGGCAGAATAGGATCTGCCGCGAGTCGCCCGCTTCTGCTCCCGCGATCAGAACGACGACCGCTTCCGGCTCGGGAAAACCGGCGAGGTAATAGAAGTGGCTGTCAGGCCGGTAGGGATAATGCGTGTCGGCGTTGCGGAGTGTTTCGGGCGCAGTCGGGATCGCGGCGATGCCGCCGCCGCTGCGCGCGCGCATTTCCGCAATGAGGCGCGCGCGACGCTCGCGGTGGTGGTGGTGGGCGTGCTTCATCGGCTGTCGTGAAGAGTGACGATTTGAGGAGCGACATTATAGGCGCCCGTGCCGGAGTGCGCGCGGTTTGCGGTACCATCGCTGCATGACGGCCTCACCGCCACGCGTCGCGAATGTCGGCCTGCGCGAGGCCAAGCGCTCGGTGCGCGAGCGAATCCTGCGCGCTCGCGAAGCGATGCCCGCTCAGCTCCGGGTCGCGGCGAGCACGGCGATCGCAGCGACGCTCTCCCGGCGCCCCGATTTCATCGCCGCCCGCGTCGTGCTGCTGACGCTGCCCTTCGGGAGCGAATGGGACACCGGGCTGCTGCTGTCCGCGGCGCTCGCGGGGGGCAAGACCGTCGCCGTGCCGCGCGTGAATCAGGAACGCCATATGCTCGAGATTCACGCGGTGTGCGACGCTGCCCGCGAGATCGCGCCGGGTTATCGCGGCATCCCCGAGCCCCGCGCCGACTGCCCGCCGGTAGCGCTGGCGTCGATCGACTGGGTGCTGGTCCCCGGCATTGCCTTCGACGCGGAAGGCCGGCGCATCGGCTATGGTGGCGGCTATTACGATCGCCTGCTCCCGCTGCTCGAGAGAGGCACCACGCGCGTAGCCGGTGCGTTCGAGCTGCAGGTTGTCGAGCGCGTCCCCGCCGCGCCGCATGACGCGACCGTCGATGCCATCGTCACCGAGCGGCGCACGCTGGGACCGCGACCGCGCGCGTAGCGCATACTCCCGCGCGTCGTACCCGCGTCGGGCAACGGCTTTCCTAGAAGCCTCGTTGAGTGCGTGGTAGCATAATCTCGCCGTCTGTTCGAGAGGTTGGCGCGCGCCGGATATAGGTGCAGCCGCCCGCTTCGGCGCATACAATCTGTCCAAAGAACACCCGCACGCCGCAGCTCATCGTACCTTAGCAACGCCGCAAACCATCGCGAGGAGCTCCCAATGGACATGAAGTCCGACGTCGACCCGCAGGAAACGCGGGAATGGCAGGATGCGATCGATGCCGTCATCGATCATGAAGGTCCGGACCGCGCTCATTTCCTCATCGAGCAGGTGATCGACAAGGCGCGCCGGCGCGGCGCTTACATGCCGTTTTCGGCGAACACCGCCTACATCAACACGGTCCCGGTCGACAAGCAGGTCAAGATTCCGGGCGATCAGGCGATCGAGCACCGGATCCGCTCGTACGTGCGCTGGAACGCGATGGCCATGGTTGTCCGCGCGAACAAGCATACAAACGTCGGCGGCCACATCGCGAGCTTCGCCTCCGCCGCGACGCTCTACGACGTTGGCTACAACCATTTCTGGCACGCGCCTTCGAAGACGCATGGCGGGGACCTGGTTTTCGTGCAGGGCCATTCCGCGACCGGCGTCTACGCGCGCGCATTCATGCTCGGCCGCTTCACCGCGGAGCAGATGGATAACTTCCGCCAGGAAGTCGACGGCAAAGGCATTTCGTCGTATCCGCACCCGTGGCTGATGCCCGACTTCTGGCAGTTTCCGACGGTGTCGATGGGCCTGGGCCCGCTCATGGCGATCTACCAGGCGCGGTTCATGAAGTATCTGCAGGATCGAGGGCTCGCGCAGACCGAGGGACGAAAGGTATGGTGCTTCTGCGGCGACGGCGAGATGGACGAACCCGAGTCGATGGGCGCGATCGGCATGGCTGGACGCGAGAGGCTCGACAATCTCATTTTCGTCGTCAACTGCAATCTGCAGCGGCTTGACGGGCCCGTGCGCGGCAACAGCAAGATCATTCAGGAGCTCGAGGCCGATTTCCGCGGAGCGGGCTGGAACGTGATCAAGATCATCTGGGGCACACGCTGGGACCCGCTGCTCGCGCGCGACAAGAAAGGCATCCTGATGCGACGCATGATGGAATGCGTCGACGGCGAATACCAGACGTTCAAGTCGAAGGATGGAGCCTACGTCCGTGAATACTTCTTCAATACACCGGAGCTGAAGGAGCTCGTCGCCGACTGGTCCGATGAGGACATCTGGAATCTCAACCGCGGCGGCCACGATCCGCACAAGGTTTACGCGGGATATCACGCCGCGGTGAGCCACAAGGGCCAGCCGACCGTAATCCTCGCCAAGACCATCAAGGGCTACGGCATGGGCGAGGCCGGCGAGGCGCAGAACATCACGCACCAGCAGAAGAAGCTCAACACCGAGGCCATTCGCAAGTTCCGCGATCGCTTCCAGATCCCGGTGCCGGACGAGAAGATCGAGGACGTTCCGTACATGACCTTCCCGGCGGGCTCGCCCGAGGCGGAGTATATGAAGGCCCGCCGCATGGACCTGGGCGGCTTTCTGCCCGCGCGCCGGCGTAAGGCCGAGCCGCTGGTCGTGCCGCCGTTGTCGGCTCTGGAGCGGTTCCTGAAAAGCACGGAAGAGCGCGAAATCTCAACGACGATGGCGTTCGTGCAGATCCTGCAGACGCTGCTCCGCGACAAGAACATCGGCAAGCACATCGTTCCGATCGTTCCCGACGAGTCCCGCACTTTCGGCATGGAAGGCATGTTCCGGCAGCTCGGCATCTGGAACCAGCTCGGCCAGCTGTATACGCCGCAGGATGCCGACCAGCTGATGTTCTACCGGGAGAGCAAGGACGGCCAGATCCTGCAGGAGGGCATCAACGAGCCCGGCGCGACATGCGACTGGATCGCGGCCGCGACGTCGTATTCCACGCACGGCGTGCCGATGATCCCGTTCTACATCTTCTACTCGATGTTCGGCTTCCAGCGCGTCGGCGACCTGACGTGGGCCGCGGGCGACATGCGCTCACGCGGGTTCCTTCTCGGCGGGACCGCCGGGCGCACCACGCTCAACGGCGAAGGCCTGCAACACGAGGATGGGCACTCGCACGTCATTGCGGCTACGGTTCCGAACTGCATCTCGTACGACCCGACGTTCGGATACGAGGTCGCGGTGATCGTCCAGGATGGAATGCGCCGGATGTACGCCGAGCAGGAGGACGTCTATTACTACCTGACGGTGATGAACGAAAACTATACCCACCCGGCGATGCCGGAAGGCGCGCCGGCGCACATCATCAAGGGCATGTATCTGTTCAAGGCCGGCGACAAGAGGCCCAAAGCCCCGCGAGTGCAGTTGCTCGGCTCCGGGACGATCTTTCGCGAAGTGATCGCCGCCGTCGAGCTGCTGGGCAGCGAATGGGGCGTCGACGCCGATCTGTGGAGTTGCCCGAGCTTCACCGAGCTCGCGCGCGACGGTCAGGCGACCGCACGCTGGAACATGCTCAACCCGACCGCCAAACCGAAGCTGTCGTACGTCGAGACCTGCTTGAAGGATACGCAAGGCCCCGTGATCGCCGCAACCGACTACATGCGCGCGTTCGCGGAGCAGATCCGGCCTTTCGTCCCGCGGCGATACGCCGTGCTCGGCACTGATGGCTTCGGGCGTTCCGACACGCGCGAGAAGCTTCGGCGGTTCTTCGAAGTCGACCGGCATTACATAACCGTCGCCGCGCTGAAGGCGCTCGCAGATGACGGCGCCTTGCCAGCCACGAAAGCCACCGAGGCGCTCAAGAAATACGGCATCGACGCGTCGAAGCCGGCGCCGTGGACCGTCTGACGACTAACGACAACAGCGCAAAGGCACGCCGAGAAGCTAGCTTCGCCTTTTATTGCGTACTTCGCGTCTTTGCGGTTGAGCTTCTGAGGTCTCCATGAGCACAATCGAGGTCAAGGTTCCCGACATCGGCGACTTCAAGGACGTGCCGGTCATCGAGGTCTTCGTCAAGCCCGGCGACGTGGTGAAGGCGGAGGACTCGCTCGTCACGCTGGAATCGGACAAGGCGACCA
>Ga0070697_100005207_pt1 | contig 9992 bp, 9 predicted proteins | sample KBSK1501metaG_FD_65475 | JGI IMG/M metagenome (GOLD analysis project Ga0070697, IMG submission 65475) | Corn, switchgrass and miscanthus rhizosphere microbial communities from Kellogg Biological Station, Michigan, USA - KBS K1-50-1 metaG | ecosystem: Host-associated > Plants > Roots >... | reverse complement strand
CGACCTCATGCGGCGCCGCACCTCCGCGCCCAATGGCGTGATGGATTTCCTGTTCGTGGAACTGTTTGCACTGCTACGCCAGCAGGGATACGAGCGGTTCAACATGGCCATGGCCCCAATGTCAGGCTTCGCCGACCGCGAGAACGCCAGCGCTGAGGAGCGTGCAATCCATACGTTTTTTCAGCAGCTCAATTTTCTTTTTAGTTTCCGGGGGCTGCGGCACTACAAGGCGAAGTTTGCCACCTGTTGGGAACCACGATACGCCGTGTACCGCAACGTGCTGGATCTGCCGCGTATGGCGGTGGCATTACGGATGCTTTCCGAATTCGAGGCGGAGAATGAGTAGCAAGATTTACCATGCGCTCCTGACGGGCGTTCTGTTAATCCCGGTTTTGCTGTGGGGGCAGCAGATATCGGTTGAGAAAAAGCCGCTCGCGGTTCGCGGACGCTCCCAGGAACTTTACCGGGTGGCTGCCACAAATATTCCTGCGCAGCAATTCCGGGGCAAGATCCTGTTTGCACCCGGCGATGGCGGTTGGCGCGGCTTTGCCATCACCATGGCTGAAAACATGGCTGCCTCGGGCTATGAAGTCTATGCGCTCGATACCAAGCATTACCTGCAGAGCTTCACGGGAACCGCCCACCTTACGCCACAGGATGTGATGAATGACTTTCGCGATATTGTCCAGTCGCTAGGGGCTTCGAACGCGAACCCAGCCACCTTGGTGGGATGGTCTGAAGGTGCAGGACTGTGCCTGCTTGCCGCCACTCCGGCGCAGAACAAGACATTGTTCAACGGTTTGATATTGATCGCAGCCACAGACACTAACCTGCTCGGCTCGCGCTGGAGCGACTACTTTGCTGGCATCGCCGGCAAACAGCCCGATGAGCCCAGCTTCTCGCTGGCTGAATACCTCCCCAGAGCTGCGCCAGTGCCGGTTTCGCTCATTCAATCGACGGGCGACCAGTATGTGAGTGTCTCCGGTTCCAAGCAGCTGTTTGCAGCGGCGCGCGAGCCCAAGGAGTTTGTGTTGATCGAAGCCAGAAACCACCGCTTTGATGGAAATCACGATGAGCTGTTCCGCGCACTTTCAGCAGCTTTGGCACGCGTTGGGCCGCAGCGGCGGTGAGCACCTTGAATTCAACCACAGAGGGACGCGAGCGGTTCGTCTTGGCCAGGCGCGTTCTCCCCTACGCCATCGCGGCCGCGATGCTGATCTGGGTTTTCTACGATCTTCATCCGCGAGAGGTCCTGCAGCATATCGTGGTGCGCGATTGGAAGTGGATGTTCATGGGCATCACTGTAAGCATTCTGACCTATGTACTGCAGGGATATCGGTGGTCGCTGCTACTCAGGCCGGTTGCGCGAGTGCGCCCTATGCGTGCCACCCAGGCTATCTATGCCGGGCTATTCACCAATGAGATGCTGCCGCTTCGGCTGGGCGAACTGGCACGTGCCTACCTGATTGCCTCCTGGGAGCGGATAGGGATTGTTCCGATCATCCCGTCCATTCTGGTGGAGCGGTTGCTCGACGGTGTTTTCCTGGCAGTAGCCTTTGGCCTGGCGGCAATAGCGGTGAGGCTGCCCGATGCCTTGGACGATGCCGGCGATGTGCTCGGAGTATTGGTGCTGCTCGGTGTCGCTGCGTTCGTCCTGGTAGTGGCCACCCAAGGGCAAGCGAAAACCCAGCCGCAAAGCCCTAACCGGCTGCTGCGGTCGGTGTATTCAGTTGTTCAGCGGCTTGCCGGTGGATTGCGCGCCATCGGGATCTCGGCCCGGCTGTACTACGCTGCCGTAATCTCGATGCTGATGCTGGCGAGCCAGATAGTTGCGTTGTGGCTGCTGATGCTGTCTTACGGCTTGCAATTTCCGTTCGTGGCTGCGGCGGTGTTGTTCATTATCGTCAGCTTGGGTACCGCAGTTCCCAACGCTCCAGGAAACGTAGGCACGTTCCAATTCTTTACTGTGCTCGGGCTCGCGCTGCTGGGGGTAGATAAAGTTACTGCCGCCGGGTTTTCTGTGGTGGCATTTCTTGCCCTTACCTTGCCTATGGTCACCATTGGCGCGATTGCCTTCAGCCTCTCCGGCCTGAAACTGGCTGCTGTGCGTAACCAACTGCGCTTTGCCTGGGCGCAGGTGCGACGCTGATATTTGGCGGCGCGCTGCGCTTTCCCGCGTAGCCCGGCCCTCCCGCACCTGGCGCTTCCACCCAACTCGTAATCAACAGTCCTGTGACCCACTGACACAACGTCTCGGCACCTTCGTGTTCTAGAACTGGCCGCCAACTTCGAGCACAATTCACCACACGGAGAGGGCACGCCCAGCCACTTTTTGAAGCATGCGGATCGATGAATCCCCTGGGGCGCGAAAAACTATGAAATCGTTCACACTGTGCGCAATTGTTCTTATCAGCGGGCTTGCGGCTGCGCAGGATTTCCCGCGCTACGAAGTCTCAGGTGGATACTCCTACGGGGGAAGCGTTCAAGACTTTTCTGTGGTCAATCGGCTTTCACCCAAGGGCTGGAATGGCACCTTCGCCGCGAACATGAAGCGGTGGATGGGTGTCGAAGTCGATGCCGGCGGGCAATACCTTAACGAATCGATACTGCTGGGAGGCGTACCCTACACGGTGAACAACGGCTTTTATTCATTCTTGGCAGGACCGCGACTTGCGTTTCGCCGGGACAGGGTTACACCTTTCGTGCACGGGCTGGTCGGCATTCATCGGTCTTTGGATTACTCGCAAGCCACCTATCCGACGGCCGGAGGCGTCCTCATTCCTTACCAGAACGCGTTTGGAACGGCAGCCGGCGGTGGTGTGGATATCGCGATTACCAGGCGCGTTGCATTACGAACCCAGGCAGATTACCTGATCACCCGAGTGGGTAGCGGACCGGTAGTGGGTTACGAGAACCGCTTTCGTGCCCTGGCAGGCATCGTGTTCAGCTTTGGATCAACTGATGGATATCGTTCGAGGAAAGAGCCATCACTAGCGCCAGTTCCGGATGACTCGAGCCGCAGCTATCGCAGCGTTCGTGCTGTACCGATGCAGCCAACAGAACCGGCCAAGGAGCGGCACTCAAAGCGGCGACGCAAATCCGAGGAGGCCGCGCTCGAACCAGAGCCGACTGGGCCTATGCTAACCACTCCAACCGCCTCCAATACCGGGAGAGTGCCCGCTCCGGTACAACAGGCTGCAGCAGTCCAGAACCAAGCGGTTGCACCGGGGCAAGTTGTTAGAGGGGAAGCGGTGGTCCGCCCACCCTCGCCCTCGTCACAACAGGAAGAGTCGCTCGGCGAGATTGCTCGGCGTTATCGCGCACAGAAAAAGCAATCCAAACCTGAATAGCCTTGTTATCAGTTTGTATCTAGCGGTTGGCTGACCTGACTAACTGAAAGGGAGAACGGCGGCCGCTAAGCCACGCCGAGGCCCGGTTCTCCGCGTCTGCGATCTCCTGAGGACGCATGGATGCGGCAAGCTTCCTCTGTTCGTCCCTCGCGCGGCCATCACCAGCTGCGTCAGCCAGAACAAACCATTTGTAGGCAGAGACGTTATCCCGGCGGCGCACGCCCACGCCGGTGGCGTACATCTTGCCTACATCAAAACGAATGCCGGCGATTTGCTCGGTAGTAAGTTTCGGCGTAAGTGACCGGATTGCCTGTTTTGCAGATTCGTTCCCTGCCTCACCGGCCACGATGTACCACGCGTAGGCTTTGGGGAGGTCTCGCAGGATCCCATTCCCGGCTTCGAAGCGCTGGGCAAGATCGAATTGTGCTTTTGGATCCCCGCATTGCGCCTGCTTCAGGAGCTGTGCCATCGGGACCACATTGCTGAGGTCCAGGCGCGGGGTGGCGCTACTACGGGTTTCAACTGGAGTGCCGGGAGAGATGTTTCGCGACGCTTCGCGCGCCCCCGCCCATAGCAGAACCCCGAGAGCGCAGACCGCCGTGGCAACCACGGTGGGTCGCTTCCACCAAACTGGCTCTTGAATCTGGGCAAAGATCGCGGGAGCGGCCTCGAGAGAGCGTGGTGCTTCCACAGCCTCCGCCGCATGTATTTCGTTATTAGTGGCCGGCTCTGGCGGTGGCTTGGGCGACAGCTTCTCAGTTTCGAAGAGTACCGGGCTGGCCGCCAACGCGCCGATCTGCTCTGGATAGCTCGACGGTTCGGCCATCCCTGGAGTCTCTTCCGCTCGGGGAGGCGCAGCATGGCGGGTGACGACCGTCGGTTCGGCAGCCATTTCCGGCTCAGGAACTGCGGCCCCCTGTTTCTCAGTGGAATTCTCTCCCGGGATACAGGAAAGGAAAAGCTCCGAAGAGGCCTCAAGTTCTGCGATGGCCGCATCTGAAAACGCGTTGGGTTCCGAGTAAAAAGCCTGCGCCACGCCAATAACCTGGCCGGCGCGCCGCAGTGGCACGGCCAGCATTGAGCGTACGCCGATCGCCCGGCAAACGTTTTTGTTTACGCGGGGATCGGTTTCAGTGTCGGAACAGGTGACGGTTTTGCCCTCGCGCAGGCACTGCGCTCCAATTCCTGAATTCAGATTCACCGGAGTGCCAACAGGTGGTGCGTGATTGCCGCAGCTCGCCCGGCAAACAACTGCACCGTCTACCGCGTAGGCAAGCGCAATTCCATCCGCTCCCACCGAATCCATGACCAGCTTTGCCAATGCGGCAAGCATGCCGCCTTCGCTCAGGAACTGGAGTCCGAGCTCCGCCGCCGTGTTCACCTGCGCTTGTGTGGTTTGGCTGCCTGCCGCTGGGTCTCGCGGTTGTTGAGGTGCGCGCGGTGCGCTGTCCTCATCCGAGACGTTGGCAGGGGCAAATAACGACATGACTCGGGGACCTCGAAACACCATTGTATTAGGTGCGTTCGCACAAAAAAGCGCTTTTTCTCGCCAGATTGCCCCGCTGCTCACCAAAAGGTCGCATAGCCCCATGACGACGGCAGTTCGGGGGAAGGCGAAAAGCCGTATCACCATGGTAGAACGAGCTTTAACCCGGTACACCGGCCATAGCTGGCAATGCTGCTACTGGTTCGAGCTATGCACGCCCAACCTGTTGGCTGCATGGGTCTTCTAAGCATCTGTCGGCAAGTCAGGCTGGGTCTGACCGTTGGTGAAGAAAATAAACCTCGTGGTGGTGGCTTTGGTTCTACTGGTGGGCTGCAGCGAACACCGGCAGGCTCAGCGTTCTCCATCTCTTCCTCCTGCGCCCGGCATTCGCGCCGCTTCGGGGAGCGACTTGCGGCAAGCCGGCAATGAAAACCTGCGGCAGACAACGGCGGTTCTCCAGTTACTGACCTCGACACCTGCGGAAGCGCTTCCGGATGCGGTGCTCAGCCGAGCCAAATGCCTGGTTCTGCTGCCCGCGGGCACGCCCGACCTGGCAACGGTTGCTTGCCGCAATGGGAATGGCTGGAGCGCTCCAACTTTTGCGAAGGTTCGCGGACTCTCGTCCACTCCACCCCAAGCTTCGACTGCTGGCCATAAGGATCGGGCAGTGGGACAAAGCGGCGACTTGTTGATCTTCATTATGAGCGATCGCGGCCTCCAGGCACTGCTCTCTGGCGCCTTTAAATTCGGCTCGGATGTGACGGTTGATCCGGGCCCTCTCCTCGACGAGCGACCGATTGTCACGGATGTGGAACTCAAGGCTAGCGATGCGCTTGGCTATGTTCATAATTCTGGGAACCTGCGACCGGTGAAGGTCACATCCGGAAGCTTGCAGCTCGATGCTGAGATGAGCAAACGGGTCTATGGCCGCGGCGGCACGCCACAATCGCTGCTGCAGGGCGCCAATGCACGGTCGTCTGCGGACAATTCCTTCAATGGCATGGTGAACTCGTTTTTCTATCTGATCAGGCCTTCGGGAATCATCATTCACCATTCGGTTTTATTGCCTGAGCCCGCCGTGGCTGAGCAGGTGCTCGACGACTTCCATTCCAAGAGGGGTTTCAGCATTTATTGCTTTGGTCGTGTCTACCACGTTGCTTATCACTACTTAGTCCTGCCTGATGGCACGGTGAAAGCCGGACGGCCGGAACGCTGCCAAGGGGCCCACACTCGCGGATACAACTCATATTTGGGTATTGCCCTGGTGGGCGACTTCAGCTCCGACGACAATCCCAAGGGCCTGAAGGGGCACGTGACCCCGACCGCGGCGCAAATGCGGTCGCTGCTGAAGCTTTGCCGGGAACTGCGTCAGCGATACAAAATTCCGTTGCACCGCGTCATGCGGCACAGTGACATTTCCACAACCCGTTGTCCTGGCGACCGCTTCTTGTTCAAGGAATTTCTGGCACAGCTAGAGCAGGCTGGTTCTTCCGGCCTGTAGGCCCACGAGCCCAACGATGAATGCCTCAGCGCGCTCTGCATGGCTTGTTGCTGCTGCTCAGATGGTGCTGTGCTCGGCATTGATTCACGCGGAAACGACGCCGAAGGTGGAGGGGCCGGGAGAACCTTTCAACAGTTTTCGTTCACTAGACGCCCAGCTTGCCGTTCTCGACCGGCAATTCACTGGCGTGAAGAGCGACAGCGATAGCATTGCAAAAATCCGCAACTTGAAAAAGCGGCGGCACGCTTACACTGCCTTGCAGCGCTCAAAAATGGCGCGAGAGCTTCGCTCCACGGTGGCGGCCATTCAAGCGAGTACGCATACGCTGAGTGCGGGAGCGCGGGTTCGCAAGAGCCGCTACGGGCGAATTACTTTTCGACGCTTGGATCGACGAGCGGTCACCATGAAGAGAAGTTTGACGGGCTGGACTGCGGCGAAGACTCCACGCCAGAGCAGAACGTCATTGCAACAATTTTCGCGGGCGATGATTGGCTTCGTGCTGCAGTTTCAGGCAGTGTCAGGCGGGTACGGGGCACTGCAGTGCAGTCCCGGAGATTGGACGTGCTGCCATCCCCGAGACACGCGTATAAAGGGCTCGGCAGGCCTGAACGGTTGCAAGTGGGTTTGCGTGGAAAAAGCAGCGCGTTGTCGGTCGGGCTGTCTGGGACCGCGCGTTCCTGTAGCTACCTCGCAGAGCTTGCAATCCAGGAAGTCTGGACTACGGTAGTTCGGCGACTGCGCTTTCTCGCGACACGCCGTGGGTGTTATCACTCTTGACCGACGCGGCCGGTCGCTTAACGTTTTCGAAACTTGTTGATTTGCTCGCGCCCGCCTGTTCCAGCAGCCGTATGGTGGTTTTAAGCGCGTCCAGTTCCTTGGAAATAGTTTCAAGCTGCCGTGTCAGATTGCTGAACTCAGCTTCTTTTTGGGCCAGCAGTTCCGTGATCTCCCGCATGCAGATTTCTCCTCGCCCGCTATGATATCTGCTGCCCAGGCGTGACGCCAGCCCACTCGAGCGAACGGGCGTCACGGGTTCAAAAGGAGGGTTAAAGAACTAACTTCCCACCTTCGGATAGGTAAGTTTTACCTCACGTGGCTTCGTGTCGGATTGTGAATTTCTCCCAAATTCCGATGTCATTACACGCTTGCCTAAAACGCCCCACAACTCGCTCAAGTAAAACTTGCCGCCCCGGTTGATAAACAAAAGTTTCGCATCGCTTTTATCTACAGGACCGTCGTACAAGATCGTGGGAATCTGCTCGTTGATTTTCCCGTCTTTACTCCGGACCGTTACAAAGGTCGGGACGCTGGAATCAAGCGTGTAATCTCCAGCAGGGAACTTCTTATTCCCGCTCCAGTAATCGAACGGAACACTCACGTTGGCGGTCGTAAACTTCTGTTGAGCTGTGGCCGGAACGACGAACAGCAAGTAGCTGACGATTCCAGCAATGAAAATCCTAATGGCATAGCTTCTGATGTAATTCATATCGGTCACCTCGCCGTCGTGGCCTGGCCACTCGGCTTCTTCTTTCTTGGTTAAATTTCCAGTAATTCATTTATCGTTGCTTCACGGCCCAGCTGTAGTTTGCAAATTTCCAGGTGCTCGATTCTGCGCCAGCTGGGAACTGTCCCACCCGCCGCCCAGGGCCTTGATGAGCAGCACCGCGGCGGTCATGCGCCGGCCCAGTATCTGAACCGCGGAGCGCTCATTCGACAAGGCGGCGCTCTGCGCCGTGATCACTTCAAGATATGTAGTCACGCCGCCCCGGTAGCGGTTCAGCGAAAGAGCAAGCGAGTGCTCTGCCGCCACAACCGCGGCATCCTGCGCCTTGGTTTCGTCCTGCAAAATTCGCTGCGCGGCCAGATTATCCTCGACCTCCTGAAAGGCGGTGATTACCGTTTGCCGGTAGGTAGCAACGTTCTGATCGTAGGCGGCCCGGGCTTGTTCAACGCCCGCGCGCCGGCGCCCACCATCGAACACGGTTTGCACAGCCGCGGCTCCAATACCCCAGAAGCCGCTGCTTAGATTGAGAAAGGTTCCAGCCGCCCGGCTTTCAACCCCACCGGTGCCGCTCAACAAAAATGCCGGGAAATAAGCTGCACGCGCCACGCCGATGTTGGCATTGGCTGCAGCCATAAGCCGCTCGGCTGATGCAATATCGGGCCGGCGTTCTAGCAAGTCCGACGCGATGCCGGGAGGAATTAATGGCGGAGGCGTCGCCAACGGCGAGGATGGAAGACTGAAATCGGAAGCCGGCTTTCCCGTCAGCGCGGCAACCGCGTGTTCAAACTGCGCTCGCTGAACCTGCACGTCAACCATCTGGGCGCGGGTGTTTTCCAATTGCGTTTGCGCTTGAGCTACATCCACCTCAGAGGCTATGCCGCCACGAAAGCGGTTGAGGGTGAGTTGCAGGGCCTCTTCGAAGGCCGCGACGGTGGATTTCAGTAACTGCTCTTCGGCATCCAGGCTACGAAGCTGGAAGTAGTCGATCGCAAGCTCAGCATGAAGACTGAGGCTCACGCTCTCCAGGTCTGCTGCGCTCGCCTGGGCACTTTCCCGGGCGGCTTCGACCGTGCGGCGTACTCGGCCCCAAACGTCGGCTTCGTATGACACATCGACCGGCAGGGCGAAATCATTAAAGGTCACACCCGAGAACGCTGACCTTGCATTGGCTGAAGTCCGGTTTCGCGAGGCTGTCGCGCCAATGGTTACCGTTGGGAAATAGCCCGCACGATCGATGCGGACCAAGGCGCGCGCCTGCAGGTAGCGTGCCTGGGCAACCTTCAGGTTTTGATTGGAGACATTGACCTGTTCTTCCAGCGCATTCAGTTGCTGATCCTGAAAAACTTCCCACCATTTTCCACGGAGGAACTGGTCGCTGGGCTGCGCCGTCTTCCAGCCCGCAGGCACCTCCTTGTAGCTTTGGGCGATTGGGGCGGAGGGACGCGAATAGCGCGGACCGACCGCACAGCCGGTGATCATCACCAATCCTGTTAAAAGGACGGCGCCCTTGATTGCCTGCGCCAATGGCGTCAACCGATTTAGCAAAACACTCACGGCGAGGTCCCCGCTTTCAACGATTCACCAATGCGAACGGCTTGTCCGTTCGCGGTCGAATCCGGCGGATTCAAGATGACTGAGTCGTTTCCTTCCAGGCCACTGACGATTTCAACTCTATCTCCGAAATCCCGGCCTATTTCTACCGTCTTGATGAGCACCTTCCCGTTTTGCACGGTAGCTATATGCAATCCCGTAAAGCGAAACAGCAGTGTGTTCACCGGCACGGTGTAAGTGGACGTTTCCGCCGGAACTTTCAAATGCACCTCGGCGTAAGCCCCCGGGAGCAGTGTTCCGTCCGGGTTATCCACCACAATCTGGACCTGCAAGGTGCGGGTCGCGGGATCGATGGCATTGGCGGTGCGCACAAGTTTGCCGGGGAAGCGACGGCCAGGAAACTCCGGAAGGACGAGATCGGTCTGCAAGCCCGGCTTAGCAGCTTGCGAATATGCCTGCGGGACACTGACATAGACGTACAGCTTTCGCGGATAAGCGATATGGAACAATTCGGTGGTTGGCCCTCCGCTGCTGCCGGAATTAATCAAGGCCCCGATGTCGGTATTGCGGGCGGTAATGATGCCGTCAAAGGGAGCGTAG
>Ga0070697_100005206_pt1 | contig 9993 bp, 10 predicted proteins | sample KBSK1501metaG_FD_65475 | JGI IMG/M metagenome (GOLD analysis project Ga0070697, IMG submission 65475) | Corn, switchgrass and miscanthus rhizosphere microbial communities from Kellogg Biological Station, Michigan, USA - KBS K1-50-1 metaG | ecosystem: Host-associated > Plants > Roots >... | reverse complement strand
CTCGGCCGCCGGGCGCCGGTGCCGAGTCAGAACAGCGGCTCGCTGCCGGCGGCGGGGCCGCGCGGGCGCCGGCGTGGTGGCCGGGAGGGCGCGGCGGGCTGGAGTGCGGCCTGGACGGCGTCGGCGACGAGCTGCGCGGTCTCCGCGTCGATGGCGATGTTGCGGCGGAGCAGCACGCGGCGGACGACCTGCCCGGCGTGCCGGGACGCCTCCTGCGGGCCGGCGGCCATGTCAGCCCTCCTTGTTGAGGTAGTCGTACACGGTGGTGCGGTGCACGCCGACGGTCCGGGCGATCTCGGCGACGGTGTGCAGCCTCCTGCCATCCGGTCCGGTGGCCTGGTACATGCGCCGGACGGTGGCGGCCTTGGCGGCGCTCAGCTTGGGCTTGCGGCCCCCGGTGCGGCCGCGGGCCCGGGCGGCCTCGAGGCCCTCGCGGGTGCCCTCGATGATCAGCTCGCGCTGGAACTCATCGATCGCGCTGAGGACGTGGAAGACCAGCCGCCCGGTCGGCGTGGTCGTGTCGATGTGCTGTCTGAGAACCACCAGGTCTATGCCGCGCTCGCGCAGGTCGTCGGCGAGCGCGAGGAGGTGCTTCAGCGACCGCATCGCGCGGGACAGCCGGGTGATGACGAGCACGTCGCCCTCGCGCAGGTAGGCCAGGGCCTTGTCGAGCTCGGGGCGGTCAGCGAGCTTGCCGGAGGCCTTGTCGGTGAAGATCTTGTCGCATCCGTAGCCGGTCAGCTCGTCGATCTGGCTGTCGTCTTTCTGGCTGCGGGTGGACACCCGCGCGTACCCGATCTTCGCCATCACGCGGACCCAGCTCGGCGGGCGCGCGGCACGTACGGCCGGCCGGGCCGGAGTTGCCCGTGCCAGTATCCGGGCGCGAGGCCGGGCCGGGCTGCTGCCATGGCCTGACTGTAGCGCAAAGGGTCATGCGAGCCTAGTTAGGCGACGTAGTTTTGCCTACATGGTTTCCCGACGCTGTGACCTGGCGGGCGCCGGGCGGCGCCGCGCCGCGCGGCGGTGTAGGGGTAACGGTCGTTTCCCCTACACCAGGCCGCCCGGCAACCCGGTCAAGATCATCGCTAGCGCCATGGGTCACGGAGACCGGGAGAAACCGTGGGAGGGCAGGCAGCGACGTCGAGTAGCTGATTTGGTGCGCTCTCGGCGCCGGGGCCGCCTACGTCCTGCGGGACCGTGCGGCAGCCGCCGCAGGGCTGGCCGTCGCCGTGGTGATCGTGGCGGAGGCGGCGTTGTTCGGCGCCAGGGACTGCCGCTCGCCGTCCGTGCGGTTCATGCTGGTGGTCTGCGTTCTGACAGGCCGGCCGCCGGGCGAGTGCCTCCCGCCCGGCCCCGGCGAGCACTGACATAGCCGTTCCCGTCCGTGCTAACTGGTAGGGAGCGGATTACCAACCCTGCTGAATACCTCTGATGGGGACTGGGGTCGGCGAGGTATTCGTCAGGGCTGGTGAGGTCGGCGGGCTAGCTCGGCTGCATAGCGGGTCCAGTCACCTCCGGCCTGGTGCATCCATTTGGCGGCGGTGTTGTGGTGCAGGCCGAGGAGATCGGCGAGGACGGCGGCGGGAAGCTGGGCGGCGAGGTCGAGGAGGGCGGCGCGGCGGCCGGTCTGGGCGTAGATGCCGAGGGCTCGGAGCCGCCCGCCGAGCGTGGCCGGAGTGATGGGGCGGCCGGGCAGGTGCCCGGGGAACAGCCAGGTGGTCTGCTGCGGGGAGCCGACGCCGCGGTGACTGCGCCCGTCGTGGATGAGCTGGGTGATGGCGGTGGCGAGCGGTCCGGGGACGGGCACGTGGTGGCGGCCGAGCTGGATGAGCGTCTCCTGTCCGGAGCGGGTGACCTGGCTGGTGGTCGTGACGGCGATGCGCGATAGCGGCTGGCCGTAAAGCAGGAGCAGGCAGCCGGCGACCCGGTCGGTGGGGTCGAGCGTGTTGTCGTGCAGCAGCCGTGCGGCGTGTGCCCATCGCTGGTCCTGGCTGATGGAGGCGCCGGCTGGGCGTGCCGGGGCGGGGATGTCGAGCCGCTGGGCGTGCCGGCGGGAGGCGGCCCAGGTCAGGAAGTCCCGGGCCAGGCTGGCTGACGGGCCGGCGATGCGCTGGTCGGCCGTGGTCATCGCGCACCGTCCGGGGCGTCGAAGATCACGGTCGCCGTGGTGAACGCGCCGAGTGTCCCCAGGACCGCGAGCAGGTCCGAGCCGCTGATCAGCCCGCAGCGCATGGCCCGGCCGAAGCGGGCGACGTGGTCGCCTTCGGGGGTACACGGCTTGCCTGGCACCTGCCAGCACTCACCGCAGGTGGCGCGGCGGGCAGCCTGGCAGATCTCGGGCAGCGGTCGCACCGTCAGCGCCTCGGGTGCTGTTACCTTCATGAAAGGCTCCTTCTCTCGTCGTAGCGGGAGTTGGTTCCGAGGCCAGCCGCCGGTGTTCCGAGCACCACGGCTGGCCGTTTTTGTCATGGGGACCCGGACCGGAATCCGGGCATGACTGAGGCCTGCGCGGTGGCGCAGGTGAGTAGTGAGATAGAAGTCAGGCTGGATGACGGCCATGGCCACGCAGGGGCCACGCAAGGTGCCTGGAAAGCACGAAGCAGCGGCTTACCCGCTATGAGTGCTCGGGTAAAGCCGCTGCTCAGGAAGCGGAGGATCGGGGATTTGAACCCCGGAGGGCCGTAAAGCCCAACCGCATTAGCAGTGCGGCGCCATAGACCGGACTAGGCGAATCCTCCCACCCGCACGTACGGTGCGGTGGGCCATAGCGTACCGGCACTGACCCGGCCCCGGCAAAGCACCGGGCCGGAAGCGTTAGCGCACCTCGATGATCTCGTAGTCGCCGCGCTGGTAGGCCTCGCGCATCTGCCGCTTGGAGAACTTGCCGACGCTGGTCTTGGGCACTTCCGCGACAAAGCACCAGCGCTCGGGAAGCTGCCAGCGCGGGATCTGCTCGGTCATGAAGGCCCGCAGCTTCTCCGCGGTCACCTCCGCGCCGGGCCGGATCACCACCGCCGCGAGCGGCCGCTCGCCCCACTTCTCATCGGCCACGCCGATCACCGCGGCCTCCGCTACGTCGGGATGGGCCATCAGGACGTTCTCGAGCTCCATCGAGGAGATCCACTCCCCACCGGACTTGATCACGTCCTTGGCCCGGTCGCTCAGCCGGATGAAGCCGCGCTCGTCCATCGACCCCACGTCGCCGGTACGCAGCCAGCCGTCGTGGAACTTGGCCGGATCGTCGTCCTTGTAGTAAGAGCCCGTGATCCAGGGCCCGCGGACCTCGACCTCGCCGACCGCCTCGCCGTCGCTCGGCAGCAGCGCCCCGCCGTCGCCGGACAGCCGGCCCTCCACCGTGCAGAACAGCCGGCCCTGGCTGTCCCGGTAGGACCATTCCTCTTCCTTGCTCACGCCGGGCGGCGGGTGTGCCACGCTGGCCAGCGGCGATGTCTCGGTCATGCCCCAGGCCTGGAGCAGCCGCACGCCGAGCTCTTTCTCGAACCTCACTATCATCGCGTGCGGCACCGCGGAGCCGCCCGCGACCACCAGGCGCAGCGAAGACGCGTCACCGCCCGTCGACCGCAGGTGATCCAGCAACCCGGCCCAGATCGTCGGCACCCCGCCGGCCACGGTGACGTGCTCGTCGCCAATGAGCCGGGCCAGCGTGGCGGGCGTCAGGTCCCGGTCGGGCATGATCAGGGCGGCCCCGGACAGCAGGCCGGCGTAGGCCAGGCCCCACGCGTTGGCATGGAACATCGGCACGACGGGCAGCACGCGATCCCGCTCGGAGAGGCCGAAGGCGTTCCCGAGGCAGGCGCCCATCGAGTGAAGGTAGCTGGACCGGTGGCTGTAGACGATGCCCTTCGGGTTCCCGGTGGTCCCGCTGGTGTAGCACATCGCCGCGGCCGAGCGCTCGTCGATCGACGGCCAGTCGAACGCGTCCGCCTCGGCGGCGAGCAGATCGTCGTAGCGGTGCACGCCTACACCGGTGAGCTGGTCGGTTCCCGGCGTCTCGGCGAGCGGGCCGCCGGTCACGATCACGTGCTTGACGGTCGGCGCGCTGGGCAGGATCTCGGCGAACCTGGGGACCAGCGAAGCGTCCACGATGACGACCTGGTCTTCGGCGTGGGTGGCGATGTAACCGACGTCGGCCGCTGCGAGCCTGATGTTGAGCGTGTGCAGCACCGCACCCATCGAGGGGATCGCCAGGTAGGCCTCGAGATGCTCGGCGTTGTTCCACATGAAGGTGCCGACCCGCTGGTCTGCGTCGACGCCCAGGCCGCGCAGGGCATTGGCCAGCCGGGCGGCCCGGCGGCCCGCTTCGGCGTAAGTACGACGCCTGGTCCCGTCCCCGGTCCAGGTGACGACCTCGCCGTCGCCGAATACGGACGTCCCGTACCGCATGATCGATGTGATCGTCAGCGGGAGATCCATCATCGTGCTCCGCACCGAGCCACCTCCTCTAGGTGCCTGACCTGCATACCTGATAGTGCCATGAGTCAGGCGCCCGGGAGTAGACCCTGCCGGGCGACGGCACGTCCCGCCATGGCCGGCAAACGCGCGGAAATCGTGATGTGCGAGCTTAAGCGGCCCAGCTTAGGCAGGCCCAGCTCAGGCGGGCCCAGCTCAGGCGGGCCCAGCTAGGCGGGGACAGCTCAGGCGGGCCTGGCGATTGAGCGCCGAAACGGCATAAAGCGCCGGAATCCTCACCGAGTTCCGCGTCGATGCGGAGCTTCGCCACCGCCCGTGAGACCGTGCTTTTCACCGTGCCCAGGCTGATCCCGAGCGTCGCGGCGATTTCCGGTTCGGTCATGTCCTCGAAGTACCTGAGCATGACGGCGGCCCGCATCCGCTGCGGCAGCCGGTCGAGCGCCCGCCGGACCACTTCGGCCATGTCGCTTTCCCGTGCGTGGTCGGCCACGATCTGATCAGGTAGTTCATCGGTGGGGAATTCCTCGAGCCGACGGCGGCGCCACCACGATATGTGGGTATTGACCATCGCGCGCCGGACATAGGCGTCGAGTGCGGCATGATCGTTGATCTTTCCCCACGCCAGGTAGGTCTTGGCCAGGGCGGCCTGGACGAGGTCTTCGGCGTCGGCCCGGTTCCCGGTGAGCATGATGGCCATCCGCAGCAGAGCGGTCCCTTTGGTGAGGACGTAGTCACGGAACGCGGCATCGTGGTCGCAGGCGCGCGATTCGTCGTGATTGCCGGCGCAGCTCATGGCGACTACCTTACTTAAGGTGGTCTGCTCGCTACGTTCCGTGCTGGCTTGGCGGCTGAACGGCCTTCGCCGGTCTGGCCTGGCTATCCGCCAGGGATGTATCTGTGTGTCCTTGGCGATGAAGGTGCCGGAATGACTTGACGTAACCGGCAGCACCAAGCAGGGTCATATCAGGCCTATGCAATCCCACGGAGGGCAAGTGCGGCATTTGGCTGACATTCCCCGTTGGTGCGACGATGTCACGGACTCGACTAGTCCGACACGGTTCGCACGCAGATCGCTGCTCAAGGCAGCGGTCCTTGGCTGGCGTGACGAATCGGACTTTTCGCCCATAGCAATGGGGAATGGTGACGCCGGAGCTGCAGAGAGGTCCCTGATATACACGGTAACGGGGAGAATTCTCGACGTCAGCCCCCAGATTCTAATCCTGCATACCGAACGCGGCGAACAGCGCTTCCCGCTTGCCGCTTCGGCGCAGGCCTGGCGCGGCGGGCCGGTCTCCCCGGCGGCCCTCAGGCAAGGAGACCACGCAATTGTCCGCCGCCGCCACGGTGGCGGACCGGTGCTCGACCGGATCTGGGCCGAGATCGGCCGGGTCACCGGGACGATCATCGAGCGGGACGGGCCGACCAGCCTGCTGGTGGACGAGGGCCCGGCCAAGGGCCGGCGGATCGTCCTGATCGGCCCGGAGGCCGCCGGCCGGATCCAGGTCCGCTTCCCGCGGCTCGAGCCGGGCTACCTGATCGACGTGATCGGCCACAAGCACGACGGCTACCTGCAGGCCCTGGTACCGGCGACCTCACAGCCTCCCTACCGGGCCGGCCACCCGCCCGCCGCGCCGATGGTGAGCGGCCACGTGCCCGACCCGGTCAGCGGGACCGCGGTCTGGCACGAACCCGGCGAGGAGCCGGAGAGCCTGCTCGGACTGGCCTACCCGGCCCTGGACCCGGAGACGAGCTGTGAGCATGCCACCTCAGTGGCGCCCTTGCGCCCCGGTGACCTGCACGCGGTCGAAGGCTACGCGGTCGACCCGCACGCCACCGGGTCCGGGTGCGTCCGGCTGCCTTACCTGTCGGTGGGCAGCCTGATCAGGCTGCGGAACGACTGCGCCGAACAGACCAGGATCGTCCCGGTGACCAGCTGCGGGGCGACCGCGAGGCTGTTCTGCGACCGCTGCGTCACCTGCGGAACCTCACGGAGGGGCCGGATCGCCGACCTCACCATGGCCGCCTTCGTGGAACTCGGCGGCGCCCTCGAGGTCGGCTGCTTCAACGCCACCATGATGATCGGCGGCTGAGGCATGCTCACCGCCATCCGAGAGGTCCAGATTCCGCTGCTGGCGGCCGTGCTGCTCGGCGCGTTCGTCGCCAAGGCCTGGCGGGCACTGCGCCCCCAGGCCGGCGCCGCCCGCTCCGACCCGGCCGGGCTGTTCCCGGCCCACCTGCGGCGGCCGATCGCGATCTTGGTGCTCTCGGCCGAGCTCGGCCTGGGTCTCGGGCTGATCGGCACGGCCGTGCCGTTCGGACATCCCTGGCCGACCCTGCCGGCGACCGTCGCGCGGACCGGGACGGCGTTGTTCTTCCTCGTCGCGGTGGGCGTCCTGAACGAGATGAGGCAGCGGCGTCCCCACTCGGGGTGCGGTTGCTTCGGCGAGCTGAGCGGCACGCCCATCGGCCTGCGGACCATCGCCCGCCCGGGCCTGCTGTGCGCGTCGGCCGTCGCCACCCTGGGTCTGCCGCCGCTGCGCATGCCGTCCTCGCCAACCGAAGCCGAACTCTGGCTTGCGGTACTGGCCTTCGAACTGGCCCTCATCGCGTTCCTGTCGCCTGAGCTCGGCGAGATCATGGTCAGGCTCGGTTACTCCGAGCCCTGCGAGCTGCGCCGGATGCCGGTCGGGCGGACCATGAGCGCGCTGCACGCGAGTTCGCAGTGGCGCAGGTACGCGGGGCAGGTCTCCGCCGGTGGGCCGTCCGACGTGTGGCGCGAGGGGTGCTGGCGGTTCGTGGTGTACCCGGGGTACGCGCGCGGCCGCCCGGTCGACATCGTCTTCGCCGTGTACCTGCAGTCACGGCGTCCCGCCGTCCGCGCGGCGATCCTCGACGCGGATACCGACGAGGTCCTCGGTCCCACCGGGACCCGCCAGTCTGCGGTTATCTAAAGGACTCTAGGAATCGAGCTAGACAGTCCGATAGCCGTTTAGAGCCGCCTTGGCTAGACGGGCTGTGAGCGCAGGAACTTGCCGAAGTGCGGGACGGTGAACGCGATTAGGCCGCGCTCGGAGCTGTAGATCAGGCCCTTCTTGATCAGTCCGTCCCTGGCCGGCGACAGGCTGGACGGCTTGCGCCCGAGTTCGTCGGCCACCACCGACGTCGGCACCGGGTCGTCCCCGGTCGCGGCCATGGCCCGCATGTACTGCCGCTCGGAGATGGTAGCCCGCTCGTACCTGCTGCCGAAGAACCCGACGGCCAGCTCGCCCTCCGCCTCGGGCGCGGCCATGCTCACGTCGGCGGCCGTCACCGGGCTGGCCGCGGCCACGTCCCAGGTCACCTTGCCGTAGGCCTGGACGAAGTAGGGGTACCCGTCGGCGGCGGCATACAGCGCGTCGAGCGCGTCGGTGGTGAAGTTCACGCCTTCCCGCTGGGCCGGGGCGATCAGCGCCAGGTCGGCGGCCTCGCGGTCCAGGCGGTCGATCCTGGCGTACCTGAACAGCCGCTCGGAATAGCTCTTGCTCGCCGAAAGCACGGCCGGCAGGTGGGGCAGGCCCGCGCCGACCACGATAAGCGGGCCACCGGTCTGCGACAGCTCGTGGCAGGCGGCGCACAGGGCAGACACGTCAGCCGTGGGAATGTCCTGCATCTCGTCGACGAACAGGGCGATCCCTACGCCGAGATCGCCGGCCACCGTGGCGGCCTCGGCGAACAGCTCGGTGAGGTCCACCTCGAGATCGCCGGTATCGGCCCGGCCGCGCTGCATCGGCGCATCGATGCCGAACGCGGTGGTAACCGATGAGCCCTTGGGTGCCTTCGGGTCGCGGGAGGCAAACGCCTTCAGCACCCCGAGGAAGTACTCGACCCGGTCCGGGGCGCGGTGCCGGGGCGCGATCTCGCGCACGGCCATGTGCAGCGCGGCCGCGACCGGCCGCCTGATCGACTGGTCCGGCCGCGCCTCGATCTTGCCGGTACCCCACAGCCGCTGCAGGGCCATTGACCTGAACGTGTTCAGCAGCACGGTTTTGCCTACCCCGCGCAGCCCGGTCAGCACCATGCTGCGCTCCGGACGGCCGCGTGCGACCCGCTCGAGGACCACCTCGAACTGACCGATCTCCCGGTCGCGCCCGGTGAGCTCGGGCGGTCGCTGCCCCGCACCGGGGGCGTACGGATTGCGCACCGGATCCATGGCATCGGACTCTATGGCCAGATCTAGCCTGGACCCTAGATTTAGCTAGAAAGCGCTATCGGCGTGTCGTGAGGGCCTCTCGCGTCGCGCCGAGCCCGGTCAGCTGTCCTGCGGCTTGTTGATCCGGGCCAGGAAGGCGTTGTAGGCCGCCAGGTGCTCGTCGTCGTCGACGCTCTCGTCGCCGCGGGCCGGCTTCGCCGCCGAGGCCGACGCGGGGCCCACGCTGGCGTCCTGATGCGAGCTGACCAGGGTGGCGAAGTTGGACCGGCGCGCGGACTCGAGCCAGCCGAGGCCGCCGTCGCTGCGCTTTTCCCGGCTCCAGGCGAAGAACACCGCCAACACCAGGCCGAACATGATGCCGGCGCCGCCCACCCACATCACCGCGCCGCCGATGTGCAAGTCGCTGAGCGGGCTCGGCGCCCATCCGGGGCGCTGCTCCGCCAGCCCGGGGAACGGGTTGCTGCTCTCGGAGCCGAGGACGAGGCCGGTGAAGGCGTCCACCGGCATGGCGATGAACAGCAGGAAGATCCGGGACGGGTAGGAGACCCGCCACCTGATCGGCTCCCGCCCGATCAGCGGCAGGAAGTACAGGTAGCCGGAGATCAGGTAGAGTGCGTGCTCGGCGTCGTGCACGGCGCTGTTGGTCTCTACCAGGTTCATGAACCCGGTGAGGTGCGTTCCGACGATCACCCCGACGTAGAGCGCGACGCCGAACGGTGGCCAGGTGATCGCGGCCAGCACCCGGGAGCGCAGCACCTTCTTGACCCAGGTGTGCAGCGGGTTCCGGCTAGCGTGCAGCAGCAGCGTGGCGGGCTGGCCCACCACGAGCAACGGCGGCGCGACCATCAGGAGCAGCAGGTGCTGCACCATGTGATCCCAGAACAGCACGTCGTCATAGCTGCCGATGCCGCTCTGCGTCGCGATCACCACCACGGCCAGGCCGCCGAGGAACAGCGCCGTCCGGTACAGGGGCCACGGACGCGCCGGATGACGCCGCCGGACCCGCAGTACGCCCCACAGGTACAAGGCCGCCGCTACCACCACAAAGGCCGTGATTACCGGCGCGAACTGCCACCGGGTCACGACCTCGGCCAAGCCGAGAGGCGGCAGCGCCTCGTCTCTCATGCCGCCGAGATTACTCGCCGACGGTCAGGCCCGGCGCGCCGGCACGGATCCATCTGCCGATCCGCCTGGTGCGTAGCGGAGATGGCACGTGAGACCTGCCGGATCGCTCCGGCAGGTTACCCGGCTCAAGCGGAGGGCGTGGGATTCGAACCCACGGTGACGTTGCCGCCACAATGGTTTTCAAGACCATCGCCATCGGCCACTAGGCGAGCCCTCCTGAGGATCACCAGCCTACGGTAACCCCGAAC
>Ga0070697_100005203_pt1 | contig 9993 bp, 8 predicted proteins | sample KBSK1501metaG_FD_65475 | JGI IMG/M metagenome (GOLD analysis project Ga0070697, IMG submission 65475) | Corn, switchgrass and miscanthus rhizosphere microbial communities from Kellogg Biological Station, Michigan, USA - KBS K1-50-1 metaG | ecosystem: Host-associated > Plants > Roots >... | reverse complement strand
AGCCGGACGACCGATACCACCACGCGCTCGCTGGGTGCCTCAGTAACGCTGAAGGCACCGTGACGCCCGGCGTCATCAACATCGAGCATCGGCACCGCGCGATCGAAGTGATGTGCGTCTGGAATTGCGTCCCACCAAGAACAACCGTCAGCTTTCCCGGACTTCTGGATACCGGCGGGGCGGGAGCGGCCGGACCCGCACGCTCGCCGTGCGTCGATACGTCACGATCGTGACGAACGACATCGGAAGCGACGTTGCGAAGTACGGTGTGATGAACCAGAGCGTCGCGTACCAGTAGGCCAGTACGCGTACACGTAAGGCGCACGTTTCGCGATCAACCAGAGGAATACATCCTCCGGTGACACGGGACAGGTTTGGATGCCCGAGGGTCCGGTGGCTGCAGCGAGCACGAGCGGCCACATGCGCGCGGCTTCGACGAGGATGCGCAGCACGATCGAGCTCGGTCAGCGCGTCGCTGTCGGAATCGCCACCTCTCCGGAGACAACTGCGACGTCATGACTCACGCCTCGGTTGCCAGCGTGCGGCCGCCCATGAGCGCGCGAATCCGGCACGAACGAGTTCTGGTGCTCGGCTCGCCACTGCACGAATTCCTTGTCACGCGCGAGCACGGTGTCGATCTACTGGTTCAACACGGACTCGGGTGCTCGCCCAGGAAATGTGCGTATCCGTACAGCGTCTCGTTGTTCCCGCGATCCAGCCTGGTCCGATCCTTCACAAGTTGCTTGCCGCGCGTGCGCGGCTTGATGATTGGCATGGCGCCGTCTCCTTGACGAACGGTAATGTGACAGCCGTGACCGTCTCGAGGCGCGGCGCGCGACGAGCCTGCGGCCAATTCTGGCGCGGCACGGTGTCGGAGCGACGACACGCGCGGAAACCCATGTTGTCTGGACAAATGCGACACGCAACTGGGGCGTGAGCGACCCTCCGCGTTCCGAGCGCGGGACCGCGATCACGTGCAGGCGCGGGGGGTCGCTCACGCCCCGGCTGCTTCGCAGCGTTGACGCTGACCATTGATGCGACGATGCGCGCGGCACAAAACGCCGAGCGTTGACGGCAGCCCAAACCCGCGCCCATCAACCACATCCCGACTGTCACCTCGACGCCTCCACCGCGTTTTGCGTCGCCGCTTGCACGCGACCTCGCTCGAGCTGGTGGGAACACTTCTCCGAAGTCTGCGTTCCTCCTGTTTTCGTCGGCCTTCCGACTTATGCGGAGCCGACCAGCGGGGCCAAGTGCTGATACGCATGCGACAGTTCTTGCGTCTTTATTCGACCGGTCCGCCTCGCCGGCACGATACTCAGAACGCGGAATACGGTGGCGTCCACCCGCGATCATCGGACACCGCGACGCGGTCGCGCGCATGCGAGAAGAGGCAGAGAGGCTCCGCGTCGCGAACATGACGACGTTTGCCTAGGGTGTACGAAGAGACGATAGCTAACCTATCAGACGCGGGCCAGTTCTTCACTCAACGTCACGGCCTGGGCGGCCAACGCTTCTTCTCGCCGTGCTCATCGACGACGAGGAACTTCGTGCCGGACCGAAGAACCTGCAGGGTTTTCAGGAACTCGATCACTGATCCCTGGTCGTACTCCGAAAGCGTTTCAAACGCCACTCTCGACACCAGCGCTTCGCCGGCGTGCGCGAGCACTGCTTCGCGGAGCGTCGTGTACTGACCGTGGTGGAAGAACGGCGGTTCGTTGGCGGCGCCCCAGAGTTTGCGTGTGAGAAACTTGCGGTTGCCGGCGAAAAAACCTGCCGATCCGGCCGGCTGGTTCATGTCGAGCGGCTCGATATTCGGATCGCCGGACAGTCCCGTCGTAATGTCGTGAAGCTTCAGGTCCGTATAAGCCGGCACCATGATGACGCCGTGCGAAGGCCTGAGTCGAGGACTCGGCAGATCGTCGCTGGACAGATCCACCGTGAGCGTTGGCGCTTCACCGGGCAACAGATTGTGCGGCGAGGCGGGATTGAATGGATTCGGCTCGCTGAACAGCCATCCGCGTCGGTTGAGCGGAAGCGCCGGCACGTGACAGGTGGTGCAGCCAATCGAGGCAAAGCGTTGCTCGCCGAGGAGCACAGCCGCCTCGACATCCGGATCGTTGGGAATCACGCGCCCGGGCACCGCCATCGTGGCCTGAAATATCGAAACGGCGGTCACCTCGGCGCGAGTCATCTCGTTGACGAAGCCGTCGCCGTCTTGGTCGTTGCCGACGCCGAACCGTTCCGTGGTTTGGATACCGTGATGATGGTTGAATGCGTTGTTCGAAAACTGCCGGATCGAGACGACGTTCCCGGCCTGGTGGAACGGACGGATGATCAGGCTGGGCGGAGTGTTCGGTCCGCTCGTTGCAAGGCTCGGCGCCGCGATCCCCTGAACGCCTGACGTGATCCAACGACCATCCGCCGAGCGCGCAAGCGTACCGAACGCGATGCCTTTCGACATCAGCGCTCGCGAGCCGCCCGGTGCGATCGCATCGCGAATGGCTTGGAGATCTTCTGTCATCTGGCGCGACAGCATCTCGATATAGCCCGAGCCGAACATCCCCAGCGTCGCCCGCGAGTTTGCGATGGTTTGCAAGTGCGACGGCGAACCCCGTTCAGTCATGTCGCCGCGTGTCGGCGTCATGTCGGTACCGTCGAAGGTGGCAAAGTCGAAGCGCTGGCCGAGCACGAACACGTTCGTGACGATATCGCCGCCTCCTCCAGCCCGGCCGAATGGCACGTTATGGCAGCCTGCGCATGAATTCGCGTCTGGCGCCGAAACGCGGTTGAAATTCCGCGGAAACACCAGCGGACTCGTGGGATCGTTCAATGAGTTCCCTGTTCCCTTTGTGAACGGCCGGCCGCCACCCTCCTGCGGCGTCCACACCGCGACGAACAATCTGCGCCCGTGTTCGATGAGCGCCTTTGCCGACAGCGGGTATTCCTCACCATCCTGGAGATGCCGCGCGATTGCCACTTCGCGGCCGATGGCCGGCACTTGCGTCGAAACCCTGCTGGCGCACACGATCAGCGCGAACGCGATCGCCAGCGCGCACGATGAGCGGCGTCCCATTGGCGTCCTCCGCCTATTCAGACGATTGGAGACGTTGAATTTGACGCTGGTTTGCGCGTGGGCCAACAGGAGCGACAACCATAGAGCCCGTTGGCCCACTGCGACGCCGGTGTCAATCGGACCATTCGCGCCTGACGCCCGACCGGAGACGGAACTTCGCGCGGAAATTCGGACATCCGGTGGCATTCGTGCCGTGAGGCGATTCTTCGACGAAACCGCTGGTACTGCTGAAGCCGCGGATGCCGCCGGTCACCGACAACAGTTCGCCGGTCGGCGTCTCGTAGCCTTCGACGGTCAACGCTCGCCCGTCGTTCAGGATGAAGTACTGCGTATTGAAGAACGCGGGTGTTGAACGGTACGCCGCCGCGATGGCGGGCGGGAAGGGGAAAGAGTTCTGGCCGCGGCAGATCCAGTTGCCGATTGGGGCGACATCATTGACGGGCTGGGTTGGATCGTTGGTCGCCGTTCCGGACGGAAGCGTCCCGGCCGGAAATAGCTTGCCCTGAATGATGAACACATCGCCCCGGTTCGGTCCGCCCACGCCTGTGCGGCAGTCACAGGCAACGTCGAAGTTAACAGTGTTCATGTCCTCGGCAGCGTTGACCACTGCCGGCAATCCGAACACTGCCGGACCCGCCAAACCCGCCAGAGCCAAAACGAACAGGGTGATTTTGGCGATACGGTTCATTTGAGCCTCCTCGATTGGTGTTTGTTGCCATGGTCGTGTTCGTCACCCGTCGTAAACACCCGTCGTACAGCGGCTCGAGCACGCCTCCTCCGTTTTCAAGCCGCTTGTGACGACCGGCGCTCGATCACGCTCGCGATTAATGTCTCCTAAAGACCTAAGCGGCAAAATTGGCTGAGTACTAGAAAGTGGATGCGATTGGTGTTGGACTTTGGGCCGAATCGCTGCTTGGCCCGATGGCCAATTCAGCCCTCTCTACGTGATTAAGCGGAAACTGTGGCGGTCCACTAGGCTAGAATGGCGCGCGGGCGCATCACCGACATGACACCGGAGCGTTGGCAGCTCGCCGAGCGGCTGTATCACGAGGCGGAAGCGCTCGACCCGAGCGAGCGTTCCGCTTTTCTCGCCAAGCACTGTGCCGCCGACGACGACTTACGACACGAAGTCGAGTCTCTGCTCGCCCAGGCGGACGCCGCGAAGTCATTCATGGCCGGGTCCGCCATTCGTGTCGCCGCCGCCGCGATCGGCGTCGAGGGGATGAGTGGTCGGCTCGTCGGCACCTGCCTTGGCCCGTACGACATCAAAGCGCTCCTCGGCGCCGGCGGGATGGGGGAAGTCTATCGCGCGCGCGACGCGAAACTGGGCCGCGATGTCGCGCTCAAGATTCTGCCGGACGTTTTCACGGCGGACTCGGATCGGCGCGCGCGGTTCGAGCGGGAAGCGCGGCTGCTCGCCTCGGTCAATCACCCGCACATCGCCGCCATCTACGGGTTCGAAGAGCTTGTAGGCATTCACGCACTTGTCCTCGAGCTCGTCGAGGGCGAGACCCTGGCCGCCCGGCTCACGCACGCTTCCGCGCGTGGCCTCGAACCGTCCGAAGCGCTAGCGATCGCGCGCCAGATCGCCGAGGCCCTCGAAGCCGCGCACGAACGTGGCATCGTCCATCGCGATCTGAAACCCGCCAATATTGCGATCCGCCGCGATGGCGCGGTCAAGGTGCTCGACTTCGGCATCGCCAAGATTGCCGCCGATCCCGCCGATTGCGATGCAACGAAGACACGCGAAGGCCTCTTGCTCGGTACGGCAGCGTACATGAGTCCCGAGCAGGCGCGCGGAAAAACGGTCGACAAGCGAACCGACGTCTGGGCATTCGGATGTGTGCTGTTCGAGATGCTGACCGGCCGCACGGCATTCGCGCGCGACACGGTGTCCGATACGATGGCCGCTATTCTCGAACGCGAACCGGACTGGACGAACGTGCCGGCCGGAACACCGCAGACGGTCGTGCGGCTGCTGCGCCGGTGTCTTGAAAAGGATCCGAACCGCCGGCTGCACGACATCGCCGATGCGCGCATCGAGATAGACGACGCCATCGCATCGTCTAGAGATACGGAGAGATTCGGCGTCCACGCGCGGTCTCCACGAGAGTGGCGGCAGCGGCGGATGGCGTGGTCTGCGGGCGCCGTCTGCCTGCTTGCCGCAGCGGGGTTTGGATGGCTCACGTATGGGCGCCGCTCTGCCGATTCTGCGATCACCATTCGCAGCACCATTCCTTTACCGGACGGGACGTCCATTGGTGCGCCAACAGTTCTCGGTCAAGGACCGTCCATCGCGTTGTCCCCAAATGGACGGAGTCTCGTCTTTGCAGTCACCGGCTCGGACAATCGATCCCGGCTGTGGTTGCGGCCCCTCGACGGCAACGCTGCGGAGCCACTTGCAGGGACCGAAGACGGCGCGCTTCCTTTCTGGTCTCCTGACAGTCGTTCAATCAGTTTCTTCAGCACCGGCGATCGCAAGCTCAAACGAGTAGACGTCACCGGCCGCGTCGTTCTGACCGTCTGTGAGGATCCTCAGGGGTTCGGCGGTGGCGGAAGCTGGAATGGCGACGGCGTCATTCTATTCGCGCCTACTCTTGCAGTCGAGGGCGGGCCAATCAACCGCGTCGCGGCTTCAGGCGGAACGCCGAAGCCCGTCACGACAGTCGACGTCGCCGCTGGCGAGCTTCGACATTTCGCCCCCGCGTTCCTGGAGGACGGACGTCATTTTCTCTACACCAGCATGTCTTCGAGCGGTTCGCTCTCCGTCTTCACGGGCTCGCTCGAGGGACCGGAAAAGACGCTGCTGATCCGCGACGCAGCCAACGTTCAGAACGTGCCGGGACGGCTTCTGTTCATCCGTGGGACCACGCTGTTCATGCAGCCGTTCGATGCAGGACGACGGAGCCTCGCAGGTGAAGCTACGCCGATTGTCGAAGGAGTCGCAATCGAGCCTCGCTCGAGAACTGGCGTGTTTTCCGCATCATCCAACGGCGTGCTCGCGTATCAGGCTGGTGCCGCAAGTGCGGCCTCTCAGCTGACGTGGTTCGATCGCACTGGCAAAGCGACCGGCGTGCTTGGTGAACCGGCCGATTACAACACGGTGAACCTGTCGCCGGACGGCACGCGCGCCGCCGTGACACTTCGCGACGCAAACCGCAACATGGATGTCTGGGTCGTCGACGCTGTGCGAGGTATGCGGACGCGCTTCACGTTCGATCCAGCGGAGGAATCGATCGGAGTCTGGTCGCCGGACGGCGCATCGATCGCGTTCGATTCGGCACGGACGGGAAGACGCGATCTCTATCGCAAGACCGCGAACGGGAGCGGATCCGAAGACCTGATTGATGCAAATCCAATTAACAAGGTTCCGACGAGTTGGTCGCCTGATGGGAAATCGCTGCTGTACAACTCCGCCGCGGGCACGCCTCGGACCGGCAACGATCTCTGGATCGTGCCGCTCGCCGGACAACAGAAACCGTACGTATTCCTTCAAACGCCGTTCAACGAAACGCGGGCGCAGTTTGCGCCTGACGGCCGGTGGATTGCCTATTCGTCGAACGAGTCGGGCCGAAACGAGGTGTACGTCGCACCCTATCCCGCAACCGGGAGCAAGTGGCAGGTGTCGAGCAATGGCGGCGGGTCGCCGCGATGGCGGCGTGACGGCCGCGAGCTGTTCTACGTGGCACTCGACGGAAGCCTCACGGCTGTCGCTTTGAACAGCCGTGAATCGCTGTTCGAAGTCGATGCTGTGGAAACGTTGTTCAAGCCGCGGATGCGCGATCAGTTCAACGGGATTCCGTATGACGTGAGAGCGGACGGCAAGGCCTTCCTCGTGAACACGCTTCTCGATCGCACGCCGCCGTCGTCGATCACGATCGTCGTCAACTGGCCGGCGTTAGTCGTGAAGTGAATGACTGGCCGCAGCCGCTGTTCCGCCTTGGCTTCGCGAGCAGCGCGCTTCGCGAGGCAGCGCGCTCAGGTCGGGTTGCTGGTCAACTCCCGGAGCAACCACGTGCGCGCCAGCCGCCAGTCGCGCGCCACGGTGTCCGGCGCAACGTCCAACACGTGGGCGGTCTCTTCAACCGTCAACCCTCCGAAAAACCGGAGCTCGATGACGCGCATCTTGCGGGCATCGAATGTCGCAAGGGTCTCCAACGCTTTGTCCAGCGCGATGAGATCCACCAGCGAGCTCCCTTCGGCAGCGATGCCGGAGTTCAAGAGCACCGTCTCCGCGTCGCCGCCGCGTTTGACGCTCGCCCTCGCCCGCACCAAATCGACGAGAACGCGTCGCATCGTGCGCGCGGCAACCGCAAGAAAATGCTTCCGGTCCTGCCAATCGACGCGACCTGCATCGGCCAACCGCAGGAACGCTTCGTGTACGAGAGCAGTCGGCTGCAGCGTGACAGCGGCACGCTCGCCGCGCATGCAGCGCTCCGCTTGCCGTTTCAGCTCGTCGTACAGAATGGCGGACACTTGGCGATAGGCGTCATCGTCGCCAGCGTGCCAGGCCTTCAACAACCGGGTCACTTCACCTGCGCCCGCTTCCGCCACACTGCCCTCCGCCGCCGACCGCCTGTGGGTTTCCGCCGGGGGTCGCGCCCTGAGAGGCGAATGGTATCGCGTACGGGTTCGCTCGATATGGCGATGCGACAGCAGGACCGCCGGACGAGCGTTCCAAATGGTTAAGCAGCGGCCTGAAAACGCTCAATTTTCGGCATCCACGACATTAGCCGGTTCCAACTGCTGAAAATCTGGGCCACCAAATCTTTTTTATCGTCCGAAATCGGGTTCAAGTAGTTGAAAACCGGCAGGGTTGCGCCGGTTCCAACAAGCTGTTTCCCGTTGAAGCGTATCCCGTCCGGGAAAAACACCTGCTGCAGGCGCTGCTTCTGAGCGAACGACGACTGGACCCAGAGGTTCGACGCGCTCGGTAGCACGCGCTCTGCGAAGGCCAGAATGCCCTCCACGTCGAGTTCCTCGAGCTCCGCAGTGTGGCGGTCCATCTGCGCGAGCGTGAGCTCCTCGCGCAGCTTGTCGCGGTGGCGGTCGTACGTGTCGACGTCGATGGACCGCTCGAATAAGAACGCCTGGTCCAAACGGTCCAGCTTCTCGCGAATCGCTTTCTGCCGCCGCTCGATCTCGGCGATGCGCTGCTTTGCGTCTCCTTGCATCGCGCGCCACGCGCTCAGGACTCGGTCCTTCACGAGCCGCATGAAGCCGGCTGTGGGCTGCAGTCGTGCGAGCTGGTCGACGAACAGTTCTTCGAGCTTGCTCTTGTTGATGTTGACGGCGCGACAACGGCCGCGGCAGTGGTAATAAGCGTAGTAGCCGCTCCGCCCCTTCGACCAGCTCGCCGTCAGCGGCTTGCCGCAGGTCTCGCACCGCACGTAGCCGCGCAGCGGGAAATCCGGATCGTTACGTTGCCGCGGCGCTGTGACCTCGTGGCGACCCTCTAGGATCTGGTCCGCCAACCCCAACAGTGTCTTCCGCAGCGACGCAAGAACAGTCCTGAGCGGCAACGAGATCCCTTCGTGTCGTCGTGCTCCGAGTCACACGCACCATCACCGAAACAACCGGCCGGCCGCTCGAACGGGAGCGATTCTCGCAAGCGTGTCCAGAGCGGACTTCGCCTTAGCCTTGCGCAAGGCCTTCCAGTCGCCGCCGGCGCGCTGGTGGCGGAGGTCGGTCAGGTAGGCGTATTCCGGCGTCAGCAGCCGGTGCTGCTCGGCCTTGGCTGTCGTCCACGATCGGGCGAACTCCTCGAACGTGGGCGCTTCTCCGCGAGTCCAGAAGTCCATCGCGAGCACGCGCGCAACGGCACCATCCCGGAACCGGCCGCCGGTCAGGTTGCGGAGCAATCGCATGACACCCTCGAACTCCTTCGCGTACCAACGATAGTAGAGGCGATCGCGAGGTCCGAGCCGCGCCGGCGGACTCTCCTCGCGGACGATCTGTACGGGGATGCGAGTTGGCTGACCGACTTGGCCTGTTCTGAGGTAACGCCGGACACGGGCCAGTACGATCGGCTTTCGATCAGTGTCCTTCGTGACCTTTACCTTGCCGTCCGCGGACTCCGCCACGATCCGGTAAGGGATTCCGCGCTCCGAGCAGAAGCCGCGAATCTCCTCGAGGTTCATGTAGTTCAGCTCCTCGAGGAGCCGCGCGCGCGCGCGCGCGGTCAGCTGCGACAGAAAGTTCGACATTCAAATATCTTTCAACGCGTCCGGGCCGCGCCGCCAGCGCGTCGCCAGTACGACGATCGTGCAGTTGCGCTCCCACATTGACCGTTTTGTCGCTCGTTCACGGCTGAGTTATTGTCAAGTTGGACGCTCCATGACAATCGACGTGGCCGAGGAACCGATGACTTCCCTTCCGGAGTACGCGCTCCTGCCCATCGCCTTCCCTGTCGATCAGGTGTTGGACGTGACCGCTCGCGCGGAGGGCGGCTTCGCCCTGTCCGCACGAAGGCTCGAAGTCCCATACGTGAAGGACTACGACGCCGTCGACGGCGAAGGCCCGTTGCATTGGTCACGTCGCTTCGACGTTTCGAATTGGACGCTGTTCACGGCTCGCGTGGCAGGCAGCCGAGTCGGCGGGGCCACAGTTGCTTTCGACACTCCGGGGTTGACGATGCTCGAAGGCCGACGCGACCTCTCAGTGCTGTGGGACATTCGGGTTGCCCCGAACGCCCGCGGGAAGGGCGTTGGTTCTGCACTCTTCGAGAAAGTCGAAGCGTGGGCCCGTGCGCACAGTTGTCGTCAGCTCAAGGTCGAGACGCAGAACATCAATGTGCCCGCGTGCGGGTTTTATGCACGACACGGGTGCGAGCTCCGAGCGGTCCACCATGCCGCGTATCCTGAACTGCCGGAGGAAATCCAACTGCTCTGGTACAAAGACCTACGAATCGAGGGGTA
>Ga0070697_100005202_pt1 | contig 9994 bp, 10 predicted proteins | sample KBSK1501metaG_FD_65475 | JGI IMG/M metagenome (GOLD analysis project Ga0070697, IMG submission 65475) | Corn, switchgrass and miscanthus rhizosphere microbial communities from Kellogg Biological Station, Michigan, USA - KBS K1-50-1 metaG | ecosystem: Host-associated > Plants > Roots >... | reverse complement strand
CGACTCGCTCACCCTCGAGGGCCCGATCGGCCGGGCGACGCTCGGACTGCGGCCTGCGGGCCTCGTGCGCGTCCTCTCGGGCGATGCCGACCCGGCGCTCTTCCACCGCGTCCCTACAATTCCGAGGTGACCGAGACCCGCGCCCGGATCGCGCCCAGCCCGACCGGCCCCCTCCACCTCGGAACGGCCCGGACGGCGCTGTTCAACCTGCTCTTCGCCCGCCACACGGGCGGCACGTTCATCCTCCGGCTCGAGGACACGGACGTCGCCCGCAACACCGTGGCCTACGAGCGGGACATCCTCGAAGGGCTCCATGGCCTCGGGATCGACTGGGACGAAGGCCCCGAGGTCAGCGGCGACGCCGATCGCGGCCCGTACGGGCCCTATCGCCAGATGCTGCGGCTCGATCGCCACACTGCGGCGGCGGCGGACCTCCTCGCCCGAGACCTCGCGTATCCGTGCTACTGCACGCCGGGCGAGCTCGAGGCCGATCGAAAGGCCCAGGAGGCGGCCCACGAGGCGCCGCGCTACGTCGGTCGCTGCGCGGCCCTCAGTCCCGCCGACCGAGCCGCCCAGGAAGCCAGGGGCCTGCTCGGCGCGCTTCGGTTCCGGGTGCCGCCCGGCGCGGTCAAGTGGCACGACCTTGTCCGGGGCGACGTCGAGATCGACGCCGCGAATCTCGGCGGCGACTTCGTGATCGTTCGCGGGAACGGCACCCCGCTCTACCACTTCGGCGTCGTCGTCGACGACGCGGACATGGAGATCACCCACGTCATTCGGGGCGAGGACCACATCTCGAACACGCCCAAGCACATCCTGCTGTTCCAGGCCCTCGGCCACACCGTGCCCGAGTTCGCGCACCTGCCGCTCATCCTGAATCCCGACCGCACGAAGATGAGCAAGCGCAAGAGCCAGACGGCGATCTCCGACTACATCGCCCAGGGCTTCATCCGAGAGGCGCTCGTGAACTATCTCGCGCTTCTCGGCTGGTCGACGGGCACCGAGGAGGAGATCCTCGGGATCGACGAGCTCATTCGGCGGTTCGACCTGGCCGAGGTCCACAAGGGCGGCGCGGTGTTCGATCGCGAGCGGCTCGAGTGGCTGAACGGCCAGTGGATCCGACGCCTCGAGCCGGCGGACCTCGTCGATCGCCTCCAGCCCTTCCTCGAGGCCGCCCTCGACGCCGGTCGGATCGACCGGATCCCGACGGCCGACGAGCTGACGGCCCTGCTGCCGATCGTCCAGGACCGGCTGCCGCGACTCGACGCGATCGCCGACCTCGTCGGATTCCTGTGGGTCGACCGGATCGAACCCGACCCAGCGCTGCTTGTGCCCAAGCGCTGGGACGGCGCAACGACGCGCGAGGGCCTGACGGCCGCCCGCGCCGAGATCGAGAACGTCGGAGCCCTGACGTTCGAGGCGGACGAGCTCGAGGCCCCACTGCGCGCGCTGGCGGAGGCCCATGGCTGGAAGGCCGGCGACCTGTTCATGGCGATCCGCGTCGCGGTGACGGGCCGGACCGCGACCCCGCCGCTGTTCGATTCGCTCGTCGCCCTCGGCCGGGAGCGGGTGCTCGCGCGCCTGGGGGCCGCGATCGATGCCCTTGGAACGGAGGTTCCCGCGCGATGAACCACGACGACGTCCAGGCCTGGCTCGATCGCTACGTCGCCTGTTGGGAGAGCTACGACAGCGCCGAGATCGGCGACCTCTTCAGCGAGGACGCCGAGTACCGCTACCAGCCGTGGGGCGAGCCGGTCGTGGGTCGCGCCGCGATCGTCGAGGACTGGCTGAACCCCAACGGCGACCCGAGCCGGCGCGACGCGCCCGGGACGTTCGCGGCGGCGTACGCGCCGTACGCCGTCGACGACGACGCGGCCGTCGCCACGGGGACGACGACGTACTGGAAGGACGCGACCCGGGTCGACGTCGTCCGGGCGTACCACAACGTCTACCTGCTCGCGTTCGATGCAGCCGGCCGCTGCCGCTCGTTCACCGAGTACTACATGGAGACGCCGAAGAGCTAGCCCTCCGAGGCCGCCAAACGGCGTCATCGCCGGCTTCAAATTCGCCGTTAACAAACTTCCGTATCCTCGGGGTCCATGGCCCGCACGATTCTCGTGGTCGAGGACGAACCGACGCTCCGCGAGACGCTCGCCGAGGCTCTCGAGGGCGAGGGCTTCCGCGTCACGACCGCGGCCGATGGGGCTGCGGCGCTCGCCCTGTTCCGAGCCGAGCCGCCCGATCTCGTCCTGCTCGATCTCATGCTGCCGGAGCTCTCGGGCATCGAGGTCTGCCGAATCATCCGGACCGAGTCGGCGGTGCCGATCGTCATGCTCACGGCCCGCGGCGCCGAGGTCGACAAGGTCGTGGGGCTCGAGCTCGGGGCCGACGATTACGTCACGAAGCCGTTCAGCCTGCGCGAGCTCACGGCTCGCATCCGGGCGATCTTCCGGCGTGGCGAATCACTCGTCGCCGGCCAGCTCCCGCCAACCGTCGAGCTCGGCCCGGTCCGGGTCGACGTCGCCGGCCATCGAATCCTCCGCGACGGCCGCGAGGTGCCGGTCAAGCCGAAGGTCTTCGAGCTCCTCGCGTTCCTGCTTCGACATCCGGGCCAGGTGGCGACCCGGGACCAGCTCCTCGAGCAGGTCTGGGGCTACGACTACGCGGGTGAGACGCGGACCGTCGATGTCCACGTCCATTGGCTCCGGGCGGCGGTCGAGCCGGATCCGGGCAACCCGACGCTCATCCAGACGGTCCGGGGCGTCGGCTACGTCCTCCGTCGCCCGGGAGCCGGCGTCGCCGCTTGAGCCCACGGGTCGACCGATGCCATATGGTGTGAGCCGGTGACCTACGACGAGCTGCTCGCGCTTGCGCGCCGGTTCGCGGATACGCCGCTCACGACCGTGACCGGCCGCGAGTTCACGGTCGGGATCTACCTCGACAGCCTCGTGTTCACCCCGATGTCGAGCGGTCTCGGGCAGAGCGACGGCCGGAAGGCGGCGGAGCGGTTCCTCGACCGCTACAACGCGACCGGCAGTCTTCGACCCGGCGACTACTCCGCCGTCAGCCGGAACGCCTCATATCTCATCGGCCTGCTGATCGCAGGCGGGGCATCGCCTAGAGGACCCGGCTGAGGACCTCCCAGGCCAGCCAGGCCATCGCGCCCGAGGCGGGCAGGGTGAGGATCCAGGCGATGACGATGTCGCCGGCGACGCCCCAGCGAACGGCCGAGAAGCGATCGCTCGAACCGACGCCCATGATCGCCGTCGAGATGACGTGGGTCGTGGAAACCGGGATTCCCAGCGACGAGGCGCCAAGGATGATGGTGGCGGCCGTCGTCTCCGCGGCGAAGCCGTGGACCGGGTCGAGCTTCACGACCTTCTGGCCCATCGTTCGGATGATCCGCCAGCCACCGGCCGCCGTTCCGAGCGAGATCGCCGTCGCCGCCAGCAGGATGATCCAGAGCGGCACGATGGGCTCGGGGATGATCCCCGCCGCGACGAGGGCGAGCGTCATGACGCCCATGGTCTTCTGGGCGTCGTTCGAGCCGTGGCTGAACGCCATGTAGGCGGCGGACAGCACCTGCAACCGTCGGAAGCGCTCGTTGATCCGCCGCGGATGGGCCCGCCGGAACACGTTCAGGAGCACGACCATGAACCCGAAGCCGATGCTGATGCCCAGGATCGGGGAGCCGACGAGCGGCACGATGACCTTGCCGATGATCCCGTCGACCTTCAGGAACCCCGTCCCGACGGCTCCGATCGTCGCCCCGATGATCCCGCCGATCAGGGCGTGGCTCGAGGACGAGGGGATGCCTGCGCGCCAGGTGATGAGGTTCCAGGCGATCGCGCCGACGAGGGCCGACGCGACGATGATCTGGCCCTCGTCGCCACCCGGGATCGTGACGATCCCCGCCGCGACGAACTTCGCGACGGCCGTCCCTGCCAGCGCACCGAGAAAGTTCGCGGTCGCCGACATGAGGATCGCCTGGTAGGGCCGGAGGGCCCGCGTCGAGACCGACGTCGCGATCGCGTTCGCCGTGTCGTGGAAGCCGTTGACATAGTCGAACGACACGGCGAGCACCAGCACGGCCAGGAGGAGCAGGGTGAAGCCGGCGGGCACGCCCGAAGGCTAGCAGCCACTGCGCTCCGCTATCCTTCGCGTTCCCATGCGTCTGAGCGAGCTGTTCTTCACGAGCCTGCGCGACGATCCGGTCGAGGCCGAGATGCCGTCGCACCGGCTGCTGCTGCGCGCCGGCTACCTGCGCCAGCTGGGTTCCGGGATCTATTCGCTGCTCCCGCTCGGCTTCCGTGCCAGCAAGCGGGTCGAGCAGATCGTCCGCGAGGAGCAGGACCGGATCGGCGGCCAGGAGATGGAGATGCCGGTCGTCCATCCGGCCGAGCTCTGGAAGCAGAGTGGCCGGTACTTCAAGATCGGACCGGAGCTGGTCCGGTTCAAGGACCGCGGCGAGCGCGACATGGTCCTGGCGATGACCCACGAAGAGGTCGTCGCCCAGCTCCTCGGCGACATCGTCCAGAGCTACCGCCAGCTGCCGCTGATGGTCTACCACTTCCAGACGAAGTTCCGTGACGAGCCGCGCTCCCGTGGCGGCCTCATCCGGGTCCGCGAGTTCGTCATGAAGGACGCCTACAGCTGCGACCTCGACGACGCCGGGCTCGACGTCAGCTACCGGAAGCAGTACGCGGCCTACGAGCGGATCTTCCAGCGGCTCGGTCTCGACGCGATCGCGGTCGGCGCCGACGTCGGGATCATGGGCGGCACGGGCGCCCATGAGTTCATGGTTCTCAACGCGTTCGGCGAGGACACCCTCGTCCTGTGCGACCAGTGCGGCTACGCCGAGAACCAGCAGATCGCCACGACCCGCAAGCCCGACCCGCCGGCCGAGGCGGCTCTCCCGATGGAGGACGTCGAGACGCCCGATGCGACGACGATCGAGGCGCTGGCGACGTTCCTCGACATCCCCCGCAGCAAGACGGCGAAGGCCGCGTTCTTCGTCACCGGGGACGGTCGGTTCGTCGTCGCGATCGTCCGGGGCGACTACGAGGTAAACGAGACGAAGCTCACGAACGCCATCAGGGCGATCGGCGGGCTGCGACCGGCCCAGGTCGAAGAGATCAGGGCCCGGGGCATGGAGGCCGGCTACGGCTCGCCGATCGGTGCGAAGGACTCGGTCGTCGTCGTCGACGAGCTCGTCCTGCGGTCACCGAACCTCGTGGCCGGCGCGAACCGGGTGGGCTGGCATGTCCGGAATGTCAACGTCCCGCGGGACTACGCGCCTGACGTCGTGGCCGAGATCACGAACGCCCGCGCGGGCGATCAGTGCGTGACCTGCGGCTCGCCGCTCAAGCTCGAGCAGGGGATCGAGGTCGGCAACATCTTCAAGCTCGGCACGGACTTCTCGACGACGCTGGGCGCGTACTACCTCGGCGAGGACGGCGAGCGCCATCCCATCGTCATGGGCTCCTACGGCATCGGCCTCGGACGGAATCTCGCCTGTGTCGTCGAGGCCCACCACGACGAGAAGGGGATCGTCTGGCCCGAGGAGGTCGCCCCGTACGCGGCCCACCTCGTGGCGATCGGGGCGAACCGTGACGCGGGGGTCGCCGAGCTGGCGGAGCGTCTGCACGCGCTCGCCGCCGAGGCGGGCCGGGACATCCTGTACGACGATCGCGATGAGTCGCCGGGCGTGAAGTTCACCGACGCCGAGCTGCTCGGGATGCCGTGGATCCTGACCGTCAGCCCGCGCTCGATGGCGGCCGGCGGCGTCGAGGTGACCAGGCGAGCGACCGGCGAGCGAAGCACGGTGCCGGCCGAGACCGTCGAGGGTTACCTTCGAGGTGGGTTCGCCGCCGCCTGACGGCGGCGCCTACGCGGCTTCGGGATCCTCGCCAGGGTCCTCGTCGAGGCCCTCGTCCAGGACGGCGTCCAGGTCGGGGATGTCGTCACCCTCGACGGCTTGCTCCTCGGCCTCTTCCTCGAGCTCGAGCTCGGCCGCCCGGACGATCTGGAACGAGATGCTCGGCGGGAACGCCGCGCCGATCTCGATGCCGCCGATCCGGTACAGCGACTTGCTCTTGCGGAGCGATCGGTTCGCCGCCTCCTGGACCGAGGTCGCCTTGATGACGATCGCCGCAAGCGTGGCGGGGTTGAGCTTGTCGAGGGCCGTCTTGGCCAGGCGCCCCGCACCTCCGGCGGCCTTGCCGGCTTCGTGGGCGGCGCCTTTCGCAACGACCATCGCCCTGGCCTGTGTGGCCGGGTCGCGGGCCACGACGGCTGCCTTCTCGAGCCCGGCCGCGGCCGCCTCCCCGGCCTTGTCCGTCGCCGCCGCCGCGGCTCGACCGGCAACGTCGGCGGCCTCCTTCGCGGCCTGCTTCATCTTCTCGAACATCGTCAGGCGACCCTCCGGATGGCGACCCGCTGCGCGATCGCGCGCAGGTGCGCCGCCGTCGTTCCGCAGCAGCCGCCGACGATCGAGGCGCCGGCCTGGCGCATCCTGGCGACCTGGTCCGCGAAGTCGTCGGGATCGGACCGATAGACGGCCCGCATGTCGACGAGCTCCGGCATCCCCGCGTTGGATTTCGCGACGAGGCGAGCCTCCGGGACGGCGGCGCGCATCTTCTCCATGACCGGGATGAGCTCGTCCGGCCCGTTGCCGCAGTTGCCACCGACCGCGTCGGCGCCCCAGGCGATGAGCGCCTTGGCCGCCCGCTCGGGCGAGACGCCCATCATCGTGTGGCCGCGGGTGTCGAACGTCATCGTCGTGATCAGGGGGATCTCGGGCGCGACCCGGCGAACGCCGTCGATCGCGGCCTTGATCTCGCCGAGATCGGACATCGTCTCGATCCAGATCAGGTCGACGCCACCGGCCACCAGGGCCGCGGCCTGCTCGGCGAACACGTCGACCGCCTCGGCCTCATCGAGCGTCCCGATCGGGGCCATGATCTCGCCACTGGGGCCGATGTCTCCGGCGACGAGGGGCTTCCAGCCGGCGGCATTCACGCCGGCGGCGTCGACCTCGGAGCGCAGGAGGATCGCGGCCGTCCGGTTCAGCTCGTCGACCCGGTCCTCGTGGCCGTGGAGCGCGAGCCGCTTGCGATTGCCGCCGAACGTGTTCGTCATGAGGATCCGCGAGCCGGCGTCGATGTAGCCGCGGTGGATCCGCCGAACGATCTCGGGATGGGTCAGGTTCCAGACCTCGGGCGGATCGCCGAACTGGAGCCCCTCGGCGAAGAGGTTGGTGCCCATTGCGCCGTCGGCGAGGATCGGGCCGTCGCCGAGGAGCGCGTCAAGCCGGTTGGTCGTCATGGACCGGGAGCGTAGGGCCGGTCGGCCCGCCGGTCCAGCCTGAAGTCGGCTAGGCGTGCTTGATCGTGATCCGCTCGGGGAAATTGCTCACGTCTGGAAGAACTCCGCGAGGATCGGGTTGACCAGATCAGGACGGCGAATGTCCGGACGATGTCCAAGACCGTCGAGAAGGGTGAGCGCGCCCCTCGGCAGGGCGGCAGCGACGGCCCTCACGGCCTCGAGGCTCAGCGTCCGATCCGCAGACCCGTGGATCACGAGTGTCGGGCATGTAACGACGGCCAAGAGTCGAGGCGCTCGGTCCCAATCGAGCTCGGTCGATTGCTGACGCAGCATGACCTCGTCCGCCTCGAGCGCGATGCTGACCACCTCGTCGATCGTGGCGGACGAACCGGGCTCAGGAAACACGTGTTTGATGAACCACGGCACGAACTTCCGGTATGCAGTCCGCCAATCAGGCTCGGGCGTCCCATCCGAGTCGACATCCGGCTGTTCCTCGGTGCCTGGCATGTCCATCGGCGGCGCAATCAGCACGAGGCGCCTGACCCGCGTGGGATGGCGAGCCGCCAATGACACTGCGACATGCGTTCCGAGTGATGCGGCGACGACTGACGCGGTCGGAGTGTCGGTCGCATCGAGAACCGATAGGACGTCGTCGACGTGATGCTCGAACGAGTAGCCGGAACTCGGATGCCCGCTTCGGCCCGAGCCCCGAGCGTCGAAGGTGACCAGGCGAAATTCCCCTCGGAGCCCGTCGACCTGATGACGAAGCACTCGCGAGTCGACGAAATTCCAAGTCGGAATGAAGAGAATTGTCTGCGGCGCGTTCCCGTAGCGGCGCCAGCTGATCGTGACGCCGCCGCTGTCGGCGACACCGGTTTCATCAGCGACTGGCCAATCGAGAAGGGAGGCCATCAATCTCCCTCATGCCACCGACCGATCCTTCGACCGACTATGCGTGTTTGATCGTGATCCGCTCGATGATGTTCGCGACGTCCTCGCACTTGTCGATCGCCGACTCGAGGAGCGCGTAGATCTCCTTCCACTTGATGATCCCGACGGGATCGCCGCCGTTCGCGAACAGGTCGGCGATCGCCTGGCGGGCGAGCTGGTCGCCCTCGTTCTCCAGGCGGTGGACCTCGATCCAGCGCGATTCGAGGCCCTTGAAGCCACGCAGGTGCAGGAGAGCGTCGTGGAGCTGCTCGCACTGCTTCACGACGATCGCCGCCTGCTGGACCGCGACCGCGGTCGGCGCATCGATCCGGTAGAGGACGAAGGTGTCGGCGGCTTCCTCGATGAGGTCGAGCACGTCGTCGAGGGCGCTGATCAGGCCGTGGATGTCCTCGCGATCGAACGGCGTGACGAACGTCCGCTCGAGCCGGTGGCCGATGTCGTGGCTGATCTCGTCGCCGCGGTGCTCGGCCGCCCGGATCTCGGCGGCGCGCTGCTCGGGGGCGTCGTACGTCCGGAGCATCGCCTCGAAGAGGCGGGCGGCGGCGAGGACGTTCGCCGCGTCCTCGGCGAACAGGTCGAAGAACCGCTCCTCGCGGGGGATCAGGGAGAGTCGCACGTCCGAAAGGGTAGCCGCAGACGGCCCGGGGAGTGTGCGATCCTCGGCGCGTGGACGGCATCGTCATCGCGTTCGTGGCGATCCTCGCGGTCGCCTTCGCGCTCGCGGCCGGGGTCGCGATCACTCGCGGACGGGCCCTCGACGCGATCGACGCGACGCTGCGCGATGCGGAGCGCGCCGCGCCGGAACCCGCTGGACCATCCGACGAGGACCTGACCGATCGGGTCGGCCGGCTCCGGCGGCGGGCCGAGGTCGCCGAGCTCGGGCTCGAGCAACGCCTTCGCGATCTCGGCTACCTCGCGGATCTCGTCGGGGTCGGGATCGTTCGCCTGACCGACGACCTCCAGGTCGAGGTCGCCAATACGGCGGCCCACGTGTTCCTCGGCCGGGAGCCGGGGTCGATGGTCGGTCGGACCGCCATGGAGGCGATTGGTGACCACCGGATCGAGTCGATCGCGCGGCGCGCGCGCGACGAGGGCGCGTCAACCGGCGAGGTCGCGATGCGCGGCGATGAAGGCGCCGCGTTCGTGGTCCGAGCGCGCCGTTCCCCGATTCTCGGCGTCTGGCTCGTCCTCGAGGACGTCGCCGAGCTGCGTCGGCTCCAGCGGATCCGGGCGGAGTTCATCGACAACCTCTCGCACGAGCTCCGGACGCCGATCACGACGGTCGGGCTCCTGACCGAGACGATTGCGCGGGACGCGGAGGCGGCCGGCGATGCCGTCCCGGCGAAGATGCGGGAGCGGATCGGCAAGCTCGAGGTCGAGACCGGCAACATCGCCCAGATGGTCTCGGAGCTCCTCGACCTCGCCCGGATCGAGAGCGGTGGACGACAGCTGCACCTTGATGAGGTCGACCTGGGCCGGGTTGCCACCGAGTCGACCGAGCGGCTGCGGCCGTTCGCGGAGCGCCAGGGCGTCGCGCTCGGGATCGACGTCGCCCCGGATCTGCCGGCGGTTCGAGGCGAAGCGGTCCAGCTGGGGCAGGTGTTCGCGAACCTCATCCACAACGCGGTCAAGTTCAGCGAGAGCGGCACCGAGGTCGTCGTCGGCGTTCGGCGCGATGGCGGCCAGCTCGCTGCGCGGGTGGCCGATCGCGGGATCG
>Ga0070697_100005201_pt1 | contig 9994 bp, 8 predicted proteins | sample KBSK1501metaG_FD_65475 | JGI IMG/M metagenome (GOLD analysis project Ga0070697, IMG submission 65475) | Corn, switchgrass and miscanthus rhizosphere microbial communities from Kellogg Biological Station, Michigan, USA - KBS K1-50-1 metaG | ecosystem: Host-associated > Plants > Roots >... | reverse complement strand
TGGGCTGATTTCAATTAGGGCAGTATAAAGGCAACAGATGGTTCATGCGGATTGCTCAGAAGCGTCCATTTTCATAGGAGCGCGCCCGAGAGGATTCGAACCACTAACCTTCTGATCCGTAGTCAGATGCTCTATCCAGTTGAGCTACGGGCGCCTGAAAAGAAGAGCGTGTAATTTGCGGAGGAAGAGAGAGACGTCAACCAGATGAACGAGGTGTCCAACGTATAATGCTTGACGCCCAATCGTGAATAGACGTTCGTGGCATGGGCGGAAATTCTAGCGGCAATACGCAGTGGCGCGGTTGAGAGCGAAGTCTCATGTAGCGCTTCCACAATTAGCATTGATTGGGCAGACCCTTTTGTAAGAAGATTTTGTTCGCGCGAAATCGTCGGGTGCGTTTTGTCGCACGACCCCATTTACCCCCACACGGCCAATCGAGAACCGCGATGCGAATCGATCATTGACTAGTCAGCGTCCGGCGCTCCATGCTCGATGTTCGGTCGCACGTCGACAAGCCGCGTTTTACACATCAACCCGAAACTATGAAAACCATGAATAAGATTCTTCTCATTTTAACTGGCATTGCGTTCACCCTTACCGTCCGAGGGGACAGTATTCCGACTCAGCACAACGAAGAGACTATCGCCCAGCTCCAAGCGGAGATGGCTTCGGGGAAGCTCACCTCGGTAAACTTGACCAAGGAGTACATCGCCCGCATCGCTGGGCTGGACCAGAGCGGTCCGGGTGTCAATGCGATAATCGAGATCAACCCGGACGCGCTGGCTATGGCACAAAACGCGGACAATCTGCGCCACCAAGGCAAGGTGCTCGGCCCATTGCATGGCATCCCGGTGCTGATCAAGGACAACATTGATACGGGCGACAAAATGCAAACCAGCGCCGGATCGTTCGCGCTTGTCGGTACCCCCGCGACACGGGATTCCACAGTCGCCGCCAATTTGCGCGCCGGCGGCGCAGTCATCCTCGGCAAAACCAACCTTTCCGAGTGGGCGAACTTTCGCTCCTTTGAATCAATCAGCGGTTGGTCGGGCCGTGGTGGGCAAACGAACAATCCCTACGGCATCAATCGCAACCCATGCGGCTCGAGCGCTGGCTCCGGAGCAGCCGCATCAGCGAACTTTGCGGCAGTGTCGCTCGGAAGTGAGACCGACGGCAGTATCGTCTGTCCGGGCAACGCTAACGGAGTCGCCGCCATCAAGCCGACGATAGGTCTAGTCAGCCGCGCCGGGGTCGTGCCCATCTCACACACTCAGGACACGATTGGTCCGCACGGAAGGACGGTCGCCGACGCAGCTGCTGCTCTAGGCGTTATCCAAAGCCGCACATTTGACGGGCGCGATCCCGCGACTGGCGGCGTACCTCTGGGCTTGCAGGGAACAGGCAAAACACGTCCCACGAACATCCCGACGGATTACACTAAATTCCTGGACCCGAATGGTCTCAAAGGGGCGAGACTCGGTATCACGCGGGCCGGCTTAAACGGATTCGACGCGTTCGTGCCAACGCCGCAACCTGTGCTTGACGCCTTCGAGAAGGCCGTGAACGAACTCACTGCGGCAGGCGCGACAGTCATTGATCTTGATGCCGCCGGCTTCAATTTCCCCGCGAACGGGCCAGACAACGGCACTGCCGAGTTCCTGGTGCTGCTCTTCGATTTCAAGTTTGACGTGGCGAAGTACTTCGCGACGCGCGTTGGCGTGCCGGTGGCTGGCGGAACGTTACAGACAGCGATTGACTTCAACAATGCCCACGCCGCGGAAGAGATGCCGTTCTTCAACCAGGATATCTTCGATCTCTCCGAAACTATCAAACCGGATCCGAACTTTGTCGACCCACGGTTCTCCACGTCCAATTTCCCGGGCGGCTTATCCTACAATCAAGCGCTGGCTCTTGACCGACAGGAGGGTGTGAACGGAATCGACGCAGCCATTAGCCAGTTCCACCTCGACGCCGTCGTCAGCGCCACCGATAACCCGGCTTGGGCCACCGATCTGCTCTACGGCGATCACTTCATATTCGGCACGTCAAGCCTGGCCGCACAGCCTGGCTACCCGATTGTGCAGGTGCCCGCCGGAATCGTCTTTGGCACACCGCTTGGCATCAGCTTTTTCGGGAGTGCGTTCAGCGAGCCGACGTTGATTAAACTTGCCTCCGGGTTTGAGGCCGTAACACAGGTGCGCGCCCACAACTTGCCAACGTTCGCGCAAACGGTGCCGTTCAATAATATCCAGGGCACAACCCCTACGACCCATGGACGTGGCACGAACGGCGCGAAGAATGCGACGAAACTGCCCCATGGCTTGTAACCACGCTGCTTGACCAATTATTCTGCGGAACAAAAGCAATGCCTGACAACGTAACCTGGGGTCCGGGGAGGGTCAGGTCTTAAAATTTAACATTTCAAGCGGCTGTTAAACGGCTCAGCCGCCGCGCGGAAGGATCTTCTAAGATCGACAGGTTAAAGCTTGAGCACGCGAGCAGATTGATCACTCTGCTCGCGTGACTGTTTTTCTCGGCTGCGGATTTGCTGCCAAATATCTCGAGGGCGGCGGCAATTTTTCCGTACCGCTGCAGTGGATGCTCGGGCTGCAGCGACTAAAATTAGATGCGATCTGGCTCGAGCATATGCCGAGCGAAGGAAATCCGCGCGACGACCAGCGCAAGATCAATAACTTCCAGCGCCAACTGCGCGCGCACGGACTCGCCGGGCGATATTGTCTGCTTTACCAAAAGACGCCGGACAGCGCGCACGACCTCAATGCGCTTCGTTGCATTGGCATTCCAAAGCGCGAATTGCTCGATCGACTGGCCGGCCCGAATGCACTTCTTAATCTCAGTTATTCAATTCATCCGCCGCTACTTTTAAAATTCGAGCGTCGGATTTTTTGCGATCTCGATCCGAGCGAGATCGTTTATTGGATGACGCAAATGGAAATGGGCCAGTCGTCTCATCACGAGTTCTGGACGATCGGCATCAACGTGAACGATCCGAATTGCAAACTTTTGAAAAGTATAGCGGCAGCCGTGCCGGCGTCGTCTTCAGCATCGCGGCCGAGACGGCCGCCACTACAGAAGATCAAGTGGAAAACATTTTATCCACTGGTCGACACAAAATTGTATCAGCCACAGCCGCGTCCGCGTTCGCCGAAGTTCACGACGATCGGTCAATGGTATTGGGGTGGGGCGGTGGAAGTGAACGGAACCTTTCCCGACCTTTCAAAGAAATACGCCTTCGAACGATACCTCGATCTCCCAAAACGCGTGCCGAAGGCGAAGTTCGAACTCGCGATGCACATGAATTCTGACGATCCCGAGCGTGAGCGATTGCGAAAACGCGGCTGGCAGATTGTCGATCCACACCGCGTGGCGCGAACTCCAAAAAAATACAGGGGTTATCTCGCGAGCGCGCTCGGCGAGTTTACCGCGATTAAGGGTGTGGATGTAAGCTGGAAAACCGGCTGGTTGAGCGATCGCGCGGCAGCTTTTCTGGCCATGGGACGGCCAGTAGTAACCGAGGACACGGGTGCGGCAAAGTACCTGCCGAGCCCGAGCGGTTTTCATTTCGTTGGAGGTTTGGAGTCCGCCGTCGCGGCGATCAAAGATCTGCTTGCGAGCTGGCCAAGCCGCTCGCACGAGGCGCGCGCATGTGCGGTCGAAGTCTTCGATTCGGTGAAAAATCTGCGCAAAATCCTGGGCGTTTAAACTTACACGTTTTGGCATTGCAAAACGATTTTCGGGTGTTACTCGTTGTCCCGTTATGGCCGACTTGATGAAAGCGCCCGAGCTGAAAGAGCGCATGAAAAGGATCCCAGAATGGGAATTGGAGAAGAAACACATCGAACGCACTTTCGAGTTCGACGATTTTACCGGTGCCATCGATTTCGTGAACGCGGTCGCGGAAGTGGCCGAGGAAGAAGAGCATCATCCCGATATCGATATCCGCTATAACAAAGTGCGGCTCGTGCTTTCGACGCACAGCAAGGGCGGCGTAACCGAGCTCGATTTTGCCTTGGCCGAGCGGATCGACACGCTCTCCGAGTAAGTGACGAGTGACAAGTGACGAGAAGTCGGGAAACGCGAGTCTCAGATCGACGTCCGCTCGGGCTTGGATCGCAACGATCGTAGTAGCTCTGGTCGTGATCGCGGTCTGGAAATTTATCGATTACCGGATGCGACCACCAGCGGCCCCAAACAAAATCGTGATCCCGGTGCCGGCGCCAACGCCGTGATTGTTCGCGGCGGCGAATCCGTCCTGTGGCGGGTCGATCTTAGCGACAATTAATCCGGCGCCGGCTGGAGTTTTTGGTTCCCTACCAGCAAGCGCCCTTCGTCGGCGTCGATGAAGGTGAACATCGTCTGGATCTCCGACCGCCCCGCCATGCCGGATTCTTTCTTTCGGCGCTTCAGAATCTCAGAAAGCTCGTCGTTCCAGCCACGCTTCCGCATAAATTCATTCCAGACGTAGATCTCATCGTCTGTCGGACGGTGTCCCATGCCGAAGCACCATTGCAAAATTTCCTCGTCGCTGCCGGCCTGCTTAACGCGTTCGACAAGTCGATTGTAATCGATGCGCAAAAACGTGGTGCAGCTGGAATCAAAGCCGCGGCCGAGGTTTGCCTGATAATCGGAAGGCAATTGTCCTTTCGTGTGCTGTCGAATTTTATCGATCAGTCGCCCAAAATAAACGATGCCGCCGACTTTCACGGACGGACTGCGCAGGCCTAACTCCCTCATCCGGCGGCGAGTTTGTGCTTTTTTTACGCAAGTTTCAAGCCTGCGCTCGGTCGCGACTAAAAGCCGGTTACGGAAACGTCTTGCTTGAGCTCCGCCGGCGGGCCGTAAAGGGCCCGATTTATTTCATCGTCGTTGAGATCAAACGCGAAAATCGAATAGCCGATTTGTGCGATGGGCGAACGGTGTCGCAAATAGGCGCACAATCGCTCAAACCGCAGCCGTTCGAATTCCCTGATCGTGCTCGGAGAAGGGCTTGTCGCGTCACTTGAGATGAACGCGACGCGCTCGGTAGTGGCTGCGGCGTTGTTATGATAGCGCTCCATCTCGGTTAGTGCGTTTCGATAACGCTGCTCGTAAGGCACGCACCACGGACCGATCTCCAGAGCGTAAACACTCTGCAGCGTGGTAGCGCTGACGCAATAAAGACCGGCGCTCAAGGACGTAGACGTTTGACCGCGGGCAGCGCGCTTATCTGATTCCAGCCATTTTGCATTGATTTCGTACCAGCGCGGATCGGCGGTGCCGAAGTAAGCGAGATAGAGAGGCTTTCCATCGACAATCGCCCGGTGCTCATCGAGCCATGTTTTCAAAGCCGGCAAATCCTGTCCCCAATCAAGAGAGCTATCGACCAAGTGGTTGTAGCCTCGGGCCGGTCCACCGGCGACCTCGTTGAAATAGGCGAGATAATTTGGCCGGATCACAAAGGACTCGCCGATTTGCCAAAACAAAAGAATCGCAACTGCGACGGTGAAGATAGCTCGCCGATTCTTGTGCCGGAGATGAGCGACGGCGCCGCAGCCAATGAATAGCGCCGGATAAATCGGAAGAATATGGCGATGTCCGATGTTGAGCCGACTCGTTATTGCGAAAGCGCTGTAAACAAGAGCGACCGCCCACAACGGATTAAAAAGGTTCGCGATCTTCCATAAATCGCGCGCCGAGGGGATGCGGTCTCCGTTCGAGCGGAGGATTGCGGCGTAGAGCGCGAGCGCAAGCAGGCACAGAAACGGCAGCGTCGTCTTGTAAAGGAACGCGCGTGGGAAAAATGAAGAGAACCCGACGATACTCCACTGATTATCGAGAAAAGCCGGCCGATCGATCTCATGTTTGTGCACATAGGCGAGACCGTAGAGATAAGCTTCTGGCAAGAGATGATGTGCGCGCGCAAATGTCACAGCGCTTTCGAACGTTCCGTGATCTTCCAGCAGATAATTCCAACGCCATGTCGTGCTTTCGTGGCTCGAGCCGTGGTCGATCCATGCCGAGTAGCGAAATGAAAACGAGAGCCAGATGGCAAAGAAAACTGTTGCGCCCAAAATTATCCAGGACGCGCCGACAACGCCCGCTTTCTTCCACCTGCCCGCAAACACAGTTCGAAATCGAACAAATTGTATCTCGATATCGCGCACCGAGAAAATTTGCAGGATCGACATCGCGCCGATAACCAGCAGGATAATTGGCGCCGAAAATTTTGTCAGGCACAAGCCGGACAAACTGAGCGCAGCGATCGCTAATGTCGCGGGAGAAATTTTTTGGCATAAACGGCAGCTGCTCCAGACCGCGGCCGTGAAAAAGAATGCCGCTGGCACGTCCGATGTCACAAGTGCGCTGTGCCCAAGGAAGTTCGGATCAAACGCGGCGATGCTCTCAGCGAGCAACCCACCGACCACTCCGAAGAATTCTCGCGCGCAACGATAAATCAAGAGACATAACGCCGCTCCGAAGATCGACATCATCATTCGGGCCTGGCCGAGCATTCGATCGGAATCGTTTCCGGTTTCGTAGAAAAATTGGTGGCCGGTGCGTCCTTCATCAGCGCGTTGCCAGCCGCGGTCGTTCAGCGGAACAAACTTGGTGTCGCTCAACAACAGCGGCAGCGCCGCCCAGCGCGCGGGTAGATTTCCGTTTTCGGGATCGAGCCGGAAATCGTTTGTCACCCAGTAGCTATAACCAGCGGTCAGATGCTGTGGCTCATCGAATGTCGGCGATTTCGTGTTTACCGCCGTGACTGCCATTGCGGCGTGCAAGACCGCGATCAAGATCGCAATCAACCAGATCTGACGTTCCTTGAAGAGTTCCATCAGGCCTGTACAGAGCAGGCCGCGTGCTGAATTGCTGTAGTGGTCGCTGTCTCAGCGGCGATTTGCGACGCGTATTGCATTGCCACTTGTCGATCTAACCGGTCTGTCGGATGCTCGTTAGGCGATGGACCGCATCGTTGGAGTCGAAACTGAATATGGCTGCCTGATGAGCAGCGAAGAGTTGCGCTGTAACTCCGAGGTCTGGCCGGCGAAGGTAAAAAATTATCTCTTCAACAAGGCCCGCGTCGGGACGATCGATCTCCACTATCGCGATTACGAAGAACCGCCCGGCAACGGCGGTTTTCTTTTAAACGGCGGCCGGCTTTATCTCGACATGGGCCACATCGAATACGCGTCGCCCGAATGTTTGCATCTCCACGATCTCGTCACTTACGAAATGGCTGGTGACGAGTTGCTGCGCAGCTCGCTCGTCGCGCTTGAAGCGGGCGATCGCGTCACGTTCATCAAGAACAATGTCGATCATCACACCGGCGCGACCTTTGGTTGCCACGAAAATTATTTGATGAAACGCGAGGCGCAGTTCACGCCCTCGGTGCTCGGCACGTTGCTCACGTTTCTCGCAACACGCCAGATTTTCACCGGCGCCGGCCGAGTAGGGCAGGCCAACCCGCTCGCATTCGATTTCGAACCGCCGCAAGCGGAAACGCCGGTCGCGTTTCAGCTCAGCCAGCGCGCCGACCATATCGTCAACGACATCTACCAATGGGTGCAGTTTAACCGCGCCATCATCAACGCGCGCGACGAGCCGCTGGCCGATTATCGCAAGTACCGGCGGCTGCATTTGCTCATCGGCGATTCCAACATGAGCCCGTTCGCTAACGCGCTGAAGATCGGCACCACCGCCGCCGTGCTTTCGCTGCTCGAGCAACGCCAGTTGCCACGCAATCTTGTGCTCAACGACGCCGTCCGCAGCACGCGCGACATCTCGCGTGACCCAACCCTAAAGTGGATTGTGGATCTCGAGAACGGCAAAACCATCGGCGCGCTCGACGTGCAATGGCAATTCCACGATCTCGCTCAGCGACATTTGCGCGGCAAAGATCCCGAGACCGATTGGCTGCTCGAGACCTGGAGTTTTGTTCTCGAATCAATCGAACAAAATCAGTCGGCGCTGATCGGTGGTGTTGATTGGATCACCAAGAAATGGTTGCTCGAGGCTTTCATGGCCTCGGAAAAAATCGGCTGGGACGATCCCTGGCTGCAAAGCTTGGATCTCGAATATCACAACATCGATCCCGCGCGCGGATTGTTCTTCAACGTTACGCCGGGCAAACGCGTCGCCGAATGGAACAACAGCTTTCAACCCGCGAACGCGACGCGCGTTCCGCCAGTGAACACGCGCGCATCAGGACGCGCCCGCGCTGTTGCATATTTTCAAGATCGACATCAACCCTACGTGATCAACTGGGACTCGATCGCGCACGACAGCCGCGACTTTCTCGTCATGGGCGACCCGTTCGAGACCTACAACACCGAAGTCGATAAGTTCCTCGCCAAACCGCGGCCAGCCGTTAGTGACCACGAAGAACACGAATGACACGAAGAGAAGGGACTCCTTCTTCTGGAATGAGTGCTAAGGGCGCGTTTTGCGCATGCGGGTGTGGACGCCGAACTCGTATCGTGAACGGGAAACGGCTTCCTTATTTCCGGCCATGGCATGATACGAACTTTCGGCCAGACGAGGATGCGCTTCGTCCACCCACAGAGAATGACAGCCTGTCCCATATCCTTGCGTGGGTTGCTGCAAACACGGAACTGATTGCTGAGCAGCGCAAGAAACTCGGCGCATGCCAGCGCGAAACCTCCAGGGAATACATAGCAACCCGCCGTGCAGATGTGAATTTTCGCATGCGCGTGAATCTTCGTGGCCGAATTCAACTGCGCTTAAGGGGGCTGTGAAGACCGGGCGCTCTTTGGAACTCATCGGCTGTACAATCGCGCAGCTGGGTGCGCATCTTGAAAGTCAGTTTAAACCAGGAATGTCATGGCAGAATTATGGCCACTGGCATGTCGACCATATCGTTCCATGCCATTCGTTCGATCTTACAAAGCCAGACGAACAAAAAAGGTGCTTTCATTTTACCAACCTTCAGCCGCTTTGGGCCGAGGAAAATTTTAGGAAGAGCGGAAGGATTAATTAAGAGGCCATTATGGTGATCGCAGGCTATTGATTTGGTCCTCTCTATCGTTTGATTTTGCCACACCGTGCACTTTTCAAAATCGCATGTGAGCGTCGTGCTGAGACCAACTCGCGTACGCTATATCGTGAGCTGATCTGGCTACAGAAAGAGTTGTCTGTACTTTCCGCAAAAGAGGAAGAGTTGTCAGTTTATGTCCCACCCTCTGAAGAGGACATTAAGCGATTTCTCGAGAACGAAACGAAGTTAACGACCGATTGAACGGATCTGCAAGCCAATCTATGGTTACTTTTGATTAAGCCGGAGAAGCTGGCGTGGCGGCCGTCGAACATTATGAATTCCGAACGCGGATTTTCTGGAGCGGACGGGAAGCGATATTCGATAACGGAGGAGACATAATGAAGGAAGGAGAAGAGAACGCGGAGACAAATGCGAATTTGAGCGTCGCCCAAAAGGTTTTACTCCAACTCTGGGAGGAACATGTGCGCCACGAGTTCGCTACACATAACACCGAGGACACACTGGCTACGATGGTGGAGGACGCTTACGTGAATCACATTCCGGTGCTGACGGGAGGGGTTGGTAAAGAACAGCTAAGAGAGTTTTACTCCAAGCGTTTCATTCCGCAGATGCCTCCCGACACAGAGATGGTTCCTCTCTCGCGGACCATCGGCAACAATCAGCTTGTCGATGAAATGATCTTCAAGTTTACCCACACGATCCGAATGGACTGGATGTTGCCCGGTGTCGCTCCGACTGGAAAACGAGTGGAGGTCCCTCTCGTTGCCATCGTACAATTCCGGGACGGCAAGCTAGCCCACGAACATATTTACTGGGATCAGGCATCAGTCCTGGTTCAACTCGGCCTCCTCGATTCGGCAAAACTTCCAGTCGCAGGTGTAGACAGCGCCAGAAAAGCAATGAACAAACAGTTACCATCAAATGCGCTAATGGACCGTGCGGAGCAGGCACAGTAAGTCCTTGGCGCGACTTCAGGAT
>Ga0070697_100005196_pt1 | contig 9998 bp, 8 predicted proteins | sample KBSK1501metaG_FD_65475 | JGI IMG/M metagenome (GOLD analysis project Ga0070697, IMG submission 65475) | Corn, switchgrass and miscanthus rhizosphere microbial communities from Kellogg Biological Station, Michigan, USA - KBS K1-50-1 metaG | ecosystem: Host-associated > Plants > Roots >... | reverse complement strand
AACCTCACTCAATTCCACCTGTTATTGGGATGATATTTTTTGGGCAAAAGTGCGCGTCGATTAATAACGAAATCGATGCCATCACAAATAGGATTCTCCAGGGACAAGACGTTGCACAGAATCAACTCAAGAAAATTCAAGGGAGGTTTTGCACGACGTATGGAGGCATGAGCAGACTTCAACAAGAACATCCGGAGTTCTCACAGCTTTATGCCTACCTTGAAGCTTCTAGGATAAATGGGGACGAATTCTCCTTGCGGGGGTTGCATCTTGCCTGGCCGTGATGGGCTCGACTGCTCGTTGGCGGTGTTGTCATCTTCTTGCTTGGATATGTTTTCGCATGCAGCCTTTGGCCCTGTATAATGGCGTCGCGGAATCGGATGGGGCAGGGATATGAAGGATATTCTCGACAAACTCGAGCACCGCCGCGCGCAGGCGCAGAAGGGCGGCGGCGATGCCCGCATCGAGGCGCAGCACAAGCGCGGCAAACTGACCGCGCGCGAGCGCATCGATCTGTTGATGGACAAGGGCTCGTTCGAGGAATTCGACGCCTTCGTCGAGCACCGCGCCACCGATTTCGGCATGGACAAGACCAAGATCCCCGGCGACGGCGTGGTCACCGGCTGGGGCACGGTGAACGGCCGCAAGGTGTTCGTGTTCGCCAAGGACTTCACCGTGTTCGGCGGCTCGCTGTCGGAGACACATGCGCAGAAGATCATCAAGATCCAGGACCTGGCGCTCAGGATGCGGGCGCCGATCATCGGCCTCTTCGACGCCGGCGGCGCGCGCATCCAGGAGGGCGTCGCCGCGCTCGGCGGCTATGGCGAGGTGTTCAAGCGCAACGTCGTGGCGTCGGGCGTGATCCCGCAGATTTCCGTCATCATGGGCCCGTGCGCCGGCGGCGACGTCTATTCGCCGGCGATGACCGACTTCATCTTCATGGTCAAGGACACGAGCTACATGTTCGTGACCGGCCCGGACGTGGTGAAGACCGTCACCAACGAGACGGTGACCGCCGAGGAGCTCGGCGGCGCGCGCGTGCACACCACGCGCTCTTCGGTGGCTGACGGCGCTTTCGACAACGACGTCGAATGCTTGCTGCAGATGCGCCGCCTGATCGACTTTCTTCCGTCGTCCTCGGAGACGCCGCCGCCGGAATGGCCGTCGACCGACGACATCGGCCGCATCGAGCCCTCGCTCGATACGCTCGTCCCCGACAATCCCAACAAGCCCTACGACATCAAGGAACTGATCCTGAAGGTGGCGGACGAGGGCGATTTCTTCGAAATCTCGGAGGCCTACGGGAAGAACATCGTCACCGGCTTCGGCCGCATCGCCGGCCGCACGGTCGGCTTCGTCGCCAACCAGCCGATGGTGCTGGCGGGCGTCTTGGACAGCGACGCCTCGCGCAAGGCCGCGCGCTTCGTGCGCTTTTGCGACGCCTTCAACATTGCGATCGTCACCTTCGTCGACGTGCCGGGCTTCCTGCCGGGCACGGCGCAGGAATATGGCGGGCTGATCAAGCACGGCGCCAAGCTGCTGTTCGCCTATTCGCAGGCGACGGTGCCGCTGGTGACGGTCATCACGCGCAAGGCCTATGGCGGCGCCTATGACGTGATGGCGTCGAAGCACATCGGCGGCGACGTGAACTACGCCTGGCCGTCGGCGCAGATCGCGGTGATGGGGGCGAAGGGCGCGGTCGAGATCATCTTCCGCGCCGACATCGGCGATCCGGCGAAGATCGCCGCGCGCACCCAGGAATACGAGCAGCGCTTCCTGTCGCCGTTCATCGCCGCCGAGCGCGGCTATATCGACGACGTGATCGAGCCGCACGAGACGCGGGTGCGGATCGCGCGCGCGCTCGCCATGCTCGCCACCAAGCACGTCGAGCGGCCGCGCAAGAAGCACGACAATTTGCCGCTGTGATTTTTTTCGTCATGCCCGGCCTTGTGCCGGGCATCCACGCCTTTACCGCCTATGATCCAGATTAAAGACGTGGATGGCCGGGACGAGCCCGGCCATGACAAGATGAGTAAGGGGGAGGGGAACCATGTCGCACCAGGCGATCGCGAATTTTTTCTGGTGGCTGTGTCTCGTCGTGGCGCCCGCCGTGCTCGCCGGGATGGAACTGTTTCACCCGGCGCATTTCACCGCCGATCCCGGCATGTTCGCGTTTCTCTCGGAGCCGCATTCCTACGATCCGCACTTCGTGGCGCTCGCTTATCCCGGCCCGCAATGGTGGTTCTTGCTGCACATGATCCAGACGCCGCTGATCGGGTTGATCGCAGTCGGCCTGCTGCTGTTGCTCCAGCGCGTGCATGACGAGGACGGCCCAACCGCCGTGGCGCTGGCGTGGCTCTCGCGCGCCGCCACACTCGTTTTCCTGATTTACTACACCGCGCTCGATTCCACCGGCGGCACCGGCCTCGCGCGGCTGATCCTCAACACGCAGAACCTAGCGGCGGCGGATCGTCTCACGCCGGAAGAGGTGCGCGCGGTGGCGCTCGTGCTCGACGCCAATTGGGTCGACCCATGGGTCGGCGGCGTCGGCTCCTTCATCAGCCATACCGGCTCATGGGCGGTGCTGGTTGCAGCCACCGCCGCGGCGGCGGCGCTCTTCCTCGGCAAGCGCGCGCCGTGGCCGGCGCTGCTCTTGTTGCTCGGCTTCGGCTGGCAAATTTTTACCAGCCACGCGAGCCCGCACGGCCCGATCGGCTTCGGCTTGCTGATCGCCGCGGCGTTATGGATTTGGTTCGCCGAGCGGCGTGCGGCCGTAGAGCGGGTGGCGATGGAGGCCTGAAAAACGATCCCTCCCCGACGGGGAGGGTGGCGAGCGGCGAAAGCCGCGAGCCGGGTGGGGTGAGTCATCCACGCCCGCGAAATCCCCCCGAGCGCCGCGCGCGGCGCTAGAGGCTCGACCAAACGAGCGCCGCGACGGCGAGCGCCATCAACGCGGCGGCGGCCCAGCCCAGGCCTCGGAGCCAGGCCGGAATGGCGAGCGGTCCCAGATGCTTTCCGTTCGCGACCACGAGCATCATCGCCACCATGATCGGCACCGCGACCACGCCGTTGATCACCGCCGACCAGAACAGCATCGCGATCGGGTCGATCCGCGTCACGGCGAGGGCCGCGCCGACAAAAGTCGCGGCGCTGATCAGGGCATAGAATCCGAGCGCGCGGCTGACCGGCAGTTCGAGGCTGCCGTGGAAGCCGAAGGTTTCGGCCACGGCGTAAGCCGCCGAGCCTGCCAACACCGGCACCGCAAGCATGCCGGTGCCGATGATGCCGCCGGCGAAGAGGAAAAAGGTGAGATCGCCGGCGAGCGGCCGCAAGGCTTCCGCCGCCTGCGAGGCGGTTTGGATGTTGGTTATTCCGTTCGCGTGTAGCGTCGCCGCCGTGGTGATGATGATGAAGAAGGCGACGACGTTCGACGCGATCATCCCGGTACAGGTGTCGACCGAGATGTGGGTGAAGTAATCCTCGGACGAAGTCTGCGCTCGATGCCGATAGCGATGGCTCAGCCGCGATTCCTCGACCTCCTGATTGGCCTGCCAGAAAAAGAGATAGGGGCTGATGGTGGTGCCGAATACCGCCACCAGCGTGAGCAGCATGTCGCGATCGAGCGAAAGATGCGGCAGAAATGTCGCGGCAAGCACCTCGCCCCACGGCATATGGACGGTGAAAGCGGTCGCGACGTAAACGAAGAGGATGAAGGTCGCGAGTTTCAGATACCCGGCGTAGCGGTGATAGGGGATGAAGATCTCCGCGACGACGCAGAAAGCGCCGAAAGCGAGTGCATAAACAAAAGCATAGCCGCCGATCACCAAGTTGAGCACTTCGCCCATGGCGGCCAGGTCTGCGGCGATATTGATCGTATTCGCCGCGACCAGGAGCGCGACGATGCAATAGAGAACGGAGCGCGGAAACCGCTTGCCGATATTGGTGGCAAGTCCTTCGCGCGTTCCCCAACCGATGCAGGCGCTGATGATCTGGATCGCGGCCATGAAGGGCAGGGTGAGGAACATCGTCCAGGCGAGCGTGTAGCCGAACTGCGCGCCCGCCTGGGAATAGGTGGCGATTCCGCTCGGGTCGTCGTCGGCCGCCCCCGTCACCAGGCCGGGACCGAGGGCGCTCCATATGCGCTTTCGAATCGCCGCCACGTCCGCTGTTTAACAATAACGCGGCGCGGCGTCAGCTTGATGCTATTGCTTCGCCCAGGCGCCGATTGCCGCACTGGAGACGGCGCCGCCGATCACGCAGGGAAGTCCGAACTCGATCTGGCCGGCGACGGCGGCGGCGATGCAGCCAAGTCCGATCGCGGCCTGGCCGATCTGGCCGATGGTGGAAATGTTGCGCTTGTAACCCGGGCCCTTTTGCTTGAGGTCGTCGATGGCGGCGAGCGCCATCTTGCGCAATCGCGCCGTGTCCATGGTTTCGGCGGCGTCGACCACCTCCTCGAGAAGGGGCGCGGTTTCCTTGTCCTGGTTCTTTTGCGCCCATTTCAGCATGCCCAACAGTTCGCCGTCGTGGGCGGCGTTGGAGGAGAGCGTGAATTTCGCCATGTTGCCGATGGTGAGCTTTTCGATGGAATTTTCCTCCTTCGACCAGCGCAGCATGGCGATGATGCGCTCGACCGGCGCATAGGCGCCGGTGGCGAAGTAATAACCCCAATAGGTGTCGATGACGTCGGGGGTGGGCTCGAGCTTCTTCTCGCCGTCGTCGCGCGGCGTGCCGGTGAAATAGATTTTCACCTTGTCGATCCAGTCGGGGTTCGGCTTGTCGAAGGCGAGCTTGTCGAGCGTCGGCGTCTTGCCGGAGATGTATCTTTCGATCATCACCAGCCGGCCCGGCGTGTACATCGCGAACTTGCGCAGAATTTCCTTCCAGTTCGAAAGACCCGAATAGGCGACGGCGCGCACCACCAGCCACTTGTCCTCGGGCGGCAGCGTGAGCAGCAACTCGCGTACGAGGTCGTCGGCTTTGGCGGGGTTGGCGCCGAGCACGCCGGCGAGGAAGCCGAGATAGACGGCGCCGCTTTCGGTGTCCTTCAGCGCGCCGAAGCGCGAAAGGGTGCGATAGGCGTTCGGCACGCGCTCGAAGTCGGGGCGGATGCGGTATTCGTTGACGAAGCGCATCACCGAATCGGTGCTGGAAAACTCACCCGGCCGCGCGGCAAAGACGGATAGCGTGGAAGCCCCGAGCGCCAGTACGGCAACGAGGGCAACGAAGACGCGTCGCATTTCCCCTCCGGCAGCGGGCAGATACGCGCCCGCAACGTGCGACCCCCGACGTGAAACACACCAGCGCGGCTGGACATTTTCGTGACGAAAGCAGTTGCCGCCGCCGGCGGGCAAAACCTTGCCGCAGGAGGGTTAACGCCGGCCTGTCGTTTTATCGCCGCGCGGCCACCACCGATTTGCCGCGAGGAGGCTTCGGCCGGCCTTGTGCCAAATCGGCACAACGGACTCGATCAGATTCTTCGAGGTCAAGGCATCGGAATGGGGCCGACATTCTTCGGCACCTGATAGCCTCGCTGCACGGCGGGGCGATTGGCGATCGCCACGTACCAGCGTTTCACATTCGGATATTGGGCAAGCTCGATCGTCTGCCACTCGAAGCGCGCGATCCACGGCCAGATGGCGATGTCGGCGATGGAGTATTCATCGACGACGAATTCACGGCCCTCCAGGCGCCGGTCGAGCACGCCGTAGAGGCGGTGCCCTTCCTTGAGGTAGCGCTCCTCCGCATAGGGCGCCTTGCCGGGGTTGTACTTCACGAAGTGGTGGACCTGGCCGAGAAACGGGCCAATGCCGCCCATCTGCCACATCAGCCATTCGATCACGCGATAGCGCGGCTCGAGCGCCTTCGGCATCAGCCTGCCGGTTTTCTCCGCGAGATAGAGCAGGATCGCCCCCGATTCCATCAGGCTGAAATTATTGTCGCGGTCGATGATCGCGGGAATCCTGTTGTTCGGGCTGACGGCGAGAAAATCGGGCGCGAATTGCTCTTTGTTGTTGATGTCGATCGGATGCGCTGTGTAGGGGAGGGCGAGCTCTTCGAGGGCGATGGAAACCTTGCGGCCGTTCGGCGTGCCCCAGGTGTAAAGGTCGATCACTTTGATTTGCCTCGTGGTTTGATGATCGGTTGCGGTTATGTTTTCGCGGGCGCGATCACCAGTTGCGTCTGGGTCACGAGCGCGGCGAGCCGGCCGTCGCCGCGGGTGATCTTGGTCTGCCACACCATCGTCGTGCGTCCGCGATGCAGCGGGGTGCATTCCGCGTGCGCCGTGTCGCCGAGCAGAACCGGCGAGAAGAAATTGGTCTTGCTCTCGATCGTGGTCGTGGAAGCGCCCCTGGGCAGGTTCGCCGTGGTGCCGATGCCGCCCAGCGTATCGGCGAGCGACATGATGGCGCCGCCGTGCAGAATGCCGCGGCGGTTGGAAAGGCCGGGCTCTGCCGTGAGCTTCGCCCGCACCTTGTCGGGGGTGATCTCGATGATCTCGATGCCGATGTGCTTGGCGAAATGCTGGTCGTCGTGCACGTCCATGCCGGGTCCTGTAAATTTTCGTCGCCGGGCAGGCCCGGCGACGACGACGAATAAAGCCGATCAAGTGTGCCGCATTTGGCGGCCTTGAAGGAGAAACCACTTCGATTCGAACGGGTCAATCCGCAGGCAACTAGTTGCCAAGGGCGGAAAGCGCGCGCTCGTAATAGGACATGTCGAGATATTTGGCCGGCGCCGCTTCCGCATCGCCGCCTTCGATCTCGGCCCTGATGCGCAATACGTTCTTGAAACCTTCCATGTCGAAGCGCGCATCCTTGGCGAGCGCGCCCTTCGGTCCGATCTCGTAGACAAGCGATTTCGTGGCGGTATCCGCGTCGATGTGCAAATGTTTGCTGAGCGTCGCGGCCGCGTCCATTTTGTGGGCCGGATCCGCCGCATAGCGATAGCCTTCAATCACGGCTTGAATGTATTTAACCAGCGTATCGGCATTGGCCTTCGCCCATGGACGCATAACGAAAATTCCGGTGGCCTGATACGGCCCGACCACGTCAACGCCGGCGCCGAGGCTGCGAAAGCCTTCCTTCTCGGCGAGTATGGTGCAAGGCGGATACAGCATCGAGAACGCGTTCGCCGGATCTTTGCGCATGGCATCCAGCCTTTGCGGGCATCCGCCGGCCGAGACGAGCTTGTACTCGGCCCGCTTCAGGCCTTTCATCTCCAGCATCTTGTACATGATCAAGGCGTAAGCCGTGTTCGGTGCGTCGACCACCGCCGTCTTGCCGCGAAGATCGGCAATGGAATTGATCTCGGGGCGCACCATGAGCTCGGTCGCGCCATTGCCGCCGCCGGCCACGATCACCGCGTCGGCCTTGGCGAGTTCGATCATCGCAACCGCATTGTCGACCGCCGCGTGAGCGATCTGATGGCTGCCGTTCGCAAGACCCTCGCGCAGCGCCGGCGAGCCGGGGGTAAATCCGATCTCGACGTCGAGCCCGCGTTTCTTGAAGAAGCCCTGGTCCTCGGCGACGAACAGCGCGAGATATTGTGCGGCCGGGAAGACGCTGACGCGAAGCTTGGTCTCTTCCGCCTGCGTATGAAACGCGAACAAGGAGAACGCGGCGATGAGCGTCAATCGAGGGAGCCTGAATTTCATTTCTGCCTCCGCCAACTAAGCAAATATTTGCCTGATGATTCCCAACGGGCAGGCTTCAGCCTGCTTCTTTTTGGTCATCGCGACAAGGGAGGCGACGATTTGGTTGGCGAAATGCCTAATGTAGCGCACGTCCGCGCCCGATCCTCTAAATTTTCGCTAAGCATCTCCTACCCAAAATAATGTTTGATTCAAAAAATCAGAATCAGGTGCGCTCACCCAGGGGTCGCAATGCCGTTCACAATTTGAGGCCGTATAGTATTCGATTACAATCTACTTGACTAACCCATCCGCCATGAAAGGATATCCCCCACGCCTCGTTTTCTATGCAGTCCGCGCGAGGCGGGGAGGATCAGATCATGACAAAATTTGTTCGTGTGAGCGGAATAGCTGCCGCGCTCTTTTTGACGGCTGCCGCTTTTATGCCGGTCAAAGCGACGGCGGCGGCAAATGGACAGTCCTGCGGCGGGTTTACCGGCGCTGTTTGCGATAAGGGCCTGTGGTGTGACCCTTTGCCCGGTCTATGTGCGCCCATCATCGGGACTTGTAGAAAGATTCCCGCTCTATGTGCTTTATCAAAACATAGTCTTGTAGAGGTCTGCGGTTGCAATGGCAAAACCTACTGGAACGATTGCGCGCGGTTGAAGGCGGGAGAGCCAAAGCGACATGAGGGCAAGTGCTGATAGCAAAATCCGTCAGACCACCGAAGGGCCGACGAAGGGCCGAACTCGTCTAGAGGTTGACGGAATTCTACGGCGCCGATGACCTCATCGAGAGCGAAAATGCGCTGGAGCTCATGCCGCGTTTCGCGAGCTGCAGCGGGTCTCGCTCGTCCCGCCGTGCTTTAGAACAGCACAACGCTGCGGATCGACTTGCCCGCGTGCATCAGGTCGAAGGCCTTGTTGATGTCTTCGAGCGCCATGGTGTGGGTGATCATCGGGTCGATCTCGATCTTCTTTTCCATATACCAATCGACGATGCGCGGCACGTCGGTGCGGCCGCGGGCGCCGCCGAAGGCGGTGCCGCGCCACACCCGGCCGGTCACCAGCTGGAAGGGACGGGTCTTGATCTCGGCGCCGGCGGGCGCAACGCCGATGATGACGCTCTCGCCCCAGCCCTTGTGGCAGCACTCCAGCGCCGTGCGCATCAAATCGACATTGCCGACGCATTCGAAAGTGTAGTCGGCGCCGCCCTTGGTGAGGTCGACGAGGTATTTCACGAGGTCGTTGCCGGCGTCGCGCGGATCGACAAAGTGAGTCATTCCAAAGCGTTCGCCCCATTTCTTGCGTTCCGGATTCAAGTCGACGCCGACGATCATCTCGGCGCCGACGAGGCGCAGGCCCTGAACAACGTTCAGCCCGATACCGCCGAGGCCGAAGACGACGCAGCGCGTGCCCGCCTCGACCTTGGCGGTGTTGATCACCGCGCCGAGGCCGGTGGTGACGCCGCAGCCGATATAGCAGACCTTGTCGAAGGGCGCGTCCTCGCGGATCTTGGCGAGGGCGATTTCCGGCAGCACGGTGAAATTGGAAAACGTCGACGTGCCCATGTAATGGTGGAGTTTCTTGCCATCGAGCGAGAAGCGCGAAGTGCCGTCGGGCATGACGCCGGCGCCCTGCGTGGCGCGGATCTTCTGGCAGAGGTTGGTCTTGCGCGAGAGGCAGTATTCGCACTCGCGGCACTCGGGCGTGTAGAGCGGAATGACGTGGTCGCCTTTTCTCAGCGAGGTCACGCCGGCGCCGGTCTCGACGACGACGCCCGCGCCCTCGTGCCCCAGGATGGTCGGGAAAAGTCCCTCGGGATCGGCGCCCGAGCGGGTGAATTCATCGGTATGACAAACGCCTGTCGCCTTGAGTTCGACCAGAACCTCGCCGACCTTCGGGCCTTCGAGCCTGACCTTGGCGATCGCAAGGGGCTTCCCGGCCTCGAAGGCGACCGCGGCGCGGACTTCCATGGCTTCCTCCCTGCTCTTTGCGAAGTAAGGCTTCCTCCGCTGTCGCCAAAAGATCAGGGCGGAGCGGGGATTTCTCCCGCACTCCGCCCGGCCATAGGGGAGAGCCCTTTGATTTCGATCGCCGCGTCACGCCTTGGGCTGCGGCACGATGCGGATATAGGGTTTCGGCGCCTTCCAGCCTTGCGGATAGGTCTTCTTCGCGTCCTCGTCGGAAACGGAGCCGGCGATGATGACGTCTTCGCCCTGCTTCCAGTTCACCGGCGTCGCCACCTTGTGCTTGGCGGTGAGCTGAAGCGAATCGATCACGCGCAGCACCTCGTCGAAGTTGCGGCCGGTGGTCATCGGATAAACCAGGATCAGCTTGATCTTCTTGTCGGGGCCGATGACGAA
>Ga0070697_100005194_pt1 | contig 10000 bp, 6 predicted proteins | sample KBSK1501metaG_FD_65475 | JGI IMG/M metagenome (GOLD analysis project Ga0070697, IMG submission 65475) | Corn, switchgrass and miscanthus rhizosphere microbial communities from Kellogg Biological Station, Michigan, USA - KBS K1-50-1 metaG | ecosystem: Host-associated > Plants > Roots >... | reverse complement strand
GTCATAATAAGTCTGTTGGGCCCTCGCAGCCGCGCCTTGCTTTTGAACTTCGTGTTGCGCCGCAGCCGCAGCGTTGCCTTGCTTTGTCCTTTGAGCTGCCCCGGGTTGTGGGTTCACTTCTGCCATTGCTCTGGTTACAGGATGAACCTCCGCCGTTGAGTCGCGGTATTTTTGAAAAGCCGAGGCAAAGGCTTGCTTCGGTAAGACAGTGCCTTGGCTGGCCTGTTGCGTCTGCGGGGGCACCTGCGCTGTTGCCGGGGATGTTAGAACGCCGAGCGCGGAAAGGCATGCAACCAAGTACGAGGTGTTCCTCACAAACCCGGAAAGAAGATGGACCCCTATGAAGGCAGTCATGTTCCAACCCCCTGTGGTTGAACTTTGGCCGAAAAAACTTGATGAGCCGGGAGAGCTAGACGAAAACCTGTGGGAAGCAAATTCGATTCTGCTCCTGTAGGTAACCAGTGTCAATATGAATACGATCCTGAATTATTCAGTGGGTATTCCTTCTACCGTTCCGCACGGCAAAGGCTGAAACCACAAATGACCATCGAGTATTAAAAGGAATGCTGATTTCTACGATTCCGTGACCTTGGCAAGCGTCTGCGTGGTTGAACACTGGTACGAACTGTAAGGACTGTGTGAGTTTGGCTCCGGGCCTATTTACTGCAAGCGAAATAATCCGGGGACAGCTTGATTCGATGGGTCGTTCCTAGATGCACTGAAGTGACGCGCTCGATCTCTAACGATCAATCACTGGCCGGCAGCCGCCACGAGAAGTTCGTGCGGGGAACGCAAGAACTGTCCTTTAAGTTAGCGCCTATGCTGCGGAGCCCCACTCTTAACCGGGTCCGGAACCTATGACAGTCAACCCGAAGTGGGTGAGAACGAAGGAGCTGGACTGCTACTTTTCAGCAATGACAAAGTTGACCGTGGCGTGGTCGCTCGCATCCACGTGGACGCTCTTTCCCCATGTTTTAGGATCTGAGAAGACGGGCCGCTGTACCCTGCGCTCGCTGAGAACATCAAACGCAGATTCGCTCCGCAAGACTTGCCAACCCTCGTGCCAGGCCACGATTTCGTACTCCCCAGGTGGGACATCGGTCAGCTCGAATTTTCCGTTTTCATCGGTCACCGCGTAGTACGGGTGAGGAATCACCAGAATCACGGCGTTCATCCATACATGCCCGCCGTTGCACTTGAGGTTGACCAATCCCGCAGAGGGCATGGAGCGGGAAACAACCTGGTTGGTAAAAGGAAAAGGCAAGTTGTAGGTGGCGACGCCGTCCATGTGAACCGTGTGCAGGACCGCGTCAGAACTCTTCATTTGCAGAGCCGTGTTCTGCGGCACCAGCAAAATGTGGGGCTGGTAACGGCAGTGCTTTTGGTCCAGGAAGCGCCGCGGTTCAGGTATGTCCATCGGCTTTCCTCGGGAAATGTTTTTCAGGAACACGACGGTATTTTCCACCCCGCCCCGGGATCCAATACTAAGCCGTTCCAGGTCGCGAATGCCGACCTTCTCCGGATCGCAGATCGAATTGTCTTTATTGATGGGAAAGGTCGACGGACGAGGCACCGGCCCCGACCACTGGACGGTTCCGCTGATTGTCCCCGCAGCGCTAAGAGAAACCACCTGATAGCCACTCTGGGCAGGAGCTTCAACCACTACGGCCAGGAATAATAATAAGGAGGCGGCGAATTTGAGCCTTGGAAACGTCAACTGATTTGTTCCCAATTTCGAATGTATGCCTTCTTTGATCCGGCGCAAGTAACGAAGGTAACTTTGGGGGCGGCAACGAGAACGGAAGGCGGTGGGGAAAGGGGGAGACAGGTTGCGTAGCGACGCTTACAATCACCGCTTTACTGTATCGTAGGACGTTTGGGCCAGCAGGGTACCATCTTTAGCTCGACAAAAAATGCGAGCCCCCCCGGCGATGACAAGGAAAAACATCACATGTCCTTCCTAGCGCCCGCATCAAACCCAAGAACTGCAGTACGCGCCCTGGTCCTCGGGATCTTCACTATCCTCCCCAGCCTGATGCATTCACAAGCTCCGGCCTCACCTACGGCTCCCACCGCTTCTGACCAGCCAGCGGTGATCGACCAGGCATGGCAGAAGGCCAGCGCCAAGTACGATGCGCCGCGCGCGACGATCCTCAAAGAAGTCGATAGCATCGGTTACCAGGGCCCCTTCCGTCCCGATTGGGAATCGCTTCAGAAATACGAGGCTCCCGATTGGTATAAGGACGCGAAGTTCGGCATCTTCATTCACTGGGGAGTCTATTCCGTTCCCGCGTTCGGCAACGAGTGGTATCCCCGCAATATGTACCGCCAGGGTTCCGAAGAATATAAGCACCACATCGCCACCTACGGCCCGCAGGATAAGTTTGGCTACAAAGATTTTGTTCCCATGTTCAAGGCTGAACACTTTGACCCGGCCGCATGGGCAAAGCTATTCAAGGACGCGGGCGCGAAATACGTGGTCCCGGTGGCCGAACATCACGATGGTTTCGCCATGTATGACAGCGGACTGAGCGACTGGACCGCGGCCAAGATGGGCCCACACCGCGACGTGATTGGCGACCTGGCAAAAGCGGTACGGGCCGAAGGCCTTCACTTTGGAACGTCGTCGCACCGGGTCGAGCACAATTTCTTTCTCGGAGTCGGCCGCGCCATTGCCTCCGACATCAACGATCCCAAGTACGCCGCCTTCTACGGTCCCGCGCACAACTGGCTGGAAAACAAAAGAGGCACGCCGCTCTCCAACGACTTCACCTATGTCTCATCGGCGTGGGCCGACGACTGGCTCGCCCGCTCTTCCGAAATCGTCGAGAAATACCACCCCGATATCATGTATTTCGACTGGTGGATCGGCCAGCCGAACGTTCGTCCCAACCTCACCCGTTTCGCCGCCTTCTACTACAACACCTCGCTTAAGTACGGCGACCACGTCGGGGTGATCAATTACAAAGACTACGCTCTCCAGGAACACTCCGCGGTTCTCGATCTCGAACGCGGCCAGCTCGGCGACATCCGCCCGCTCTACTGGCAGACTGATACTTCGATCAGCAACAAGTCCTGGGGCAACATCACGAATGACACATTCAAGTCGCCACAGTTCGTGGTTCAGCAGCTCGTCGACATCGTCAGCAAGAATGGCAATCTGCTCCTGAACATCGGCCCGCGTTCTGACGGCACCATCCCGGACGAAGTTCAGCAGGTGCTGCGGGATGTCGGTGCCTGGCTCGCGGTAAACGGCGATGCGATTTACGGCACGCGTCCCTGGAAGGTTTATGGCGAGGGTCCGACCCCGGTCGCGGCAGGCTCGTTCCATGACACCGACACCGCCGCCTACACGGCCGAGGACTTCCGTTTCACCACCAGGGGCAACAACCTGTATGCGATTGAACTCGGTTGGCCGGCCAGCGGAGAAGCGGTCATCCAGGCTCTGGGAACCGCGGTTGGTGGACAAAAGATTGAGGGGGTAGCCCTGCTCGGCTCTGACGCCAAGCTCCAGTTCCGGCAACAGCTCGACGGTTTGCACATTCAGCTCCCGGCGCAGGCTCCGGGCAAATATGCGTATGCCTTCCGGGTGTTTTTCGGAAACGCCACACAGTAGGTAGAAGAAGAAATAGAGACCTCTTTGTCGGCTTCCGCGCGCGGCGGTAGGCCTATACGCCGCCAAAGTGGTACAGCCTGGAGGCCGGTGCTGACCGCGACGGTGGCGTTTTGCATTGTCTTCTGACCGTCCTGTACCGCGTGGTTCACCGGGAACCTTACATATCCCATATGCATTGGCCATTCTGAAAGAATGAAATTAGGCCGTCTTCACTCACTTTAAGAACACTTCCGAAACGAGAGGCTGCGATTGCGGCGGTAGTACGCCCACCTTCGATGTTCTCGGGATGGAAATCCGTCAGATCATGATGGCGGAGAATCGCACCGAAAGCCAACAGGTTGGAATCCTGATCTAGCACAATCCCACCATCAATTCTGGCCACCGTCTCCAATACCGCGGTCGGAAGGTCGAGCACCCGCTTTTGGTGAAGCAAGTAGTGGAGCTGATCCTTTGAGCTGGAAATGAGCTGCGCGTCGTGCTCCGGCAAAGACGAAAGCATATCCGTTCTAGACACGAGTTTTGGGGCGCTGCGAGGATCCTCAAGCACCACTAACAGGCCCCCGCGCCGATCCTCCGCCAGGTTCAGGGCCGCGACAAATAATCGTTCAGCGAGTTTGGAATTACCGATTGCTCGGCTCCACATCTCGTACTTTTGCTGAGCATCGGTAAGCCTCCAGTGACCGTCTAGAAATCGAAATACCTGCACTCCATCGGCAAAGATTTTCATTTCGCCGTTGGGAGTGAGAATCATGCAAACGTGTCCGCCACACAGTGTGGCTCGACTATGAGTTCGATATCGGTCGGCGCTGGGAACGGGGAGCTCAGTATTCGAAAACGGCTCGACCCACTGCTCCACGTCAATAACCTCCACCAGACAGCCGTCCCGATCTACCAGAGCCAGCGTTTGTAGCCCATCACAGAGGCGGTAAAAACTACGAATCGAGGTCAGCGCCGGAGAGTAGCTCAAGGCGCCGGAAGGTGTCGAAGGGAGCGCATGGCAGGGATCGGGCTGAGTCCCAAACAAAAGAGTGCCGGTCGAGATTCGGCGGTTCTCGTACGTGCTCAACGAGGTCGTCCGAAGCACTTCGATGGCATCCTCGACTCGATCGGGCCCTTTCCATACCTCACCCACATACGGAAGACTATCGACATAGGCAGATACATATCGATCCTCGGGTAGCCCTCGAAAGAGCTCGAATCGCTGTTCCACAAGAGTGGCGTCGAAAAGCATCCGGTACCGGGAATCGAGCACCGCGCCGATACTGTTCAACAGTTTCAGCTCGGAGTCGCTGAACGGTTTGCTGTTTTCTAGAACGTATTGAGATCCGAGCCAGTTCAAGGTCAGAGATGAGCTGTCGGGGTTCTGAGTGATTCGCTGTGTGCCCTGATGCGGGCCAGTGATAATCGCCTCGAGCCTGGCCGAGGGGAAGAAATATCCGATGCCATTTTCGACGAGCTTCCCGTAGAGTCCGTCGAGAAAAGGAGGTGCCGGTGTCCGATTCAGCATTCAGCGTTTCCCCTAAAGTCGGTTCCGTTACCGTAGCTCTTTGGTTGGATGTGGGACAACAGCATCTGATCTAGCTATGGTACGCGACGACCACGGGCCGCGCTCCTCTTATTGTGAGACTTCCGCTGGTTGTGAGACTTCCGCTTGCCGGTTTGTTGCCCCTAGCTTTCTAGCCGAAAACGAAACCAGCACTGTCTTGAGAATGACATAAAGCACTGGGATAAAGAATAGGTTGAGGACGGTGGAGAACAGCATGCCGCCAACGATTGCCGTTCCGACCGAATGTCGCCCCAGCTTGCCGGCGCCAGTTGCGAAATAGAGGGGCAACACACCGAGAACGAATGCAAACGAGGTCATCAGGATGGGCCGCAGCCGCAGTTCGGCCGCCTCGATGGCTGCGTTTGTGATCGAGCGGCCCTGCTCGATCAATTGCTCGGCAAATTCGACAATTAGAATCGAGTTCTTCGCCGAAAGCCCGATCAACATGACCAGACCGATTTGCACATAAACGTCATCCACCAGTCCCCGCCAGGACACGAGGAGAAGCGCACCCAGCACGGCCATGGGAACGGCCAGCAGGATGATGAACGGCAGGGCGAAGCTCTCGTATTGCGCAGAAAGCGTTAGATACACCACAAGAATGCCGAGGCCGAAGATTATGATTGCCTTGCCACTGGCTTCCACTTCCTCCAGCGCCAGACCCGTCCAGCTGAACGACATGCCTTGCAGCATGTGTTGCTTTGCCAGCTCCTCCATCGCCTTGAGGCCCTGGCCGGAACTGTATCCGGGAGCCGCGGCACCATCGATCTCCGCCGAGCGGAACAGGTTGTAGTGATTGATCACTTGCGGCCCAGAGGTTTCCTTCAGGGTAACGATATTTCCAAGTGGCACTAAACCGTTCGTGTCGGAACGCACGTAGTATTGACGCAGGTCTCGCGCATTCATGCGGAAGGGCTGATCGGCCTGCACGTAAACGCGGTAGGAGCGATTGTTGAAGTCGAAATCGTTCACATACTGGGAGCCCATGTAGACGCCCAGCGCCTGCGTGACCTGGCTGATCGGCACTCCGATAGCCTTCGCCTTCTCGCGATCGATCTGTACCAGTTGCTGCGGATCATTGGCGGTGTAGCTGGTGAACAATCCCCGCAGATCGGCGCGCTGGCGGCTACCGCCGACGATCTGGTGCGCCACCGTATCCAGGTCTTGCAGCGTGTTGCGGCCCAAGTCCTGCAGCTCAAACTGAAATCCGCCAAAACTCCCGATGCCGCTAATGGCGGGCGGTTCGAACGCCACCACCATCGCTCCCGGAACGCCAAAGAGCTTGGGCGCGACCCGTGCCACGATGTCGCTGGCTGCATGGCCCTTACCCTTACGTTCGTCGATGGGCCTCAGAGGAGCAAAGATCAGGCCGTAGTTCGAGGAACTTCCGCCGGAAAGTGAAAAGCCGGGGACCGCGAAGGTACCGAAAACATCGGGATCAGCCCGCAGAATCTGTTCCGCTTGCCTGGCCACATCTGTCGTATAGGAGAGGGAGGCGCCCGGTGGCGCCTGGACCACCACGATAAAGTAATTCTGGTCTTCCTGGGGCACAAATCCCGTCGGAACGTGAACGTACATGTAGGCGGTGGCGGCCAGTCCGGCCAGGAAAAGCGCGATCATGGCATAACGATAGTTCAACACCTTTGCAATCGCTTTGCCGTATGCGGCTCCCACGCCGTGGATCGCGTCGTCAACCCCATGAGCAAACTTTCTGTACCCACGCGAGAGCCACTCGCTATGTATCCAGTCCAACACAGAATATTTGTGTTCTTCGCCGCGCAGTAGGATGGCCGCCAGGGCCGGCGACAGTGTAAGCGCGTTAAACAGCGAAATCGCAATCGAAAATGCGATGGTCAACGAAAATTGCCGATAGAGGATTCCCGTAGTGCCGGGAAAGAACGATACCGGTACAAACACTGAAATAAGGACAAGCGAGGTAGCCACCACGGCGCTCGACACCTCCGTCATGGCGACCGATGTGGCGGTATGCGGATCGGTCTTGTCCTGGTTGATGTGTCGCTGGGCGTTTTCAATGACCACAATCGCGTCATCGACCACCAGGCCGGTGGCGAGCGTGATGCCGAAGAGCGTCAGCGAATTGATGGAGAAATCAAAAGCCTTGATGAAAGCAAAAGTGCCAATCAGCGATACCGGGATCGTGACTGCGGGAATGATCGTAGCGCGCCAGTCCAAAAGGAACACAAAAATTACCAGGATCACGATGATGATTGCTTCTTCTAAGGTAGTGACCACTTCTTTGACCGAGTCGCCAACCACCGTCGTGGTGTCGAAGGCAATTACGTACTTTATTCCCGGCGGAAACGACTTGGACAGCTCCTCAAGAGCGGCCTTGGCGGCTTTATCGACATCCAGCGCATTGGCATTCGAGAGCTGCTGAACCCCGACACCGATCGCCTCGTGTCCACTGTACAAGAGGTTCGTGTCATAGGTCTCGGCGCCGATCTCTGCCCGCGCAACATCTTTAAGCTGCACGATCCCGTTGCGCGTGTTCTTTATGATGATGTTCTCGAATTCCTTGGGTTCCGACAGTCGCCCCACAGCGCGCAACGTTACCTGAAAGGTCTGTTTCGGATCTGCAGGCGGGCGTCCCAGCTGTCCGGCGGGTATCTCGATATTCTGCTCCTGCAGCGCAACGACTACATCCGCCGCGGTGAGTTGCCGCGCGGCCAGTCTCGTAGGGTCGAGCCACACCCGCATGGCGTACTTGCGCTCGCCGAAGATGACGACATCGCCCACACCTGGAATCCGCTTCAGCGCGTCCTTAACGTAGACGTCCAGGTAGTTGGAGATGTACTGGTTCGAAAGACTGTTGTCGGGCGAGTAGAATCCCGCGGCGAAGACGAAGTTTGGATTCGCCTTGGTGATGGTCACACCCGTGTTCTTTATTTCCTGCGGCAGACGGCCTTGCGCCGTCGCCACCCGGTTCTGCACATCCACCGCCGCAATGTTCAGGTCATAACCTGTGCGGAAGGTTACATTGATATTGCTGGTGCCGTCGTTGGAACTCGTCGAGGTGATGTAGTGCATACCTTCGACGCCGTTTATCTGCTGCTCCAGCGGAATTGTGACTGCCGACTCCACTACCTGTGCGTTCGCGCCCACGTAGTTGCTGGTTACCGTCACTTGCGGCGGTGCCAGGTCGGGATACAGCGAGATGGGCAACCCGGGAATCGAAACTGCGCCGGCCAGAATAATCAGCAGTGCGCACACCGTGGCAAAAATTGGCCGTTTAATGAAAAAGTCAACCAAATGTGCACTCCTCTGCTGGTCGCGGCTGGTCCGCGGGTCGTGGCGGCCTCGGGAATCGTTAGTTAGCTGATCGGCTGTATGGGCGCACCGTCGATGAGGAACTGGGTGCCGGAGACGACGACTTTTTCTCCAGGCATCAAGCCGCCTGTCACGGCGTAGTCGTTCCCGATGGTATCGCCGAGAGTAACCGCCCGCTGCTTGACGACAGCGCCGCTCTCGGACTGGACCGCGACGTAAACAAACGATTGCCCCCCGATGCGCGTGATCGCCAGTACAGGCACCGTCGGCGTAGGAGCCGTGCTCCAGACCACCCGCGCCTTCACCAGTTGGGCATTACGAAACTTGTCGAGCGAGGCATGGATCGGCGCCTTCACCAGAATGCCCTGGATCGCGTCGTCCACTTGCTGGGAAACAAAATTGACTTTCGTGCTCTCCAGCAACTCCCCGCGGCTGCTGACAATCTGCACCGGAAGGCTCATGCGGATATCCGGCGCCCGTTCCGTGGGAATGTAGATGTAGGCTTCCAGTTCGGCATTCTCATCCACAGTGGTCAACAGCGTCTGCGGCGAAACGTAGTCGCCCACATGCACGGGAATGTCGCCGACAACGCCGGAGAACGGGGCGGTAAGATTGTAATAGCCGAGCTGGCGTTGTTGGGTAACACGAGCGGCAGTCGAAGATTCCCAGTCAGCCTTGGAATTCTCGAACGCCTGAACCGCCAGATCGAAGTTCTGCTTGCTGGTCACGCCGGCCTGGTACAGGCCGCGCTGCCGCTCCACTTCCTGCTGGTTGTAGTCGAACGTCGCTTTCTTCTGTGTTTCGGTGCTGCGCTGCTGGTCTACGGTTGCCTGCTGCTTCAGCGGATCGATCGTCATCAACACTTGCCCGGGGCGCACATGATCGCCCGACTTCACCAGGATGCGGGTCAGCGAACCATCCACCTGTGGCTGGATGCTCGCCGAACGGCGCGACTTCACCGTTGCCACGTACTCGTCCACTCGCGGCACAGGCGCCAGATTGATAGTCTCTGTCTTGACCTGTAGCGGGCGCGGGGTGGACTGCTTCGCCTCCGTATTACTGCACCCGGAATTTGTCAGAACGGCGAACCCCATCGCTAGGACGAACAGAACAACCGGAACCTTTCTCAAATTGATCATCCTCAAGAACCTCAGCTGTGTAATAGAGATGCGCGCCCCGTGGCAACAGATTCAAGATGTGTACTGACCGGTATGAAATAATTGGTATGGATCCATGAAAAAATGAAACTTGGGAGCGCAAGTTGCCCTGATAAATAAGGCGATCACAAAAGCAACGTCGATATTCCTTGAGAGATCCCCGAAGCAGTTGGCGCGAGGATGTCTATGCTGCCCCGCCGTTTCTCGGCCACTCCAAAATGTCCAACACGCTCGAGGTCTACACCCTTACCCGTTCCCAAGCAGCGAAGAGCGACGGTCGAAAAACTCTCGGCTTTGATGGCAAATCAGGACAAGTTGGATCAAAGCCGCGGAGAGACTGCCGCTCGCCTCGCAGCAGATTCAATGCAGATTCAAATTAATACAGATTCAATT
>Ga0070697_100005193_pt1 | contig 10001 bp, 5 predicted proteins | sample KBSK1501metaG_FD_65475 | JGI IMG/M metagenome (GOLD analysis project Ga0070697, IMG submission 65475) | Corn, switchgrass and miscanthus rhizosphere microbial communities from Kellogg Biological Station, Michigan, USA - KBS K1-50-1 metaG | ecosystem: Host-associated > Plants > Roots >... | reverse complement strand
CCGAGAGGTTCGGCGTATTCCGCCGGCGTCGCGTGGATCTGTTGCAGCAGCGCCTGAACCTCCTGGTCTTCATCAAACTGCCGCGCCTTCTCTTTGAGAATTAAATAATTTCGCATGCAGCCCGCGGCGAAATCCCACACGCCGGCTTCATCTTCACTGCGATAAGAGTGCGCGTCGAAATGACGCGGGCCTTCATAAGAGTCTTCCAACAGTCTTACCAGGAAGAACAGGTTCTTGAGCGATTCAGAACCGAAGCGCAGATCCTGATCGAAGCGCGGACCCTTTTGATCGTTAAGGTCGATGTGAAACAACTTGCCGGCTTCGATTGCCTGCGCCACTACGTGATAGAAATTCAGACCAGACATCTGCTCGTGGCCGACTTCCGGATTAACGCCAACGATGTCTGGATGATCGAGTGTAGCTATGAAACCGAGCATGGCGCCAGTCGTTGGCAGATAGATATCGCCGCGTGGTTCATTGGGTTTGGCTTCAAGCGCGAACTTAAAGTCGTAGCCCTGGTCCATTGAGTATTCACACAGGAAGTTGAGCGCCTCGCGTTGCCACTTGAGCGCCTCGCGCGCGTCCTTGGCCGCATCTACTTCAGCGCCTTCGCGCCCACCCCAGAACACGTAGATGTGCGCACCCAGTTCCGCTCCCAGGTCCATCGACCGCATGGTCTTTTGAATGGCGTAGAGTCGAACGCGTGGATCATTGGAAGTGAAGGCGCCATCTTTAAAAACCGGATCATAGAAAAGATTCGTCGTCGCCATCGGCACTTTCATGCCGTGGTCGTTCAGGGCCTGCTTAAATTCGCGCACAATGTGATCCCGTTCGGATGAGGTCGCGTCGATCGGGATCAGGTCGTTGTCGTGAAGGTTGACGCCATAAGCACCCAGTTCGCTGAGACGCTGAACCATCGTGATTGGACTCAAGCTGGCGCGCGTTGCATCGCCGAATGGATCGCGGCCTCGGTTACCGACCGTCCACAGTCCAAACGTGAACTTGTGTTCCGGACGCGGTTTGTAGGCGTCTGTCATCTCGCAACCTCAACTTTCCACATAAAAGATTTCCTGCCACGAAAACGCTGCCGCTGTCTACATGTGCATAGAGTACAAGCTTTAGCTTGCGTCTTTGCGCAGGAGCAACCTACAGGTTGTACTTATACAACTGTAGTCATGGTCCTTCAGGTCGGACCAGGACTCAATTGGCTGCTTCGTCGATACCGCGCAGAGCCGGGTACAGAGCGCGAAACGCCGCGTAACGGACATTCATTAGCTTCGACGTCGTTTCGTCAGGCTCGATGCGCGCAGCAACGCGGACAGTCTGCGCACAAGCCTCATCTACTGACGACCAGATGCCACCGCCGACCCCGGCCAGCAGCGCCGCCCCATACGCCGCCCCTTCTTCAGCCGCTAAAATCTCGACCGCGCGCCCGTACACATCAGCCTGAATTTGGCGCCAAAGCGGTGCCCGGGCGCCGCCACCGCCAAGCCGGATCGTTTCAATGGGCACATTCATCTCGTTAAAGATTGTCAGCGTGTCTCGTAGAGAGAAGGCCACGCCCTCCAGTATCGCGCGAATGATGTGCGACCGTGTGTGACTCGCGGTTAGTCCAACGAGCGCAGCGCGGGCGTTCGGATCAAGGTGGGGCGTGCGCTCTCCCATCAGGTAAGGCGCCCACAACGCGCCATCCGAACCCGGTGGCGCGCCGGCCGCTTCATCACACAAGAGATCATATGGATCATGCCGTCGATTCAGGGTCGTGTCTTCAGCGACGCCGAACCGTTCACGAAACCAACGCAAACTAAGTCCGGCGCTCTGCGTTACTCCCATTACGTGCCAGCGGCCGGGCACCGCGTGGCAGAAGGTATGAACGCGTCCCCGCTGGTCCATGGCTGGATGATCGGTTGCTGCGAAGACGACGCCGGATGTTCCGATTGTGGCGCTGACTGCGCCCGGTCGCACTATCCCCATCCCGACTGCTCCCGCAGCCTGATCACCCGCCCCCGCTACCACCGGCGCTCCTTCACGCAGGCCCGTCGCTGCCGCGCCTGCGGTGGAAACGCGCCCGGTGATTTCCGGGGACTCGAAGGCAGTTGGCAAATACTCTTGATTTATCTGCATGGCCTCGAGCATCTCCGTCGACCAGCGACGGCCTGCGACATCGAAGAGAAGGGTACCGGAAGCGTCGGCGACATCCGTGGCTCGCTCGCCTGTGAGGCGAAGGCGCACGTAATCTTTTGGCAGCAGAACTGAGCGGACGCGGCTCCACACCTCCGGTTCCTGATCGCGCACCCACAGGAGCTTCGGGAGAGTGAAGCCAGTCAATGCCGGATTCGAAGTCAACTGAATGAGCCGGGCCGCGCCAATGCGTTCGGTAATATCCCGGCATTGGCGAGTGGTGCGTTGGTCGCACCAGATCAGCGCGGGCCGCAGGACCTCATCATCTTTGTCGAGCAGGACCGCGCCGTGCATCTGGCCGGAAAAACCGATGCAGGCTATTTGGTCGACCTTAACTCGGGGCAGCGCCAACACCTCGCGCACGGCTTCGACCGTCGCGCGCCACCAGTCACGTGGGTCTTGTTCAGCCCAACCTGTCTGGGGAGACGCGAATGGCGCGTGGTCCGCGGTCGCGGAAGCAATCACGCCGCCGCTCTCATCGACAACCACGGCGCGAGTGCCACCCGTGCCAACATCTATGCCCAGCACTTCCATACGATTCCTGACTTATCCGCAGATTACGCAGATTACGCAGATTTAAGAGGACAGAGAACAGAACAGAACGAACAGAACGAACAGAACGAACAGAATTATTCTTTAACGCCGGTTTCTAATCTGTGTAATCTGCGGATGTCCCCAGCTCCTCTAACCATGAATTTGTAAACGGTCGTCTGCGTGTACCGCTCGTTCGGCTTGAGTACGGTCGACGGGAATGAAGATCTGTTTGGCGAATCCGGAAAGTGTTGGGCTTCGAGACAAAATCCGTCGCGCCGCTCGTAAACCCTACCCACTTTGCCACGAACGCCGGCGAGGAAATTCCCGCTGTAGAACTGCAATCCCGGTTCGGTTGTCAACACCTGCATCGCGCGCCCGCTCGCAGGTTCGTAGGCCTCCGCCGCGAGCGACAGTTCTTTACCCTTCTTATTCAGAACAAAGTTGTGGTCATACCCATTGCCCAGGCGCAACTGCTCGTCATCCTCATTGATGCGACTGCCGATGGAGTTCGGTCGCGTGAAATCGAACGGCGTACCCTTCACGTTCTTCAGTTCACCAGTCGGAATCTGGGTCTCATCAATGGGAGTAAATCTGTCACCGTCAATGCGCAACAGATGTCGGAGTATGTTTCCCGCACCGGCGCCGGCAAGGTTGAAGTAAGGATGCGCGGTGAGGTTAACGATTGTCTCTTTGTCGGTGGTGGCAGCGTACTCGATACGCAACTCGTTTGCGTCAGTTAGAATGAACGTTACCGTCACGGACAGATTCCCGGGGTAGCCTTCCTCGCCGTCCTTACTGAAGTAAGAAAGTTGCAGCGCCGCGCCATCGGAACGGCGCAACTCCCGCGCCTGCCACACAACTTTATGGAAGCCGCGCAAGCCCCCGTGCAGATGGTTGACTCCGTTGTTTTGGGCAAGTTGATATTCGACGCCGCTGAGCGAGAACTTCCCCCTGGCGATGCGGTTAGCATAGCGACCGATGAGCGCGCCAATATAAAACGAGTCTTGCTGGTAGCCGGATGGTTCGCTGTAACCGAGCACGATGTCATCGAATTGTCCGCGGCGATCAGGGGTTTTAAGCGCGACGATTGCTCCGGCGTAATTTGTAATCTGCACTTGCAAGCCGTTCTTGTTAGTCAGCGTGTAGAGATCAACCATGATTCCGTCCGCCAACTTGCCGAACGGGCTTTTTTGAATTGTCGCTTTCGATCTCTGATTCATATTTGCGAAGGCCGACGCAAAGATTCCGGCGGACAAGACGAGCGCAAAGATGATACTAGCCACGTCTTTCGAGTTAATTTTAAGTTTACACAAGTCAATTACTCTCCACTTTCGCTGACTTCACGCCACGCGCCGGTCCAGCCCTGCCGGCCGCTCAATGTGCAAAAGTTTAGTAGGGTCCTGATTCCGAATCTCTGTGCGACCTCTGTGTTCTCTGTGTCTCTGTGGTGAGTGTTTTCCGCCGTTTTCCACCACGGAGGCACAGAGAACACAGAGGTCGCACAGAGGACAACTCAAATTAGGACACTACTCAAATTTTCGAATCCGGTCATCTGGCAACCACCTCGAGCTTTGCTGTCTGATACTTGACTGAACTTGTACCCACCATGATGTCAAACAACCCGGGCTCGACTATGCGTTTCATGTTCAGGTCGAAGAATGAAAGTTTGTCAGGCGTGATCACAAATTCGACGGTTTTGCTCCCGCCCGGCGACAGCGAAATCCGCTTGAAGTCTTTCAGCTCCATTACCGGACGCGTGACGGAACTTACCAGGTCATGAATGTAGAGCTGCACGATCTCATCACCCGCGCGCTTGCCGGTATTGGTGACCGTCACGCTTACTTTTGTTTGCCCCGCCGGTCCCATCTGGGCCGGACTAACTTTCAAGTTTGAATACTCGAAGTTTGTGTAACTGAGACCATATCCGAACGGAAACAGCGGCTCCTTGCTGGTAAACAAATACCCGCGTCTCGCAGTTGGTTTGCGATTGTAGTACGCGGGCAACTGGCCTACAGAACGCGGGAAGGTGACGGGAAGTTTTCCTGCCGGATTGTAATCACCAAACAATACATCAGCCACACCAACTCCGGTTTCCTGCCCGAGATAGAAGCCCTCAAGAATTGCCGGCACTTTTTCCGCGATGTAGTTAATGGAAAGAGGCCCGCTATTAATAAGGAGCACGATGGTTGGCTTGCCGGTTTCCAAAACAGCCTTTACCAGATCGTTCTGGTGGCCAACCAGGTCAAGACTATCGCGATCGCCGAGGTGATTGTCAGACCAACCTTCTTTGTTGGTGTCTTCGTTTCCACCTAACACGAGGATGGAGACGTCGGCGGACCAGGCAGCCTCGACAGCCTGGCTTATCAGCTTGTTGTCTTCAGCCTGATCACCCAGGTGCGAAGTATCGGCCCACCAATCGCCTCCTTCTTTTGTAATCTTGCAACCTTCGGCATACGTGACCTTCACTTTCCCTCCCAGTTTATCGGTTATTCCCTGGAGCACGCTGACGCCGCGTCCGGGATTATCACTGTACCCTCCGAGGTGTACTCGATCGGCGTTTGGACCAATGATGGCGATGGACTTCAGCGCGTTGCGATCGAGCGGCAATAAGTTATTCTCATTCTTCAACAGGACAATGGAACGGCGAGCTGCCTCTGCCGCCAGCTCGCGATTCGCTTGCGAGTTCGTGACTCTCACTGCGCGATCGGGATCAACGTAAGGATTCTCGAAGAGACCGAGAAGAAACTTGTTCCTGAGGTTTCGCGCCACAGCCTTGTCGATTATGGCTTCCGAAATCTTGCCTTCTCTGACAAGTTGGACCAGGCTGGGGTAACAATCAGGATCCGGCAATTCGATATCGACGCCCGCTTCGATGGCCAGCTTTGCCGCGGTTGCCTTGTCGCCCGCGACGTGATGGAGATCCTGTAGTTGCGGGATGGCGTAGTAGTCGGAAACTACAGTTCCGCGGAAGCCCCATTCCTGACGCAGCACTTTCTCGAGTAACCACCTGTTAGCGTGCGAAGGCACGCCATCGATCTCGTTGTAAGAGGCCATGACACTCATGATCTGGCCTTCAGTCACTGCCGCCTGAAAGCTCGGCAGGAAAACCTCACGCAGGATACGCTCCGAATAGTTTGCAGGAGCGATGTTGGTGCCGCCTTCGGGCTGCCCGTGGGCGGCAAAGTGCTTGGCGGTGGCTATGATGTGGTCCCCGTCTACTCCCGGCCCTGGTCCTTGCAAGGCTTTGACAATTGCAACCGCCATGCGTGAGACCAGGTAAGGATCCTCGCCATAGGTTTCTTCTGTCCTGCCCCAGCGCGGTTCGCGCGCCACGTCGAGGTTGGGACCAAGCACCTGGTGACTCCCGCGCGCTCTCGTCTCGAGTGCGGCGGCAGTGAACACCCGGTTGATGAAGTCAGGATCCCAGCTGCCGGCCAGGGCGATGGGTTGAGGAAAACTGGTACTACCCTGGGCCATGTGACCGTGCAGTATTTCATCATGAAAAATCGCAGGGATTCCCAGCCTCGTATTCTCAATCAACCACTTCTGAACGGCGTTAGCGAAGATGGCCCCTTCGCGAGGACCCGTTCGCTCTCGTTGCCTGGCGATTTGGCCAATCCCGTTCGCGAGAACTTTGCGCGCTTTCTCCGGCGAAAACTCTCCACCGCTGTTGGAAACGTCGGTTGGTGACTTTGCCTGCGGCCGTTCCTGCCACAGTCCGGTCAGTTGCGCCACCTTCTCTTCCAGAGTCATGCGACGCAATAAATCGTTTACGCGCTGGTCAACCGGCAACTGAGGATTCTTGTAGTCAGGCGCTGTAGCTTGTGAGTGACTGTCGCGCACGGCGAAGACGGCCCATGCCACTAGAACTGTTGCGCAAAGGAGTTTCATTCCTCGCCGGCGCTTTCGCAAAAGGATATGAAGGGATGTGAACATGGTCATCAAGTGATCTCTCCTCCAAACAGAAGCGAAGTCAGAGAAAGACTGGGAAACTTGCCAAAGTTCAAGTCTTTGCGTGATCTTTGCGTTCTTGGCGCTCTTTGCGGTTAATCGTTTTAAAGGCTTTTTCACCGCTAAGTACACCAAGAGCCGCAAAGGTACGGAAAGAGATTCTTCAAATTTGGACACTACCGAATCTTACCTAATCTTGCGAAACGAGATGAACCAAATATTTACATCAGAGGTAACCAAGACGCTGCGCACAATCGCGAAGGATATCGGTCTCCCAGGCAGGGCGGGGCAGACTTAGCGGGTGTGTTCGAGCCGATGGAATCTTTCCTAACAGACTTAAGAAGATTGCCGCAGAACTTTTATAAGCAGGCACAGGCGGTCGGAATGCGACATTGCCAAGGTGCTGCAAGGCGTCTGAGAGCGCGTAATACGCGGGGTCTCCCTCTTCCCAGAGCCGGTCGCGCTCGGCAAATTTCTCAGGCGCGAACGTGGCCAGACCGAGAAGATAATCAGAGCCGAACTCGATCATGTTAATGCCAAGGTCGTTGCCGGTGTATATGCGAAAGTCTGGCCTGAGCTCGTCGCGTAGTCTTAGCCTTTCAAACTCCAGAGGGCGATCCAGAGATGAATGTTTGAGCCCTTTCAATTCAGGAATCTCCATAAGTCCGGCGATCGTCTCTGCCTCGAAAAGTTCGCCATTCGACGCGAACACTGGAGCGAGCTCGAACGCAAGCACCTCTCGAAATCCCCGGCAGACGCTGCGATAGACAGCAACCTTTTCGTGAGGCGGCAATCCTCGCAGGCGCGCGGTCTGAAAGATGATTGGGGTACCACCGTGGGCAACGATCTGGTCCATCTGCTCACGGTATAGAGAAACAATATCACCGTCGAGTCCTTCGATATAGGCCCCGGCTATGAAGTTGTCATCACGACCCAGGGCTTCGCGCGACCAGCGCAACACGGAAAGGCGTTCCTCGGGGGTTAGATAATTGACGTAGCCGGTGTCCATGTTCACCGCATTCCGCAATCCGGCGTCTCGAGTCGTTAATAAATGTCTCTGAAATGCTTCGACGGCGATCCGCCCATCAGGCTCGAATGGTAGCAGGGCCGCGGCAATGCCTTGCACTTTGCGACGCGGTCGCAGGCGCGCGATCATATCCTCGACACTCACATTTAACCCTCCAGTGCGCTCCGGATCGTGGCCGAAAGTCTTAGTAGTGTCCTAAATCCGAATCTCTGTGCGTCCTCTGCGCTCTCTGTGTCTCTGTGGTGAGTGTTTTCCGGCGTTGTCCACCACGGAGGCACAGAGAACACAGAGGTCGCACAGAGAACATCAAATTAGAACACCAAAGTTTACTCGCGCCGAGCTTTACTGCGATGCTTCAAATCTTTAAGTTGCCCTGCTTCTTTCGAACGGCTGTAGTGCTCGTCAAAGGGATAACAGCCAGACGGCAGCCCTGCGCGAGGCGCGGTGGTGCAGTCGCTGAAAGTGCGACAGATTTGTTTTCGCTGCATTTCGCGCCCGCTGATTACATCCAGCGGAAGCGTTGGGTAAGCAAGCACCATTCGGCCCAGCCCGACGCAATCGACCCAGCCTTCGCGGACGGCACCTTGAGCGACATGAGGCAGGAAATCCTGCAGATAGGTATAGGCCGATCCGACTATAGTCAGATTAGGAAACTGCTGCTTCAGTTTATATGTTGCCTGCATCTGTTGCGCTACGCCGACGAGTGGGTCCTCCGGTGGTAGGTATCCATCCGAGGGAGGGAAAAGCGCCGGGCGTTGTACGTGCGGATTATGGTAAGGGCTGCCTGCCGAAAGGTTAACGAGGCCAATGTCTAAACGGGAAAGCAGGGCCAGGAATTGCGCCGGTTCGGTAAGATCGAGTTCGACAGGATTCTCCGGGTTGACGCCGAAACCATAGCGATAGGGAAGTAGTGCGTTGAAAGAGTCGGGCACACCACGGCCGGGCTTACCGTCCACTGAGCTTTGCGGATCTGGCTTAAAGGGAACTGTGTCAAAAGCGGAAAGACGCACAGCGATCTTCAGGCCCGGGGTTAGGGAGCGGATACCCATAACAACTTCACGCAGGAATCGTGTGCGATTGTCGAAGCTGCCACCGTAATCGCCGGCGCGCGTGTGGGCGCTCAGGAATTCATGTCCCAGGTACCCGTGACAATGTTTGATATCAACGAAATCGAAACCTGCTTCATGGGCCACGCGGGCGGCGCGCTGGAAGTCCTCTATGATCTGTCTGATCTCTCTGTCTGCAACCAGCGGGTATTCGTCCGTGATGCCAAGTCTCTTGTCCAGTATCGGATGGTGATAAAGGATACGTGGTTCGGGGCGGTCGTGGCTGTTGGGACGGCTGTAACGGCCGGAGTGGGTCAGTTGCAATCCGATCAATAAGCCTGCAACCGATCCCACAGATCGTTCGTGTTCCTGGATCAATGCTTCACGTAGCCGGGACAGATCGGCGATAGCGTGTGGGCCAATAGCCAGTTGATTCGGGTTAGCTCGTCCTTCGTGGCAGACCGCAACCGCCTCACCACCCCAGATGAGCTTGGCGCCACTCGCGCCAAAGCGACGCCAACGGCGGAACGTTAATTCCGTTGGCCGGCCATCACTCGTCCCGTCCCAGCCTTCCATCGGTTGGATTGCGAACCGATTTCCCAGCACGACGTCACCGCGGTGCAAAGGCTGTCCGAGTGGCGACGTGTCTCCCGCGAGCACCTTCGCATCACATGGGATAGAGATGTGAAGCTCCTGCAAGTAATTGCGAAATGTTTCTACGTCGCGAATGCCGCCGAGGCGAAGAAAGGAATTCTGATTCATTAAAAAGCCACCGCTTGGTTCAGTCCAATGGCGAACGTCACGCGAACAGAAACGAGTGCTAAAAAGCGCCACTCTTATACTACGACGACTGAACTAAATCGCCGAACTGGCAGACAGTAGTGTCCTAATTTTGAGTTGTACTCTGTGCGTCCTCTGTGTTCTCTGTGCCTCTGTGGTGGAAAACGGCGGAAAACACTCACCACAGAGACACAGAGAACACAGAGGACGCACAGAGATTCGGAAATTAGGACACTACTTGGCAGACGCGCACGTTTGAGGGGCGTGTGTAGTCCTTTAGGCTAACTCGCCGGCGGAGTTATAATCGGGCTTCCCTAATACGTGCCCGTCTGATCAAAAACCCAAAAAGAGAGGTCTCTCATGCCCAGGGTAACCGCACTCAACGTGAATGGAAAAAAGAGAACTGTCGATGTTGATGCGAGCGCCAGTCTGCTCAGCGTTTTGCGCGACGACCTTGATCTAACCGGCACTAAGTACGGATG
>Ga0070697_100005191_pt1 | contig 10001 bp, 5 predicted proteins | sample KBSK1501metaG_FD_65475 | JGI IMG/M metagenome (GOLD analysis project Ga0070697, IMG submission 65475) | Corn, switchgrass and miscanthus rhizosphere microbial communities from Kellogg Biological Station, Michigan, USA - KBS K1-50-1 metaG | ecosystem: Host-associated > Plants > Roots >... | reverse complement strand
GATCGACGAGGAGCACGCGGAGCGGCGCCGGCGCTGCAGCAGGGTCGGTCATGGCACGAAGTGTCGGCCGGCCGACACCCGGTCGACAGGGACCGGTGTCTCGATTCGCCCTACGTCATTCCGCCGATGGCCCTCGCCCAGATGCGGGAGACGGAGCAGCCGCCGCGACGGCGCTCGCGGGGATGGCCGGCGCGGCGGCGGCGCCCGTCGCACCCGCGACCACGGACGCGGAGGCGACCGCGGCGGCCTCGGCCGACCGGGCGATCGCGGCGTTCGGGACGAGGACCTCGATCTCCGTTCCCTCCCCCGCACGGGAGGTCACGGTCAGCGTCGCCCCGATCTTGTCGGCCCGCGCCCGCATCCCCGTGAGCCCGAGATGGCCCTCCGGGACGGCGCGGGCGTCGAAGCCCTTGCCGTCGTCGCGGATCCGGAGCAGGAGGCCGTCGGCGCGTCGGTCGATCGTCAGCTGGACCTGTCGCGCCGCGGCGTGCTTGACGACGTTGTGGAGCGCCTCCTGGGCGATCCGGTAGACGACCTCCTCGACCTCGAGGGGCAGCCGCTCCGCGAGCTCGCTCGTGACGACGATCGGCAGGCCGATCCGGCCCTGGAGCGCCACGGTATGGGTCCGCAGCGCCGCCACGAGCCCGTCCTTCTCGAGGTTGCCGGGTCGGAGCTCGAAGATCAGCGCCCGCATCTCGGCGAGGGCCTCGCGCTGGAGGTCCCGCAGGGAGCCGAGCTTGGCCCGGGCGCTCTCCGGGTCCCGATCGAGGAGGAGCTCCGTGCTCCGGGTCACGAGGGTCATGCTGAACAGCGCCTGGGTCACCGAATCGTGGAGCTCGCGGGCGAGGTGCGCCCGCTCCTGGCTCGAGGCCAGCTCGCCCGCCTGGCGGCGGAGCTCCCGCTCGAGGCGCTCCCGATCGCCGATGTCGCGGGTCGCGCCGTGGATGCCCATGAACGCGCCGTCGATCGTCGTCCCGATCGTGCTGACCTCGACCGGCACGCGCCGTCCGTCGCGGTGGACGAGGTCGATCTTCACGACCTGGCGCCGGTCCGGCTCGGTGACGATCGCGTCCCAGCGCTCAACCGCCGTCGGCAGCGAGGCGGCGTCGACGATCCGTGAGAAGTGCTCGCCGACGAGCTCCGCGGGCGCGAAACCCGTCACCGTCTCGATCGTCTCCGAGAGGTAGGTGAACGTGCCCTCGGCGTCGGTCGAGAAGATGATGTCGGGCGAGTTCTCGACGAGGAACCGGTAGCGCTCCTCGGATTCGCGCAGCTCGCGCTCGAGGCGATCCCGCTCGATCATGTCGCGGGCCGAGCCGTGGACGCCGGCGAAGACGCCGTCGCTCACGACCCCTCGGGTGCTCACCTCGAACGGGATCCGGTGACCGTCCTTGTGGGCGAGCAGGTAGCGCGAGGTGATCGCGGTCGAGGGATCCTGCTCGGTCGCGGCCCACCGGGACCCGCGATCCTCAGCGTCGGCGTACTGGATGATCGACCCGAAGGGCAGCCCGACGAGCTCGTCCGGCCGGTAGCCGAGCGAGCGCTCGACCTGCTCCGACACGTAGGAGAAGCGGCCGTCGACGTCGATCGCAAAGATCACGTCGGGCGCGTTCTCGATCAGGAACCGGTAGCGCTCCTCGGACTCGCGCAGCTCGCGCTCGAGACGGTCCCGCTCGCTCATGTCGCGGACGCTGCCGTTCGCCCCGGCGAAGCTCCCGGTCTCGTCACGCGTGCCGAACGCGATGAACTCCGCCGGCACGGGGCGACCGTCGCGGTGGAGCAGGTTGACCCGGCCGCGGAGCTCGCGGTCCTCGGCCATGCCGGCCGTCCAGTCGATCTCGGCGACGTCGCGCGAGGACTCATGGACCAGGGCGCCGAAGTGTCGGCCGAGCAGCTCGTCCGGATGCCAGCCCGTCAGGCGCTGGCACGTGTCCGAAACGAACGTGAACCGGGCCTCGGCATCGATCGACCAGACGAGGTCCGGCGAGTTCTGCACGAGGTGCCGATAGCGGCCCTCGGACTCGCCGAGGAGCTCGTAGAGGTTCGAGTTCGTCAGCGCGATCGCGGCCTGGTCGGCCAGGCCCTGGAGCAGGTCGAGCTCGTCCGGCTGGATCTCGCGCGGCGTCGCGTACGACACCGCCAGCGTCCCGATCACCTCGCCGGCCGGGGCGCGGAGCGGCGCCGCGGCCATCGCCCGGAGACCGAGCCGCTCGGCGGCGGCGTCGTCTTCGGGCTCGTGGGGGATCCGCGGGTCGGCCGGATAGTCGTTCGTCCAGACGGGCCGGACATCCTCCGCCGCGAGGCCGTTGATCCCGCCGCCGAGCGGGAAGGTCATCAGCTTGAGCCACGCCTCCGTGTCGACGTCCATCCCGCCCGCGACGATCACCGGCACGAGGTAGGTGCCGTCGTCGGACATCCGGGTCAGGTGGGCGCCGTCGGAGCCGAGGAGCCGGCGCGATTCCTCCACCACCCGCGCGAGGATCTCGCCGGGGTCGCCGAGCGAGGTGATCCGGGACGAGATGTCCCGGAGCGATCGCTCGGTCTCGGCCCGGGCGGCCAGCTCCGCGCGCGACCGCTCCAGGTCGGCGATCAGCCGCGCGTTCGTGATCGCGATCGCGGCCTGGGAGGCGAGCGACAGGATCACCCCGGCGTCGTCGTCGTCGAAGGCGCCCGGACGGGTCGAGTACACCTCGAGGGCCCCGAGGGGGCCCGACTCCCCGGTGATCGGGGCGATGATCATCGACCGGAAGCCGGTCACCGCGAAGAAGCGATCGTTCACCTCGGACGGCGGGAACTGGTGGGTCAGGTCGTCGGACGCGGTCACGACCCGGTTCTCGGCCACGGCGATGCCGGTGGCGCCCTGCCCGATCGGGATCTCCAGCTCCGCGATCTCCTCCGGGGTGAATGCGTCGCCGATCCCCGAGTCGTAGGTCCAGCGGAGCGCCACCCGTTCCGGATTGATCAGGTCCAGGACCGAGCCGTCGGCGTCGACGAGCCGGCGGGCCGCGTCGACGACCTGCTGGAGGAGCGACGACGTCTCGCGGATCGCCGTGATCTCGGCCGCGATCTCCCGCAGCGACTGCTCGGCCTCCGCTCGCCGGGCGAGCTCCATCCCGGATCGATCGAGCTCGTCGATCAGCCGGGCGTTCTGGATCGCGATCGCCGCCTGGTCGGCGAGGGCCTGGAGCAGGTCGGCCTGGTTGTCGTCGTACGCGTCGGGCCGGTGGCTGCTGACCGAGATCGCCCCGAGGGGGCCGGACTCGCCACGCAGCGGCGCCGACAGGACCGACCGGAAGCCGGTCATGCGGACGAGGTTGTCGGAGACCGGGGTATGGGCGAACCGCTCGTCGACGAGGTAATCCGCGGTCCGGAAGGCCATGCCCGTCGCGACGGTCCGGCCGGCGATCCCCTCCCCGACCGTGAACGATGCGTCGAGCCCGGTGTCCCGGGTTCGGACGGCGTCCTCGCCCGAGGCGTAGGCCCACGAGAGGGTCGTCCCGTCGGCCTCGAGCATGTCGATCCGGGACGAGTCGGAATCGAGCAGGCGGCGCGCCTCGTCGACGGTCTGTTGGAGGATCGCCTCGACGTCGCGGAGGGCGGAGATGTTGGCGGCGATCTCGCGGACCGCCCGCTCTGCGTCCGCACCGCGCGAGATCTCCTCGCGGGACCGTCCGAGCTCGTCGATCAGTCGGGCGTTCTGGATCGCGACGACGACCTGGTCGGCGAAGGCCGCCATCAGCGCGGCGTCCTCGTCGTCGAAGGCGCCCGCCTGGACCGAGGCCACCTTGAGGATCCCGAGCAGGTCGGCGTCCGACACCAGGGGCGCGGCGACGACGGACCGGATGCCGACCGACGCGACGAAGGCGTCCGACTCCGGGATGTGGTTGATCCGGGGGTCGGCGAGGTAGTCGGCCGTCACCACGACGCGCCGCTCTTCGATCGCCATCGCGTTGATCCCGACCTCGGCCGCGACGCCCTGGCGCGTTCCCGGCAGGTCACCCCCGAAGGCGCCCTCGCCCGAGGCGTGGGTCCAGCGGATCAGCCCCGTCGCCGGGTCGACGATATCGAGCTGCGAGCGGTCACCCTTCAAGAGGAGCCGGGCCGAGTCGGTGACCTGCTGGAGCAGCTCGCCCGGGTCGCGGATGGCCGTGATCCGCGTCGCGATCTCGCGGAGGGCCTGCTCGGCGGTCGCGCGCCGGCGGATCTCCTCGCTCGATCGCTCGAGGGCCTGGATCAGTCGGGAGTTGCGGATCGCGATCGCCGCCAGGTGGGCCAGGGCCTCGGCCAGGCCGACCTGGTCCGGACCGAACGCCCCGATCTCGGACCTGCCGACCTGCAGCACGCCGAGCAGGACGTCGTCCGACAGGAGCGGCGTGACGATCAACGACCGGATGCCGTCGTCCTCGACCGCACGATCGAGCTCGGGCGTGTGGTCGAACGACCGGTCCGTCGGGTAGTCGGCAACGATGATCGCCCGGCGCTGGGCGATCGCCCGGCCCGACGCGCCGAAGGCGAACGCCTCGCCCGTGGCGTCAACGGCCGCCCCGCCGATGTGCCGGCCCGCTCCGAGAAACGTGTAACCGGGACGGCCGGTGCCGGGCCCGATGAGGTCGATCCGCACCCGCTCGGCACCGAGCAGCCGGGCGGTCTCGTCGACGACGTCCTGGAGCAGGTCCGACGGGTCCCGGATCGCGATGATCCTCGCCGCGATCTCGCGGAGGGCCCGCTCCTCGTCGGCCCGCCGCCGGTCGATCGCCTGGGAGGCGGCCAGCGCCTCGATGAGGCGGGCGTTCGTCATCGCGATCGCGGCCTGGCCCGCGAGCGCCTCGAGCAGGCTCGCGTCGCGCTCGCCGAAGGCGTTCGGCTCGCCCGTGTAGACGGTGAGGGCGCCGAGCGGGGCGCGGTCGCCGACGAGGGGCACGGCGACCACGGACCGGATCTCGTACCGGCGGACGTGCTCGTCGGGCGCCTCGGCGTGCTCGAACCGGTCGTCGTGGAGGTAATCGCCCGTGAAGATCGGCTGCATCTCCCGGACCGCCCGCCCCGAGATCCCCTCGCCGGCCTTCGCCTCGCCGGTGCCGGCGATCGGGCCGAGGCCGGGCAGCCGGCCGGTCGTCGCGTCGTAGGCCCAGTACAGGCCACCGTCGCGATCCGACAGCAGGTCGATCCGCGCCCCATCCGCGTGGAGGAGCCGGGCGGCCTCGTCGACGGCCAGCTGGAGGACCTCGTCCTGGTGACGGAGGGTCGTGATCCGCGACCCGATCTCGCGGAGGGCCAGCTCCGCGTCCGCCCGCCGCTCGACCTCCGCCCGCGAGCTCGCGAGCTCGCGGATCAGCTCGGCGTTCGCCATGGCCGCGGCGACGTGATCGGCCAGCGACCGGAACAGCGCGACGTCGTTCTCGTCGAAGTCGTCCCGCCGGCTCGAGAACGTCCCCATCGCCCCGAAGGTCCGTTCGCCCGCGATCAGCGGAGCCACGAGGAACGATGAGATCGCGAGCGTCTTCACAAGGCGGTCCGCGCCGGCGAAGTGGACGAAGCTCGGGTCGCTCGGGTAGTCGCCCGTCAGGATCGTCCGGCGCTCGACCACCGCCCGGCCGAACATCCCCACGCCCGGCTTGACCTTGAGGGATCGGACCCAGCGGCGCCGGCGATCGTCGGTGATCCCGGCGTCATCGACGAAGCGGAGGATCCCGGTCGCGGGATCGAGGACGTAGGCCATCGCGCCGTCGGCTCGGAGGAGACGGGCCGCCTCCTCGAGCGCGTGGTGGAGGATCCCCCGATCGGCCTCGTCGAGCAGCGGCGGGCGTTTCGTCCGCGTGGGACCGGTGCCGGCCGTGCCGTTGGTCGCGCCGGTGCCGTTCGAGGCGTCGCCTACCGGAGCGGCGACGGAACGGGTGCGGCGGCGCGGACGGGTCGTGGCCACGTCTGGAGGATACGACGCGCCCCGACGGGCGGGGATCGACCGCCGGCCGCGTCGCCTACGTCATGTGTCTCGCTCCGGGCCCGTCGGACGACCGCCCGGGACCGGCCGGAGGACGGTCCGCTTCGCCTCCGGACGACGGGCGTCGTTGGAGACACCAGCCGACGGTCGGCCACGCGCCGCCGCGGCGACGATCCGGCCAGACGCCGATGACGTGCGGCGACCAACCCTTCCTCACCGAGGTATTCGCCACGATGACTTCCCGAAGCAGCCTCCGGCCGGTGGACGTGATCATCCGGATCGCGATCGTCGGCCTCGTGCTCGGCACCGCCTACATCCACTCGACGCTCGGCGGGCTCCTGTTCACCCTGAACGCGACCGGCTATGTCGTCGCCGCGATCGCGATCATTGTCCCGCTCGGCCTCGCGATCCGCTTCCGCTGGGTCATCCGCCTCGGCCTGATGGGCTACGCTGCGACCGCGATCGTCGCCTGGGCCGTCCAGGGGCCCTACTACTCGACGGCCTACATCGCCAAGGCCATCGAGGTCGTCCTGATCACGCTGCTCGCGATCGACTTCGCCCGGATGGACGGCAACCCCGTCAAGGTCGTCAAGAGCGAGCTCGCGCTGCTGACCTCGACGCTCGGCCGCCGCCCAGCGACCGGCCCGGCCGGCGCCTGACCCAGCCCGATCGCGGAACCCGGCCGACCCCGGGTTCCGCACGTCTGTCCACCCCGACTCCTTCGCATCACGGAGCACCGCCCGACATGAAGCGCCTTCTCCTCACGATCGGTCTCGTCGCCCTCGTCGCGATCAGCGCCGCTTGCTCGAGCACCGCCGCCGAGCCCGTCCCGTCCGGCCCGATCGATCCGAACGGCCCCACGATCGTCGCGAAGAACCTGGCGTTCACGACGACCACCGTCGAGATCGCGGCCGGCAAGAACGTGACGCTCCATTTCGACAACCAGGACAGCGCGCCGCACAACGTCGCGATCTACCAGGACTCGAGCGCCTCGAAGAAGATCTCGGTCGGCCAGATCATCACGAGCGCGAAGAGCGACCAGGTCGTTCCGGCGCTCGCGGCCGGCACGTACTTCTTCCGCTGCGACGTCCACACGAACATGACAGGCACGATCGTCGTCAAGTAGGGCGATCGGATCCGCTCCGCGATGCGGTAGGCGCCCCCGGCCCGGATGGGCCGGGGGCGCCCTCACGTCCCGTTGATGTCGGCCAGACTGTGCGAACCGGCCACGACCCAGCCACGGAGTTCAGCACCCGCAGATGCTCGAGATCATCGACCTCGCGAAGCGCTACGGAACGGTCGTCGCCCTCGACGGCGCAAGCTTCGCTGCAACCCCGGGTCGCCTCGTCGGTTTCCTCGGCCCGAACGGCGCGGGCAAGACGACGGCGATGCGCTGCGTCTTCGGCCTCGTCCGGCCGGACCGCGGCGAGACGCGCTGGAACGGCCAGCCGATCGACCGCACGGCGCGACTCCGGTTCGGTTACATGCCCGAGCAGCGCGGGCTCTACCCCCGGATGCGCGTCGCCGACCAGCTGAGCTACTTCGCCCAGCATCACGGGATGACCGCGCGGGACGCCAAGGCCGCGACCGCGCGCTGGCTCGAGCGACTCGGCCTCGCCGATCGGGCGCGATCGAAGCTGGAGGACCTCTCCCACGGCAACCAGCAGCGGGTCCAGCTTGGGGCCGCGCTCGTCCACGATCCCGAGCTGCTCGTCCTCGACGAGCCGTTCTCGGGCCTCGATCCGCTCGGCATCGCGACGATGTCCGAGATCCTCCGCGAGCGGGCGGCCGCGGGCGTCGGCGTGCTCTTCTCGAGTCATCAGCTCGATCTGGTCGAAGACATCTGCGAGGACGTCGTGATCATCGCCCGCGGCAAGATCGTGGCCCACGGGGCGATCGACGAGCTGCGGGCGGCGTCGGCGCGCCGTCACCTCGACGTCGAGGTGGTCGGCGCGGGCGGGAGCTGGCTGGACGGTCGGCGCGACCTGACCGTCGTCGAGCGCAGGGGCGATCTCGTCCGGCTGCTCGTCGGCGCGGACGCGGACCTGGCGGGGATCCTCGCCGCGGCCTCGGCCGCCGGGACGGTCCGGCGGTTCGCGTTCCAACCACCGGCCCTCTCCGAGCTCTTCATGGAGGTGGTCCAGGGATGAGCCGCTGGCGTTCCGTCTGGCTGGTCGCCCGCCGTGAGCTGATCGAGCGCGGTCGCAGCCGAGCCTTCCTCCTCTCCCTGGGGCTCACGATGGGGATCATCCTGGCGGGCATCTTCCTGCCGAGCCTCATCGGCGGCGCGACCGGGACCAACCGGCTCGGGATCGTCGGCAACCCGCCCCCGACCTTCTACGCACAGCTCGGGGTGATCTCGGCGGCCTCGAACGTCAAGATCCAGACCGAGCAGGTCCCCGACGAAGCCACGGGCGAGGGGGACCTGCGAAGCGGTTCACTCGATGGGCTCCTCGTCGTCCCGTCGGACGGCGGCCTGCCGACCTTCGTCGTCAAGGAGCGCAAGAACGGATCGCTCGGCCAGATCGTGGGCGCGAGCCTGTCCAGCGGCCCGAGCCTGACGTTCCGGGAGCTCACCCCGGCCGACCCGAACCGCGACACCTCGTTCCTCTTCGCCAACGTCGGCGTGATCCTCCTCTTCATCTCGATCTTCACGTTCGGGACCTGGGTCCTCACGGGCGTGGTCGAAGAGAAGCAGAGCCGCGTGGTCGAGGTCGTGCTGTCCACGGTCGATGCCCGTGATCTGCTCATGGGCAAGGTCCTCGGGATCGGATTGCTCGGCCTGGTCCAGCTCGTGCTGATGGTCGTCGTCGGGCTCGGCGCGGGCGTCGCCGCCCGCCGGTTCACGCTGCCGCCGGCGACGTTCGGAGCCGTCGCGCAGCTGTTCCTGTGGTTCGGGCTCGGCTATGCCCTCTACTCGACGGCGCTCGGGGTGCTGGGCGCGCTCGCGTCGCGGATGGAGGAAGCCTCGAACGCGGCGAGCCCGGTCAGCTTCATCGCGATGGGCGCGTACTTCTTCTCGTTGATCGTCGCCCTCGACGACCCGAGCGGAACGGCCGCCCGGATCGCCACGTTCATCCCGCCCGTTGCGCCGATGGTCGTCCCGCTCCGGACCGCCCTCGGTGCGATCGAGCCGTGGGAGGTCGTCGTGTCGGCCGCGCTGACGGTGGCCACGATCTGGGTCCTCTTCGTGGTGGGCGGCCGCGTCTATTCCGGCGTGATCCTGCGGACGGGTGGGCGGATCGGCCTCCGGGAAGCGTGGCGGATCTCCCGGCAGTAAGGGTCGAGGATTGCTCTGGGTCGCCGCCGGCCAACACCCCTCCGTTCCTGCTGGGTCGCCGCCGGCCAACACCCCCTCCGTTCGTGATGCCGTTCTTGGCATGAGATATGCCCTTCGTTGCGTGCGATGCGTGGGTACGGCATCGAATATGCCCCACGAGGCATCGAGTGATCGGCGATGAAGCGCGGGCAAAGCGGATGCGCAGCGCTTGCGGCCAACCTGATGAGCTGACGTGAACCGCGTCGTGCTTTGCTTCGTCGATGCACGACTTCTACGTTGGCGGTCCGGAGGTCCAGGCCGCGATCGAGGCCATGGGTGCCGAGATCCGCCGGCTCCGGCTTGCCATCCCGGCCACCCAGCGGGAGCTCGAAGAGCTCGCCGGGCTCGACCAGACCACGATCTCGAGAATCGAACGCGGCCGGATGCCGCGGTTGCGGATGTTCAGGTACGCGCGGCTTCGGGCGGCGGTCGAGGGACAGCTCGGCGTGATCCACCATCGACCCCGAAAGCCGCGTCGCCGGATCGACCCTGGGTGGGGCTGAGCGAGGCCGACGAGCCTGATCCTCCGGATGCCAAAAAATGCCGAAACGGGCATGAGATATGCAGCGAACCGCATCAAGAATGGGGGGTGATTCTCGGTGGCCGGCCGCCCGGCGGGGCCGGCGCGGCGGCGGCGCCAGGGCGGCGGCGGCGCCAGGGGCGGCGGCGGGGCGGGGCCAGAGCGGCGGCGGGGCGGGGCCAGCGGGGCGGCGGGGGCGGGGCCAGCGCTGCGGCCAGGCC
>Ga0070697_100005190_pt1 | contig 10001 bp, 6 predicted proteins | sample KBSK1501metaG_FD_65475 | JGI IMG/M metagenome (GOLD analysis project Ga0070697, IMG submission 65475) | Corn, switchgrass and miscanthus rhizosphere microbial communities from Kellogg Biological Station, Michigan, USA - KBS K1-50-1 metaG | ecosystem: Host-associated > Plants > Roots >... | reverse complement strand
TTTCAGAAAGCCGGCGCGCGGCCTGACCTGGTTCGTGAAGTAATCAACAAGGTCCGCCGCGACGGCTTCTTCTCCGCAGTACAAGCTGTACGCACCCGACTTGACCAGCCACTGGCGGCTGGGTACAGCAGTGCGGGGACCGTAGTTGCGATACACGAAAGCGTCACCGGTATTCATGTTGGCGATCGCGTCGCCTGTGCTGGTGCAGGTTATGCCACGCACGCTGAGATCGCCTGTATTCCACGCTTGTTGATGGCACATATACCAACCGGTTCGGATGTTTCATTCGAAGAAGCAGCTTTCAGCACGATCGGCGCAGTTGCCATGCACGGCGTCCGCACAGCCGAGGCAAAGCTGGGCGAGGTGGTCGGAGTTATCGGGCTTGGCCTTCTTGGCCAGCTCACCATACAAATTCTGAAAGCGGCAGGGTGCCGGGTGGTCGGCATGGATATTGTCTCCGACCGAACTGCACTCGCCGAGAAGCTGTGTGCGGATCACGTGACGGCCGACCCAACTCAGTTTGCACAACTTTGTTTCGATCAATCCCACGGGCGAGGCGCCGACACCATCCTCATTACAGCAGAAACGCCGAGCAGCGATCCGGTGAACCTGGCGGCAGACGCCGCCCGCGACCGCGGGATAATCGTTGCTGTCGGCACAGTGGGAATGAACATCAGGCGCAAGCTCTATTACGAAAAAGAGCTCGACTTTCGCGTTTCGCGATCCTACGGTCCCGGCCGCTACGACGCCGCTTACGAGCAGAAGGGCAGAGATTATCCAATCGGCTATGTGCGCTGGACTGAAAACCGCAACATGGAAGCTTTTCTCGAATTATTAGCTGACGGCAAAGTCGACGTGAAGTCGCTGATCACACACCGTGTCCCAATCGAGCGCGCTTCAGATGCCTACGAGATCATTTCCGGCATCACGAACGAGCTTTTTCTTGGCGTGCTGATCACGTATCGGGAGTCGGCGCAGCAGCACACGCGGCTCGAAGTGGTTTCGCGGAAGAAGCGCATTGATGCGGCTTCCGGCCAGTCAGTTCGTCTTGGTGTGCTGGGGGCGGGTAGTTTCGCGACGAACACGTTGCTGCCAGCAATGAAGAAAGTTAGTGGGATGGACTTTATTGGAATATGTGCCGCGAGCGGCTCTCACGCGCGGCACGCAGCCGAGAAATTCAGCTTTCGATATTGCGCTACGGACGAAGCTGAGATCATCAATGATCCGGCCTTGAACACTATTGTGATCGTCACCCGTCATCACCTGCATGCGTCGCAGGTCCTGGCAGCGCTCCATGCGGGCAAGCACGTTTTCTGCGAAAAACCGCTTTGCCTCAAGGAAGACGAACTGGCCGAAATCATTGAGGCCTACCACCGCAGCCAACGTCACCTGATGGTCGGCTTCAACCGCCGCTTCGCACCTATGGTCCGGGAGATGAAGTTATTCGTAGAGAACATCCACGAGCCTCTGGCCATGCACTACCGCATTAATGCCGGACCGCTGGCGCCCGACCATTGGATCAACGATCCCGAGCAGGGCGGAGGCAGAATTCTTGGCGAGGTGTGCCACTTCATCGACCTGCTTAGCTTTCTTTCCGGCACTCCGCCAATCGAGGTACACACTCGCGCGTTGGCGGCAAACGATGAAGCGATCGTAAGCTTGAAATTTGCAAATGGATCGCAGGGGACGATCAGTTATCTTGCCAACGGCGACCGCTCCTACTCAAAGGAACGGCTCGAAATCTTTGGCGGCGGCGCAATCGCAGTGCTCGATGATTTCCGCCGTCTGGAGTTGGTGCGCAATGGGCGCAAGAGAGTAATCCGCTCGTGGCTGCGCCAGGATAAAGGTCATCGTGCCGAGTGGGAAGCGTTTTCTTGCGCTATTCGAAGCGGCAGCGAGTCACCGATACCATTTTCCGAAATCGTGGCGAACACGCTCGCGACGTTACGCGCAGTGGAATCGCGATCCTCCGGCCAGCCCGCCTATGTTGACCTTCAAGATTTTCTGAATTCTCAGCTCCGACAGGTTCCTTCATGCTGATTCTCGGCCTCAATATGTTTCACGCGGACGCCTCGGCCGCCATCATTCAGGACGGCGAAGTAATCTTTGCCATTGCCGAAGAGCGCCTGAATCGCATCAAGCACTATGCCGGTTTCCCTTCGCTCGCCGTTAAAGCCTGCCTCGACGCCGCCGGCGCAAAGATCACAGATGTTGATCACGTCGCAGTCGGTCAGGACAGCGATGCTAACCTCTCCAGGAAGGTTAAGTACGCGCTTGCGAATCCTGCCAAGATTCTGAATTTCATCCGCCTTCGCCAGCGCAAGGAAGCAATGCGCGACGTGCGCTCGCTGATTGCCACCTCGCTTGACGTTGATCCGGCGCAACTCCGTTTTCAGGAGCATCACCTCGAACACCACATTGCGCATATCGCGAGCGCATATTACTGCTCGCCCTGGGAAAAAGCCGCTGGCTTCAGCTATGACGGTTCGGGCGATTTCGTTTCGACCATGATGGCTCGCTGCGAAGGAAATGAAATCGATGTTCTCGACCGCGTCTTCTTACCGCACTCGCTCGGCAGTTTCTACACCATGATTTGCGAGTTCATCGGCTACAAGAAATACGGAGACGAAGGCAAAGTCATGGGTCTGGCACCCTACGGCGAAGAGACCTACTGCGAGCAGATTCGACATATTCTCGATCTGAATGGCAGTCTTGCTCTGAACCTCAGCTACTTCAAGCCGTTGGGGAGTAACGAGGGAATGCAGATTTCATCAGACGGCACTGTAAGCCTAGCGCGCCATTTCTCTGATCGCATGGTGAAACTGTTCGGCGAACCGCGCCAGCCGCAAAGCGATATTACTCGGCGCGACATGGACTTGGCTTATGCTATGCAGCATTGTTTTGAAGAAGCTTTTTTTCATCTTCTGAACAATCTGCACAGGAAGGTTCCACTCGACAATCTCGCAATGGCGGGAGGTTGTGCGCTAAATAGCGTGGCCAATGGCAAGCTTTTCGCCCGGACTCCGTTCAAGCAAACTTGGATTCAACCGGCGGCCGGCGACGAAGGCCTGGCAATCGGGGCAGCGCTTCACACCTATCACTCGGTGTTGAAGCAGCCCCGCCGCTATGCAATGAAGAATTCCTATCTAGGCCCGGAATTTTCTGACTCACAGATTGAATGCGATCTGAAGAAAGCGAATCTGCGGTACCGACGCCTCGAACGGGAGCCGCTGCTCGATGCTGTCGCAGCCCAAATCGCAGCGGGCAACGTGGTCGGCTGGTTCCAGGGACGAATGGAGTGGGGACCGCGCGCTTTAGGCAACCGGTCGATCGTGGCGCATCCCGGACTGCCCAACATGAAAGATCTTCTCAACGCCCGTATCAAGCATCGCGAATGGTTTCGTCCTTTCGCGCCTTCAATTATCGCCGAGCGCCAAAGCGAGTACTTCGAGCACGACCATCCTTCTCCGTTTATGCTCCACGTTTACAAGATCCGGTCGGGCAAGCGCGCACAACTCTGCGCCGTGAACCACGCAGACGATACCGGCCGCCTGCAAAGCGTCAGCCGGAACGAAAACCCGCTGTACTACGATTTAATCCAGGCTTTCGAGGGCAAAACAGGTATTCCGGTAATCCTGAACACCAGTTTTAATGAAAATGAGCCCATTGTGTGCGCGCCCAGTGAAGCCATCGACTGCTTCAAGCGCACTCGCATGGACGTGCTTGCGATTGGCCCTTATCTGGTCAGCAAGGCTGAGAACTGAAGAAGGTGGCGGCTCCTCAAGCTTACGCAACGGCAGCAAGCATACGGCCTGAATTGCGTCTTTCGCAGGTCGCTACGTTCCCTGGCCTTCGCGCCCTCGCTTGGGATGGAAACGTCCTTTATGCATCCCGCGGTTATGACTTGCTGTCTGCTGTTGCCGACGAGAATCCCATCCGCTGGCAGACCGTGGCCAGGTACAGTGCCCCTATGTGGCGCAACCTGACAGCGCATTCGCGTCTCACCTTCCGCCTGTTTCGCGATGGATTCCACGCCCTTGCGGTCCTCTCTTCCGGCCATCTAATCGCGGCAGTTCCGGGCGCGATTGTGGTTCGCTTGCCAGGCAGCAGGAATTTTTGCGTATCTCACAAGGTTCTGCGCGGCACTCGGCCCCTGCATATCGCTGTCACGCCTGATGATCACATCTTCTGGGGCGAGTATTTCGACAATCCGCATCGGGACGAAGTTCACATCTACGCGTCAAACGACAAAGGCGCAACATGGGAAATTGCCTACACGTTTCCATGCGGCGCAATCCGTCATGTTCACAATATTGTCTACGATGAGTGGGAGGACTGCCTCTGGGTGCTCACCGGAGACGACGGCGCCGAATGCCAAATTTTGCGCGCTTCGTGTGATTTCAGGCATGTGTACGCGGTGGCCTCCGGCAAGCAGCAGGCTAGAGCGGCTGCTTTGGTTCCCACGCGGGAGGCACTATATTTTTCCTCCGACACCCCATTCGAAACAAATCACATCTATCGTTACAGCCGCCGGGGGATCCTCTCACAGGTTGCCGAACTCAACGGTTCTTCGATCTACGGATGCCGTGTAGGAGAAGCGATCTTCTTTTCTACCATGTTGGAGCCCAGTGCTATTAATTGTGATCGCCATGTGCGGATCTATGGGAGCGCAGATCAAGCCACCTGGGACCGCCTCCTGGAGTGGAAAAAAGACATTTGGGCGATGAGACTGTTTCAATACGGGAACGCGTTTCTTCCTGATGGCCGCAACAATACAAATCTTCTTGCCATCACCACGGTTGCCGTCAAGAAAGATGACCTGCAAACGACCCTCTGGCGCGTATAACCGCACAGTCGGACTCTGGTTCCATGCCTTCTTCAAGAATAGCTAACAGCAGTGAACGCTTCTGTCCTACGAGAGCCCTGCGGCTACTATTCGAAGTTGTTGAGTTGTTCGCAGAGTTCGCAGAGAGAATAACAAGGGCGCCAAGTTTTATTTTCTCCTCTAAGTAGTAAACACCGTCTCGACAGAGGTTCTCCTCCCCCATGCTATAGTTCAAAAAATTCAAGCACTTTGAACATGGCCACTGCGGACTGGCTGCACTATTATCGACGTGTACTAGCTGCCTATCTCCTCCCCGGAAATAGTCAACTGAAGTTCTGGCACGATGTTCCCCAGGTAAATTCGAACGCCCCCGCTGGCGCGCTTGGCGAATACTACATGCCATTTTTCGAGAAGGCCAATTACGCCGGGCCTCATGACGCCGCTGGCATTCCCATGCTCGATTACCGCGGCCGCATCGGGGTGCAGTACAACCCAATTGCCATTGCGCAATGGGGACTCGGAAATTACAACCTCTTCTGTCGCGGGGCCGAGGAGGGGCACAGAAGGAAGGTCCTCGCCGCCTGCGACTGGCTTTGCGCAAACCTGCGGGAAAATCGGCTTGGCATCCCGGTCTGGAGTCATCACTTCGACTGGGAATACCGCAGTCCGCTAAGAGCGCCCTGGTACTCAGGGCTCGCACAGGGCCAGGGTATTTCCCTGCTTGTGAGAGCCTATTACGAATTTCAGGAGCCTTGCTATCTTGCGGCTGCAGCTCGTGCTTTCTCCAGTTTCCAAAAATCTACAGCGCAAGGTGGCGTGACCTTCACCGATCAGAATGGAAATGTGTGGTTTGAGGAATACATCGTTTCACCTCCCACACATATCTTGAATGGATTCATCTGGGCAGCTTGGGGTGTTTACGATTACTTCTTAGCAACGCAGGATCCCTCAGCCCAAGATCTGTTTTCGACAGCTGTCCAGACTCTGCGCAGCAATCTCCAGCACTACGATCTCGGGTTCTGGTCCCTCTACGAGCAATCTGGCACGCGCCTGCCGATGCTGGCCAGCCCTTTTTATCATCGCTTGCACATCGTTCAGTTGCGCGTGATGCATCGCCTCACTGGAGATGAAATCTTTTCGCGTTACGCCGATCGTTGGGAAAGCTATGCGCGTGACCCCGGCAAACGCACTCGAGCGCTCTGCTATAAGAGCGCATTTAAGCTCTCCTACTACTAGGCATCTGTGAAAATTCTCTATATTTCTCAATATTTTCCGCCAGAAATGGGAGCCCCTGCGGCGCGCGCCGCCGAGCTTTCCCGCCATTGGGCGAGGGATGGACATGAGGTCACGGTGCTGACAGGTTTTCCCAATCATCCGACCGGAGTAGTTCCAGCAGAATATCGCGCGAAGTTTCGTCGTTTAGTGAGCCGGGAAATAATCGATGGCGTGAGCGTGATTCGGACCTGGCTCTTCCCTTTTCCCAACCGTAGGGTGTATGAGCGGATGCTGAACTACAGTTCGTTCTGCGCTTCGTCCGCAAGCACGGGATTGTTTCTTTCGCGTCACGATGTCATCATTGCCACTTCTCCTCAATTGTTGGTTGGCCTCTCTGGCTGGTGGCTGGCTCGCTGCAAACGAGTGCCTTTGGTTTTTGAAGTTCGCGATCTGTGGCCGGAATCCCTGGCGGCGGTCGGAATGGCCACCCGCGATTCTTTACTTCATCGCTCGCTGGCGCGGGTTGCGGGTTTTCTCTATCGAAATTCTCAACACATAGTAGTGGTGAGTCCTCCATTCAAGGATCACCTAATCACCCACTGGAACGTGCCCCGAGATAAGATCTCCATCGTTGAGAATGGAGTTGAAGCCAACCTGTTCAGTCCGCAGAACTTGGACTCGGAACTGCGCCGCACGTTAGGCATCGAAGATAAATTTGTAGTCTGCTACATCGGAACCCTGGGAATGGCTCACGGCCTGGAAACGGTGTTGGAAGCCGCAAGCCGCCTTCAGCACACCGCGCCTGAAGTCGTGTTCCTGTTGATCGGAGAAGGCGCAGAAAAATCGCGCATGATGTCTGTTGCACGCGAACGCCGGTTAAACAATGTACGGTTTCTCCATCAACAACCGCGCGAGCAGATTCCTGCCTACATCTGCGCTTCGGACGCTTGCCTGGTAACCCTGAAAAAAAACGAAGTCTTCAAGACTGTAATTCCAACCAAGATGCTGGAATTTATGTCCTGCGCCCGCCCGGTGGTATTGGGGGTAGATGGGCAGGCGCGCAGGATTGTCGAGGACGCGCGTGCTGGGATCTTTGTTGAGCCCGAGAACTCCGAACAGATCGCTAACGCTATTACCCAGCTTTCTTCCAGCGGGGAACTTCGTGAGCTGCTGGGCCGCAATGGCCGCCGCCACATCATCCAACACTTCTCGCGAGCCGAAACTGCCCGAGCCTATGTCAGTAGTTTGGAAGAGCTTCTCGGTAATACTGGGCAGCAGGCCGCGGCGGCGTGAAAACCTGGAGGCGTGCAGGCATCGTCGGCGAACCCATGACTTCTAGGGCCTGACCGCTACAATGCTCAGCGCGGTTGCAGCCTGCATCGCTGATTCAAAGGTGCGGCCGGTAATTGTTTTCGCAGCGCTGCTAGGGACGAACAAGATGTCCTCCGCCTCTAGCGGCATATCAGGTGCCTTGGCTTGAAGAATCCTTTTCAATTGCACCGAGGTCTCGGTGATTCCGGTGGGACCTTTGCGGATAATCTTCGCACCGCCCAGTTTCGCAGTTCGATTCGTGCCGCCGGCGAGCGCAATGGCCTTTAAAACCGTCAGGTTTCCAGTATCCATCAGGAATCCGCTTGGCTTGTTCACGTCACCGACCACATAAACCACATCGGCCCGGCGCACCGTTACTGTGTCTCCGGGAAAAACCGCGATGTTGCTGTCCGGATTATCACTGATGTTGCGTGTCAGTGGGACGACCACGGGCTTGTCCGGCTGAGTGCGGTGAACCACCACAATACTGCGGCCTGCTTTATCACTAAGCCCGCCTGCGGCGGAGATCAAATCAAACAAATGCCGATCCCCCAGAACAGGGTAGACACCCGGATGGCCAACCTCTCCCAACACGCTTGCGCCTTGCGAAGCGTACTCATCAATGAACAACATGACGTGCGGATTATTTAGAAAGCCGCCATCCGAAAGACGTTTCTCAATAACCGCCTGAGCCTCCTCGGTGGTAAGTCCCGCGACATGCACGTAATCGATCAGAGGAAGGTAAACGTCGCCGTTGTTGCCGACGCGAGTCTTGGTGGAAAGCTCCGGAACGTTGTAGACACCGAACTCCAGCAAGTCGCCGATTCCAAGCCGCAGTGAAGAATCCGCAGGCCCTTCATGCTCGGGTTCTCGCGCTTCGGATAAATGCTCGGCCCTGACGGGGGTTGCGCTCGGAAAAACGTCTGTGCTTGGGATAGTTTTGACTGGCTGATCTTGCGCAATCAACAGACCCGAAACTACCAGAATGAACGCAAAACAAGCGATTCCTGCGAGCCTCCATCGAAGAGACGGCATTGCAAAATCGCTCATCATTGTTGCGAGATTGTTGCGAGGCAAAAAGTCTAGCACGGCAGCTGGAAGCCGTGGGCAGCATCCATTCGGCTCCTGTTGACTGTATGGAGTCCACTACGACCAGTTTTCGGAGGAACCAAGAAAGATGATTGTCCCGCAGCGTCAGCAACGTTATAGATGGGAAGTCCGCCGTGTTGTGCGTCTAGCTCAGGGGGAGCTAGTTGACACTTTTCTACCTGGTCATCTTCGCGGCTTCGCTAATACTTTCCTTCGTACTGACAAAGTTTGTCCGGGATTTGGCCAACGCCAAAGGATTGGTGGCGCCACCGGCACAAGACCGGCATCTCCATGTCATCCCGCTTCCACGTTTGGGTGGCATCTCAATCTTCCTATCTTTTTTCCTAAGTCTTGGAATCGCTCTGCTGATCAGTCTGACGCGGCCGGGCCGAAATGTTGGAGGATCGACTGCGACCCTGGCCACGATCCTGGGTCCCGGTCTACTGATTTTCTTACTCGGGGTGTACGACGATGTGCGCGGCGCCAGCCCTTACCTGAAATTCACGGTTCAAGCCATCGCCGGTGCCCTGCTTTTTGCGGGAGGGCTGAGAATTCTTGACCTTCCGGTCCTATTCGGCGGACATCAGTTCTCATGGTTTGTAGGCCTGCCGCTTACCATTCTGTGGGTGCTCGCGATTACGAACGCATTCAATCTGATTGACGGTCTCGACGGTTTGGCTGCCGGCTCAGCGCTCTTTTCCACTTTGGTCGTGTTCGTGGTCGCGCTTCTGGGAGGTTCGCCGCTCGTTTCGCTGATCACTTTGGCGTTGGCGGGCGCCATCCTCGGGTTCCTTCGCTTTAACTTCAATCCCGCCACCATCTTCCTGGGGGATTGCGGGAGCCTCTTCATCGGATTCATGCTGAGCGCTCTCGCGCTGCAAGGTGCGCAGAAAGCGCCGACCATAATTGCAGTGGCCATTCCAGTGGTTTCATTTGGATTGCCGATTCTGGAAACTGCACTCTCAGTAGCGCGCCGTTTTATCAGCGGACGCCCGGTATTCACCGCCGATCGCGAACACATTCATCACAAGCTGTTGCAGCGCGGACTTTCTCATCGCCAAGTGGTGATCGTTCTTTACGCCGTCTCGGCAGTATTCGCTCTGCTCAGCCTTTTCTTGCTGTGGCCGACTGGGAGCACTCTCGGGCTGGTGCTGGCCGTGCTTGGAACCGGAGTGTGGATCGGGGTTCAGCATCTCAATTACCTGGAATTTGGCGAGTTGCGGCGTGTTGCTCAACGCACGCTCGAGCAGCGTCAGATTTTCGTCAACAATCTCGCTATCCGTCGCGCGACCGAAGAGTTGAAAGTAGCGTCGGATTACCAGCAGGTCTATCGGATTCTCGTCGCCGCGTTCAGTACGAATGATTTTGACGGTTTTGAGCTGCGTCCATACTCTCAAACCGTAGCGCAAGAGAACTCGCGCATTGGCCCCGCACTCCGCTGGAAAAGACCCGGCAGCCACTTCGCACACGAAATGGTAACCGCGTGGAGCCTGACGCTTGACCTTGTGGCCGCCAACAATCGCCGGCGCGGGTCCATGACAATTTACCGCCTGTACACACA
>Ga0070697_100005188_pt1 | contig 10007 bp, 8 predicted proteins | sample KBSK1501metaG_FD_65475 | JGI IMG/M metagenome (GOLD analysis project Ga0070697, IMG submission 65475) | Corn, switchgrass and miscanthus rhizosphere microbial communities from Kellogg Biological Station, Michigan, USA - KBS K1-50-1 metaG | ecosystem: Host-associated > Plants > Roots >... | reverse complement strand
GATCCGACCTGGGAGCTCGAATACGCCCATTTCAAGAAGCTCTGCGCGGGCAGGCACGATACGGATCTGTCGAATGACATTCGATTGAACCGGATGCTGCGAGGGCTCGCGCAAGCCGCCGTCGCGCAGGCGCGGCAATGAGCGCGCCGGTCGTCGGCTTTGCCGGGCTGACCCATCTGGGGCTGGTATCGGCGCTGGCGCTCGCCTCCAAAGGCTTTCGCGTCGTCGGCTACGATAGCGACGCGGCGCGCGTGCGCGACATCGCCGCCGGCCGGTTGCCGGTGGTCGAGCCGGGGCTCGACGAGCTCGCTCGCGGCTGCGCGCAGCGCATCTCCTTTTCCAGCCGGGTTGAGGCTCTCGGCGCCTGCGACCTCGTCTATATCTCGACCGACGTGCCGACCGATGATCGCGGGGAGAGCGATCTCTCCGGCATTTCGGCGTCGATCGCGCAGGTCATCGCGAGCCTGTCGCCGCGGGCGTTGCTCGTGGTGCTGTGCCAGGTTCCGCCGGGTTTCACCCGCGCGCTGCCCTTGCCCTCCGAGCGACTGTTCTACCAGGTCGAGACGCTCGTGTTTGGACGCGCGGTCGAGCGCGCGACGCGACCCGAGCGCTATATCGTGGGCTGCGCCGATCCGGCAAAGGCGCTGCCCGAAGCCTTCGCCGCGGTCCTCGGCGCCTTCGGCTGTCCGATCCTGCCGATGCGGTACGAAAGCGCCGAGCTCGCCAAGATCGCGATCAACTGCTGCCTGGTCGCCTCGGTAACGATCGCCAATACGCTGGCGGAACTCTCCGAACGCATCGGCGCGGATTGGCGCGAGATCGTCCCGGCGCTCAAGCTCGACGCCCGCATCGGGCAGGGCGCTTATCTCGCGCCCGGCCTCGGCATTGCCGGCGGCAATCTCGAGCGCGATCTCGCGACCATCGCGCGGCTATCGCAGCAGACCGGTTCCGAGGCGAGCGTCATCCACGCCTTTGTTGCTAACAGTCGCCATCGCCGAGATTGGGCGACGCGGGTGCTGCACGACGAGGTGCTCACGCGCAAAGCCGACGCGCTGATCGGCATCCTCGGCCTCGCTTACAAGGAAAACACCCATTCGACCAAGAACTCGCCGTCGCTGGCGCTGGTCTCGACGCTCGCGCCGTGGCGGCTCAAGGTCTACGACCCGGTGGTTCCGGCCTCTGCTGCAAATCACCCGCGGGCGGAGGGCGCCGCGAGCGCGCTCGCCGCGGCCGAAGGGGTCGATGCGCTTGCCATCATGACCCCGTGGCCGGCCTTCCGCGAGCTCAAGCCCGCCGACCTCGCGCGAGTCATGGCGGGACGCGCGGTTCTGGATCCCTATCGGATGCTCGACGGGCGCGCCGCGGCCGCGGCCGGCCTCGACTACTTTACCCTCGGGGCACCGCCCTTTCGCGCCAAGCAATCCCGGTGTGCTGGGCCGCCAGGGTCATGATGATCGGCGCGAGGCACGACGGCGATTGACAAGCCAGCGCATCAGCGCGTGGTGCTCAACCGCGACGTCTGATCCCATTGACAATTTCCACCCGTCCGTCGAGGCCATTCCGCACTTCAGCGACTGGGACCGTTTTTGGAGCGAGACCGACCGATGCCGTCCAACGCAGAGAGAGGATACATGAGGCGGCCGTCGGGCGCACCGGGAGTAATGTCCGGGTATTCGCAATCGGAAGACACCACGCGGACGGACGACGCCTGGGTCTCTTTGCCCGAACCATTGGTGTTCCCGCCCGACTCGCTGAGCGCTTCTCCGAAACCATTTGTCTGCTCGCCCGCTTCCGCAGACACCGGGAATGCACAAGCGGCGCCACCCGTTGCTGCTCAACCTGAGGACGTCGTCGCTCAACCTGAGGACGTCGTCGCTCAACCTGAGGACTTCGTTACGACCGGGGGCAAGTGGGGTTCCTCCGGTACGCTCGGCACTGCTGGCGGCACGGTGACGTGGAGCATAGTGGGCGCTGACTGGACCGATGCGACCGGCCAAAATTTTTTCACGGGTTCGACTGTCGCTCTCAGCAGTTTTCTTCCAGCTGACTTCTTGGCGCAGATCCAATCCGACTTCGACTTGTGGGCGGCCGTCGCCAACATCGCCTTCCAGCAAGTGGCCGATGGCGGGGGCAACATGGGCACCGGCACCACCGCCATGATCCGCATCTGCGGTGGATTTATCGATGGCAATTCCGGCCCCAACATTCTCGGTAGAGCCTTCTTCCCGCCGAACGGCGGCAATGCGAATGCGGTTGCCGCCAACGGCGACATTGTTCTGGATAGCGGCAACACGTGGGACGACACGCTGCTCGAGGCCGTCGTCCTGCATGAGATCGGCCACTCCCTCGGCCTCAATCACGAGACGAATACGATCGCGGTAATGAACCCGACAATAGCGAACCCGCCCCTTACCGCATTGCAGACCGACGACATCAACGGCATTCGCGCTGTCTATGGCGCGAAAAATCTGGGCAACCCGCCTCCGCCTGCCGCCACCACGGCCGACATGATCACGCGTCGCGGCGCCGACGGCCTCTACTATATCTACGACATCGGGAACAGTTCGGTCCTGGCTGCCTATCAGTTGGGTCAGGTCGGGACCGAGTGGACGGTTGCCGGCCTCGGCGGTTTTTTCGGCAACGACACCAGCGACATGTTGCTGCGGAACTCGAACACCGGCGCATTCTACGTCTACGACGTCCAAAACAATAACATCACGAACTCCGCGTCCTTGGGCGCGGTCGGGCTCGATTGGCAGGTGATGGGTTTCGGCAATTTCTCGAGCTTCGGCGAAACCGACATGATGATGCGTCGCAGCAGCGACGGCGCGCTCGTGGTCTACGATATCAGGAACAATCAAATCATCGGGACCAACGTCATGGGCACGGTCGGTTTGGAGTGGCAGTTCTCCGGCGTCGGCAATTTCAGCAGCCGTGGCACGAGCGACATGCTCCTGCGCAACTCGAATACCGGCGGCTTGGAGGTTTACGACATCGACAGCAATCAGATCACCGGCGCCGCCTTCATCGGCACGGTGGGCCTCGATTGGCAGTTCTCGGGGGTCGGCAATTTCAGCAGCGTCCCCGGCCAAACGGATCTCTTGTTGCGCAACAACAAGACCGGCGGGCTGGAAGTGTACAACATCAACAACAACCAACTCACCGGCGCCGCCTTCATCGGGACGGTCGGGTTGGACTGGCAGTTCGCCGGCGTCGGCCCGATCCACGCGGCCGGCGCGTCCGATCTCGTGTTGCGCAACGCCAACACCGGCGCGTTCCAGGTGTACGACATTGCCTTCAATAGCCTTATCGGCTCCGCGAGCTTGGGGTCGGTCGGGTTGGATTGGCAAGTCGGCGGCATCGCCGTGGATCCCCCGACTGCATCGAGCGGCTCCATGGACGGCTCGAGACAGGCCGCCCAACTCGTGCAAGCGATGGCGGGCTTTGGCGGCGGCGGCGGTGCGGCCGACAGCCTGAGTTCCGCCCCGCTCGGCGCCGACACGTCACAGCAGGCGTTGCTGACGACACCGCAACACGCCTGACGACGTCACAAGCCGCGGACGCGGCCTTGGCCGCCTCGAGCCGAGTTCTCGGTCGCGGCCGCGACGCAGACGACTAGCTTGGCTTTTGAGGAGGGGTCCCGGGAGCCCCAGCCCTTGTCGTCATGGCCCGCAATATGTTGTTGAGGGCGTTTCCGAGTTCGACCGCGGCCGGGGGAGAAAGTGCAAGCCGTGCCGTTACATGGATGACGGGCTGCTGCCCTTGCTGGGGTGCATCGTCGATTCGTTCGGGGAGAAAAAAACGCGTTGTTCCTATGGTGATGAGGACAGCGCCGCCATCGAAAGCGGCACTGATGACCTTATTGCCGTAAACTTCCAAGACACCGGCATCGTCTTGAATCCTGGGTTTCTGCTGCGTGTCTGCCATGAGTCGCTCCTTGGTCGGCGGTATGGCGCGTAGGATTATGGCTCGTGCCCAGGTCCGAAGCGCCGCGCGGACGCACCATCGGGATCGATCTTGGCGAGTTCGCGCTCCAGCTTCTGGCCCCATAAGGAGTATTTGGTGGCCACCCCGGCGAGGTCGTGGTTGTCCTGCTCCAACGCCTGAACTCTCTTGTGATAGACCTCGCGCTCCGCCTTCAGCCGCTCCACCTCCGCCCTCAGCCGTTTCAGCGCTTCGCCCGCTTGCTGCAGCTCGCGTTCGAGCTCGCTTATCCGCCGGGTCTTTTCTCCGGCGCTCTTGAGCAACGCCCGGTTTTGGACTTCCAACATCGAGGTTCGCCCGCTGAACAATGCCATGAAACGCTCCCACAGCGCTGGCCAGTTTTTGAAGTTTCGTGACATCCGGCCTTTGCAGCGCCGACCTGCCGTTCGCCATTAACCTTCGGCATCGCGCAGCGGATTATGCGTCCTCCTCCGCTCCGAAGCGTCGCGCGGGCACACCATCGGGATCGATTCTGGCAAGCTCGCGCTCCAGCTTCTGGCCCCACACGGAGTATTTGGTGGCCGCCTCGGTAAGCTCGCGGTTGTCTCGCTCTAACGTCAGGACCCTCGAATGATAGAACTCGTGCTCTGCCTTCAGCTGCCCAACCTCTACCTTGAGTCGCTGCCCCTCCGTCTTCAGCCGCTCCATCTCCGCCTTCAGTTGCTCCGTCTCCGCCTTCAGTTGCTCCGTCTCCGCCCTGAGCTCCTCGCTCGTTTTTATTAACTTGCGCTCCTCCTTCAGCCGCTCCACCTCCTGGACCGCGCGTTGCAGCTCGCGTTCGAGGTCGCTGATCCGTTGGGCTCTTTCCCCGGCAGTCTTGATCAGTGCGCGGTTCTGCACTTCCAACATCGAAGCTCGTTCGCTGAATAATGCCATGAATTGCTCCGATAGCGCCGCGCCCTCCAGGTTTCGTGAAATCTACATGTCATAAAATTCGGCGGCAGAGAAGGGCCGGCGCCGCGCCTGACCGCTCGCCGTGGGCGCGAACCCCGGCCGAAAACGGCTTCCAAGGAAGCCCCATCACCGCTCTCGCAGGCTCTCCTGCTTATACCTGAGCAACGGTGAGAGCAGATAATTGATGATGGTGCGCGAGCCGGTCTTGATTTCCACCGTGACCGCCATGCCGGGGGAGAGGTTTACGAGCTTGTCCTCAATCTGCATCTGCTTGCGATCGAGCGAGACGCGCGCCGAGTAAACCATCTCCTCGCCCTTGGGTTCGCTCGTGCTGCTGCTTTCGGGACCCGGCGGCTTGTTGTTCGACTTCTCCTGCGCCTTGTCGCGCGTGATGGCGTCGTGGGAGACGTGCTGCACGCGGCCGTGGAGCAGGCCGTATCGGGTAAAATTGAACGTCTCGATCTTTATCTCGGCCTCTTGGCCGGGATATACGAAGCCGATGTCGCGGTTCGACACCATCGCCTCGATCTCCAGATGGCTGTCGACAGGCACGATGACGAGCAACGACTGTGCCGGTGTCACGACGCCCCCCACGGTGTGGATTGCAAGCTGCTGCACGACGCCGTCTTCGGGAGCCGTGAGCGCTTGCAGCCTGGTTCGCTGCTCGGCTTTGATCAGATCCTGCACGAGGCCGGACGCCTTTTGCTCGGCCTTGACAAGCTCGTCGTTGATGGTGCGGCGGAACTCGGCGACGGCCTGCGCGCGCGTTTCGATGATCGCCGCCACGGCCGCTTCCGTCTCACGCAAGCGGCTCTTTTGCACCTCGAGCTCCTGCTTCTGCTCGACGAGCAGCTGGAGCGTTTCGAGATATTGCAGCTTCGAGCTGAATTCCCGGTTGTAAAGGGCGCCACGGACGTCGACGCGCTGCTGGATGATCGGAATGACCGCCTCCAGCTTGGCGATGGTGGCGGCCGCCGTAGTGTTCTCGGCTTCCTTCTGCGCGCGTTGGCGGTCGAGCGCGGCGAGCTTGGCGCGGTGCTCGCCGATTTGGTTCAGCAGGTACTGGCGGTGCATCGAGACCTGTGCGGCGGTCGCGCCGTCCGGCGGTTGAAACTCCGATAGCGGGTCGCCTCCCTCACTCATCGCTGCGCGCAGCCGAGCGATGTCGAGCTGGGCGCCGGTGAGGTCGCTCTGGATATGCTCGCGTTCCGCCCCGGTTATGGTCGGGTCGAGGTCGATGAGGATATCGCCGGCTTTGACGCTCTGGCCGTCGCGGACGTGGATCGCGCGCACAACCCCGGTCTCGAACGGCTGGATGACCTTGGTCCGTCCGGTCGGAATGATCTTGCCCGGCGCCGAGGCGACGATGTCGATTTTGCCCAAGCACGTCCAGGCAAAGGCGATGCAGAAGAGGGTGATGATCGTTAAACCGATCGCGCGGCCAATCGGCGACGGCGGCGTCTCGACGATCTCCAGCGCCGCCGGCAGAAATGCCAGCTCGTGCTTGCTGCGACGGGTGCGCGCGTCCGGCAGCGGGACGACGTTCTTAGCCGACTTCATGGATGCCACTCTGCAGGCGGTAGACCGAGGCATAACGCCCGCCCGTTCTGATCAGATCGTCATGGCTGCCGTCCTCGACCAGCCGGCCGCGCTCGATGGTGATGATGCGATCGGTCGTGCGCACGGTCGACAGACGATGCGCGATAATGAAGACCGTGCGTCCTTTGGCGATACGCTGCATGTTCTGCTGGATCACCCGCTCGCTTTCATAATCGAGCGCGCTCGTCGCCTCGTCGAAGATCAGCACGCGCGGATCCATGACGAGTGCGCGCGCGATGGCGATGCGCTGGCGCTGTCCGCCGGACAGGCTGCTGCCGCGCTCGCCGATGATGGAGTCATAGCCCTCGGGCAATTCCAGAATGAACTCGTGCGCGCCCGCAAGCTCGGCGGCTGCGATGACTCGCTCGATCGGCATGGCGGGATCGGCGAGCGCAATGTTGTCGCGCACCGAGCGATTGAACAGGATATTCTCCTGCAGCACGACGCCGATTTGCCGCCGCAACCAGGCGAGATCCACCATGGCGAGATCGGTGCCGTCGATGAGAACGCGCCCGCTCTCCGGGACGTAAAGGCGCTGGATCAACTTGGCGAGCGTGCTTTTGCCCGAACCCGAAGGGCCGACGATGCCGACGACCTGCCCGGCCGGCACGCTGAAACTGAAATCGTGCAAAACCTCCGGTCCATCGATGCGGTAGCGAAACGTGGCGTGCTCGAGCACGACGTCGCCGCGAATCGCGGGGAGGGCGGCGCGGGTCGGGTTGTAGGTGGGCTCCGCCGCGGTGTTGAGAATGTCGCCGAGACGCGCGACGGAGAGCCGCGCTTGATGAAAATCCTGCCAGATCTGGGCCAGCCGCAGCACCGGTGCGCTCACCCGGCCGGCCAGCATGTTGAAAGCGACGAGCTCGCCAACGGTCAGGCTTCCAGCGATGACGAGCTGCGCCCCGAAGTACAGAGTTCCGGCAATCACCAGCTTGTTGACGAGCTGCACAGTTTGACTTGCCGTGTTGCCGAGGCTGATGACGCGAAAGCTCGCGGCCACGTAGCCGGCGAGCTGTTCTTCCCAGCGGCGCTGCATCTGCGGCTCGACCGCCATTGCCTTGAGCGTCTCGACCCCGGTCACGCTTTCGACCAGGAACGCCTGGTTCTCGGCGCCGCGCTGGAACTTCTCGTCGAGCCGCCGGCGGAACAGCGGCGTCGCCCCGGCCGAAATCCCGATGTAGAAGGGAAAAGCCCCAAGCACGATCCACGTCAGCAGGGGCGAGTAGAAGAACATCACCGCCAGAAAGACGAAGGTGAAGAGCAAATCGATGACGAGCGTGAGCGCCGAGCTCGTCAGAAAGTTCCGGATGTTCTCGAGCTCGCGCACGCGCGCCACCGAATCGCCGACGCGCCGCGCCTGGAAGTACGCGATCGGCAACGCCAGCAGGTGACGAAACAGGCGCGCTCCCAGCTCGACGTCGACGCGATTGGTGGTGTGAGAAAACAGGTAAGTGCGAAGGATGCCGAGGATTGTTTCGAAAATGCCAATCGCCACCAGACCGATGACCAATACATCGAGCGTCGTCATGCTCCGATGCACGAGCACCTTGTCGATGACGACCTGAAAGAAGAGCGGCGAGACGAGTGCGAAGATCTGAAGGAAGAACGAAGCGACCAGCACTTCGCCGAACATGTGGCGATATTTATGGATGGCCGCCAGGAACCAACTGAAATCGAATCGGCGCGACAGGTCGGTCAGGCTTGCCCGCCGCGTCATCAAAACGAGTTCGCCGGTCCAAACCGCCTCGAGCTCGGCGCGCGTCATCAGCGTGGGCCGCGGCGACAGCGGGGCTTGCACGAGCGCCTTGTCGTCGACGGTCTTCGCGAGCAAGAGGAAGCTACCGTCGCTGAGAACTGCGATCCCGGGCAGCGGCGTCTTGGCAAGCCGCCGCCAGCTCGACCTGTAAGCGCGCGTCTTGAGGCCGAAGGCCTTGGCAACGCGCAGCATCTCGGGCACCCCGATCGCCACGCCCCCGCACTGGTGGCGAATTTGCTCCTGGTCGGCACCGATGCCGTGGAAGCGCAGTAACGTCACCAGCGCGGCTAAGCCGGCGTCGCCCGCCCCAAGCTTGCCAATCTCGGGCTTCATCTGTGACACATCGGGGCTGGGTCGAAAAACCTATATGTGCAGCGCTGCCAAAGCGATAGCCCAGTATAGACCGTGCCGTCTTTCCGGACCAGGACAATGGCATTAACCATTGGCAACCATTAGCAGCGGTTAACGAGACCACGATGACACCCGCGCACAAGGGTCGTCAGCGGCAGGGAATAGTTATAACGGCAGCGGCTCGAGCGCGTGTGAACTTGGTCACATGGCGCCGCCACATCCTTGATTCCCTCCTTGATTCCCTCGCGAATCATCGTGAATCGCCTCAAATCGGTCGGGCGCGGGCGGCGCGCGGTCATGCTTGAAATCGAGGCCGGCCCCGCAAGGACGCCGCGATGTGCTCTGTCGACGCGGCCATTAGTAATGACGGCGGCCACTAGTGGTTCCAGCCAAGGCGGCGGATATCACAAGAAAATGATGCGAAATTGGCCATGTGCCCGACCTGCTCGAGGCACGAAACGCGGGTGCCGATCGCCGGCCCCGAATTCGGGTGGAGGCATTGCGGCTAGGCGTGCCGCGGCGTACGAGGCGCGGCGGCCGCCGTTCATGCGTGCTGGGGTGTCGTCGGCAACGGCTGCTGTGAGGCGTCGATGCGCGCATCAACAAATACGGTACGGCGGACCGCGCGCTGGCGACGCGACACGTTGGAGTTGCGGTTTTCATTGTAAATAACAGGCCGGAAACAATGGAGCGGATCCGACCACACGTGAAGGTTGGTTCTTCACGCGACGCAGCACCGCTGTCGCCTCTCGTGCCCTCGCCCCTTGCGGGAGAGGGCACAATGGTCTGCCTACGTACTCGAATGGGTGAGGGGTGATTGCCGCAATACCCCTCACCCACCATCGCACGCGGCACATCGAGCCGCCCTCTCCCGCAAGGGGCGAGGGCGCAATAATGCCGACCGCATTCGTAGCCTTATTCACTTTTCAAACAGCCCAGCTCGTTCCCGCGGCGCGTTTTTTGCGCCCGAGGTTTTGTAACTTTGCTTCGCTCACCCGAATCGAGGGGTGGGCGGAGCACCGAGAGACGTTCGGGTGCTCAGCGGAACACCCGTGGGGCATGCCATGACGCGGCATGCCAGGCGCTTGCGAGGCGCCTTGCGTCCCATGACGCGGGACGCTCGCCTCTCGGCGCTCCACCGTGGCGGTTTTGGGCTCCCGGGGCCGCGCTTCGTCTCCTTGGGCGCCCGCCGTCCTACAACGGCGGGCAGTTGCCTTGCGGATCCGTAGAGCGAGCTCCTCGCACCCAGGTCGTAGTGCCTGGAGGGCGGGGTCCCGAGCCTCCCGAGGTGAGCGGTTACGAGCCGCCGCCGCAGGACGCCACGCCTCGCTCCGCATTTGGGATCGTCTCTAGAACACGCCCTCAATGAGCGAGGCTGGGCATCTTCTAGCATAGGCACGATACGTAGTCAATAGCGTAGTTG
>Ga0070697_100005187_pt1 | contig 10008 bp, 10 predicted proteins | sample KBSK1501metaG_FD_65475 | JGI IMG/M metagenome (GOLD analysis project Ga0070697, IMG submission 65475) | Corn, switchgrass and miscanthus rhizosphere microbial communities from Kellogg Biological Station, Michigan, USA - KBS K1-50-1 metaG | ecosystem: Host-associated > Plants > Roots >... | reverse complement strand
GCTTGTTCGCGTCTTCAACATGTTGCAGAGAAGTGGTAACGAAAGCCGCGGCAAGTAACACTGCCGCCGCGGCACAAAATATTCCGGCAAAAACAATTTTCATGGTTTCAAAACTTATGAATCGTGCTGAAGCAGTGAATCAGCCTTATCCCGGCGTCTCATTTCTCAAAACAGCCAGGCGCAAAAGAATAAATGTTGTGGCCTGCATCGTCCCGTTAGACCGCGCCCGGGCCCCTTGATAAGAAAGGCCGGAGCTTGGAAATCCCCGGCCCTTCAAAGCATCAATTAGGTGAAATCAGTGCAACCTGAGCCTTATCGTGGCAAGGCCGTGCTCGATTTCGATTCCGCGAACCAGATGTCTACCCCGGTTGAGCAACCATCGAAGTTCACTCCGTTGCGCTAAGGCAGACTGCTCCCGGTGTGTTGTCGGGTTAGGAAAACGTCTCCGGAATCGATAAGCCCGCTGGCGTTTACGTCGCTGCGGAAGTTGGACGAGGTGGCCGTCTGACCAGTCTGCTGTCTCACCAGAAACACATCGCCCGAGTCAACTACCCCGGGCGCGTTGACGGCGTCGCCGTTGACATCGCCAACAAGGACCGACATTGGGATCACCAAATTGTTTGTCGCCGCGCCGTCATTGACGGCAAAGAGTGTCACTTGAATTGTCTGCGCGTTGGTGACGCCGGTAAGGTTCACCACGATTTGATTGCCGCTCGTGTTCGTGCTTGTGACGGTGCCCGTGCCCTGCGTGACTTGCGCGATCGAAAACGTTACCGGTGTTCCGAATGTGATGACCATTTGATAATCATTCGCGGGGCCTCCGCTTCGGCATTCAATGCCGGGAGTCCCGACCAGAGGAAGGCCGACATCGAACGTGCCGGCAGTCCCATGAACTTTTCGCGATACCGCATTGATTGCATTGAAGCGCGTAATCAAGCCATAACTATCTTTCTCATCCACGCCGCCGGTCTGACCTGCCGCCGCTGCGTTGACATCGCCGTAATTGTAAACCCGCGAGACCGAATCGTCTGTTGCGCTCGTGCCATCGAGCTCCTGATCGAGCGGTGGGACTTCCGTGCTGCCCTGGGTGTTACGGACATCAAGAAGCAAATTTCCCTTGGCCGGGTCGTAATAAAACGGCGTGGTGAAATTGAGTACGACTTCGAAATTTGTCGGATCGCCAGTGAAGGTAACGGCGGCTTGGAACGGCCCGGAGAAGACTTGTGTGTCGTCAGTGCCGACGTTATCGGAGAACGTCGAACTCAAACCATCTGGTGCTTTACTCGTCGTGGAAAGGTTCACTTGCAATTGCGCAACTGTGCCGGTGAAAGGAGTTCCGGGACTGTGACCGCGAAACGCGATTCGATTGATCATGCCGCCGCCGGGATTCAATCGAGAAAACTGAGTGGCGTCAAAAACCTGCTGGTAGCGAATGGGCTGGGAAGAGAAAAGCGGGAAAAGATTTCCAGCATCGCCGAACGCGCTGCCCCACTCGTTAGGCACGACCAGCGGGCCGGCAAAGATCGGCATCGCAAAAATGTCGGAAATTGGCCGCCGGTTAATCGAACCGCCAATATGCGCTAGTCCGTAAATATCCTCGATGGTCGAGAGCACGTTGTAGTGATTCATGGCCGGGCCGGTTGGAGTCTGAATTCCCGGATCGGTGGGCGACCCGACGTGCGGGTTGTTGGCGTTGAGATTCGTCTCCGTGTAATCGCCCGGTTTGACCTTTGCGCCGGCGAAGATGGTCGCGATCTGGTTGGACGCTGTGTTATCGCCGTCTTCGTCCCAAGTAACAATGAGCAAACTGTTGTGCGTCGTCGCCCACGGGAGATAGGTGTCGATGATGTTGGCCTTCAGCCAGTCATCGGCCTGTTGAATGGTTCCGTCGTGCATGTCGTTGTTCTGGTCGGGTACGACGAACGTGACCGTGGGCAGATTGGCAAAACCTCCTGGGCTGGCAGCGATGCTTTGAAATGTCGTGAACGGTTGATTGACCGATGAAGGCAATTGGTTCGCGGTTGGATTAGTGTCGTTCATCCAATTGGTGACAGGATTATGCTTTCGCTGATAGGCGCCATTGCTGTCGCCGTCGAATCCGACCGACGGCAAGCCTTGCGAATAAGTCGCAAAGCTGTGTCCCGCATTGCCCAATGCCGCGCCGAGATTTGGCGTGGTAAACGGAGGCGGAGAGGAAAATGGTTCGCTGGTCGAGCCTGGATGGCCGTCCTGAATCGTGCCCTGATTGCTGCCGGAATAGAGTTCAAGATAATTCGGCTGACTCGGGTGCCGGACCGCATGCGATCCGCTGGTGTTGCCATTCGGATCGGTCGACGCGTTCACAATATTTGCGCCCGCTGCGGCCAGCGCGTTGATATTCGGCGCGGCGGCGTTACCAATGATGTCGCCAAACGAATGATTCTCTTCGATTACGATGACGATGTGATCGTAGGCAGGCGCTTGCGCCTCCAATTCACGCGCAAAGCAAACTGCCAACAAAAGCGAGAGGTAGAGAAAGTGTTTCATTGTTATCGCACTCCTTGGAAGCCGGACTTGACGGCGAGGGTCTTAAGTTTTTGCAGATTCTCAGCGCGCTTAGCCACTGGACTGTTCGCAGCCGGCGTGCAAGGGCTGCCAAACGGACCAGCCGGGACAGTAAACGCAGGCGCGGTCAGATCGGGCGCCCCCAGGTTCAAAACCTCCGCGAGATTATTAGCAGTGTCGTCGCGGACGCTGAGTGGTGGCAGCCCAAACCGCCATTCAATCATCTTTAAAATTGAAGTGTGATCGTATTGACCATGCGCGATGAAGCCGCGTCGGGCATAAGGCGAAATAACCACGCAGGGCACACGGAATCCGAGCCGGCCATCCGTGTCGCCGGCCGTCGCCGATGCCGTAGGAATCGGCGCCAGCGGCGGCGGAACGTGATCATAAAATCCGCCCCATTCGTCGTAATTGATGATCAAAACCGTCTTCGACCAATTCGGGCTGTTGCGCACCGCATCGTAGATTTGATTGAGGAACACCTCTCCGTTTCGGATATCGGCGTGTGGATGGTCGTCCTGCGACGTGCCGCTGCCTTCGTCTTCAAAACGCGGGTCGATGTAGGCCACATTCGGCAGCGTGCCGGCGGCCGCGTCAGCCAGGAATTGCGAGAACGGCTTCGAAATATTGACGTAGCGCGTGCCCCAAAGCCCGAGAAACGGTAAATCGCTAAAATAATAGCGACCGGAAAGCCCCTTTTCTTCCAACCGGCTCCAGATCGTCGGCAGGACCGAGGTCGCGCTGCCGTTTACCAGCCGGTCGGTTTGCCCGGCGTGCATGTAAAAGCGGTTCGGATAAGTCTCAGCCATGATCCCGCAAAAATAATTGTCACAGACAGTGAATGCGGGACCAGCCGCGCCTAAAAATGCGAGGTCGTTTTGGCCGTAATAACCGATCGCGTAAACGTCATTCGCCTGATTTGGTTTGCCGTTGGCCGGATCTGAGTCCGAGCCATCGAATAGAAATCCATCGCAAGCGCCGTTGTGATATTGCACCCGTCCGTCCGAATACGAATGGCCGGGATCGAGAAAACCGCAGCCCTGGTAATCGGGCGGGAGCGCGTGCGTAGGATGCGAAACCCCAGCGCTGTCCTTATATATTAGTCCGGCTTGTTGGCCGTTGGCTCCGGGCAACCAGCCGAAGAAGTGATCAAACGAGCGGTTCTCCATCATCACCACCACGACATGCTCGAAGCCCGCGGCCTCGGGCGGCGGGAGTGGAACAATTTGGGCGGACACTCCCGGGACGAGCATCGCCCCAAGAGCGAGAATAGCTCCCTGAACCGAGCGGAATAAGCAAATCTCTTTGAAATGACAATTGGTCATACCTTGGGAATCGAATTTCACTGTGACATTCACGTAACAGGCGCGTTACGATTGCGAAGATTCTGCCGGCGACTCAAACGCCGGTGCGCCGGAGGAATTCGTTCAAAGCATCGGCGGCCTTAAAGACTGGCCATGCGGAGATAGCGACAATGATGGCAAAAAGCAGCGCCTCGATGGCAAACTGCCAACGGGCCTCCCCTGCGAAATAGCCGCGCGTCAACTCGCGGAATGACCGCCGGGTTGTCGATGTTTTCTTCGGCTTTGGTCTGATTGTTCTTTTCACTGTGATCACGCTCATCTTGAGCGTTCGATACACCGTGATGCGCCTGCGTCAGGTTACGAATTGTCAAGATCACGTCACGATCCCGTGACGGTGCGCATGATTCTTCTAGATGGCGGATCTGCGCGTGTAGGATTTTGAAGTCACTCGACTAGAAAAACCCTGTATCCGACTGGGCCGCACGGCGAGATATTTCTAGTGAAGAAACCAACCGAACTAGCAACTTCAGCTTTAAGGCAGCAAAGATCCCACTTGTGCTTTGGTGGCGCTGATGTCGGTGGTACTGATGGTTCCATTGGCGTTCACATCATTACAAAAATTGGATGAATCGACCGGCGCGGCGACCTGCGCTGTGACCTAAGCCACATCGGCGTTGCTCACCGCGCTGTTGCCATTTACATCGCCGATGAGTACACTCATCAATGCCGAGACTGAGCTGCTGCTATTCCCCATTGAGTCGGTCACATTCGTGAGGCTAATCGTGATCGTTTGGGCATTGGTCACGCCAGTGAGATTTACGACGTAATCAAAAGCCCCAGTGAGTTTATCCCACCGGGGCTTTGATTTTTTCTTGCGCTTTTGCTTTCTTGCTTCAGCGCATATCGCTACCTGTTGGCGACCGGCGCTCCGGTTGTCCCACGGAAGTCAGCGTACTCGGTCGAGTTGCTTATCTTGGTGACGACCCACGGCTCCGGCCCGAGAGTAGCTGACGGCTGTTCTTGAATGCCCCGGCCAATTGGCGTCGGCCCAAAGGCGATGGAGTGACCAGCCTTTGCCACAGTGATGTAGTTTTGGCCCCTGTTTTGGCAGAGGAAAAACCCTTCTTCACCCTGGAGCAGGCTGGCCAGGTCCAAGCCGCTGACCGGCACATTGATTTGGAGTTTCATTTGCTATTCTTCCTTTCTTTTTGGCTTAATCTGAACTTTCACGCACGTTTGATGATCGCCAGGTAACTTAGGTTGTAATTCTTAACCGCCGATTGTTTCAGCGGATCAGCGCCATAAGCCGGCTACGGCTGGTGACTTCGAGTTTGCGGAAGATCGCGTGAAGGTGCTTTTTTACTGTCGGCAAACTCAAGCCGGTCTCATCGGCGATCTCTTGGTTACTGCGCCCATCGCAGACAAGTCGCACAACTTCCCGTTCGCGGCCCGTAAGTCGGACGAAATATGGCAACCGGGAGTTCGCCGACCCGGCAGGCGCAGCAGCGTTACGGCGCAAATCTTCGCAGTTGATAAGAAAATGCGGCCGCACTACGCCGGCCGAGTTGAGCTGTTTCAGACGGATCGTCGCTCGTAAATACGGCGATCGTGGATGATGCACGTGTTCTTCTTTTGAAGCCTGTTCGCCGCGCGTTGGGCATTTCGCATGCGCCCATTGTTGTTTGAGCAGGCAGCATCGATCCGAGATCTCGGGCGGAATCGGTGAACTGGCTTTTATCAGCCGTGCTTCCTCCGGTCCTTTTTCCCACACGGCGCAGAAGTCACGCGCCGCCCGGTTTTGATAAATCGGCCTTAAGTTCCATCGCAAGAGCATCGCCGGCAATGGCAAGCGCCTCAGGAATTCTTCAAAGGCCATCCGCGCTGATTGTTCGCGCTCAAGCGCCCCGAGCCGGTGAAGAGCGGTCAGAAACTGCGGGTAAAGCTGCCGGAGCAGTTTCATCTCCGCCGGTGACAAATCGCCCTGCGTTGCCGTGCGCATGATTGTAATCGCACAAATGAGTCTCCGGCCCTTCCAGAAAAAGAGGACCACGCCGTGCTGGCAGTTCTGAGGCACCAAGTAACGGCGATAGAAGACCGATTTCATCAAGCTGCTTCGATTCGAAAAGACGTCGCTAATCCGCACAAACCTTTTACGCGGTTTCCCGGCGATATAACTCTTGAGCGGTTCCGCGGCGAAAAAGCCATCAGGCATGGGCAGGGTCCATCTCACAATCATGGGCAAAATTGGATTGTGCTGAAGGGTGAGCCCTATTAAACGATTTGGTATCGCGGCGCAAAGCAACTGCTGGACGGCTTTCCAGAAGGAATCGACGCTCATCGCTCGGTGCAGCCCAAGCAAGGGTCTTTCGATGACCGGGGCGATCACTGATTCGCGCTTCATGCCAACCCTTTGATTCCCTTTATTTGCTGTGCATACTCGCGCAATCGCCATGTGTTTGCGCGGGCCTTGAGCTCCGACGCCCTACTTCGAGCAAGAGCGACGAGCCGAAAGCATAGCAACCGGCCGGTCGGGTTGAAAGCCGCCGAAGCGCTGGAGTCAGCCACCGCATCACGTGATAACAATTAACCTGAAGCGCGTTCGACCAATTCATTTAGCGCATTAACCGCGGCCTGGTAGCAACCAGCTAGAGGTCGCCACAAGAACAGTAAAAGGCAGCATCTCGAGTGCCACATTGCCATGTCCACTCATGCACGAAATAGCGCGTCAATTCGGGCACTAACCACAGGGCGGCCGATCTTTTGGCGAAAACCACTCTGACCGTTCTCTTCCCTGTAATCACATTCATAATGCTCGTGCGATAAACCCAACTGTGCACCGGGTCAGGTTACGAATTGGCAAATTTAAGCGGTGACCGAATGACGCAGCCCAATCCGATGCGAAGCAACCGCGGATTAGGCTGATTTATACGGACCAGACCTCCGACCTTTGCTTGCCACGCCGTCGCCTTGGCGTAGGCGGGTCCTCTGACCGTCTGCTGCACCAATCACTTCTCACCTATCACAATCACAGCTCCCGGCTCCTTGCTCGCCGGTTATGGCAGCTGTGTTCCCACCTGGGCTTTTCTACTGCTGATGTCGGTGTTGCTAATAACGCCATTGGCGGTCACGTCGTTACGGAAATTGGATTGAGCGACGGGTGCGGCGACCTGACCCGTGAGAGAGGCTAGATCGGTGTCGCTGACAATTCGGTTGGCGCGCGATCGTCATAGAATTGTAACTTTGCGTCGCTTTGCGGCCGAAGGTCCCCATCGCTAGGATGAACAATTAATGAAACCGAAAGTGCTCTTTATTTGTGGGCACAACAGCGCGCGCAGTCAGATGGCGGAGGCGTGGCTTAGCAACATTTGCGGTGACCTCTTCGAAGCGGAGAGCGCGGATCGGCTGCGAGCCTGGCGAAGGCGAGGTCTTAGTTGACTATATTCCTATATGGGTATATAGCTTGACTATGAAATTGAATGATCTCAAATCTGTTCTTCGAACGCACCAGGAAACTTTCCCGCGGTTTATTCTGCCGGATGGCGATCATATTCCGCCTCACGCGCATGTGACCGAAGTCGGTCATGTCGTGAAGAACTTTATCGATTGCGGCGGTGTGACTGCCAAAGCAGAAGCGGTTTTGCTGCAAACTCACGTCGGCGACGACATCGAACATCGGCTCACTTCCGAACGTTTTGCCAAGATCCTGCAGCTGGGTGATCGAGTCCTGCCGAACGATCGTTTGGATGTCGAAGTGGAATACGATTGTTGTGTCGTAGCTCAGTATCCAATCCTCGAGGCGAAGCAGAACGGCAAGCATCTCGACTTAATCCTTGCGAACAAACGCACTCAGTGTCTCGCACGCGAACGCGCCAAAAGCGAAACAGCCTCTGCTTGTTGGGCGGTGGAGTCCTGCTGCTAAATCGCTCGAATGGACTTGATTCAGATTTACGAGTGCTTTTGCGATCGGACGCGGCTTCGCATTCTGCATTTGCTGACAAAAACACCTCTTTGCGTCTGCCATTTCCAAGAGATTCTTGGCGAACCGCAGGTAAAAATCTCCAAACATTTGCGGTATCTCCGGAGCAGGGGAATGGCGGCTGCGACGCGTGAGCAAAACTGGATGATTTATTCTTTGCCGAAAAAGCGAGCACGCCAGTTGGAGACAAATCTCAAGTGTCTGCAAGACTGCGCCCAATCGGACCCCGTATTCGCGCGTGATTTGAAGAAACTCGCGCTGTTACGCAGAAGCTGCTGCGAACCAGCAGCGGTCTTTGCAGCTAGCAATCGCGGCAGAACGAAAACATGAAAAAGAAAAAAATACTTTTCATCTGCGTCCACAACAGCGCGCGTAGCCAGATGGCAGCGGCACTCATGAACAAGATGTGTGGTGAATTCTTCGAGGCCGAAAGCGCTGGTTTAGAGCCTGGAACCCTTAATCCGTTGGTAGTGGAAGCGCTTCTGGAGCTTGGAATCGATATTTCGGAAAACGAGACGCAGCGCGTGTTTGATGTCTGGAAGTCAGGTCAGATGTTTCAATATGTCGTCACCGTTTGTAGTGAGACGGAGGCGGAGGGTTGTCCGATTTTCCCCGGGATTACGACGCGTTTGCATTGGCCGTTTCCTGATCCATCAAAATTTACCGGCACGCACGATGAGCGCCTGGCGCAAACGCGCAGCGTGCTCAATCAAATTCACGCGCAGATCGACAGTTTTTGCGAGGAACATGGCATTACCGCCGCTTCGTGAAGAAGCTGGCGGCAGAATTCATCGGGACATTCGCGTTGGTGTTTGCGGGCACTGGCGCAATCGTCGTCAACGAAGCGAGTGGCGGTGTGATTACACACCTCGGGATCGCGCTAACGTTCGGATTGATTGTCCTCACGATGATTTACACGCTCGGGGATATTTCAGGCGCTCACATCAATCCAGCCGTAACTATCGCCTTTTGGGCGGCGCGCCGCTTTTCAGCAAGGCAAGTCGTGCCTTATGTACTCAGTCAGTGTGCAGGCGCATTAACCGCAAGTTTATCGTTGCGGCTCTTGTTTCCGCAGAACGCCATGCTTGGGAGCACAGTTCCAGCGGGACCTGCTGCGCAGTCTTTCATATTAGAGGGCATTCTGACCGCGGGGCTGATGTTTGTGATTCTTGGCGTTTCCACGGGAGCCCGGGAAAAAGGGATTACCGCAGGGATTGTCGTCGGTTCAGTGATCGCGCTTGAAGCGTTGTTCGCTGGGCCAATCTGCGGCGCTTCCATGAATCCGGCGCGATCCTTGGCACCGGCCATCGTGTCAGGTCACCTGGAAACCTTATGGATTTATCTGGTCGCGCCAACACTCGGGGCATGTACCGGCGTCCTGGCGTGCCGGTGTGTCCGAGAAGAGGACTGTTGCTCAAACCGGCTAGCGGATCGACACATTCCATCGGAAGAATATTCTCGTCGGGGTATGTTCTCCTTTGCTGCGGTGAAAGAAGAACGCAGACGCGAGATTGTATGGGCGGTCGTGCGTTTGGCTTTGGGCCTGATTCAGATAGTCGGCGCCACCGCGAGCGTGCTTTTACTGATTAGCACAGGACCAAGCAGACTAACCTTGTTCGCGGTGATTGTGACTGGGTTATTTACGTTGGGGAGCCGCATTCTTTTCTCGCCTCGCAAACGGTAGCAGGGCAAATAGGGACCCGGCTTACCATGTGGTTCCTGCTGTTCGTCATCCTTGTCGTTTTCGTTTTTGAGTACATCAACGGCTTTCATGATGCTGCGAACGCGATTGCAACCGTTGTTTCGACGCGTGTCCTGAAGCCGCGGGCGGCGGTGCTGCTCGCCGCCGTATTTAATTTGTTGGGCGCGGTTTCGGGGGAAGCAGTTGCCAAAACGGTGGGCGCTGGGCTGGTTGATACCGCTTACGTCACCACGCTGACCATTCTGGCGGCGATGCTCGCCGGAATCTGTTGGAATCTTCTTACTTGGTGGTTCGGACTTCCGACCAGTTCCAGTCATGCCCTAATCGGCGGATTATGCGGCGCGGCACTCGCTTCCGCGGCCGGACATTGGAGCGTAATCAAATGGTCGGTCCACAAGGTCGATGCGCACGGCAAGACAGCTTGGGACGGACTTTTGCCAAAAGTTATCCTGCCGATGATCACGTCTCCAGTCGCGGGTCTT
>Ga0070697_100005184_pt1 | contig 10011 bp, 10 predicted proteins | sample KBSK1501metaG_FD_65475 | JGI IMG/M metagenome (GOLD analysis project Ga0070697, IMG submission 65475) | Corn, switchgrass and miscanthus rhizosphere microbial communities from Kellogg Biological Station, Michigan, USA - KBS K1-50-1 metaG | ecosystem: Host-associated > Plants > Roots >... | reverse complement strand
CGCCCGAACCCAACCCGCCCTTACTCGTTCCCCGGCTTCCGCGTCGCGCTCGTGCGCGAGCCGGGCGTCAAGCTGGCCGAGCGGCCGGGCCTGAAGACGCCGGCCGAGGCCGCGCGCGTGCTCGCCGAGTACATCGGCGAGAGGGACCGCGAGGTCTTCGTGATCGCGCTCCTGACGATCCGGCACCGGCTGATCGGGGTCCATACCGTCTCTGTGGGCTGCCTCACATCGGCGCTCGTCTCGCCCCCGCTTATGTGGTGCACCACATAATCGCGGTTATGTGGCGGCCACGGTTATGTTGCGCAGCGGTTCGAAGGTCAACGGGAAGTAAACCTCACGGTCCACGGACGCAACATAACTTTGCGCCTTTTTCGCCAGCTCAGGCGCCCCGGTGGGTGCTTCACACCGAGCGCAAGACGGCTACAGGCTTGCCGACGCACGCCACTCGTACGAAGCCCGGCGCTCGCTGTTACGGGAATAGTCGTTAGGCTGAATCACACCGACGTGTGTCTGCGACCAGTACCTGCGCGCCTAGGTGGCGCCGGTCTTACTGAGAGCGCAACGCCTCGCCTGGATGGAGGGCGGCCGCCTGGCGCGCGGGGATCCACGTCGCGACAAACGCCACCACGAACACCGCGACCGGCGTCACGCTCAGCGTCACGAGATCAGTCGGGCTCACGCCGTAGAGCAAGCCGCGCAGCAGCCGCGACGTCAAAAGCGTGCTCGCTATACCGATGGCGATACCGACGCTAGCGAGCCGCAGGCCGGCGAGCGCCACCATGTGACTCACGTCGCGTGGGCGGGCGCCGAGCGCCATGCGTATGCCGAGCTCGCGGCGTCGGATGCTTACGGCGTACGCCATGACGCCGTACAGTCCGACCGCGGCGAGCAGCGAGGTCACGACGCTGGCAATCACGAGAAGCACAACGAGCGCACGCGCACGCGCCGACGAATTGTCCACGAGCTGACGCAGGGGGCCCTCGTCGTACGTCGGAACGGCGGAGTCCAGGGTGCGCACGATGCGGCGAATGGCCGAGACCGCCTCACCCTCGCGGGAATCCGTTCGCACGACCAGCGAGAGTCCTCCCGGTTCGACGATCGGAAAGTACACCATCTCGCGCGCCGGCCTGTCGAGCGCGTCGTAATGCACGTCCCCGACTTCGCCGACCACTGTGTGCCACTCGCCGCCGACAGGACGAACGCGCTCGCCCAGTGGGCTGGCGCCCGGCCAGTACCGCTCGGCAAAGGCTCGCGTGACGATGACTTCGTCGGATGGGCGGGCGGCGTCCTGGGCGCCGAACGTCAGCCCGCGGAGCAGCGGGATGCGCAGGGCCTTGAAGTACGATGCATCGACGGCCGCAACGGCGTGATTGACCTGCGACGGATTTGCCTCGACCTCGATGGCCATGTCCCGATGGTCGCCGCTGAGCGGCACCCAGCTGGTCAGTCCCACGTCGCGGACGCCCGGGATCGTCTTCGCCTCGCGGACCAACGCGTCGAAGAAAGCCAGGCGCGAGGCGGGGCCGTACGTTGCAAAGGGCAGCAGCACGCTCGACGTGACGACGTGATCTGCGTCGAATCCCGGCCGCACGGCATTCAAGCGAAGGAAGCTGCGCGTCATCAGCCCTGACGCAGCGACGAGCACGACGCCGAGCGCGATCTGCGCGACCACGAGGGCGTCGCGCGACCGCCCGCCCGCGGGCCCGACGCCCGCGCCCCGAAGGACTTCCGCCACGGAGGCGCCGCGCGCGCGCAGCAGCGGGAGGACGCTCACCGCCAGCGCGCAGAACACCGTGATTCCAAAGGCAAACAACAGGACGCGCGTGTCGACCCCGACCTCTTCCAGGCGCGGCAGCGAGAGCACCGAGCCGGTGCTTCGCGCGGCGCTCGTCGCCAGCACCGCCAACCACACGCCCGCGCTGCCGGCCACGGCGCTGAGCAGCAGAGATTCGCTCAGGGTCAGCGCGAGCATCCCCCCGAGACCCGAGCCGAGCGCTCCACGCACCGCGAGATCCAACTGCATGCGCGCCGCGCGCACGAGGAAAAGACCGGCCACGTTCGTGGAAGCCACCAGGAGCACGAGCAGCACGCCGCCGAACGCGAGCCAGAGCAGGTGTGAGACGGGGCCGACGATCGAGTCCTGGAGCGACTGCACCTGCGGCGTGAGCTGCGACTGCGTTGAGGTTGGAGACGAGCTCCCGCCGAGCACGCGCGCGAGGTCGGCCTGTGCCGACGCCATCGACACGCCGCGCTTGAGCCGTGCGATGCCGACGAGATTGAACGTCCGCGAGTTTGCCGGATCGCGGCTCAGTGGAAGCCACAGCTCGACGTGATTCGCGGGATACGCGAAGTGTCTTGGCATGATGCCCACGATCGTGCGCGGAACGTCGTTCACCACCACTTGTCGGCCGACGGCGTTCGGGTCGCCGTCAAGCTCCTGCTGCCAGATGCGGTGCGACAGCACGACGACTCGATTCGCGCCCGGTCTGTCCTCGCCCGGCGCGAACGCTCGCCCGAGCACCGGGCGGACGCCCATGACGTCGAAGAAGTTCGACGTGACCCGCGCTCCGCGCGCGCGGATGGCGTTCTGGCCCGGCTCGGAAGCGCCGAGGATTCCGTTGTCGAAGCGCCAGGCTGCCACGCCATCGAAAGCGCGCGCGTCGCTCTGGTAGAGCTTGACGCTGGCGTCCGACAGGTCCACGGTCGCTGCGCCGCCGTCGAGGACGGTATGCGTGAGGCGCACGAGGCGGTCCGGTTCCGGGAAGGGCAGCGGTTCGATCAGGATGCTGTTCACGAGGCTGAACACGGCCGTCGTCGCGCCGACGCCGAGGGCGAGCACGAGCACGACCGCTGTCGCGAAGCTCGGGGCGCGTCGAAGGCGGCGCGCCGCGAACCGAAGCTCCGACCAGGGCGAGAACACCCAAGCGAAGTATAACTGCCGTCACACTTGTGCTTCAAACAAGGTTCCGCCCCTGGCGGCGCTGCCCCGGCGTTCCCAATGCCACTCTGGTCGGACATCCTTCGGATCTCTCCATGGCCTTCCTGCGCTCACTGTGAGGCGTCCGCCAAGCTCGCGAAAGCGGCGAGATCATGTTGCGTAGCGGCCAGAAGCGCTGGAGCGACGCGGGCCAGTGCCCTTCCTGACGCCACATAAGTCGGGCAGCCTTGGACGGCAATTCCGCTCCGTTACAAGGAGGTCCGGCTCATGTAGTGTCGGGAAGGTCACCGTCGGCGATGCTGCAGCGGCTTGCGCCCGCAATATTTAGGCCTCGACGACCACCTTGCCGGCGGCGCGCCCCGACTCAACGTAGGCCAGCGCCTCGGGGGCAGCGTCGAGCGGATATTTCTTGTCCACAACAGGCTTGATCACTCCGTTCTCGACGAGCTTGGCGATCGCGGCGAGCTGCTCCCCGGAGGCCTTCATGAGCCAGTACTCGAAGCGCGCCGGTCGCTGCTTGGCCAGGCGCGTGATCTTGCGCGTCATGAAGGCCAGCACCCACTGGATGGGCAGGCTCAGCCCCCAGGCGCGGGCGAACTTGGCGTCGGGGACGCCGCCGACGGTGACCACCACGCCGCCCGGCTTTAACGCAGGTAAAGGAGCGCAGGAGCGTGTCGCCGCCCTGGGTGTCGAAGACCATGTCCTGGTCGCGCACCACGTCGTCGAAGGGGGTGGTCTTGTAGTCGACGATCACGTCGGCGCCGAGCGAGCGCACCAGGTCGTGATTCCGAGCGCTGGCCGTGGTCGTCACCGTCGCCCCCAGGTGCTTGGCGAGCTGGATGGCGAAGGTGCCGACGCCGCCCGCGCCGGCGTGGATCAGCACTTTCTGTGCGGGTTTCAACCCGCCGAGGTCGATCAGCGCCTGCCACGCCGTGAGCCCGACCAGCGGTAGCGAGGCCGCCTCGGCCCAGTCGAGGTTCTTGGGCTTGGCGGCGGCGGCGCCCTCGCTCACCAGCGCATACTCGGCGAAGGCGCCGATGCGATGCTTGTCCAGGCGCGCATAGATGGCGTCGCCGGGGCGGAAGCGCGTAACCCCTTCGCCCACCGCCTCCACCTCGCCGGCGAGATCGTTGCCGAGGATGAGCGGAAACGAATAGCGGATAAGCGCCTTGACGCCGCCGTCGCGGATCTTAAAGTCGAGGGGGTTAACGCTGGCGGCGCGCATCTTGACCAGGAGATCGCCGGGCCCGGGCGACGGCTTGGGCAGATCGACGATGGCGACCGGCTGTTTGTAGCGGCGGATGGCGGCGGCTTTCATGGCGGAGACAGTCTATCGAGAAAGCCGCCGAAGCTCGCTGCGAATCGCGCGCCCGAGGCGCTCCCAGGGGTGGCACGCCGTGATAGAGGACGCCGTTGATGACCACCGCCGGCGCGAACGGCACCGACAGGCGGCGCCAAGAGTGTCCCGACTTATGTTGCGTTGGGAAGGTGATTGCCGCCGCAGACTCAGCGCTGCGGCCCGCTACGTCACATAACTACGGCCGCAACATAACCGCGCGAGGTGATGAAGCCTGCGATCCTGGCTTCGGCTGCATGTCTGGTCCTGGCCCACAACCATCCGTCGGGGTGCCCCGAGCCCTCGACCGCCACTCTGGGCAGTCAACGGCTGAGTATCTACATCTATGGCGAGATGGGCATCCGACACGAAGACGTCATCTTCATCACCGAGACGGGCGCGGAGGGGGTGACAAAGTGGACGGGGACCCCCGAGGCGCCGGCGGCGATCTGAAGCGCCCCGCCGGCGTCACGTCGCGACGGCTCGCCCCGCTCCGAGGCTGCATTGTTAGCCGGCGTCCCCAAGAGCCTTCCGGAACTCGGCCTCCAGCTTGGCGATGGCGACGGGCACTGCACCCCCGTCTTGGATCGCCGTCTGAGCCTCCATGAAGGCCGCGGATGCCTCCTTGGCGTACGCCGGGTTGGTCGTGCCCGGCCATACGTGGGCCGCCACAGCAGGACTCCACATTACGGCGATGCACCTGGAGATCTCTTCGCAAAGAGGCACCGGCAGGTATATGCGTTTCTGGTCGAACTCTCTCCGAAGATCCCGGAATTCCTCCCACGGCTGCTTGATTCCCGCGGTCGCCCCGGACTGCCATGCCGACACGAAGGACTCCGTGGTATACCGAGCAGCAACCAGCTTGCCGTAGACCGCTTCCATTGCCTGTACTCGTTTGGCATGCAGGCTTTCGAAACGGACCTGGTGTTCGCGGGCGCTGATGGCCAGTTCGGCCTTGAACTGCTCTAGGGTTCTCTGGGCATTGCTGCTGAGCCCAGCCTTGAACACCTCGAGATCCTTTCCCAGCCAGTGAACGATGACGGAGCGCGCCAAGAAAGCGAGGGCGCCGAGAAGCATCGCCTGGACGGCTACGTTGAGCACTACTCCTGACCAGTCCATTACTTGTCGCCTCCTCGCGGCATCCACGTCCCGTCAAATAAGCGACCCTACCCTACTACGCGGCCCTGTCACGTCCGGTCATGTCACCGGTCCTCCACGGCGCCTCCCGGGTGCCGAACTGATCTCCCGCGACCACCGTGGAAGAGAAAGGAGGGGATCCGCCACGAGGACGTCATCTTCATCACCGAGACGGGAGCGGAAGGAATGACGAAGTGGACGGGGACGCCCGAGGCACCGGCGGTCGTGTAGATCCTCTGCATCTCACGCGGAAACTGCTCGACATACTGCGAGATGGGGATCGACGTCCGCGCCTACGCCATGGCCAACCAGGACGTCAAGCGCGCCGCGTGCGTCGGCTGCGGCATGTGCGCCCACGTCTGCCCCCGAGGCGTGCTGAAGCTCGAGAACAGGCCGGATCGGTTCAAGGGTGGGACGCCCATCCGGGTCTACGCGGTCGACCTGTAGAGCGGCGATGGCAAAGTGACCCTCTCCGCTGGTCCTTGCTTTGTGCGGTCGGCCCAACACCGCGGATCAGCTGCGTCAGTTCAGGTTCAGACCGGTTGCGCGGCTGCCAAGCTTGCTCTTGCACAGCATCTCGCGTCGGATCACCTCGTCTCGGGACATCGTCTTGGGAAGAACCTGTAGCACCGAGAAGCGAAACCCGTCAGGGTACGACGAGTCGCGATGAATCAGGTCTCGGAGGAGAGTGTTCCCACCATGGCCCGTCTTGGCGTACTCGCGCCACCGAGCCCAGATGCCACCGTCGCCCGATGCACTGCCCACATACAGGTGCCCCGAGCCTTCGGCCAGAATAAGGTAGACTCCGGCGACCGCGCCGAGCCGAGCCCGCCACTCGCGATGTGCTTCTTCGCTAGCGAAGAGGTCTTTGAGTTGCGTATGGCTCAAGCTGAACTCGAGGTAGTCATCGAAGGGCGGAAGGCGCCGGCCTGGCTCCTGAATCTCCAGCAGCGGCTTGTTAACGACCTTCTGAACCCAGGAGCGGGTAGCTGGGCCCCAGTCGATGATCAACCGATGGCGTAGATTGTCGAAGCGTGGGTCGCGCTCCAGGTCGTAGAAGAACTCCTCTCGCTGCCACTGGTGCAACCAGGCACAGCCGCTTAGGGTTTTGCCCTCGGTACCTGGCCGATGGCCGACGACTCGGTAGACGCCATAGAACGCTCCGCGGGTGGCTCGTAGCCCGTAGAAGACAGCGATCAGGTCTGCCTTATGGAAGACGGGTCGGCGCTGGTAACTCTGGTAGATTTCCAGCCAGTCATTGCGGAGCAACTCGTCAAGGGGATACTGGGGGTCTTGATGCCGGACCAATCGGCTTCGCGACGTGCTGACGAAGCCGGCGAGCTTCAGGATGTCAAGAACGCCGAGATTCATCGTTCCCTCCCTCCCGCATCCTCTTGGTCGGGCGAACACCCCAGATCAGCTGCGGGCGGCGCTCAATGATGACGTGCGCACGCCACGCGAGCCTTCGTGCGCGCATCCTTCGCCGCCCGTCAGCTGCATCTGCTTGTTCGACAGTCTCTCCTTACTGCTTGTCCGTAGCTGGTTTGTCGTCAAAGACCCTGATGACTGAGGAACCTGCCACTTCAGCCGTTTCACCCATGAAATGGACTACGGCGTCCCCCAATTCGATCTTGAGCGCACGCTTTTCCAGGGCGGCCCGGTCCAAGACTTCCCGAATCTGCCCGGCTCTGCAAGGACCAGGATTCCAGCTCAAATCATCGATCATCACGAAGCAGAAGGAAGTCTGGCGACCAACAACAAGGATGGGCGTTCGTGGTTCCAGTAATATGGCCGAGCGCTTCTGACCCCGATACTGCGCGAGCTCCAGACTCCCACTAACTTGAAACTCGACCGCCTCACCTTTCGCCCGAACTCCGGAGATCGTACCCCGCACACGAACGCCAACACCCATGCCCTTCGCCGATAGGGCGTTCGCACCGCCAAGAAGAAGCGCGACGGTGATCCATGTCCTCACGCGGTTGTCTCCTCCTCCGATCTCATTTCTGTCGAACACCCGGATAAGCTCGGGGGCCGCGGACGCGAACGCCAACGCGGAGCCTGTCAGCTTCATCCGGTTGTTCGGGTGCCGACGCGGCTACGCAATCAGCGTATCTTGTCGAGTGTGAACTCCACAAAGCAGTCCTCACAGAACTTGTTCTTGCCGCCGTGTTGAACACCAGAGTCGTAGATTATGTGAACCTCGTTGGACTCGCGAAGGGCGTCCAGCGGAAACACAGCCATGAGGCTCTTGCCCTCCGCAGTCATGCCCATGAGATTGCGGTACTGGACCGGCACCTCGGCTGTAGAGGTGGGTCGGATGGCATCGGCGGGGTCGTGTCGACCCTTGGGAGTAATCACGATTGCCTGGACGTTTGCGATCCTGGCCCCAACCGCCTGGGACATGCCGTACACGTGGAGTTCGGGAGCAAGCATCTCATTCGAAACGTCAGCCTCTGAGAAGCGCTTGTACTGCTTCTTCGCCTCGTACGCCGCAAGGGCAACCCGAAGGAACGGCGTGGTGAACGAGCCCAACCTCGGCTTGTAGACCGAGCCATAGAAACCGTGCTCGCGAATCTCGTAGTAGGGCGCTTCCTTCTGCGAAGAACCGAACGCAATTGCGTCACGGACTCGCCCTGGTGTCATCTCGGTGACAACCTGAGCCGAGCCGGCTGCGGGCATTAGCGCAAGGAGCGCGACGGCCGCCGGTCTCGTCATGCGTCCTCCCGACGCCGCTCATTGGGCGCTTCCATTCCTTCCGGCGGTCTAACACCGCGCATAAGCTGCGAGCGGGCGGCTTTCAGCCCTGCGCCCGCTCGTCAGCTTCATGCGCTTGTTAGGCGCCATCGCGCTCTCCTATTTCTCCTTCGGTTTGCGTGGAAACGTCCTGGCGAACATAGACAGGACGCTTGCCAGGAGCGTGAGGAGGCCAGCGATGACAGGCACCAGGAAAAGGAAGGGCTCGCGCTGGGCAGCGGAGTCTCGGAGGCGCTCAAACTCCTTGAGGAGCGTTGGGATCCCCGTAACGCTGGCGGCCGCGATGACGCTTGCCACGACGCCCGCCAACAGCGCCGTAAAGGAGAACTGCGTGGGCAAGCTTTCGCGCTCGGCCAACTGCGAAGGAGGGCGCTCTCCCGGAGGCATCGGAGGGGTTTCGGGAGCGTGAAGTTCAAGAACCTCGGCCTGCAGCTGCTTTCGTCGGTCGACGTCCAGGAACGGGTCGGCAGTGATCTGGCGGAGAAGGTCATCCTTGACCTCCTCGAGAGTTACTACAGCGAGATCCGGCGCGTTCTGGCCCCTCAGAACGCTGCGGATCGTCGCAAGAATGACCTGCGGCGGCGGAACGCTGCCCTCCCCGAGCGACTTCGAGAGGTCGCGTAGAACAATGTCCTTAGCACCCTGCCAACGATTTCGTCGCGACCGGCGCTCAGCGAGCCAGTACGTTCCAAATCCGACGCCAATACTGACCAGGATCCCCACGACCCCTAGCCCGATCGATAGGCTCATGGGTCCCTCCCCTTGTGGCACCTAACACCCAGATCAGCGGCGAGGCTCCATTCTAGCCGCGCCTCGTCCGCTGCATCTGTTTGTTACCCGGCCTCTGTTCCGGCTTCTGCGCGCCATCCTCGCGATGGACGTTCCTTGACGGCGCTCGCGAGGTCTTCGGCGCTGGGCGCGCCATGCTCCAGCCAGTCAAACTCGAACACCTGAAGCTGCGTCTTGGCGAGGTCTTCCGCAGAGGCGGCCGTAAAGCCCGTCCCAGGTGCACCCGTGTGTTCCTGCACCACGAGGATCGTGAGTGCAGGAAGACCCTTGATGAGGCAGTACGACTGAATAGGCTCCAGGAGATGACCAAGCCCCACAGGTGGGACGCCGATCAGCCTGCTCAGAATGCCATACGTTAGGATCTGCCGATTCTTTGCGGCGAGCGCGAGGACCGCCCAGATCTGGGCGGCTCGCTCGGGTGCGGTCATGTCGCTCCCTCCTTCTGCGGTCCGGGTAACAAGTGAATCAACGGGTCGGCTATGCACGACCCCTTGGACGGCCTAGCACCGTTTGACCCAACGCCAGTGTCGCGCGGAAGTCTGCGCGCAGCAAGGCGCTGGGAGCGTTGTTGGTAAGTACGCGAGCCAGGAAAGGCCGACCTGCAGGTCGGGTCATCAATGCACGGGGCAGGCCAGCACGTGCCGCGACATTTCCGCTCGACTGACGGTCCCTCGCGTAGTCCAGCCTCGAAGGCGTCGTCGTCGTGCCTTCGTCCTGCGCGCGCGCGCCAGGCCCTTGGGGCTTCCCTCGCTGCGCTCGGCTGTCACGCGTGCTCGTCCTGCGGCCCGCCGCCGCCGCACGGACTGAAGGTCGCTTCGCGTCGTCATCTCGAAGCCTCTTCCTCCCCCCGGGTGCTCTCACGAGCCGGGGGGCGGCCGAGGGAAGTCGTCAAAGGCAACCCCTGGGCGACATGGGGCCGAGGTGGTCCCGAGGAGGAGATGCGATGCGCGTGCAATTCGTGGCGAGAGAGAACGGCCCTGAGCGTCTGGTGACCGAGGCCGAGGTCCACTTCGAGGAGGGTCCGCTCGCGGGGACGCGGCTCGTCGGCTTCTGCCTG
>Ga0070697_100005182_pt1 | contig 10015 bp, 9 predicted proteins | sample KBSK1501metaG_FD_65475 | JGI IMG/M metagenome (GOLD analysis project Ga0070697, IMG submission 65475) | Corn, switchgrass and miscanthus rhizosphere microbial communities from Kellogg Biological Station, Michigan, USA - KBS K1-50-1 metaG | ecosystem: Host-associated > Plants > Roots >... | reverse complement strand
CCGACCTTGCCGTTGACGCCCATCACCAGCACCGTCTCGTCCTTCTTTGGCATTCCGGCGCGGCGAAAACCTTCCATCGCGGTAACGAAGGGAACGCCGATACCGGCGGCCTCGTCCCACGATAGATTTTTCGGCTTCTCCACCACGGCATCGGCCTCGACGGCGAGATGCGTGGCGTGGGTGCCGTCGCGCCGGATCCCGAGGTCGCCTGACGAGCCGAATACCTCGCGACCGATCGAACCGGCCGGGCCGTCGATTACGATCCCCGCATAGTCGCGGCCGGGCGTGCGCGGAAATACCGCGTAGGGCATCAGGCCGGTCGCAGCCTTTACGTCGGACGGATTTACCGCGGCCGCCTTGACCTCGATCAGTACCTCGTTCGCGGCCCGCGACAGCGTACGCCGCTCGATTACCGGCGCGAGCGAAGCCGGATCGTCGGCCTTCGCAAGCAGCCGCACGCAGCGGGCCTCGACGGCGATCGGAATACCATCTGCTTTTTTGGGGGCTGACATCAGGACGTTCCCGATTTCTTGGCGATTTCGAATGCGATTTGACGCCCGCAGGGATCGTTGACACCATGGTGGCTTCGCATCATGACTAACCGACTGAACGTACAGTTCAAGAGGCTTGTTCCAACAAGCCCGGCGCGACCTGGGAGAGCGCTTTGTATCCGATCCTGATCGACAGGCGGCCACTGATGCCAGCGGGGAGAGCGCGGTGAACGTCAAGGCCACGCTTTCGCCCGACGATCTCGCGCGCGCGTGCGCTGAGGCGATGTGGAAGGAAGACGACGCCAGCAAGGGTCTCGGCATGGAGATCCTGCAGATCAAGCCAGGCGAAGCGACACTGACGATGACGGTCAAGCCGCACATGGTCAACGGGCACGGCATCGCCCATGGCGGCTTCATTTTCTTGCTGGCGGATTCGGCGTTCGCCTTTGCCTGCAACTCCCATAACGAGCGCACTGTTGCGGCGCAGTGCAACATCTCCTTCATCAGGCCGGGCAAACTCGGCGATCGGCTGGTAGCGACGGCACGGGAAATCTCGCGAACCGGGCGTTCCGGGATTTACGATGTGCGCGTCAGCGTCGATGATACCGCGATTGCCGAGTTGCGCGGCCATTCCCGCACCCTCGGCGGCGCATGGGTACCGGCCACTGAGGCCGACGGCAAGTTGAAATAGGCAGCCTATTTTCAGGGAAACGCGCGATGGCTTCGACGAACCTTCAATCCAGGAAAAGCGGTTATAGCGCCGAGATGGATGAGGTCGAGCGGGCATCCCGCGACGAGGTCACTGCGCTGCAAACCGAGCGCCTCGCCTGGACACTGGCGCACGCCTACGACAACGTCGCACACTACAGGAATGCCTTCGACAAGGCCGGCGTGCATCCCAAAGATTTTCGGCAATTGTCGGATCTCGGCAATTTCCCCTTCACCGTGAAGACCGACCTGCGCGACAACTATCCCTTCAACATGTTCGCGGTGCCGCGCGAAAAACTGGTCCGCGTCCACGCGTCTTCCGGCACCACCGGCAAGCCGATCGTGGTCGGATATACCAGGGGCGATATCGAGATGTGGTCGGACGTGATGGCGCGCTCGATCCGCGCCGCGGGCGGCCGCACCGGCATGATCATCCATAACGCCTATGGCTATGGCCTGTTCACCGGCGGCCTTGGTGTGCATTACGGCGCGGAACGGCTGGGCTGTACCGTGGTGCCGGTCTCCGGCGGCATGACCGAGCGGCAGGTGCAACTGATCAACGACTTCAAGCCCGACATCATCACGGTGACGCCGAGCTACATGCTGGCGATATCGGACGAATTCAAACGCCAGGGGCTCGATCCGCGCAAGTCGTCGTTGAAAATCGGCATCTTCGGCGCCGAACCGTGGACCAATGCGATGCGCGCCGAGATCGAACAAACGTTCGACATGGACGCTACCGATATTTACGGATTGTCCGAAGTGATCGGACCTGGAGTGGCGCAGGAATGCGTGGAAACCAAGGACGGCCTGCATGTCTGGGAGGATCATTTCTATCCAGAGGTGATCGATCCCGAAACCGGCGCGGTATTGCCCGACGGCGAAAAGGGCGAACTGGTTTTCACCTCGCTGACCAAGGAAGCGTTCCCGGTCATCCGCTACCGCACCCGCGACTTGACGCGGCTACTACCGGGCACGGCGCGGCCGGGCATGCGGCGCATGGAGAAGGTCACGGGACGTTCGGATGACATGATCATCCTGCGCGGTGTCAACGTGTTCCCGACCCAGATCGAGGAAGTGCTGCTCGCTACCGACTGGTGCGGCGGTCATTTCATCATTGAATTGACGCGCGAAGGACGAATGGACGAGATGACGGTGCTGGCGGAAGCACGGCCGGAAAGCTGGGACGGCAGCGGTCTGCTCGAACACACCGAGCGGCTCACCGCCTATATCAAGAACACCATCGGCATATCAGCGCGCATCAAGGCGGTGGCGCCGGAAACGCTGGAGCGCTCGCTCGGCAAGGCCAAGCGCGTATTCGACAAGCGACCGAAGGAGTAGTTTTTTGTCCTCATGGTGAGGAGGCGCCCTTGCGCCGTCTCGAACCATGAGGCCCCCCGCGGCGGCCTCATCCTTCGAGACGCGGCGAAGACGCCGCTCCTCAGGATGAGGTTCTTGACTGTAAAATGAGGAGATCGAAAGTGGCTGAAGGCGCCTTTCTTTATATTCTCCGATGCTCTGACGGAAGATTCTACATCGGAACAACGCGCACTGCGCTAGAAACAAGAATTGCTCAGCACAATGCCGGGACTTTGGGCGGATATACCGCGACTCGTAGGCCAGTAACGCTAGCATTCTCGCAGTGGTTCGACCGCATCACCGACGCGGTAGAAAATGAACGCAAGCTCAAGAAGTGGGGTCGGGCGAAGAAAGAAGCCTTCATGCGGGGCGATTATGCAGCACTACAGCAACTCTCGGCACGTAAATCACTGCATCCTTCAAGACGCCCGCCCACCAAGAGCTCAGCTGGATGAGGAATTCTAAATATGATCGTAATCCACCACGACCTTCTCTGAAGTCGGCCGCGCCTGACAGGTGAGGATAAAGCCCGCCCTGAGCTCCCACGGCTCCAGCGAATAGTTCACCTCCATCTGCGCGTCGCCCTCGACGAGCTTGGCGCGGCAGGTGCTGCACATGCCGCCCTTGCAGGCGAACGGCAAATCCATGCCCGCGCGCAACGCCGCGTCGAGAATGGCCTCCCCCTCGGCGACCGGCACCTCGCGGCGTTTGCCGTCGATGATCAGCGCGGCAAACGCCTTCGGCGGCGCTGTGACGGACACAACGGTTTTCGGGCGCGGCTTGCCACCGAGCTCTGAGACAAAACGCTCGACGTGAATTCGGTCCGCGGCGATGCCGATATCCCTGCAGGTCGCCTCGATGTCCTCGCCCATGCCGGTGGGACCGCAGATGAAGACATGATCGACACTTGTTGCCGGCACCAGCGAGCGCAGCAGCACCCTCACCTTCTCGCCATCGAGCCGGCCGTGCAGGATCGGGATGTCCTGCTCCTCTCCGGAAATCACATGGAATACCGAGAGCCGCTGGATGAAGCGGTCCTTGAGTTCTTCCAGCGCTTCGCGAAACAGCATCCCGCCGGTCGAACGATTACCGTAAAAAAGAAAGAAGCGGCTGTCCGGCTCGCGCGCCAGCACACCCTTCATGATCGAAAGAACAGGCGTAATGCCGGAGCCGGCGGCGAAGGCGACATGTACCCGCGCTTCCCCAGGCGCCGGCGCGACGCCGAAGCGGCCGGTCGGCGTCAAGACGTCGAGTTCGTCGCCTGGTTTCAACTCATCGGCAGCCCAGCTTGAGAACGCGCCGCCATCGACCTTTTTCACTGCGATGCGCAATTCGCCGTCATCGGGACCGGAGCAGATCGAATAGGAGCGGCGCACTTCCTCGCCATCCATCGTCGTCCGCAGGGTCAGATACTGCCCCGGGGCAAAACGGTAGTCGTCCGCAAGGTCCCTCGGAATCGCAAATGTCAGCGACACCGCGTCGTCGGATTCGCGGCGCAGATCGTTCACGGCCAGGCGGTGAAAACGCGGTGCGTGGGGCATCTGAACTTTCGGGCTCTCAGCCTCACCGTCGTTGCGAGGAGCGAAGCGACGAAGCAATCCACTCTTACGTTGCGGCTCCAGGGATTGCTTCGCTTCGCTCGCAATGACGGGTTTAGTGACGGTCTCAGTGACATTTGAAATAATCGAACGGTTCGCGGCAGCTTCTGCAGCGCCACAGCGCCTTGCAGGAGGTCGAACCGAACTCGGAGAGCACTTCGGTGTCCTCGGATCCGCATTGCGGGCATGCCACCTGCTGGGCGCCGAATAGCGCGCGGCGGGAGCTAGCGGCTAGCGGCGGCGCGATGCCGTACTCTCTGAGCTTGCGGCGGCCGTCTTCGCTCATCCAGTCGGTGGTCCAGGCCGGCGACAGCACGGTACGCACCTTCGAATTGCGAAAGCCCTCACGCTCCAGCGCCAGCTCGATTTCCAGTGTGATCATGTGCATCGCGGGACAACCAGAATAGGTCGGCGTGATCGCGACCTCGACGCGGCCATCGGTCACCGCGACGTCGCGGAGCACGCCGAGATCGGCGATGGTGAGAACCGGAATCTCCGGATCGACCACATCAGCTGCGACATTCCACGCGCGTTGCCGCAACTCGGCATCGTTGTGCACAGCGGTCACCATGTGACACCCGGAAACGTCCGTTGCATCGATTGCAGTTCGCTGAGCAGATGCCCGAGATGTTCGCTGTGCCGGCCGCTGCGGCCGCCCTGCTGCATCCAGTCGCTTTTCGGCAGAGCCAGCGTCGCTTCGCTCACGATGTCAGAAACCGTCTTCAGCCATTGCGGATGCAAGGTCGCGGGATCGACAGCGATACCGCCATCGATCAGGCCGCGCTCGCTTTCGTCGATGTGAAACATCTCGCCGGTGTAGGCCCACAGATCGTCGATCGCGGTCTGCGCGCGGCGATGGCTTTCCTCGGTGCCATCGCCGAGGCGAACGATCCATTCCGACGAATGCCTCAAATGATAGGCGCTTTCTTTCTCGGATTTCGCCGCGATCGCCGCGAGCGTGGTGTCGCTCGACTTCATCATCGCGCGCCAATAGAGGTCCGCGAAGCCCGCGTAAAAAAACTGCCGCACCATGGTGTGCGCGAAATCGCCGTTCGGCTGTTCCAGCAGCAGCAAATTGCGATACTGCCTGATGTCGCGCAAGTAAGCGAATTTGTCTTCGTCGTTGCCCTTGCCTTCGACATCAGCCGCATACGAATACAGTTCGCGCGCCTGCCCGAGCAGATCGAGGCCCATATTGGCGAGCGCCATGTCCTCTTCCAGGACAGGCCCGTGGCCGCACCATTCCGACAGCCGATGCCCCAGAATCAGCGCGTCGTCGGCGCGGCGCAGCGCGTACAGCACCAGCGGAGTCTCGGCGACAGAAATGGACGCGACAGCCATCATCACTAACCTGCTCGTTCACTCCGACCTCATCCTGAGGAGCGCGCCCTTGCGCGCGTCTCGAAGGATGGCCGCGAGTCCATGCCTTGCCTCCATCCTTCGAGACGCTTGCTTCGCAAGCTCCTCAGGATGAGGTCCGTATTTCCTCACAGGCACTGAGCGCCCCGCAACAGGCCCCTCGCCTGAGAAGCTCATGGTTCGAGACGGCGCTCACGCGCCTCCTCACCATGAGGGATAAACTCCGCCTCGGTCCCGCCCTTCAAGGCCGGCCGAAAACTCTGCCTCATCCTGAGGAGCCTGCGCAGCAGGCGTCTCGAAGGATGGCCTGGTGGCCTCATGGTTCGAGACGGCGCAAGCGCCTCCTCACCATGAGGGTCAAGGTCACATGTGCCCAACTTCTTCAGGCACGTCATAGAACGTCGGATGCCGGTAGATCTTGGATTCCGCCGGCTCGAACATCATGCCCTTTTCGGCGGGATCCGAAGCGGTGATCGCGCTTGACGGTACCACCCAGATCGATAGCCCCTCGCCGCGGCGGGTGTAGATGTCGCGCGCGGCCTGCAGCGCCAGCGTCGCGTCGCTGGCATGCAGCGAGCCGACGTGCTTGTGCGCAAGGCCGTTGCGGCTGCGAATAAAGACTTCCCATAGCGGAGTGTTCGGCGTGGCCATCATGACCTCCCTCAATTTTTATCGCGGCTTACGCCGCCGCAGCTCTACGGCTCTTGCGCTTTTCCGCATAGGCCTGCGCCGCCTCGCGGACCCACGCGCCTTCGTCGTGCGCCTTGCGCCGCGCCGCAAGCCGGTCGCGGTTGCACGGGCCATTGCCTGACAGTACCTGATTGAATTCGTTCCAGTCGATCGCGCTGTATTCCCAATGCCCGGCCTCATTCTGTTTCATGCCGGGATCGGGAATTGTCAGTCCCAGATATTGCGCCTGCGGCACCGTCGCATCGACGAATTTCTGTCGCAGCTCATCGTTGGAGAAGCGCTTGATTTTCCATTTCGTCGAGCTGTCGCTGTGCTGGCTCGCTTTGTCGGGCGGCCCGAACATCATCAGCACCGGCCACCACCAGCGATCGAGCGCATTCTGCGCCATCGCCTTCTGCTCCTCAGAGCCGCGCGCCAGCGTCAGCATGATCTCGAAGCCCTGCCGCTGATGAAAGGACTCCTCCTTGCAAACGCGGATCATCGCGCGCGCGTAGGGACCGTAGGAGCAGCGGCAGAGCGGAATCTGGTTCATGATCGCGGCGCCATCCACCAGCCAGCCGATCGCGCCGATGTCCGCCCAGGTTAGCGTGGGGTAGTTGAAGATCGAGGAATATTTGGCCTTGCCGGCCAGCATCAGATCGACCAGTTCCTCGCGCGAGGTGCCGAGCGTTTCAGCCGCGGCGTAGAGATAGAGCCCGTGGCCGCACTCGTCCTGCACTTTGGCGAGCAGCGCTGCCTTGCGGCGCAGCGACGGCGCGCGCGTGATCCAGTTGCCTTCCGGCAGCATGCCGACGATTTCGGAATGCGCGTGCTGCGAAATCTGCCGCGTCAGCGTCTTGCGATAGGCGGCGGGCATCCAGTCGTTCGGCTCGATGCGGTCGTCGGCGTCGATGCGCGCCTGAAACTGCGCCGCGCGCGTGGCGTCCTCGATATTGCGGTCTTCGGCTTCGGACGTGTTCAGCGCTTGCGTGTACATGGCCGATCTCCAGAGAGGCGAACCCATAACATATAACAAAATATGCGGAACTCAAGTAAATTATGTAACATAACCTAACCTAACCTAACCTAGTCGCCGAACCGGCGCGCCAGCTCTTCGCCGGCCGCGGGTAGCGGCCCATTTTCGTTGGTGCCGTTCCGGTCAAGCCATCGTTCTGACGCGGGAAGCAGACCCCGATAAATCTCGCCGCAGAGCTGGCGAGCCGCCCGGCCGGGCCAATCCCTGGGAAGCAACGCCATCGGCAACAGCGGATCGCGCAGCACCACCCGCCGGTAATGGTGGATCAGCAAAATCCGCGCCGTGAACGCGTCAACGTCCGCGAGGGGTTCGCGACGGCCGATCCAGCCCCGCAACGGTTCGAAGGTCTTCATGAATTTCAGATAGGCATCGGCGGTGCGATGCAGCGGCCAGCTCTCGCTGAGCAAACGCCGGCCGCTGTCGTCCTCGGCGGAGACTTCCAGCCGGATCGCGCCTGCGGCTTCCTCGGGGATCGGAACGCCCGATGGCGCGACCCACACGCCCGGCAGCGGACTGCCAAAACCCGCATTTTTCAGCGCCTCACGGGACGCATCGCGATCCTCGCTGTTACCGACCAGCAGAAGTTCAAAGCGTCCGGTCCAGTCGGACAATTGCGGATCATAGATATGCTTCGTCGCGGCATCGAAGGTTTGCCGCCCCTTCTTTACCAAACGGTAGAAACTGTTGCGGCCGACCTTGTTGCGTTCGAGCCAGCCGTCGGTCGCAAGCCGCGACATCGCCGTGCGCACCACGCCGCTGTCGATGTCGATCGTCCTGAAAAATTCAAGCAGCGTTCCGAGCCAGACCGAACCGCCGCGCGGCACGATCGCATCGCCGAACACCGTGATCACGATGGACCCGGTGCGCGAGGGTTCGCGCTTGAGCTGTTCGATGATGCGGGCAAGCGGATGCGGCATGCGCAACGCATAGCGCGTTTTTTGGATTTACGACAACGCTCGCCTTGGGCGCTTTCCGGTTGAGTTGAATCATAATCGCCCATCCTAGGGCCTCATGGTTCGAGACGCGCGGCGTTGCCGCGCTCCTCACCATGAGGGTCTGGAGGACCTCATCCTGAGGAGCATCGCCAACGGGTCGCGCGAATGCGCGCCCGATGACAGGCTCCGCGATGCGTCTCGAAGGATGAAGCCAGCGGACCGGGAAATGCTTTAATGCCGGCGCGCGGCGCCTATCGTTCAGGATCGGGATAGACCATGCTGCGCCAGCCGCTGCGGTCGAACGGCGCCCACTTGCCTTCGGGCTGTGCGAGACGATCGGCTACCGCGTAGACCACAGCGGGATGATGGCCCATGCCGCAATGGCTACTTTCGACCTCGATGTTCTCGGACCGGGCGGATGGTTTTTCCATGCAGCCCTGCCACGCGCAGATGCCATCGGTGCGGCTGAAGATCGCGGTGGTCGGAACCGGCGGCGTGCCCGCCAGCGATCCACCGAACCGTCCATCCTCTTCGTCGGCGCGGCGGCCGCTCGCCATCTCATAGACGCGCCAGGCGTTGGTGGCCTTGGGATTGCCCGCAAACGGGCTGCCAAGCGTAATCACCGAACGCACGCGATCCGGCATCATCTTCGCCAGCTGCCGCGCGTAGAGACCGCCGAGGCTCCAGCCGACCAGGCTGACCCTGCGGCCATGGGTGTCGCTGAGCTCATGCACCAGATCGACCATGGCGTGCTGCACGCCGTCGCGCAGGCCGAGATTGCGGCCCTGGCGCCAGCCGCTGACCGCATAGCCGCGGCTCTCTAGGAAGCTGCGCAGCGGACGCGTCGAGGTGTCCGAAGCGACGAGCCCGGGCAACACCAGCACCGGATGGCCGTCGCCCTTCGGCGCCAGGCTGAGAAGCGGTAACGCGCCGAGAAACGCGCCAAGCTCGTGGATCGCCCGCCCCTCCAGAAACATCAGGGTTTTCGATGGCGGACGCAGCGTCTGGGCGGTGGCGGACATCGTAGCTCCTCTCAGGATCGGCCCCTTGAGTTTCGGCAGCCGACCAATGGACCAACAGGAAGACGCAAACCTCGTAGAATCGTTCCGCAATGCAACAATTTCATAATCAAAGCTAGGGAACCGCTTTTGCCCTTTCAAGCTGCTGATATTGACGCGGCAAGGGATCGCCGCATTTAAAAGCCTTGCAGTGATCTAAAAGTCACAGCAGCCGCAGCACGAATTCAATGGTGTAGAGCCCCAAGCCGGCAAGGCCGCCGATCAGCGAACCGTTGAAGCGGATGTATTGCAGATCCTTGCCGATGTTGATTTCGATCAGCGAAATCAGCTGCGCCATGTTCCAGGATTTGACCTGATCGGAGATGAAGCTCGAGACGCCGCTTTTCTGGTCAGCGATAAGGCTGCGCAGCACCACAACGAGGCCATTGTTGATTTCGGCGCGCATCTCGGAATCGGCTGCGAGCTGATTGCCCGCCTTAACAAGGAGGCCGGTGAGATGATGCTGAAGCACCTCGCTCTCGCCTGCGGCGTTGCGGTCCACGAAATCCTTCACGTTTGACCACAGATGTTGCGTTAGCTCACCGAGTTCGGGCCTCGCCAAAAGATCACGCTTCAGCGCGTCGAGCCGTCCGGCAAATTGCGGTTGGCCCTCGAGCCGATCGATGAACGACAACACCAGGCGATCGAATTCGCCGCGGAACGGATGATTTGGATCAGTCCGCACCTCCTCGAAAAAGGCGGTCGCGGAAGCCGCGATTTTCTTCATCAGGTAGGCATCTGCGCGGTAGAGCTTGAGAAGGGTCGGTAATTCACTGCGAATCTTCTGGCGAATCGCCTCCAT
>Ga0070697_100005181_pt1 | contig 10017 bp, 7 predicted proteins | sample KBSK1501metaG_FD_65475 | JGI IMG/M metagenome (GOLD analysis project Ga0070697, IMG submission 65475) | Corn, switchgrass and miscanthus rhizosphere microbial communities from Kellogg Biological Station, Michigan, USA - KBS K1-50-1 metaG | ecosystem: Host-associated > Plants > Roots >... | reverse complement strand
GCGTCCTGGCGCTACTGGAGACGCGTGCGACGGCCATCGGCCGGGCCATGGCCCGCGCCTGCCTTGAGGGCGTCCCGGCGATCGCGAGCGTTGCTTCGCATGACCACACCTTCCCGGCACGGCTCAGCCGCCTATGCACCGAACACGTCTTCGCCCTTGTCCGCTCAGGTCGCGCCGGACGACCACCGGATGAGGCCGACCTCGCGTTCGTTCGTGACCTGGGTATCCGCCGCGCCCAGGACCTGTTTCCTTTGGAGGCGCTCGTCCAGGGAATACGGCTCGGCCAGCGCGTCCTCTGGGATGCGATCGATGACGCCGCGGGGCCACACGGACATGAGGTAGTGGTGGCGTTGACAGCCCATCTGCTCGACTACACTCACCTGGCCAGTTACCAGCTGGAAAAGGCCTATACGGAGACTCAGCGACAGATCGAGACCGTGGGCGAGCAGACCCGCCTCGAGTTCTTCGAAGACGCCCTCTCCGGCCGGCTGTTCGCGCGCTCTGATGGTCCCGGACAGGCCGTCGCCATGGGCTTCGAACCAGACGCGACATACGTCGTCGTTGTCGTTGGTCTGGCCACACAACCAGCTGATCCGGAGAATCTCGCACCCTTGCGCGGAGCGCTCGAGCGCCGGGCATGGGCGGACGGCCGCCGTCCTTTCGTTGTGACGCGCGGCGAGCATGTTGTCTGCGTGGCAGCCGCCCGGCAAACGATGCCGGTGAGGAACACCATCAGTGCCATGTCCTCGGGAATGCCCGCATCGCTCGCCACTGATTTGGTCGCCGGAATCGGCGGTCCATGCCGGGGGCTGGCCGAGGTGCCCCGCGCTTACGAGCACGCTCTTCTCGCCCTGCGGCACGCCCGAAGCGTCGGCGGCGTCGTTGTGCTCGAGGACGTCGGTACGTTTCCGTACTTGCTATCTAGCGCCGATCCGACTGTCCGGCAGCTGAGCGCCCGTCGTGCAGAGCGGCTGCGCGCGGAAGACGCTCGTTGTCACGGGCTGCTCGCGCGTACGTTCGCGGTATATGTGGACTGTAACCTAAACGTCATCCAGGTCGCGAACAAGCTCGGCCTTCACCCGAACACGATTCGCAGCCGGCTTGCGAAGGTGGAGCGTCTGACAGGACTGGATACCCGCCGAGTCATCGATGTAATGGAGCTTGTCACGGTAATGAACTTGAGCCGCGCGACAGGAAGCCGGGAACCGAAACAATGAGCGTCGTATACGCCGCCAGGACTCCTCGGCCGCGGGCGGCCCTCCGTTGATCGCGCCATTTCAGGCCACTAACGAACGGGCTCCTGCTCAGGAACCACGGCCGGGCCTTTAGCAGACGATCGCAGCAACTGCAGCGAGATGATGGGAAAGATGATGACGCTCAAAAGCCCGGCAGCAACGAGCGCAGCCGCATTGGCCGGCCTGATGGCATGCAACTGAAGCCCGATCGTGGTGGCGGCCACGATGAATGGCAGCGTCGTCGCTTGAAGCAGCCCGACAGCGACGACATCGCGGGTGCTGCCGAGGGCGGACCGATAGAGGACGGCGGGCAGTCCGCGCACGATCAGTATTACCAGCAGGAAAAGCGGCACCCGCAGCACGGTGGAGGCGCTCGAGAACAGCACCGACAGATTGAAGGTGAGCCCGCTGGTGACGAAGAAGGCCGGGATGAGGAAACCGTAGCCGATGCCATCGAGTTTCGGATAGAACAGCGGATGCTTATGCTCGGCATCCGCGTCCACCAGGCGCAGGATCCCTCCGGCGATGAAGGCGCCGAGGATCGCCTCGAACCCTAGATGCGTAGCCACCGCGCCCAGGCCAACCACGAGTAGCACTGACAGCCGTATGCGGATTTGGGCCGAGGTGTCGGCCAGCCTGTTCATCACCCCTGTGATCCATGTCGAGCGCTCAATGCGGATCGTTGCGAATACCACGAGGGCGATCAAGACGGCAAGCAGCAACAGCAGCAGCAGTTTGGCACCTATGCCGGACGCGCGGCCGGAGAAGAAGAGGGACAGCAGAACGACCGAGCCGACCTCGCCGAGAGAGGCCCCCGCTATCGCGAACTGGCCGACGGGACGTTCGGCCACGCCCGCGTCCTTCAGGATTGGAATGATCATCCCCAACGACGTTGCGATGAGAATGATCCCAACGAGCAGCGTGCTCTCAACGACACCCGCCGCGTGAAGCACGCCACTAATGCCCAGAGCGAGCACCACGCTTAGACCGAACCCTAGTCCCGCCAGGCGAGCGCGAGGTCCGCGAAAGTGGCGGACGTCGATTTCAAGACCTGCCAGAAAGAGCAGGAACGCCAACCCGATCGTCGACACCAGCCGCACCGCGTGGTCGGGTTTCACCAGGTTCAGTACCGCAGGGCCAAGCACGATCCCGGCGACGATCTCCAGCACCGGCCCGGGGATAGGCACTTTAGGCATGGTCGAGAGAATCAACGGCACCGCCGCCGCAACCGCGAGCACGGCGACGAGGTTGTCGAAGTTCATCGCAGACGCCCTCCGCGCGGCCTCATGACTGCACCTTTGTTACGAAGTAGAAGAACGGCGCGGTGACGTCCACGAACTGGTGAGGCACCCCATTCGGGATGACCAGCACGTCACCCTCATTGAGCAGGTGCTTGTCCTCGCCTGTCACCACGGTGGCGTGGCCGTGGACGACGTGCATGATGTCGGTCTCGTGGTCGTGCAGTTCCACCGCACCGGGCCCGGTGCGGCGGCCGGCGTCAAGTTTGTAGCTGGACGTCTGGAGCAGCAGACCGCCGGTTTGGAACTGCTCATGAACCTTCTGCTTCGGGATGTAGGTCGCCGCGTTGTGCAGCGATGGTGCTTCAGAGCCGAGTACGGCGAGTTCCTGGTCCTCGTCCGCGGACGATGCGCCGCTCACGCCCAGTGCGCCGATCACATGGCCGTCCACGAGGAGCGGCATGCCGCCTTGCAGTGGAACGGCTCGGGCAAGATGCAACGCCGATGGGCGTCCGCCGGCCGCCTGGTCCTCGAAGTCCTTGCTCGGCCGCCGGTAGATCGCGGCCGTACGGGCCTTGTCGGTCGCGACGCCGACGCTCGCCACCTGCGCCGCGTCCGGCCGCCAGAGGTACACGAGGTGGCCTTCGGCGTCGACGACCGCGACCACCGGGGCGACGCCACGGCCGGTTGCCACGGTGCCGACCGTCTCGGCCACCCGCCGGGCGGTCTTATAGGTCAGGGCAGGCACCTCGGTAGTAGTGAACGACACTGCGGCGCCCGCAAGCGACACCGACTCGTCCTGGTCAGGTGTCTCGCCGCTGGTGCCGATCGCGCCGACCACTTCACCATCGGCCCGGAGCGGGATCCCGCCGGTCAGGGCGGCGGCGCCGTGCAAAGCGAGCGCCCCGAGGCGTCCCGAGCTCACCTGTTGCTCGATGTCGCGGCTGGGCCGGACGAAGATCGCGGCCGTCCGGGCCTTGTCGACGGCCACGACGCTGCTGGCAACCTGCGCACCGGGCGTGCGGCGCAACGCGAGCACATTGCCGGCCGGGTCGACGACGGTGATGACGACCCGGTAGCCCTTTTCGCGGGCATGTTGCTCGGCGGCGAGCAGCACAGTGTCGACGCCTGCCTCATCGATGATCCGGCGCATGCGGCTGGCGGTCATGCGGTAACTCCTTTGTTTCGCTTCCAGATCGGATCTGCCCGGCCGGGAGGGACGCTCCGGCGGGAGCGGCGAGCGTGGCCGCCCATACGGCGGTGTCGGTGGCGATGAAAAGGACGTTGCCTGCTCGGCCGCCGAAGCAGAAGTTCACAGCGCCGGGTAGCGAGATCTCGCCGATGAAGTCGCCCAGCGGGCTGAAGACCTGCACACCGCTGAAAGACGACGCATAGACGCGGCCGTCGGCGTCGACCTTGAGCCCGTCCGGGAAGCCGGGGTTTGTCACGGCGAAGAGCCGGCGGTTGACCAGATGCCTGCCGTGGTCAACGTCGTAGGCGATGACGTGGTGCGGCAGGTGGGGGTAGAAACTGCCCGCCTCCTGGTTCGCACCGCTATCGGTCACGTAGAGCAACGACTCATCGGGGGAGAAGGCGAGCCCGTTCGGTTTGACGAAGTCATCGGCGACGACGGTGAGCATCCCCGTGCGCGGATCCCACCGGTAGACGTGGTCACCGGCCTGCGGTTCGGGCCGGAACCCCTGCAAGTGGCCGTAACTGGGATCGGTGAACCAGATGCTGCCGTCGCTGCGGACAACGACGTCGTTCGGCGAGTTCAGCGGCAGCCCACCCCAGTTGTCAACGACCACGCTCCTGGCCCCAGTCCGCGGGTCCACTCGCGAGATCGCCGCCGGCTCGGCTATGCTGCCCTGCTCACACACCAGCAGCTGGCCGCCGGCGTCGAGGGTCATGCCATTGGCGACCCGAGTGTGCTGGACCACGGTCTCGACTCGGTCCGGTGCCAGCGGGAAGCGTTCCCCGTCGAGTGCGATCCGCCGGATCGCCACCTGCCAGTCGGGCGTCGGCAAGCTGGTGAAGTACAAGGCGTCGGCGTGGGCGACGTAGACCGGCCCCTCGTGCGCGTCGACATCGACGACCCAATCCAGCCGCGGAGCAGCACCGAGCACCCTCAGGAACTCCGGATCGTGCACGATAAACGGCGACGCCATACCAAGGAGTGCCCGTTGGGCCTGAAGCGTTACACTGGCTGGCCAAAGCGCCAGCGACAAGCCGTACATAAGGGTCGGCCCACACCCGGACCTGGGGTTCCGCGATATTTTGGGCCAGGCAGAGGGGCGCGAAGACGCCAAGACAAGTTGACGTCGGGCTTGATATGGCAGACGCGCGGAGCAGAGAGCTGCGTCCGGTACCGATCCGGCAGCAACCACCATGAAACGTTCTGACGGCTCCGCAGACTAAACCCGAAGCAAGGACCCTTCAGCCAGCCTGAGACGAGGCGGGCCGCATGGCACACGCAGTTCCCAGCGTGACAGGAAATCGATGCCGTACGGGGATGGAGGGCAAGAACTTCCTCGCCAGCGAAGGAACTCTCCGGGGGCAAATGCCCGGAGTGTCCGGGCACGCGAAGATGCCTGATTCGCTCTCGTCTGAACCAGGAGTGAACGCGATGACCACCCAGCACTACGACGTCATCATCATCGGCACCGGCGCCGGCGGTGGCACGCTGGCGCACAAGCTGGCGCCGTCCGGCAAACGGGTCCTGCTGCTGGAGCGCGGCGGCTACCTGCCGCGCGAGCCAGCAAACTGGGACAGCCGCGAGGTCTTTATCAACGACCGCTACCTGTCCGGCGAGTTCTGGTACGACCAGGACGGCCAGGCCTTCAAGCCCCACCAGCAGTACTTCGTCGGCGGCAACACAAAGTTCTACGGAGCGATCCTGTTCCGCCTGCGCGAGCGGGACTTCGGCGAGGTCCAGCACTACGGCGGGCTCTCGCCGGCGTGGCCGATCTCCTATCAGGACCTCGAGCCCTACTACGCGGAGGCGGAGAAGCTCTATCTCGTGCATGGGCAGGCCGGCGAAGACCCTACCGAGCCGCCGCGGTCGGGGCCGTTTCATTACCCGGCGGTATCGCACGAGCCGCGCATCCAGCAGCTCTCGGACGACTTCGCGAAGAGCGGGCACCGGCCGTTCCACCTCCCAGTCGGCGTAGACCTGAACGAGTCTGACCCGGAGGCAGGATGCTGCATTCGCTGCGACCGGTTTGACGGCTTCCCCTGCCTGACCGACGGGAAGGCCGACGCGCACGTGCGATGCGTGCGGCCTGCACTGAAGCACGACAACCTGACGCTGCTGACACACGCCAAGGTGGACCGGCTCGTGACCGACAGCAGCGGCCACAACGTCAGTGAGGTGGTGGTGGACCGCCACGGCGTGCGTGAGGCGTACAGCGGCGACATCGTGGTGGTCTCGTGCGGGGCGGTGAACTCGGCGGCGCTGCTGCTGAAGTCGGCCAGCGACCAGCATCCGAACGGGCTGGGGAACACCTCCGACCTGGTAGGCCGAAACTACATGGCCCACATCAACTCCGGCGTCATCGCGATCTCGCAGGCGCCGAACACAACCAGGTTCCAGAAGACGCTTGGAATCAACGACTACTACTGGGGTGCAGACGACTCCGAGCTGCCGCTCGGGCACATTCAGATGCTCGGCAAGTCCGACCGGTATATCCTCCGGGGCGGTGCTCCCTGGTTCGCTCCGGGGCTCGCCCTTCAGTACGTGGCCAAGCACGCGATCGATTTCTGGATCACGACCGAGGACCTGCCCCACCCGGAGAACCGGGTGACGGTGGACCGCGCAGGCCGCATCCACCTAGCCAAGACGTACTACAAAAACCTTGAATCTCATAGGCGCCTGCTAGCCAAGCTCAAAGCACTGATGGGCCAGCTCGGCTGCCTCGACACCCCTATCCCGGCCTGGTCCATTCTCGACAAGCGCATTCCGCTGGCAGGTGTCGCCCACCAGTCCGGCACCGTGGTCTTCGGCGATGACCCGAAGACGTCGGCGCTCGACGTCAATTGCCGTGCCCACGACGTGGATAACCTCTACGTCGTAGACACGAGCTTCTTCCCGTCATGCAGCGCGGTCAACCCGGCGCTGACCGCGATGGCGAACGCGCTGCGGGTCGGCGATCACCTGCTGGAGCGGCTCGGCGCGCACGTCACGGCCGTGGCCCAACCTGCCTCCGATGAACGACATGAGGAGGTGCTGTCGTGAGAATGGCTGAAAGGCTAGCTAGCAGCATCGGCAAGGGGCTGGTGGCTGGCCTGGCCGGAACCGCGGCCATGACGGCCTCGAGCACGCTTGAGGCGCGGCTCCGCCACCGCACGCCGAGCTCCGCGCCAGCGCGCGCGACAGCGAAGGTGCTGGGGATTGCCTCTTTCGAAAATGAGATCGCCGAGGCGCGATTTAATGACCTTTCGCACTGGGGCTATGGCACCGGCTGGGGGGTAGTGCGGGGGTTGCTTAGCGCCGCCGGCCTGCCGCCACGCGTCGCGACCCTAGCCCACGGCGCCGCCGTTTGGGGGAGTGCGCAGGTGGCACTGCCCGCCTTGGACATCGCGCCGCCGGCCATCTTCTGGGCACCACGGGAGATCGCGATCGACGCCTTCCACCACACGGTGTATGCCGTGGCGACGGGCATAGCCTACGAGCTGCTCAGCAGCGCGCGTGGCGAACGCACCGGTATCAGCGGGCGCAGCAGGGCGCGTTACTCAGACGACCACGTGGTCTCGAACGATGGGTAGAGGGTCAGGCCACCGTCGACGAAGAGGGTTTGCCCGGTGATGTAGGCTGCCTCGTCTGAGCATAGAAAGGCAGTCGCCGCAGCCATCTCCTCGGCGGCGCCCGCCCTTTGCATGGGGATGTGGGTTTCCACCATTCGCCGCTTGACCGGATCGTCGATCCACGACCGGTTGATTGGGGTGACGGTCGCGCCGGGGCCGATGCCGTTCACCCGGATGCCGCGCGAGGCGTACTCGAGCGCTAGCGATCGGGTGAGGTTCTGCATCCCTCCTTTGGACACCGAGTAGCCCAGGAACCGCGGCTTGGGGATCAGCTGATGCACGCTGGACACGTTGACGATTACCCCTGGACGGTTCTCGGCAAGGAAGTGCTGCACGGCCCGGCGGGCGCAAAGGAAAGCGCCCCGCACGTTGACCGCGAGGACTTTATCGAAATCCGCGGCGGGCAGCTCGTGCGAGTCTGCGGCGATCTGGATGCCGGCGTTGTTGATCAGGATATCCAGCCGCCCGTACTCGCTAATTACCTGGTCGAACATGTGCTCGACCGCGCCCTCATCAGACACGTCCGCGTCGACCAAGATTGGCCGGCCGCCGACCTCAGAAAGCTGCTTCATGCAGACGCTGATGCCGTGTTCGATCGCCTCTCTGGTCTCGATCGCGCCTTCCGGCCGGCCCACATAGTTGATGGCGATGTATGCGCCCTCTTCGCCAAGTCGGATGGCGATCGCCTGGCCAATGCCAGAGCTGGCCCCAGTGACGAGGGCAACCTTTTCCTGCAATCCTTTCATGGTTTCCTCCTGCTTGACTTGAGTGTGGTGAGGCTGCCTTGCTTTGTCTTGCTTGCCGCTCAGACGTTACGGCCGCGGGCGCAGCCGGCCATTTACTCGGACGGCGCTATGCTGCCCGCCACGCGGCGCGTGCCCCGGCACTTGTCGGATCAAAGTCGTGCTTGGTGCGACGCAGCAGATCCTGGAGGTCCTCCCAGAGCTGGAAAGGCGACGGACGGCCCCAGAACCAGTAACCGACGTACACCTTGTCAATCACAAGTCTGGGCGCGAGTACGAGCGTGTGCGGCACGGTGGCGTGATGATGCGGGTCGGTGTACTCCTCGATTTCGTGTGTGCGCTGTACCTCGAGGTCCACATCGGCCAGATAGGGCCAGTAAGCACCGGTCGAGATCCGCATTTTGTAGGTCTCTTGCAGGTCGTTCGGGAGAATGGTCACGAGTTGCGTGAAGGCCACGGCGCACCACTGATGGAACACGACCATCTCGCGCTGGTGCTGGCGCTCACGCGGGCAATGCTCGCCTCGGCCCAGCATCAAGACCATGGGGTTGTCGCCCTGAAGCTCCGACAGGCGCCGCATGGTTCCCGTCTCGTCGGGGAGGGTGAAGTCCGGGAGCATGGCTCCCGGGGTGAGGCCCTTGCTCATTGCTTTCTCCTTGCCGCACGCGGCTCACCGGGGACGCACGCCGGGGATCGCGAGCCGGATTCGGTAGACGCTGGTCGGTGCCGTGACGTAGAGAGTGCGGCCGTCCTCGTCCCCCCACGCGAGGTTGTGGCAGTGCTCCGGCAGCCGCAGGATGCCCAGATATTCACCGCGGGACGAGAGCAGCCAAATGCCGGACGGACCGCACACATACACGTTGCCGGCTGCATCGACCTTGATCCCTCCGATCGAGTCCTCGCCCTCCACGTCAGTCATGTCAAAGAAGACGGTGCCTCCGGTCGCGCACCCCGTGTCGCCGAGGGTGTACCGCATCACGGCCCTGCGCGCCGGGTCCCCGTTGCCGACGTAGAGGTAATGCTCATCGGGAGACAGTGCGATCCCGCTGGGCCCGGATAGGTCCGCGGTGACCACGGACACAGCGCTGTCGCGGACCCGGAAGACGCCACTGAACGGCAGTTCCCTGCTAGCATCGCCGAACCCCCCAGGCAGGCCGAACGGCGGGTCGGTGAAGAACAACGTCCCGTCCGAGCGGTATACGAGGTCATTAGGGCTGTTCAGCCGCTTTCCTCCGTAGCGATCGGCGAGCACGGTGATGTTGCCATGCGACTCGACGCGGATGACGCGCCGGTTCCCGTGCTGGCAAATGGCGAGGTGCCCGTCCGGGTCGAACGTGAGTCCGTTGGATCCGGGCTGGAGGTATTTCCCGATGTCTGCTCCGGCGTAGCCGCTCTTAGGGCGGAAAACCGTGATCACGCCGACCGGGTTCCAGCGGTAGATGACATTGGTGTTGGGCGAGCTGAAAAGCAGCGCGCCGTCGCGTGCCCATACCGGGCCCGCTGTGAACTCGAAGCCATAAGCGACTCGTTCGAGGCAAGCTGAGGAGGGCACGATCGCCTTTAGCGAGCTTGGGGTCGTGACCGCAGGCATAATCTCTGCGGGGACCTCCTGGACGGTGCGCGCGCGACGCGGTGCGTAGAAATCCAGCGTGGCGCTCCGCATCCAGATGTAGTTGGCAGGCGAGGCTGAGATCGGGCCGTTGATGCCGAACACAGCGATAACGAATGATTGACCGGGGCGCGCGGAGCGGGTGAGCACGACCCGGTTGGGCGTGTTGAAGCCGCCGACGACCTGTCCCCCGGTGTCACCCAGCGCGATAGGCTGCGCACCGTTGACCCAGACCTCGGCGTAGTCGTCAACGACAACCTCGAAGATCACCGTCGAACCGGTTGGGTCGAAGTCGCCGAGCCGCCGGGGAACCGTCACCGTGATCCGGTACCAGTTGAAGCAAACTCGTCCGGTGGACAGGCGCCGCTGGGTGTCCGGAGGAGCAAGAA
>Ga0070697_100005180_pt1 | contig 10018 bp, 7 predicted proteins | sample KBSK1501metaG_FD_65475 | JGI IMG/M metagenome (GOLD analysis project Ga0070697, IMG submission 65475) | Corn, switchgrass and miscanthus rhizosphere microbial communities from Kellogg Biological Station, Michigan, USA - KBS K1-50-1 metaG | ecosystem: Host-associated > Plants > Roots >... | reverse complement strand
CCGGCTTGCCTCGCACCGGCAGGTCGAACGGCCCACCGGCATCCCGCTGGGGGCGCGCCTCCTCCTGATCCTGGCCGTCCTGGCCCTCGGCGGCGCGGTCCTCTACACGGCGAGCGGCGGGCTCGGGAAGCTGGCGTCGTCCATCGGCTCGACGGTGGGTGGCATGCTCGGCAACCTGACCGCCACGCCGATGCCCAGCCCCACCCCGCTGGTGATCGGCGCCAGCCCCACGATCGAGTCGCCCCAGGAGCCCTACACGAACGCCGCCGCCGTCGACCTCGTCATCGTCGTCCCCGCCGACGCCGTGGGGCGCACGACCAGCACGGTTCGGCTCTACGTCGCACTCGCCGGCAAGGCCCCCAAGCGGATCGCCGAGGCCCCGGTGGGCTCGACGCCACGCGTCGTCATCCCCGCCGTCAAGCTCGTCGCCGGGGCGAACGACTTCACGGCCACGATCCTGGGCCCGGCCGGCGAAACCCCGCCCTCGTCGGTCGTGACGTACGTGCTGGACACGGCGGCACCGAAGGTGACAGTGACCTCGCCGAAGGATGGGGCGACGGTGAACAAGGCCACGGTCACGATCACCGGCAAGACCCAGGGCCGCAGCGTGATCTTCGCCCACAACGACACCAACAACGCTTCGGCGACGGCCGTGGCCTCGGCCGACGGCGCGTTCACGGTCGTGCTCGCCCTCGAGACCGGCCCGAACGCCGTGACGGTCCAGTCGACCGATCCCGCCGGCAACGTGGCGACCGCGCCGCTGACCATCCGGCGCGGGACCGGCAAGTTGACGGCCAAGCTCGATGTCTCGACGTACAGGTTCAGCCAGGCGAAGCTGCCCTATCCGCTCATCCTGACCGTCCTCGTGACCGATCCCGACGGAACACCGCTGGCCGGCGCGCATGCGACGTTCAGCATCACGCCCCCGGGCGTCCCGCCGATCACCGCCGACCGGACGACGGGGTCCGATGGCCGGGCGCAGTTCAAGACGACGATTCCCAAGGGCGCGATGGTCGGCACGGGCCAGGCGCTGGTCCTCGTGTCGGCCGCGGGTCTCGGCACGACGAGCGATCGGACGATTCTGACCGTTACCAAATAGCGTCGCCCGCGGCCGCGTTCGCAGCTACCATCGCGCCATGCCCGTGTGGCGCTGTCCGCATTGCGGAACGCCCCAGACCGAATCGTCCCGGTGCTGGGTCTGCAAGCGCTCCGCCACCAGCTGTGCGACCTGCCGCAACTTCCGCCGCGCCGTCGCCGGCGGCCTTGGCTACTGCGGGCTGGATGCGCGCCGGCTGCCGCTCCACGGGGACGAGGTGCGAGGCTGCTGGGAGGCCGCGGCCGCGGGACCTGGCTTCGTGGCCGAACCACCGGCCATCGGCGGCGGCGCGCCGGGCGGGTTCTGGACGGACGACGGCTGACGAACGACTGAGCCGAGCCCGGATCAGGCGGGCGGGCAGGTCGCCAGCGGGAGCGACGGGTCGTGGACCGTCAGGCCAATCTTCGAGCCCGGCTTCAGCTTCGTACCGGGGGCCGGCGACTGGGCGACCACGATCGAGCCTTCCTCCGGCACATAACCGGGGTTGGCCGCCTTGGTCTCCGCGTCGACCACCACGGTGCCAACCCGGAAGCCGTCGGCCTCGATCGCATTACCCGCGTCGCCGAGCGTCGTGCAGCGATAGTCGCCCACGTTGACCGGCGCCGGCGTGGGCGCCGGCGTCGGAACCGGGGTGGGTGCCGGGGTGGGCGTCGGCTGGGGCCCCTTCGAGACCGTGTAGTTGACGGCCGAACCCGACGCGACGGGCTGGCCGGCCGACGGGCTCTGGTCGATGACGCTGCCGGCCGGGATCGTCGGGTCGAAGCCGTCGGAGCGCTTGCCGGCCTTCAGGCCCGCCTGGGCGAGGAGGTTGAGGGCGTCGGTTTCGGTGCGGGTGATGAGCGACGGCACCTGGACCTGTTGCGGGCCGCCGGAGACCGTGAGGCTGATCTTGCCGCCCTGGTCGATCGTGGCGCCCGCGGCGGGGGTCTGGGCGAGGACGGTGTTGACCGGCTGGTTGCTCGTCTTGTCGAAGGAGGTGATTTCGGCCGTCAGGCCCGCCTGCTGCGCGATGACCGTCGCCTGGTCGAACGTCTTGCCGATGAGTGCCGGCACGGCGACCTGGGCAACGGGTACCTTGCCGGGCCCCGCCAGCAGGCGGAAGACGAGGAAGCCCACGACTGCCAGGATCGCCAGTGCGAGCAGGGCGGAGATCCAGACCCACGGGCTCGTGCCGCCGGGCTCTTCGTCGTATTCGTCCTCCGCGGCGCGGCGGCGGGGCGGCGGCGGTTCGGCGTAGCGATCCCGGACGGGCGCAACGTACGAACCCGCGTAGGCCTCCTGGTCGTAGGGGACGCGACCGGCGTTGGGCCGTGCGACGCCCGACGCGACGGTCGCGGGACTGATCGAATCCACGGGATCCATCCCCCGACTGGAAGCGACGCTGCCTGCCGCAAGGCCGCCCGCGGCACCGGCGGCGCCTGCCGCCGCGGCGGCCGCGCCCACCCCGACCGGGGATGCCGCCGAGGGCGCGCGATCGGCGAGGAACGCATCGAGTGCCTCGCGCATCTCGGCGGCGCTCTGGTAGCGCTGGGCGGGATCGCGTGACATCGCCCGGCGGACGATGGCGTCGAGCGCCGGCGGAATGCCGGCCCGCACCGCGGACGGCAGGGGCGCGGCGCCGGACAGCCGCGCCATGGCGATCGCGGCGGCGCTGTCGCCACCCCACGGCCGGCGGCCGGTGAGCAGCTCGTACAGGACGATGCCCAGCGAATAGACGTCCGAAGCTGCGGTCGTTGGCTCGCCACGGGCCTGCTCGGGGCTGAAGTAATGGACCGAGCCCATCGTCAGGCCCGGCATCGTGAGCCCCGCATCGGCGACGGCGCGGGCAATGCCGAAGTCCGTGACCTTGACGCGGCCGTCGCGGCTGACGAGGACGTTGGCCGGCTTGACGTCGCGGTGGATGATTCCGCGCCCGTGGGCCGCGGCAAGCGCCGCCGCCACATCGGCGGCGAGCCGCGCGGCCTGGCGGGGCGGTACAGCGCCGCTTCGGCGGATGACCGACGCGAGGTCCTCCCCGTCGATCAGCTCCATGACGATGTACGCGCCGGCCGGGTCGTTGCCGAAGTCGTAAACCGAGACGATGTTCGGGTGGTTCAGCGAGCCCGCCGCGCGCGCCTCCTGGCGGAAGCGCGTGCCGAAGTCGGGGTCGCGCTCGTATTCGGGCCGCAAGAGCTTGACCGCGACGTCGCGCTCGAGCTCGTTGTCGCGGGCGCGGTAGATCGTGGCCATGCCGCCCTGTCCGAGCAGCTCGACCAAGCGATATCGGCCGCCCAGCACGTTGCCGATCTCCGCCAAACCCACTCCTCTCACCGCACGCCGCGCGTCCTCTCCAACCCCTGCGGGTGCCGGGGCATCCTACCCCACGACGGCTTGGGGACGGCTTGCGTGCCCCGGTTCGCGACGCGGGTCAGCCGCTCGAGCCGCCTGTCGCGAGCGGGTACGTCAGTGCTCGAGCGGGGTAGTAGGTAGGCGCCGCGAGTTGCCGGGCGGTCCGTTCGGGCGTATAGCCGGTCAACGGTAGCGTGGTCGAGCTGCTAGATGAAAACCGGCGCGATCAACCCATCCTTGACAGGCGGTATACCGTCGTTAACACGTAGGGCGACGTGCGATGCGAAGACTGCTATTTCGAGTGGGCGCGCCTCCGCGCGAAGGCATAAGCAGCGATCAGTGCGTATCCCACGGCCAGGACGATTGTGGGCTCGCGGTACGGGAGCAGAAGGTAATCCGTTTGGTAAAGCCGAGAGGTCTCGCGGCATAGAGCCGTAATTCCCCCGAGGTTGCCACAACCTGGCGGCAGCGACCAAGGGAAGAGGAAGAGGATGAGGAAGAACAACCCCGTCCACCCAGCGAGGGCGAGCGCAAGGTTCCGCACGCAACCCTCCTTCAGCCGGCTTCCGAGACTACCCGTCGGACGCGCCTTAGTCCTTGCGTTGCTCGTTTCGTCGACGAGTACCTTCGTACTGGTATCTCCCACGTTGGGCGCCAACTTCTGTGGGTCGGGAAATAGCCCGACGAGCGACAAGGTGTTTGTTGACAAGGACTCGTCGGAGCTCGGGAACTCACTGTTCGATTTGGCGCGCGGCGACGCAACGGTAGGAAACATGGTTCCTTGCATTGGCGGCGCATCGGCGCCCTACGGGCAAGGGACCTGGATCATGCTCGCCAATCTCGAGCGCGGCGGAACCGACCCCACGATTATTCAAGTTGGCTACGGCAAGGGGTGCTCGCTATGCGCCGACGATTTCATCTACACACCGGACCAGCAGGGTGGCGGCGCGGCCTGGCCTGGGACGCTGACGCCCCAGAGTACGCATCGTGTTCGGGGCATAGTCTCGCGCGCGTTCGATTCTCACCTCAACAAGTACTACACGCTCTTCACAGTCGTGGACGTGACTACCGGCGTGACGCAAACGGCGAGTGTCGGTACGTGGGCAGGCGGTTACGTGAAGGCATGGTGGGGTGCGGAGGCGCTCGACTTCAATAGTGACGTGGGGGTGGAAGACAGTGGCCCTGACGACAACTTTGCCTATATGGGCTACAGCACCTACGCATCAACGAGCATCTTGTACCGGTCGGGAATGGTCTTCAACGTGTGCTACTGCGAGAACGAGCCCCCTGGAAGCGGTCCAAGCGACATCGAGAAGGAGGGCAACAGGGATTCCAGGGAGCACGGTCATCTCGGCACTTGGATTTACGGCAATGACATGGTGAACTTCGAGTCGCACATCTAGGGGGTGCGAGATGCGCGAGCCTCACACTGTCGTCAAGGGCACCAACGGCGATGCACGATCGCGCCCGCGCGGACAGAGGCGGCTGGGTCCGAGCCTTCTTGTCCTCGCGATCGCGTTGCTGCTGCCGATGGCGGCACGGATTTCAACGTCAACGGGTCCGCAGTCGCCTTCTGCCGCATCGACCGCAAAGGGTCCGTTCGCGGCGACAGCGGACGGGGTCTCGATGGACGTGAGCCTCGCGAATACCGTCGTGTCGGCAGGTGACTCGGTGAACGTGTCGATTACGATCACGAACTCCGGGTCCGCGCCGATCGTATACGTCCCACAGGAGTGTGGGTCGCCGGCCGCTGTCCGCGTGACCGTGCAACTCGGAACGCAAGCCTTCGGGCGCGAGTGGTCGGGGGCGGAGGGCGACGTCAAAGCGCGCGCCCTTAGTGACTTCTCTGCTAAGCACGCCAACGGTGTGCCCGTTGAGGCTCGACCCGCAACGTGCAACCTACCGCCGGAACGATGGAGTGTCGGCGAACAGCAGCTCGGTGTCGGAGAGTCACTTTCAGCCGATGCTACATGGACAGCCGAATTTGTCCCCGGCGTTTCGGCTCCCGCCGGCCCCGCGGTAATGACTGCTGTATTTGCCTATGACACGGGCCGGAAGCCAAGATCCCATAGGTCCGGCCCGTACAAGGGGTTGTCGGTCGATGGACCGCTAACTGTTCTCGCGGGCACGTCGCAAGCGATTACAGCTGGCGAGGCGGTGGACGCTGTGCTTGCGGACGCCGATGTGGCGAGTTTCGTACGTGAGAGCCCGCGTGAGTCCTTGTCGGGTCTCAGCGTTTTCCTCCAATACATTGCGCCCGAGACGCAAGGGATCGTTCCCGGCGGGCCTTCATGGGAAATCGACATCATCCGCGAAGAGGGGGTGTCTCGAGAGTGGGCGATCGGCTTCGTCGATCCGGCTACGGGGATGCTGCGGTCGGTTTCGTTTTGTCGGACACCATGCGATCGCTAGGCGGTATGCCTGACCGGCGGACTCCCCCGATCTTCCGGTAATAGCGCGTGGCGCTCCCTGCGCCGCGCACCCGCGGGTCCTCCCCCTCTGCATCACCGAGATGCCTACCACCTGCTCGTGTAACCGACAAAGGCACGATGTACCGCCTAGAGCACGCGGAGGCCTCGCCCTCGAGATTTGTCCTTCCGCCTCTAACCGGAAGGAACGTGCAAGGTGGGTGCACCGGACTGTCCAGGCGGGGAAGATCTACTGGAATTCGGAAACGCCGGGAACTTGTAGAGGGTAGCTAGGTACGAGCGCTGCGAGTTGTCGGGCCCGACCGGACGCAACCCCGACGAAGGTGGCCCGGCCCCCTGCAGGCAGCGCTCCAACGACGCACCTCTCGCTATGCCATGGGTGGCCCCGGCGAACGCCGCGTGCCGGAATGGCTCGAGTTCGTCACGACGCGCGCCTTCTCGACGGCCGACTTCCACGAGACGCGCCGAGGTTCTGTCGCGTCATGCCGGCGCTCGCATCGGAATTGGCGGGGACTTGCCGCCGTGCCGCCGCGCCGGTCGTCGCCTCAGCGGTCGAGCGTCCCCAGCCAGGCGCGGAACTCGCGCTCGAACTCCGGTCGCTGCAGCGCCAGCGCCACCGACGCCTTGAGCCAGCCCATCGGCGTTCCCGCGTCGTGGCGCGTCCCCTCGAACTCGTAACCGAAGACCGCCTGCTCCTCCATGAGCGCGTGGAGCGCGTCGGTCAGCTGGATCTCGCCGCCGGCGCCGCGCGGCGTCTGCTCGAGCTTGTCGAAGATCTTCGGGGTCAGGACGTAGCGGCCGATGATCGCCAGGTTCGACGGCGCCTCGCCGGCTTTCGGCTTTTCGACGAGCCGGGTGACCTTGCGCAAGCGGCCGTGGTTGATGCCCTCGTCGACGGGCTCGCCGGCGATAACGCCGTAGCGGCTCGTCTCCTCCGGCGGCACCTCCATGACCGCGACGATCGAACCATGAGTCTGCTGGTAGGCATGGATCAGCTGGCCGATGCACGGCCGGTCGGCGATGACGACGTCGTCGGGAAGGATCACCGCGAACGGCTCGTGGCCGATGAGGTCCTTGGCGACGAGGACCGCGTGGCCCAGACCCAGCTGCTCCTTCTGCCGGATGTAGGCGATCTGGGCGAGATCCGTGATGTGGCGGACCTGTCGGAGCTTCTCGATCTCGCCCTTCTCCTCGAGAAGGTGCTCGAGCTCATACGACAGGTCGAAGTGGTCCTCCATCGCCCGCTTCTGGCTGCTGGTGACGATGATGACCTGCTCGATGCCGGCAGCCACGGCCTCCTCGACCGCGTACTGGATGATCGGCTTGTCGACGAGCGGCAGCATCTCCTTGGGGAGTGCCTTCGTCGCGGGAAGGAAGCGGGTGCCCCAGCCGGCGGCGGGAAAGACGGCTTTTCGGACGCGCATCGAACCTCGGAATTGGCAATCGGGCTGGGCGGCGGCGGAAGTATACCCGGCCCCTCGGCGGGTCCCGTCTGGGGCTAGGGGCCGCCGCTCAACCCCACGGACAGGGGCTCGTCGTCGGCGATGACGCGGTCATCCGGCTCCCCTGCGGCCAACCGCCTGAGGACAAGCGCCCCGTTATTCGGCCGTCGCCTCGCGGTCAGCACCGGCCATCGCGTGCTCGTGCCTCGGGTGGCCGAGGCGCAGCGACGTGAACGGCACCCGGATCTCGCGGAAGACCTCGATCGAGACGAGGAAGCCTGCGAACAGGAACACGATGCCGAGCAGCTTGCCCAACTGGAAGAGCTGCGTGGATCCGAAGCGATTGAGGCTGTCGGTGATCGTCGGGATGAACGCCCCGATGGCGATGAGGATGGTGGCCGGCACGCGGCTGTGGATCCGTCCCGTGGCGAGCGCCCGGATCGCGCCCGGCAACGAGGCGAGGAAGTTGACGACGATCGCGAACGGGGCGATGAGGAGGTTGAACAGGAAGTGGTCGCCCGGCTGCTCTGGGTCCAGGGAATACGGCAGCACGCGCTTCTTCGGCATGAAGACGTACGCCGAGAACACGGCCCCCAGGAAGAGGGCCAGCGCCCCGGTGATGTTCAGGAACGGCGTGAGCAGCCGAATCGTCCCGGGGAACAGGGTGCCGACCGGCACGTGGGTCCCCGGATCGAGCGCATAGCCGGGCGGCGCGAGCTGGGTGACGAAGTTCAGGACGATCGACAGGACCGTCGCGCCGACGACCGCGAGCGCGGCGATATACGGCCAGCGCTCGTTGGCGAAGTACGTCTCGATCGCCACGGCCAGGGCAAGGACGATCGCGGCGATGAGATACAGCAACGGCGCCGAACCCGAGCCGGGGTAGTCAAAGCGGCGCTGCGTCAGCAGCGTGAACACGCCGGCCAGCAGCAGGCAGAATGCGAACGTGTAGCCGAAGCGAGTTCGGGCGAGCAGGAACGCCGTTCCCAAGCCCAGCCAGCCGGCGGTCCAGACGGCACCCGTGAGGTACCACGTCCGGTACAGCGCCTCGTTCCAGCCGCCGGCGCCGGCGATCGCCTCGCACCCTGAGGCGACCCCGTAGAACAGGATCCCGATCGCCCAGATGAGCTGGAACGGCTGACGCCGGTCACGCCACTGGTCGAAGAGGGCGATCGCGAAGAGGAACGCGAGAAGCGACGTGGCCGCGGGCAGGACGACCGTCATGTGGATGACGCCTCCGGCTGCCGCCGCTGCAGGACCACACCGGTGAACGGGATGCGGATCTCGCGGAACACCTCGATCGAAACGAGGAAGCCGGTGAACAGGAAGACGACGCCCAGGAACTCCCCGACAAAGAAGCCGCTCGTCGCACCGAACCGATTGGCGCCGCTCGTGATCGCCGGAATCAGGCCACCGATGGCAATGAGGATGGTCGCCGGCACGCGGCTGTGGAGCTTGCCGGTCAGGAGATCGCGGATCTCGGTGGCAAGTGACGCGACGAAGTTGACGGCGATGGCGACCGGCGCCTTGAGCAGGTCGATCGCGAACCTCGACACCGGCTGGTCGCGCCGGAGGTCGTAGCGGATGACCCGTCGCTTGGGCATGAAGATATAGGCGCTGTAGATCGCGCCCAGCACGAGCGCCAAGGCCCCGGTGATGTTGAAGAACGGCGTCAGGAGGCGGATGTAGCCGGGGAAGAGCTCACCCGTTGGGATGTGGGTGTCCGCCGCGACGATCCAGCCCGGCGCCGGCAGGGGTACGAGGGCGACCATGACCGCCGAAACGATCGTGCCGCCCACGACCACCGCCGCCGCAAGCAATGGCCACCGATCGTCGCCCCGGAACGTCGCGATAGCCACCGCGATGGCGACGGCCACCGCGATCACGAAATAGACGACGGGCGCGGCGCCGCTGCCCGCGTAGCCGTACTTCGCCTGGGTGAGGAAGGTGAACAGCCCGGCCAGGACCAGCGAGGCGGCAAACGCATAGCCGAAGCGGGTCCGCGCGAGCAGGAACGCGGTTCCCAATCCAAGCCAGCCGGCGACCCAGATCGCGCCGATCAGGTACCACGCCCGATACAGCGGCTCGCTCCAGCCGAACGCGCCGCCAAGGAACTCCGTCCCGGCCGACAACCCGTACCACAGCATCCCGATCGCCCAGATGAGCTGGTACGGGCGGCGCCGCTCCCGCCATTGGTCGATGAGGAAGACGAAGAACACGAAGCTCAGCAGCGAGGAGCCAAGGGGCAGGACGACGTTCGGGTTCACGGTGTCACCTCGTGCTCGCTTCATGGGTGCTGATCAGTCGAAGCAGGAGCCGGTCGAGCAGCGCGGAAGCGTCCTCGTAGGCCGCCGACAGCCGGGCGGTGTCCAGCGACCGACGCCGGCCGATGGCGCCGAGCTCGGCAAGGAACGGACGACGGGCGGCGACGAACAGGGCGACCGATTCGGCCACATCGGTGCCCGCCGCGGACAGGCGTCGTGCAAGCGCATCGGTCAGCGCCTGGGCATCGCGCTCCGCGGCGGCTCGCACCCGCTCGTCGCGCGCGTCGAGATGGGTGAGGAGGGCCTCGACGAGCAGGCGGCCGTCCCGCCGGAACGCGTCGCGATCCTGCGCGGCGACGCCACGCTCCGGGGTGGTCGCCCGGTCAGAGGCGTAGCTCCGTCGGTAGGCGCGGGTTACCCGGTCCGGCGTCGCCCCGAGGCTCGCGAGCGGCGTCCGGC
>Ga0070697_100005179_pt1 | contig 10018 bp, 10 predicted proteins | sample KBSK1501metaG_FD_65475 | JGI IMG/M metagenome (GOLD analysis project Ga0070697, IMG submission 65475) | Corn, switchgrass and miscanthus rhizosphere microbial communities from Kellogg Biological Station, Michigan, USA - KBS K1-50-1 metaG | ecosystem: Host-associated > Plants > Roots >... | reverse complement strand
GACGCCAGGCCGCCGCCGATGACGATAAGGGCGGCTGCGGTCGAGGAGATCACCCCGCCGGCCAGCAGTGACCAGCCGGCCAGCGGGGCATCCGCACCCTGCCGGGTGAAGCGCCGGAAGGTGAAGGCCGTGGCCAGGGCGGGTCCGGCCAGCGGAACCGAGACCGACACCGCGTTGGCCGCATAGGCGGTGGCCAGCATCGGCCGGACGCCTACGCTGGCGCCTCCCGCCGCGAGCAGCCTGCGCAGCATGATCGCGAAGGCGCCCATGGACGCGGACTCCAGCAGGAAAGCGGCCGGGATCCAGAGCGAGCGCAGATGGCCAAGCGCCGTGAACGACGCTGCCACCACGGCCCGCTCGGCCACTCCCGCGACCGCCAGTGCCATCACCGCCGCCAGCGCGACACTGGTGGAGCCCAAGCGGACCACGCGTTTGCTCCCCCGGCGGCCGCGTGCTCGGGCGGCGGTGGTGTCGGGATGGCGGCGCGGCGTGCGCCGGAACCGGGCCCGGCGCGCGCCCGCTGATGCGAGTCTGATGATTGCCATGTCTGCCTGTCCGAGGCCTAGCCGCCGGCTCCCGCCCCAAGGCGCAGAGCCCTGGCCGACCGGGGCACCCTTAGCTCAGTAGCCGTAACCGTTGCCGGACGGGGCGGCCGGGGCCGCGCCCGTCGCCGCCGAAGACCCGGCGACCGTCGCGAGGCCGGGGGTAGCGACGTAGAAGCCCTGCACTCCCTGGCCGGTCACCTGGCCTGCGTGATCGTCAACGAAGGTGTACAGCAGGTGACCGTTGTAGGCGACCTGGCGGCCGTGGGCGTCGCTGACCACGGCGAGCTTGCCAGTCAGCCCTGTCGCAGCGGGTGACGCCGACGTCAGCGGCGGCCACAGCGCCGCCAGGCGGCCGGTGACCAGCGACCTCGCCGGCGTATCGGACAGGTAGTAGTACAGCGGCAGGCCCTGGCTGTTGACCAGGATGGTCTCGGTTTTGCCTGCGACGGTCGCCTGCGCGGTGCGGACGGTAGCCGCGGCCTGCTGGCTGGCCGGGGGCCGGCTGCTGGCAGGCGAGCTGGTCGCCGCGGCGGCGGTGATACCGCCGCCGATGGCGGCCGCGGCGGCCAGGCTGATGCTGGCGATGATGATTCTCGGGTGTCGCACGATGAGCTCCTCGTAATATCGACTTGTGCACTATCTACTAATTTGTTTAGTAGAAGAAGGTGGTGCGCCCTCGTGACCGGCGGCTGAGCCCGGAAATGCCAGCCGCAGGGGCGCAGGCCGGCCATCAGGGACGGAGCCTGCCGCCTGGGCGATGGCACGGACCTGGTCTTCACCGCGGCGTACCCGGCCACGCCGGTGAACCGGGTGGCCGGCCGCCCGGCGTCGATGACCCGCGCCTTCGCCTTGGCCAGGCCGCCCAGCCCGCCGAGGCCGCCGCCGGACGGCAGCGGGACCTTGCGGATGCCGAGATAGAGCAGGCCGCCGAACAGCAGCAGCGGCAGCAGCCCGGCCAGCACCGGCAGCAGCGAGGAGGACATGGCGGCGGTCGCGGTGACCTGGACGTGGCGGGCCGCCAGGTCGTCGGCGAGGCCGCTGCCGCCGAGCGCGACCGGGATCGTGGTGGTGAACGGGCGGCCGCCGGCCAGGCTGCCGGTGACCTGCCCAGCCGGGCCGATGGTCACCGCGCGGACGGTCCCGGCGCTGACATCGGCCAGGAACCTGGTGTAGCTCAGCACCATGCCCGGGGCTGCGCCGCGCGGCAGGGCCAGCAGCGTCACGAGGCCAGCGCCGATGGCCGCCGGGAACACCCACCGCCGCCACGAGGCCGCGTCTGCGCGGCCGGGCGGACCAGGTGAGGACATGCGCATCTTGTGCTCCTTCGGGGGCCCGGCGGCATGCCGGGCCGGCTCTAGCGGGGTCTGGCGGCGGACCGGCCCTGACCCGGGGCAGGCCAGGGCGTGATCATCCGGGCTGGCTCGTGATCATCTGGGCCGGCTGTACTCGGGGGCCCGTCGCGCGGCGGGCCGGGTCCCCGCGGCCGGGCTCGCGGCGGGGGCCCGGCCCAGCCAGGCGGCGAGCACCGCCAGCAGGATGATCAGCGTCTCCACGCTGAGGGCGGCGATGCCCAGCGGGCATTGCCAGTTGCCGGCATCGCCGTGATCGCCCAGGAAGCCGCCCGGCAGGGCGCGGGTCAGCACGTATCCGCCCATGGCCATCACGGCCACGGCGCCGGCGGCCGCCCAGACCAGCCAGTGCGATCGCGCGATCAGCGCCATGCTGACGCCGAGTGCCGCCACGATGATCCCGAAATACCCGATGCCGACCAGCGGGATCGGGCCCAGCGTGGCCGGCAGGTCGACCACGTGGATCACCGCCAGCGCGATCAGCGCCAGCGCGCCCATCGCGCGCGCGATCACATCCGAGCCCTGGGCCGGCTGCGATGGGCCAAGACGAGCAAGCATTGACGTCCTCCTGTAGTCACGGCCGTCCCCACGGGCCTGATCCCCGCCCGGACGGGCAGTAGTTTCGCTTTCAACTACTAACACGCATAGGAGAACTAGCCCGTTCAGTAGCCCAGCTCAGCAGCGGTGCGACGTGCATCACACTGCCTTCGGGCGCGATCCGGCGATCAGGGAAACGCCTCGGCCGGGTCCAGATGCCACGGCGGTGCGGCTCGGGCCGTCATCCCGCGATCGCCTGGCCGGGTGCCTGCCACGCGGCCTCGGCCTCTCCCGTTGGGGTAGCGGCCCCCAGGACCAGGGCCGCGGCGGCCGCCACCGCCGCGGCGAAGAGCCTGATGGGCTTCATGCCGGCCGTCCCTCCCGCGCCCGCAGGGTGATCCGCTGCCGCGCCTCGAGCACGCCGGGCTGACCGAGGAACATGGCATCGAAAACGCCGAGCGACTGCCGTATTTCGTTCCGGCGGCCAGGCGTCAGGGGCGGGACGCCGTAGCCGAACAGCTGCCGGGCCCAGCGCGGCAGAGCGGCGATCGCGGCGTCGCGGACGTCCTGCCAGATCTCCGCCGTGTTCTCCTCCAGGCCCGGTGGATCGAGCAGGCAGACCATCGATTCGGCGACCGCTGGCGTGCAGCGCAAGCGCGGCCGGACCGACGCGATGTACAGGTCAAGCTCGGGGACGCTGGACGGTACCAGCGGGCGGGGCACGCCGGTGAGCTCGGCGGCGGTCACCATCTCCGCGACGTACCTATTGCTGTCCGCGGCCGAAAGCTCCATCCCGACCAGGCTTGCGGCGGCCAGGACGGAATCGACCAGCGTCCCGTGCAGCCACAGCAGGAGAGCGGGATCGCCCGCCGCGTACAGCTGGCCGGTAACCGCGTCGGTGCCGCGGACATGATCATGAATGTGCCGCACCCGGGCCGCGGCCCGCATGGCCGCGGCCCGCTCGCCGAAGGTAACCGTCGCGAGGTATCCCGTGGTGGCGGCGAGCCTGCCGGCGGGATCGCGGCGCCAGCCACTGTGCTGGTCGACGCCGGCCAGCGCCAGCGGATGCAGCGCCTGCATCAGCAGCGACCGCAGGCCCGCCACCGGCGAGGCCAGGTCCGCGCTCACCCGCCAGGTGACGCTGCCGGGCCCGAAAAAGCCGTCATCCCCGGCGCCTTCCGGCACACCCGACGCATACGCCGCCGCCGAACGCCCGATGAGGCTGGCCGCGGTCGCGTGCAGATCCGCTGTCACCGTCGCGCTCCTGGCACCCGGGCGGCCCCCCGGGGCTCGGGCCGCCGACAGCCCATGACCGTGCAGAACGTCCTGTCAGCCACGTTAACCAGCTCCTTCGCAGGCGTCGCAGTGCCCGGCCCGGTCATCGTCGCCACCGGCCGGTCGAGCCGGGCCAGGCTCGACGGACAGCCCTGAGCCGACTCGTCTACTAACACGAATAGGAGTTTGCGGCTGTTCAGAGCGGGCTGCAGACGATCCGACGCCCGGCAGCAGCCCGCGCTGACCGTGCCGGGCAGTGCCCTAGCCGGCGGACGCTGTCCCCCGGCGGCGCTCCGCCACGAACGCCAGCCGTTGCAAGACGGCGGCCGACGCCTCTCCCGTCGCCTCATGCGGCGGGCAGACCGGGCGGGCCATTCTGGCGATGGATCAGGCGGCCGAATACGACGCGGTGACCTCGATCACGCACGCGGCCCCTTCGTACCTTTTCTCGGTGCCGGCGCCGCGCGGCGCCCGGCCGGACGCCGCCGCCGACCAGGCCGCGCACGACGTGCTGGCCGCCCTCTACCCGGCACTGAAGACCGGACCCGACCAGCTGCTCGCCGATCAGCTCGCGGCCATCCCCGATACCCGGGGCAAGCAGCAGGGCATCAGAGTCGGAGAGGTTGTCGCCAAGCGGCTCATCACGATCCGGTCGTCCGACGGATCGGCGGCCACATCGCCGCCGTTTGCCGCCGGAAACCGGCCGGGCGACTACCGGCCGACTCCGCCGGCCTTCCCGGCGCCGGTGTTCCCCAACTGGGGCTCGGTCACCCCGTTCGTGCTCGGCAGCGGGCGGCAGTTCCGTCCCGCCCCGCCGCCGCCGATCACCAGCCGCGCCTACGCCCGCGCGCTCAGCCAGGTCAAGAGCCTGGGCCGGGACTCCAGCACCACCCGCACCGCCGACGAGACGACGCTGGCCAAGTTCTGGGGCGCCGCGCCGATCTGGAACGTCTGGGACCAGATCGCCCGGAAGCTCGCCGTGACCCGGCACGCCAGCCTGGAGCAGACGGTCACCGTGTTCGCGAACCTCGATCTCGCCCTGGCCGACGCCGCCATCGGCATGTACGACGCGAAGTACCACTACCTGGCGTGGCGCCCGGTCACCGCGATCCGGGCGGGCAGCACCGCCGGCAACCCGGGCATCACCGGCGACCCCGCCTGGAACCCGCTCGCCGTCACCGCGCCCGACCCCTCCTACCCCGGCGCCCATGCGACCATCAGCCAGGCAGCGGCCACCGTGCTCAGCGCTTTCTACGGCAACCACCAGCGGCTGACCGTCACTTCAGCCGCAGACCCCGGGGTAACCCGGACCTTCGGCAGCTTCCAGGCAGCCGCCAGCGAAGCCACCCTCAGCCGGATCTTCGCCGGACAGCACACCATGATCGACCTCGTAGCCGGCCAGCAACTGGGCCGCCACGTTGCGGACTTCGTGCTCCATCACCTCAGGCCGGCGGCAGCCGACGCACGCTGAGGAAGGCGCACATCCGCGGGAGCGGCGGATGCCTCCCCTCCATCCGCCGCTCCCAGTCCGCCGTACCCTGGGAGCCGGGCAAGTGCTTGAAGGCCGTCCGGGCCTGGCTGGCTATCACGGCCCCGATTGGGTCCCTTCAGGACAGCTCGACATGGCTCCATCCCCTCATTGTGTGCGGTTTGTCGTCGTAACGGTAGGTACGAGACTGGCAGCGGCGGATCCGCCGCTACCGGGGCACAATGGCCGGATGGATCTTGGATTGCGCGGCGCCACCGACCGGGTCCGTGAACTTGATGCCCTGCGCGGCGATCCCGATGAGGTGCGGGCCCGGCTGTCTGAGCACATCCCGCTGCGCCGGTACGGCGAGCCCGAGGAGTTCGGCCGCGCCGCCGCGTTCGTGCTGTCCCCCGCCGCGTCCTACATCACGGGCGCGATGATCCCGGTTGACGGCGGTGCCATCAGCTCGATCTGAGCACCCAGTCGCGGTCAAGGTCGCCAGGACCAAGGTGCCAAAGAACCTGACAGCGATCACACCATTTCGGTCGCGCTTCCACAGCCTCGAAACGGTCTGGCCGACACGACAGTTATTACCGGGACCACATAGACGGACCTCATAAAACAGACGTGGGGGCGGGTCACATCGAGCCGTCCTAGTGGTCCCGAATAGAACCGCTGAAGCCACCTGGCCGCGCTCTCGGACGGGGCCTGTGGCGGCAGCCTCTGCGCAGGTTCGGGAGTGTTTGTTATCAGCTGGCATGGCGGAGTGTCCCGCCAGTTCGCTGAACTCCGGCCAGGGGAATGCTGCCGCGGAACCCTGGCGAGTAGGCCAAGTGGAACCCGCGGGTGGGCACTGTCGCCCCCAGCTGCGCGAAGAGCCCGGCGGCCGATAGCGTCGCCCGCCAGACCAGGGCGTACTCCGGCGGCGGCGTCAGGTTGCGCAACGCCGGGGCGAAGCGCGGCTCGGTGAGATGGGCCATGAGCCCGCGCAGCCACGCGCGTGAGTACGTGAAGCTGGCGTCGGCCCCTGTGGCCGCGAGCGGGCGAAGCAGCTCGATGATCAGCCGCGGATCGACCTCGGCGCCCGGGGCGAGCGCCCCGGCCTGCCGGGCCAGCCGGATCGCCGTCGGCCCGTCTCCGTCGAGTACTGCGGCGGCGAGCTGCCCGAACGGCGCAGGGATGCCGCCGGGTGTGGCGGCGACCGCGCCGAAGTCCAGCATGCCGAGGCGGCCGCCCGGGAGCAGCAGGAAGTTGCCGGGGTGCAGGTCGGCGTGCATCCAGCCGGTGCACGCCGCGGGGGCGTAGATGGCGTGCCCGAGCAGCCGGGCGGCCAGGTCCGCTGCGTCGCGGCCGTCGAGCTCCCGCCAGCCCTCGGGCAGCAGATCCCTGCGCCCGTCAAGCAGTGCGGACAGGCTCGCCCCTTCCAGCCAGCGGGTGATCAGCACCCGGGGTGTCGCGGCGTACACGGCCGGGACCGTGACGCTGGTCCGTCCCGGTGGTTCGTGCGCCCCGGCAGCGCGGGCGGCGGCGAGTTCCTTCGGCAGGCGGTGCGTGAACGCGGCCGCGACCTCCGCCTGGACCCGCGCCTCGTGTACGTAATCCAGCTCCTCGACGATGCGCGCGGCGAGTTCGTCCGCCAGTCCGGACACGTTGAGCCTGGTCAGCCGGGCCATCACCCGCGCCAGCAGCCGGGCCTGGCGAAGGTCTGAGCGTAGCGCCTGGCCAACCCCCGGGTACTGCACTTTCACTGCCACCTCGACGACCTGGCCGCCGTCTATCCGCCATTGTCCGCGGTGCACCTGGCCGATCGACGCCGCCGCGGCCGGGATGTCGTGGAAGGCCACGAGCCGCTCCTGCCAGCCTGGCCCGTAGGCAGCGCTGAGGTCAGCGGCGACCACCCGGCGGGCGACCTCGGCAGGCATGGCCGGCGCAGCATCCGTGAGCCGCCGCAGCGCTGACCGATATGGGGCCGCGACCTCCTCCGGCAGCGCCGCCTCGAACACCGACATCGCCTGACCCAGCTTGGCTGCCCCGCCCTTGAGCTCGCCGAGGGTGGCGAACACCTGCTCGGCGGTGCGGGCGGCGACCTGGTCGGTAGCGGCCCGGGACAGCCGGCTGGCGGCCGCGGCGGTGCGGGCAGCATGCCGCAGCGGCAGCATGGCCAGCCGGCCGGTACGCCAGAGCGCACCGGCCGGCACGACCCCCCGCTCCTGGCTCCCCACTGCTGCAGGCAGTGGCCGCTGTTGACGCTGGTGTCCGTCGGTCATCTCGACGGTCCTCCTTCTGTTGCCTGCATGAACGGCTCATGGCCAGGTGTCGGGCCGAGGTGCGCAAGCATTCGTGTCCTCACCGTTGTGAGAAAGTCCCCGCGAGCTGGGGGGACCGCCACGGCACACCGGCGATGTGACCATAACTACTAACACGCATAGGAGACCAGGCGCGTTCAGGCGTCTCGGCCCTGAAGGTGGCTCAACTGCCGCCGAGCCCGGCGACCGCCTCGCCGTCCCCGGAAACTCCGGCCGGGCCGGGCCACCCGGGCGGATCAGGAGACACCGATGCCCTCGGCGGGCGCATGGGGCAATGGGTTGTGTCGGTCCTCGGACACAGTAATTCCCCATATGCTCCTATTTCGGGCATGGCAGGACGTCACCTGGGCGCAGGCTGCCGCCAGCGCCGAGCGACTGGCGGTTTCGGTGCTCCCTCCTGCCGGAGTTCGGCCGCTGAGGCCGGGATTAGCTTGCTGTCAGGGTGATGGTCTGGGCGGCTTGGGCGGTTCCTGCGTCCGGGGTGCCGGAGGCTGGATCATAGGTGAGGGTGATCTGGCGGTCGCGCAGGTATCCGATCACATCCTCGGGACTGGCCTGGTACCGGACGTCGGCGCCGCGGCGGGTGCGCCGTCTCCGCTGTGGTGCGGCAGGCTCGGCGAGCTGCAGGTGCAGGGCGGGCAGGTGCGGCAGGATCCGGTCCTCGCGGATGTAGGCGTTCTTCGGGCGGCCCGGGCCGCGCCTGCTGGCGGTGGTGTGGCCGTGGCGGCACCGGTAGGCGGGCGTGCCGTTGGACCACGCCGATTCCATCCGCCGCCCGCAGCCACCGCATATCAGCAGTCCGGCCAGGAGGTACCGGCGCCTCCGCGGCGCGCTGCACTGGTGCGGGGCCAGAGCCGGGCCGACCCGCCGCCCTGGAGGGACTGCGCGAGGGGTTCCTGCCCGAGGTCACCTTCTGCGGCCGACAGAACACGAAGCTCCAGTACGCAGCGCTGGCCGCAGCAGCCCTCCACGCCGGGACCCGACCGGACCTGCTTGATGAGGTCGCCTGGTGCCCGATCGACGACTTCTGGCAGTACGCCCTGTCGGTGGCGGTCACCTATATCCGCCCCGCCGCCAGCCGGGCAGGCGCCCCGGTACGCCAGGCACGCCAGCACCTGGGCGAGCACCCTGTCCACTCGGTACCGTAACGACCAGTTCGGGACGCAGTGGAAGCGGTTATCTGACGGCCGGGCGGCCGACCATAACGGCGGAACGCGCGACGCCGTAGGTGTCACGGAACATGACGGCGGCCACCGGCGGGCTTGGAGGCTGCCCGGACGCCGCTGTTGCCTGGGAGGGCAGCTGCGCCGGAGCTCTGCCGCAGCGGGCGGGTGCGGCTAGCATCATCTGATGGGTGAGCAGTTGTTCGTCCCGGCCGATTTCGCCGTTCCCCGCGGGCTCACGGCCGGGGAATTGCGGCTGGAACCGCTCGGGCCCCGGCACAACGTCGCGGACTACGCCGCATGGACGGCCAGCACCGGCCACATCCAGGCGACCCCGGGATTCGCCGGGACCGGCTGGCCGCACGAGATGAGCCTGGCGGAGAACCTGCGCGATCTCGAGCGCCACGCGCAGGACTTCGCGGGGCGCTGCGGATTCACCTACACCGTGCTCAGCACCGCCACCGGTGAGGTCATCGGCTGCGTCTACATCTACCCGCCGCCCGGCGAGAACCAAGGCCGCCGCGGCGCGGCCGTCCGTTCCTGGGTGCGCGCGGACCAGGCGGCGCTCGACCCGGTGCTCTACCACGCGGTCCGCGAATGGCTGGAACGCGACTGGCCGTTCGACTCGGTCGAGTACGCGCCACGGGCCTGACCCGGGACCGTCTGCCGGGCTGGCCCGCCATCTCCCCCTGGCCGGGTTCCGGGTGACGCAGCGGCGTAGCGCCTGTCACAGGACCTCTTCGGGTTCACGGAGTGTCATACACGACGCTGGGCTCGGCCCGCCGAGCCTGATACGGAACGCCAACTCGGCGCGCTTGCTCGGCGATTCAACCTCTGCCGTGAGCGTGCACTGATTATGCGATTCTGCGCCCGTGGCGCTGAGTGGCCCAAGACGTTCACCGCGGCGGGCAGTACAGGTGGCGTCGATGCTCTGTGGTCGCGTAGGGTGCTGCACGCCGAATCTGCCCGGATGTAGAAGATTAGTGGCGCCGCCGCGCGGCGCCGGGTCTGCACCAGCTTCCGGCCCGAGCCGTTCACCATACTGGAGGAGCTCCTGAGGGTGGCTCGCGTCGCAACCATGCGCGCGGCGGCTGCGGGCTGTAAGCTCATGTGACATGTCACGTAACGGTGAGGCCGGCCCGGCGCCTGCTGGCGGATGGCTTGAGGGGGACCAGCAGCGGGCGTGGCTGGCCTACATCCGGGTCCAGCTGCGCCTGGCGTACGAGATGAACCGCCAGCTCCTCGCCGACAGCGGCCTGTCGCTGCCCGATTATGACGTGCTGGCGGCACTCAGCGTCGCCGACGGGGGCCGGATGCAGATCACGGTGCTGGCCGCCCAGATCGGCTGGGAGCGCAGCCGGGTGTCCCACCACGT
>Ga0070697_100005178_pt1 | contig 10019 bp, 10 predicted proteins | sample KBSK1501metaG_FD_65475 | JGI IMG/M metagenome (GOLD analysis project Ga0070697, IMG submission 65475) | Corn, switchgrass and miscanthus rhizosphere microbial communities from Kellogg Biological Station, Michigan, USA - KBS K1-50-1 metaG | ecosystem: Host-associated > Plants > Roots >... | reverse complement strand
TCAGTGTGGCAGAAAACCGTACCATGCTTTTTTGAGACCAGTCAACGATTTTTAACGTTGACTGGCGGTGGTAAATCTTTCATTTTCATGGCGGTTTTTGCTGTTACCGGGCCTTTTATAGCCCAAAACGCCGCGGTCCAACTACGACTCATGGTAGAGCTTCAATGTTGATAAAGAACCGAAAATATCCGGTTTGTTGAACGCCAAGCAGGAAGTTGACGTCGACTGAAGAGTTAGGGGCCAGGGGGCTTGGTAGAGTCAATGTCGAATTCAATCCGCCACCCAACGGCTGTCCCGCCTGCGTCGAAACGCCGTCGAGAGTCACGCCTCGCAAATCGATTAGACTATCCGAATTACAAGGGTCAACTTCCGTTGAGTCAGTGGAATTCAGAGCCCGCAGATCGGCGACGCCCTGTGGCGAGGGAAGGGTGGTAATGTCGATGATCCGGAAGCGCAGTTGGGTGATGTCGTTCTGAGTGTTGTTAGTGAACTTGCGACGTATCGAGAGTGTTCCAAAGGTCGCGTTGTTCGAGGGATCGGAAGCGAAGTTGCGGACGCGGTTCGGTGCCGTACTCGCGCCAGTACACGGCGCGATCAACGACACCACAAAGTTAGCGTTTTGCTGCGTCGGACTCGAAAGATTCTCAGCACCCGGCGCGCCCAATTGCTGGCCATCGAGGCCGGTCGGGTCAGTCACGACAAAGACAAGATCGGCTGCATTATCGTTTGTGTCTTTAGGTCGACCGGCCGGTCGCAAGTCGCGATAGAGAGAATAGGCAAGACCTTCGACGCCACGCACAGGCGCATAGCCAATGCCTTCCTTGTAAGTTGTGTCCGCTTCAGCCGATGAGCCGACGGCGTCGAGGCGGTTCGCCAGACTGTAACTGGCGTCGCCTGTCGCATTGTTGAAGAGTGCGAGGCCGACGTTTTCATTGATGCCGGCGTCGTACGTCGCATCGGGTGAAATCAGCAGCGAATGACCGGCGTGAGCGCAAAGGTAGTGACCCTCGGCCGGGATCAGCGTGCCGTTGAGAACGACGCAGCGAGTGACTCCATCCGAAGCCGCGATCCCCAATCCGCTTGAATCGTCGGCGGATTGGACTGTCAAACGCGCGCCCGTAGCATTGTAGAGCTCGATAAACTCATCGTCTGCGCCTGCCGGACCGCTCAGCCGAAATTCACTAATCAGCAACTGCCCGCTTGTTGTGGCGGGAATGTTGGTGGTGATGTTCAGCGACCAGCCGCGAGCGATTGAGCCGCCGTTGCCGTCAGTGTCGTCAGTGACGAAAAGATTCCAGGTGCCGCTGACCTGGTCTGCTGTCAGGCCATTGAAGACGCTCGCGAAGGTAGCAATTCCAGCACTCGCAGGTTCGTTGTATGGGCCACCTTGAGCAGGAACAGGAAATTCGTCTCCGGTTGTATCGGCATTGAATGGCCGGTAGGTCTCGCCGTCGACGATGGCGCCGGAATCAGGCAGTGCCGATTCGCCACTGTCGGCAATCGTGACCGAGACGTTCTCGACGGCGTTCGCCCCGCCTATGTCAGACCAGAAATGAAAAGTTTGTCCACTTGGACCGATGAGAAGCATGTCGAGATCGTCGGGTGACGAGTGGCTTAGACCGTTGAGCGTCACAGAAATCTGAGTAACGACACCATTCAGCCCGATCACGTCGATGTCGGAAGAGTACGGAACAGCCGGTTCCGGTTCCGTGCCCGCGTTGATATCGCTGATTTCGATCGCGCCGGAATTTGAGAAGACTGACGTCGTGGCGGCATTGGTTCTCGGTGCGACCTTCGCCCCTTTCAGAGTTTTAGGCTTGGCCGGAATGGTGGCAACACCGATAACCAGCACCATCAACGCAGAGACAACGACACGCAGCAAAGATCTCTGACAAGACCTAAGCATCTATTCTTCTCCTAATCGGGGGAAACGGGCGAATATTTGTGGGCGATGTTATTTAGTTGCGGGCGATGTCCGAATGGTTAAAGCAAAGCAAACCTATCACGCGCTTCTTGCAGCGTCAATCAGAATTTGGCCACGGATGACACGGATCAAAAAAGAAGATGATCACGGATAGATCCGCTTATCCATTCTGATCTGTGCCTATCGTGCTTTAAAGATCCGTTTCATCCGTGGTTCCCAATCGATGAAGATCAAGTACATCGCAAGCTGGTGCGGGAAGAAGATGTTCATCACGAACAACGTCGAAAGATGGAAAACCACTCCGAGGCCTAATAGCCACCACCGAATCCGCTGCCAGAAAATCGCGAGTGGAAATAACAACTCCCAGATAAGCACAAACCCAACTGCGATCGGCAGGTACTGCTTGACATGTGGCAGCCAAAAAGCGATCCGGAAACTCGTGTCGTGTAGATTGTCGAGCGAATGAAAGATCGCAAGCGCCGGCAGATTGTCCGGGCTCAGATATCTCATTCCCGCCACGCGCAGTTTGATTAACGCAGAGCTGAAATAGGCCCACGCCAGCAACGACTGCATCAGCAGGATCGGATATGCATACGCAAACAAGGGCCGCTCTTTTGTTGTTTTCCTGATCCGGCTATCGATCGAAAACGCATCACCGCACGGCGTGAACGCCAGCACCACCATGAAGTACACGACGATCATCTCGTCGTGATTGAAATGTCCAAAACTACGCAGCAGTCCCTGGTAAAAGATCACGAGCACGAGCGACGTCTTGGTTGAGATAACGGTGCCCAACCCGATCGTGCTCAATGTCAGCGACAACAGCATCACGATCTGTAAGATCAAAATCCCGGACGGCGTTTGGAGTCGATCGTAAAAGCTCCACGGCAGAAGTTTCATCAAACCGGTCGGACGAAGAATTGTCGGTGGCAACGCGCCGAGCGCGGAGAAGGAAGTAAAGAGAGTCGAAATCAGGAATGTGCCATGCACAATCGCACGCACAACACCAAGGGCAAACGGGCTGCGGGGAACGACGCGATCGAGAATGCTGTTTATAGTTCCTGGCGCCACGATGTTACGAATTTGTCGTAATCGGAATAGGTACCTCCGTCCCACCGATACATGTCGAGGCTAATAGCCTTGAGGCGGCGGGGCGACGATGGCGGTTGTCGTTTGTTGTAAAGCTCGCCCCAAACTTTGAGAAGATCCGGCACGCGTGCGCCCGGCGGCAGATTCTCGATGCCGCCGTAACGGCGCAGCATCTCTTCGTTTGCCGGATGAATGGATTTGAGTTTGAAGCTTTGATTGTCGATGGTCGCGTTGACCATGGTCCAGGTGCGACTGTATAGGGCGTTGGTGAGTGTAATCGGAGGTATATCGACGGTCTCTCCCGAAACTGTCTCGCCGCGCAGAATGCAGTAGCTGCGACCACGTTCCAGATCGCCGCCTGCCATCATCACATTCCATGCGGCTACGGGATACAGATTGCGAACGTAACGAAATGCCCAGAGCAGGGGCACGAAGAGAGCGAGCGTCAGAATCGCATACTTCAGCGCGAGGAGACGCTCACTTTGCGGTAAGTAGCTTGTAAGTTTGGAAGTTATCAACGATGCGTTCCACGCTAACCTGAGCTTTATCGAGGGCAACTTCGTAGCTGGAAGTAATGTCGGCCGCGATCTCGCCCGTCGTTTTGCCTTTCTCAAGGCCCTTCCAAACGATCATCGCGGTTTCGTTCAGTTGATAATATTTCTTAGTGTTTAGATCTACGAGTATGCCTTCACCGCCATCGAAATCTGTAACGACGACGTGCTTGCCCGGGCTCAGGTTAGTTGTACTCATGTTATCCACCCAAATGATTAGTTCGCTCTAAACTGCTTTGCCTCAAAAGTAGGAATCATGCTTGGGTCGGGTCAGTACAGGGAGCGGTAGCGACCTGGTCAGCGATCAGCGTGCGATATTGTCTAACGATTTTGACTCTCATAGTTTGACCAGGTCGCTACCGCTCCCTGAACTGACCCGATCCAACTACGATTCCTTACTTTTGGGGCAAAGCTGCTCTAAACGCTTCTGCTCGAGAAGTTCATAAGGTTCCGTCGCCCACTTTGCTGCCGCGTCTCGCACCGCGTCGGAGGCAAGCTGTTGTTTCGCATCAGAATCAGCAACAAACTCAAGCGAACCCGAAGCTTCTTTTGAATACCTCTGACTTACCCGCTTGATTGATTCCAGTTCTTCTGTCGAGGGACCGACCTTAAAAAAACTCAGCACACTGGATATTACAGGTACCGAGAGTTGTTTGTAATTAAGCAACATGCCGTTGTCGTTCGCAAGACCATGTGCGGTGGAAAAGAGACTGCCGATCGTCCTTGCGCAGAGCTCTTCCAGCGACATTGCTTCAACTTGATCCGGCGTTGTGCCCGTGATCGAGGCTAGCACACGCCGATCTTTGTCGAGCAGCCACGGCGGAACGTCTTTGAGATTCGAGACAATTGTATCCACCGGATCTCGGTAAAGAAACAGCCACGGCACCGTGGGCCAGATCCGTCTGATGCGTTCGATCTGCGCAAAACTGCAACAGGCAAACTTGATGAAGAGATGCTGTTCGTTGCCGTTGCGACGCTGCGCGAGAGCGTTTGCGACACCGCGCAGAAAAACTGAATACAGAGATGTTTTGACGTCGCCGGCATCGGTGATGAATCTGGCGACGAGCTTATCGATTGCGTTTGCTTCCGAAAGGACGATGGAGTTGTTGATAGCGCGACAAGCGTTGGCGACGAGCGTTGAACCACAACGTGAGGAGTGGAAGATGAATCCGGTGGGTTGAAGGCTGTCGAGTTCCTTTTCGAGTTGCAACAGAACATCGAACTCGGTGAACAACTCATGACGATTGCCGTCTGCTTTCGCACGATCGACTGTTTGTTGAAAGAACGGCTCAGACAGGCTGACGCCGGACATATTCATCCACTGCAAGCCCGGCCGGCCATCGACGACGACAGCATCAACCGGCAGGAATCCTTTGAGACTTTCTTCCTTCTTCTGATCCGTGTTCATCCGCGTAAATCCGCGGCTAAATATATAGTCAGTGCCACGGAATTTTCCCGAAGCTTTGCAGGCAAAACAGGCAAGGTGAACCGGTGTAGATGTCGGGTGTTGAGCTTTCAGCACGGAGCGCTGCCAGTGCCTCGCTTCGTTTTTGCAATTGCGTCGCAGCGAGCGCCGCAAACTTCTCATAAGCTACGGCAAACGACTCAACATTCAAATCCGCAACCACATCGCCTTCTTCCGCGCCGCCACGAAAACCCGACAAATTGCAGCAGAGCGACAGCCGTCCGCGGAAGTCGATATTCATACTCACTGTTGCAAGCGGAGCACACGGCGGTCGCGTCTCGTCGATGTTGTAGTAACCAACGTCGATCCCAATATTCATCTTGAAGATGCGCGCCAGGATCGTGATCTCCTGTTCGACTGCGCGTTGTTCGTCCAGCGTTAACGCAGAGGCATCGGCGACCGCATCTGAAGTCGGCATCACGTGTGCGAAGTGCAGCGACGCGGCGCCCATGCGCGCGGCAAAGATCGCGATCTGCTCGAGCTGCTCCACCAGATCGCGACGGATCACGATCTTGATTCCAAACGGAAGTTGCGACATGTAGCAACGAGTAAACGCCCGCACCAGTCGATCAAACGATCCTTTACCACGCCAGCGATCGTGATCTTCACGCGTCACGCCGTCGAGACTGAACGCAACGTGTGAAACCGCGTCGCGATTCGCCTGTAACGCGGGCCACACACGTTCGAAGTGCCAACCGTTGGTAACAAAACTGACGGTTAGACCAGCTTCACGAATGGTCTGTAGCGTTTCTTCGAATTGCGGATGAAGCGTCGGTTCGCCGCCGGTGAAGTTGATGCGCGTTATATTCGTCGCCGTGCGCGCTTCGTCGATCACGCGTCGCAGCAGCTCGAGCGGAAAGAATTCCGCGTGCGATGTGTAAAGATTCTCGTCAGAACGAAAACAATAACTACAGTGCAGGTTGCAGATGTTGGCAAGTTCCACGCTCAAACGCCGTGGCCCATAACTACCATCAAAAGAGATCTCTGTGTCCATCAATTCTGACGCGAGCAGCCTGATAACAATTCCGCCGCGAAACCCGGAACGAGTAAATCGCGACCCGCGGCCAGATCGAAACCGTTCGCCTGTCGCGCGAGTGCCGAAAGCACTTCCAGATTAGCACTCGCGATCGAAGTATCGTAAGTTGCCCACGGACACGCCCTGACCAAGCGCATCATCGTTTCAGTTTGAGTCAGTTTACTTAGCCGGGATTTTGCCTCGTGATTGAGACTTGTAAACAGAACTACTCCAGGTAATACGTGCGGTGTTCGCTGTGCGCCAAATACTGTATCGGGCTCAAAGCAGTGCTTGAAAGGGCTGCCTTCCGCGCCTGTACTGATCGCAAAAAAATTGCGAAAGCCGCGAGCTTCAACCGCGCCATCGACAAGACTCAGCAGCAATTCGTCGTCTGAAAGATACGACCATCCAGCCGTCGCCAGTTGCACTGCCAACGTTGACTTACCACTGCCCGAGCGACCAACAATCAAAACACCTTTGCCGTCGCGTGGATCGACAACGCCTGCGCTATGAAGATCAAACAACCCAAAACGCCGCAGGCCGGCGCAAACTGCAAACGATGTCGCACGCGCCAGCATCGGATCTCCCGCAGCCGGCAGCTCGCATAGCGAAACATCTATCGTGATCGGACTACCGTGTTGCAGATGGATCAGTGCCGTGCCGAGCGCCAGATAAAAATCTGCACCGTCCGTGTAGCAAATGCCACCTTCAGCGACTTCAAAGTGGTTCAGGTCACTACGAATTTCCTGCGGCGTTTCGCCACAGTGAAAACTAATCCGAATGTTGGGCGATTGGTAAGGATCTGGTACGGGAGTAAGTTGCCATCCGGCAAAGAGCTCTACGATCAGACTACGTAGTTCCGGATCGCTGCTCTCAACAAATAGCAACCGACTGGCGACCGAGTAGAAAGCCTTGGGCGCCAGCCGGTCAAAGACCTGAAAAACTTCCATGCAACCGGAAATTCTATTTCTTAGTTGGTCGCGCCACTGGTCGCCGACTGAAAGAATGTAGTTGCTTCAAGAACATCAACAGGGACAGAGATTGTCGGTTCGACAAAAGCTTTCTTGATCTCGCGCTCCCCACTTACACTCTGCAAACCAGCGATTTCTTCGTTGATAATCTCGTTTTGCTTAGCCAAGGTTTAGCCGCCTCCTCGAGTCATTGATTGTAAATATATTGACTTGATCGATTCATGGCAACATAAAAGTGGGCCAGGCGTCGATTCAAGCTATCGATCATACTTCAGGTTTTCACTGAGCTACTCTTGGTGGCTCAGCAAGAACTATCCGCAAAGCTCGTTTTTCGGCGCGTGTAAGATCGGCTCGTTGATAGAGCCGAATATGGGGGGACAGTTGCCGAACTACATCTTCAACAGGGAGTTTTGAGATTTCGGTGTCAATTTCCGCCAGGTTCTGATTCTGAATATCAACCGGAACACCAATCTCTTCGCCAATCTTCAACAACACTAAAGCCAGCGGCTGCTTTTTAGCCTTAACAGACAACAGCTTGTTCTCATAGACGATGCGCAGAGGCTGCTCTTCGAGCTTCTTCTTCGCTTCGTCAGATTCCGGTGCGACGCCGTCTTCAGTGTTACCTTCGATCAGCATCGATTGATTGGATCCATTTACCACAGCCGTGGTTGGTGGCTCGGCCTGATCCGCATCGTATAAAAAAATGCCGAGCGGTTTTGGCGGCGTGCCGGAACCGGTATCGATCTCGTAATCAACAAAAACCAACGGCGACAACAACTGGAGCGCAGGTTCGAGTGTGAGCTCGCTAAACTCGACCGTCAGCAACTCGTTCTGGCGTTGTATGCCGAGAAAAATCGGCACCTTTAGTTTCTTCGAAAGCTCCTGCGTCACGTCAGAAACTTTGGCTTTCTCGGCCTTCAAAGAAATGTTCAGGATCGGACGCGTCTTGACCGTAAGCACGTACGGAAGCTTCGCCCCCGCTTTCGCATCTGTTGTCTTTGCGTCTTTCGCAGGCTGCTTCGCGTCCGTTTCGGGAGCAGGTTTCTGTGCGACTGACAGCGTGAATGCGGCAAAACACACCACAGCGATCAAGCTGATGCGCTTCGCAGAGTAACAGAAAACTGTGCGTTTCAAACTCTTAATGCCTTTTTCCGTAGCGTAGTGAGCGGGTCCGCTGGGGCGACTGACCTCGCCATCGATGAAGTTGGAAACTAACACGTTTAAAAAAACACGTCAAATTTTAGTATCGAACATACCGCGTTTCAGTATGCGGAATGGACGGGCGAGGTAGTAAGCGAAATTCAAACTCTCCGGAAGAGAGTGAGCGCCAAGATCGCTGTCGGTGGGTCGCAGCATGTAAAGAATGTAACGAGCACGAGCGCCAAGAGTTTTCCGCACACCGATGTTGTACTTGAAGATCTCGCTCGAGGTGGCAGGCACGTGTGTGGTGCCGTTGAAAAGATGTTCGACAACGCTGTCTGCAAGTGACGACAAGCGCGGATCTGAGGCGCAGCGCTGCTCAACTTCGTCAGGCAGTGGTGCTTCCAAAAGCGTGCCGGCGAGATACAAGCCAAGAAGGAACATTCGATCGCTATCAGCATGCGCGGCTTGCTTCAATAGTGTGGGCCAGTCGAAACTGTGTCTTGTAAGTAATTCTGCAATGTCGCAAATCCAGCCGAGGCGTTCCCAAAGGTGACGTGAACCATGCACGCAAAGTGAGAAGAGAAGATCTTCGACCGAAAGTGTTTTTACTTGCGTGCCGTTCAAATCGACATTGATCGTATGCTCCCAAAGTTGATCTGAATCGACAGTTGAGGCAAAGAGATGCGGAGCGACTTCCCAGTGCAGTTCGACGATCAAACGACGATTGTCGCGGTAGAACTGAATGTTGTGTTGCGTGCGAAGTAAAACTTCCTGCTGGTTGACTGAAAGCGACTTGGACGCGGTGTAGCCTTCCGCAAGCAGGATCTCGCGTGCTTTAAGAACATCAGACTTTTTGACGATGACATCGAGATCGACAAACCGACGCAGCGCTACATTGCCGTAAGCAAACAGAGCCAGCACTGGACCTTTATACGGAATCGCCTCGATGCCTGAATCAGCGAAACGCGCGATCAAGCGGCAGAGTTCGGCAGTTAGTACAGTGTTGCGTGCGACGTTTTCCTGGTAGTGCTTCTTGAGAGTGTTGAGGTGTTCAACGGGCACAAGATCGGAAGCGTGCCGATCAAGTTGCCGATAGACCAGCGGCACGATCGAATGACGGCGTGCGAGGAGGAATAAGTATTCCCAATCAATCTTGGTCGCCGCAATCTCTCGCACCCGCGCCGCGACACGTTCGCTCGCCGCGGTCCGCGCACAAAAAAGCAGTAACTCGTCTTCTGCCCTTTTGTGCCTTTTTGTGGCCCTATTCATTCACTTTGAGGACGGCGAGAAACGCTTCCTGCGGGATCTCCACGCGGCCGACTTTCTTCATCCGCTTCTTGCCCTCTTTTTGTTTCTCGAGCAGCTTCCGCTTGCGCGTGATGTCGCCGCCGTAACACTTGGCAATAACGTTCTTCCCGAGCGCTTTGACCGTCTCGCGCGCGATCACCTTATTTCCAATCGCCGCCTGAATCGGAACTTCAAACAGTTGCCGCGGGATCAACTGCTTCATCTTCTCCGCGAGGGCGCGTCCCTTCGGTTGCGCCGTGCTGCGATGCAGAATCAACGACAACGCATCAACCGGCTCGCCCGCCACGAGGACGTCGAGCTTCACGAGATCACTCTCCCAGTATCCGGCGAGGTTGTAGTCGAGCGAGGCGTAGCCGCGCGAAACTGATTTGAGTCGATCGTAAAAGTCGAGCACGATCTCGTTGAGCGGCAGTTCGTAGGTAAGCATCACGCGATTCGAAGTGATGTACTCAAAACCTTTTTGCAAACCGCGTTTTTCTTCGAGGAGAGGAAGAATGCCGCCGAGATGTTCGTCAGGCGTGAGAATGACGGCGCGAATCACCGGCTCTTCGAT
>Ga0070697_100005177_pt1 | contig 10020 bp, 6 predicted proteins | sample KBSK1501metaG_FD_65475 | JGI IMG/M metagenome (GOLD analysis project Ga0070697, IMG submission 65475) | Corn, switchgrass and miscanthus rhizosphere microbial communities from Kellogg Biological Station, Michigan, USA - KBS K1-50-1 metaG | ecosystem: Host-associated > Plants > Roots >... | reverse complement strand
GAGCTGCTGCTGTTCGGCCAGTGGAAGGACTGCGGCCACCCCATCGATTATCACCGCGATCCGTTCGTTCCCGGTCTGCGGTACGACCCTTCCCAGAGCGCGGAACAGGTCGATCTCTTGCAGCCGGGCGCGGACGCCAAGGTGATGTGGGAGCTGGGACGCCTCCAGTTCCTCTGGAGGTTCGCGCAAGCGCATCGATGGACGGGCGACGCGGACTGGGCCCGGACCTGGCAGGACGCCGTGCGGCGGTTCCGCGCACAGAGCGCTGCGGGGATGGGCGTGCAGTGGGCGTGCGCGATGGAAGTGAGCCTGCGCGCGATGACCGTGGCGCTGACCTACGGGCTGGTGCACGAGGCCCTCGAGCCGGCGTTCGAGGCGGAGCTGCTCGATTTCCTCGAAGGCCACTGCGCCTGGGTGGCCGGCCACCTGGAGGAGACGGGCGCCATCCGGACCAATCATTACGCCGCCGACCTGGTCGGCCTGGTGGTGGTGGGGGCGCTCTTTCCCGAGCTGCGCCGCTGGCACGAGCTCTTCGCCCACAAGCTCTGGGACGAGATCCCCAGGCAGTGCCGCCCGGACGGGACGCACTTCGAATCGTCCACCGGATACCAGCGGCTCTGCGCCGAGATGTTCCTCGCCGCAGTGCTCGCCAGCCGCGCGGCGCATCTGCCGGTCTCGCCCCGCGTCGAGCAGGCCGTCCGCGGCCTGTTCCGCAGCCTGTCGGCGATGCTCAAGCCCTCGGGCGAGATGCCGCAGATCGGCGATCTGGATTCCTGCCGGGCCCTGCCGCTCCTCCCGCGCATGGCGCTCGACGCGTCGTTCGTGGCCGATCCGGAGGCGCCGGAATGGGCCTGGCTCCCGGCGGCCCGGCCGTTCATCTGCGGGGCGCCGAAGCAGAGCGTGCTCTTGCGGGACGCCGGAATCGCCGTGCTCCGCTCCGGCGACGCCTGGATGGCCTTGAGCGCCGGCCCGAACGGGCAGGGCGGCACCGGAGGGCACGCGCACAACGACAAGAACTCCGTAGAGCTGAGCTTCGGCTCGTTCGACGTGCTGGTCGACCGGGGCACCTTCGCGTACGCGCGGGATCCGGGCGAGCGGAACGCGCGCCGCGGGACGGAGGCGCACAGCACCGTCCAGATCGACGGGCTGGAGCAGAACCGGATCGTGCCGGGGCGGCTGTTCGCGCTGCCCGACACCGCCCGCGCGCGCGTCACCCGGCTCGAGCAGCGCGACGGGCTGCAGATCGCCGCGGGCGAGCATCAGGGATATGCCGGCGTGGGGGTGGTGCACCGGCGCATCGCCGCGTTGCGGGGCGACTGCGCCGCCTTCATCGACGAGCTGCGCGGTCACGGCGAGCACGTCGTCGAGGCGCGCTGGTACGTGCCTCACGAGGACGTGGCGCAGAGGCCGGCCAGCGAGGAGGAAAAAGAGCGGCTCCGCGAGCTGCACGGCCTGGGTCTGGCGTTCGGCTACGACGCGAACCGATGCGTGGTGGTCGCTGGAAAGGCGCTCTTCGCCTTCGGAGCGACGATGCCCTGGAAGCTGGCCATCCGCTCCACGGACGTGTCGCCCGGCTACGCGGAGAAGAAGGCGGCTCGCTGCATCGCGTTAGGGATGGCGGGACCCGCTCCGGCGCGTGTGTTCACGGCCGTGCTCTTTCTGCCTCGATCGTGAGCGATGCACAGGTTGGCAGGAAAAGGGCGGCTGCCCGGAAGGCCGCCGCCCCTGAAGCCCGGAAGGGCGGGATTGGGGGAGGGGGAATGCTTCAGGTCCAGGAACCGACGCTTCTGGAGAGGATCCTCGCCAAGCAGGCCGTGGTGGGAATCTGCGGATTGGGCTACGTCGGATTGCCGCTCGCGCTGACCTTCGGCGAGAAGGGTTTTCCCGTCATCGGCTTCGACATCGATCCGCGCAAGATCGACGCCATCGAGAAGGGACAGAGCTACATCAAGCACATCGCCGCGGAGCGCATCGCCCAGGCGATCCACGGCGAGAAGCCGTTCGCCGCGACGATGGACTTCCGCAAGGCCGCGCTCGCCGATGCGCTGATCCTCTGCGTGCCGACGCCGCTCAACGCGAATCGCGAACCCGACATGACTTACATCGAGAAGACGGCGGCCGCCATCGGGCCGTACGTCCGCTCGGGGCAGCTGATCGTGCTGGAGAGCTCGACATATCCGGGCACCACCGAGGAGGTGGTGAAGCCGATCGTCGAGAAGCTCTCGGGCCTGCGCGCCGGGATCGACTTCTTCCTCGCCTTCTCGCCGGAGCGCGAGGATCCCGGCAACCCGTACTTCAATACCGCCACCATCCCCAAGGTGGTGGGCGGGTACACGGCGCAATGCACCGAGCTGGCCAGCGCGCTCTACGCGAGCGCGATCACCAAGGTGGTGCCGGTGAAAGGCACGCGCGAAGCGGAGCTGACCAAGCTCCTGGAGAACATCTTCCGCTGCGTGAACATCGCGTTGGTCAACGAGATGAAGCTGCTCTGCGAGCGGATGAAGATCGACCTCTGGGAAGTGATCGACGCGGCGAAGACCAAGCCGTTCGGGTTCATGCCCTTCTACCCGGGCCCGGGCCTGGGCGGGCACTGCATCCCCATCGATCCCTTCTACCTGACCTGGAAGGCGCGCGAGTTCGAGTTCAACACCCGGTTCATCGAGCTGGCGGGCGAGATCAACTGGCAGATGCCGCACCACGTGGTCGAGCGCACGATGGAGGCGCTCAACCAGCAGGGGAAGGCGCTGAAGGACGCCAAGGTCCTCATCCTCGGGCTCGCCTACAAGAAGAACATCGACGATCTGCGGGAGAGCCCCAGCATCCGGCTGATCGAGCTGTTCCGGGAGAAGGGCGCGCAGGTCAGCTACCACGACCCGTACTGCCCGAAGATGAAGGAGATGCGCCACCAGCCGAAGTACATGCTGGAGATGGAGAGCGTTCCCCTGGAGAACGCGAAGGAGGCGGACGTGGTGGTGATCGCCACCGACCACGACTGCATCGACTATCAGCAGCTGGTGCGGGACGCGAAGCTGGTGATCGATACCCGGAACGCGACGCGCAACGTGACGTTCGGGCGCGACAAGGTCCACACGGCTTAGTTGCAAGGCCCTTCGGCGAAGGGCGGGGCGCGGTGGGGCCGATTCCGGGCGGCCCGCCGCGCTTTTTTCTGGCCGATCGTGCGTGGATGTCGCATGCCCGACTCCTTCCTCGGGCATCGCATACATTCCATTACCGAAACGCCCCTTTTTACAAACGCCGTTCTGTTGACGAAGGCCAGGATCCTGCCCGATCGTCGGCGTGGGGGGTCTTCATGCGATGGATGCAGTTCGGGAGCGCCGTGGCGGCTCTCCTCTTTTGTCATGCGTGCGGTGATTCGGGCGGGCTGACCGACGCGGAGCGCGCCGCTCTGGCCACTTCCGTCTTTCGCGGGGTCTCGCCCGATCCGACGAATGCGGTCGCGGACGATCCGGGCGCGGCCGCTCTCGGGCAGCAGCTGTTCTTCGATGCGCGTTTCTCCGGACCGCTGGCGGTGGGCTCGGACGGCGTGAACGGAGCGACCGGACCTCGTGGCGCTTCCGGGACCGTGTCCTGCTCCTCCTGCCACAATCCATCGCAGGGCGGCGCCGACGTGCGGTCCCGGCCGGCGAACACGAGCCTGGGTTCGTCCTGGACCGGCCGGAACGCGCCGAGCGTCTACAACGCGGCATCCTCCAGATGGCAATTCTGGGACGGCCGGCGCGACTCGCTCTGGGCACAGGCGCTGGGGCCGGTGGAGAGCCCCGCCGAGCACAACTTCTCCAGGCTCGAGGTGGCCCACCTCATCCAGCAGGTCTACCGGACGCCGTACGAGGCCGTGTTCGGCGCGATGCCCGACCTGAGCGACGGCCAGCGCTTTCCGCCAGCGGGCAAGCCGGGGACCGCGGCCTGGGCGCTGATGACGGCGCAGGACCAGGACGTCGTGAACCGGATCTTCAGCAACTTCGGGAAGTCGATCGCGGCGTACGAGCGCCTGCTCGTCGACCGCGAGTCCGCCTTCGATCGCTACATGACCGGCGACCCGGCCGCGCTCTCGCCCGCGGCGGTGCGCGGTGCGCGCCTGTTCGTGGGGCGCGCGGCCTGCAACGAGTGCCACTCGGGCCCGAACTTCACCGACGACGCCTTCCACAATACCGGTGTCCCGCAGGTCGGCCCGACCGTACCCTTGTCCGACGACGGGCGCATGAACGGCATCGCCGGCGTGCTCGCCGATCCCTTCAACGGCGCGGGCGCCTACAGCGACAGTCCCAACGGCTCCCAGTTGCAGGGCCTTCCCACTGGCGCGGCGTTGGAGCGGATGCGCGGAGCGTTCAAGACTCCCGGCCTGCGAGGCGTCGCGCGCACTGCCCCGTACATGCACACGGGCAGCCTCCCCACGCTGCGAGACGTCGTGGCCTTCTACCGGGACGGCGGCGGGGACTCCGGGTTCAGCGGCGTGAAGGACCCGGCGATGCAGCCTCTGCGCTTGTCGGACCAGGACGTGGACGACCTGGTCGCCTTCCTCGAGTCCCTGGCCGGCGAGCCGCTTCCCCAAACCCTCGTCAGCGCACCGGTGCTGCCATGAGGACAGGAGCCGCGATCGCAATCGCTCTGCTCTGCGCGCCGCCGGCGCTGCGCGCGGAGACCGCATCCTCGCCCGCACACCTGACGCTGATGGACGGCGTGCGGCTGCGCTTCACCGGCTATCTGGACGCCGGCTTTTTCGGCGCGCAGGGGGACGGCACCGCCTACGTCCGCGATGCCGGCAAGCTGTTGCACCCGGAGTATGCGGCCACGATTCCCTGGGTGTTCCTGGGCGATCCGTGGGGGAATCCCGTCAATTCGCAAGGGGACTCCGCGGATCTGGGTCTCGACCGGACGAACATCGCCCGCTTCGATCCCATCCAGTCGCATGGCAAGCCCTCGTTCCTGGTCAACATGATGAACCTGGGCGTTGCCGCGAGCGTCGGAAGTGAGCTGTTCTTCGAGACCAGCCTGAACTTCGAGCCGCGCCAGGGCCTTCTGGGATCGTCCGGCGACCAGCTGGACATCGACCTGGCGTACGTCGAGTACGTGCCCTTCCAGTCCGTCGACCTGCACCTGTTCGCGGGTAAGTTCGAGTCCAGCTTCGGCATCGAGTACCGCAACCGGAAGGCGCCGGACAGGTTCGGAGTCACCCCGTCGCTGATCTCCCGGTACACGGTGGGGACGCCGATCGGTCTCAAGGTTCGCGCGGGATTCTTCGGGAGCCGCCTGACCTTGAACGTCGCGGTCAGCAACGGCGGAACGATGACGGAGCAGTTCGCGCACTTCTACAACGAGATCGACTCCAACTCCGGCAAGACGGTCACCACCCGCATCTCGTACCTGCTGCCCCTGCCCGTCACCGCCGAGATCGGCTTCTCCGGCGAGGTGGGCGCGCAGGACGAGCAGCCTTCGAACAAGCTGATCCAGTGGCTCCTCGGCGCCGACCTGCGCGTCGCCGCCGGAGACTTCACTTTCCGCGGCGAGATCCTGCGCGGGCACGCGGACGGAGGGGGCGTCGATGGGGCGCCCCGCCTGCACGTCACCGGCTGGTACGGAGAGGGCCAGTACCAGTTGCTTCCCTGGTTGGGAATCCTGGCCCGGGTGGACCGCCGCAAGGCCGACCTGCTCGCATTCCCGAATCTCTACTTGACCGACCTGCTGCGCCTCACCGGCGGGCTTCGCTTCGACCTTTCCTGGAACCTGGTCGCCAAGGTCGAGTACCTGCACCTGATCGAGGTGACCGGTCCGCAGCTCGCCGACGACGTCTTCACCACTTCGGTGCTCTTCAAATTCTGACCCGACACGAAAGGACCTTCATGACCCGCCTTCTTCTCCTTGCCGCTCTCCTCCCCGCGCTTCCCGCCGCGGCTGCCTCCATCGCCGGCAAGGTGAACGGAACGGGCGAGGCGAGCGCCATCATCGTCTACGTGGAGAAGGGCCCGAGCGAGGCGCGCGCGGCCGCCGCGCCGAAGCGCGAAGTGGTCCAAAGGAACTCGCAGTTCCAGCCGGAAGCGGTCTGGGTCCGGTCGGGCGAGGCAGTCGACTTCGTCAACCGCGACAACATCTATCACAACGTCTTTTCGCCCAGCGAGCCGAACGCGTTCGACCTGGGCCTCTACCGCGGCGGCCTGAAGAAGTCGGTGCAGATGCAGGGAGCGGGCGAGGTGGACGTCTATTGCAATATCCACCCGGACATGAAGGCGAAGGTGCTGGTGATCCCGGCGGGCAGCAGGGTGGTGGACGTCGTCGACGGCGCGTACTCGTTCGGGGACCTGGAGCCCGGCTCGTACACCTTGGTGGCCTGGTCGGCGGTGCACGAGCCTGCCCGGATGCAGGTGGACCTCAAGGCCGGGCAGGCGGCGCACGCCGATTTCACGCTCAAGCCGCGCGCGAGCATGCGGCACTTGAACAAGAACGGCGAGCAGTACGGCCGGTACAAGTAGACGTGAGGCTCCTGCCCAAGCTCGCCGGCGCGATGCTGCTCGTCGCCGTGTCGGTGACGCTGGCCATCTCCAGCCTGGCCACGGCGCGGCAGGTCCGGACGCTGACCGAGCAGTACCAGTCGAAAGGCGAGGCGCTCGCGCTCACCCTGGCCTTCTCGCTCTCGGCGAACACGCGCGAGACCCTGGCGAAGAACGTGGTCGGGGTGAAGGAGTTGCTCAAGCAGAGCCGGACGATCGCCGGCGTCCGCTACATCTACATCCAGGATTGGGAACAGAGCATCCTCGCGCACACCTTCGAGCCGACCTTCCCGCCCACGTTCACCGAGACGAACTGGGTGGAGAAGGGCTCTCTGTCCAAAGGCGAGAAGGTGAAGATCGCGCCCTCGGTCGACATCGAGACGCCGGAAGGCCGGGTCTGGGCCCTGGACGTCGCCGCGCCGATCAGGAACAGCGAACTGGGCGTGGTGCATGTGGGGATGGATCGCTTCTCCATCGAGAGCGAGGTGGGATCGCTGCGGCGCGCGCTGATCGGCCTGGGTCTGGGGGTGGGGACCGCCGGCATGCTGCTGGGCCTCGGCGTCGTAGTCACGCTGTTCATCCGGCCCATCCGTCACCTGACCGCGGTGACCAGCGAGATCGCCGAGCGCGGCGATCTCACCATTCCCATCCAGGTCGGCTCGCGCGACGAGATCGGAGACCTTGCCCGCGCCTTCGCCCGGATGGTGGACGGCCTGCGCGCCATGAACGGCGCGCTCCAGGAGTCGGCCCGGGTGCTGAGCGCATCGGTGGGGGAGCTGACGGTCACCGCGCGCGAGCAGCAGCAGACGATCTCGCGCCAGGCGGCCGCCCTGCAGCAGACGCATACCACCGCGCAGGAGATCAAGCAGACCTCGCAGGCCGCGGCGCGGAAGGCGGAGGGCGTGCTCGAGGTGGCGAGGCAGGCGGAGACCATCACGGCGTCCGGCGAGACCGCAATCCAGCAGACCGTCGCCGCCATGAACGAGATGCGCACACAGGTGGCCGCGATGGCGGAGAAGATGACGGCGCTCTCCGAGGCGTCCGGGCAGATCGGCCGGATCACCGACACCGTCAAGGACCTGGCCGACCAGTCGAACATGCTGGCGCTCAACGCCGCGATCGAGGCGGTGCGATCCGGTGAGCACGGAAAAGGGTTCGCGGTGGTGGCGCGGGAGATCCGCAGCCTCGCCGACGAGTCGATCCGCGCGACCAAGGGCGTACGCGAAGTCCTGGGCGACGTCTCCGAAGCCGTCGGGGCAGCGGTGGCGATCGCTCGCGCCAGCGAGGAGCGGATGGAGAGCGGTCTGTCGCAGGTGAAGGCGTCGAAGGAGAACCTCAGGGCGCTGGCGGAGATCGTGCGCGGCAACTCTTCGGCGGCGCAACAGATCGCCGAGGCCGTGACGCAGCAGGACGCTGGCATCGATCAGATCTTCGGCGCCGTCCGCGACCTGTCGGCCAGCATGGACGAGACGCTGAAACGGCTCGATCAGACGGGACAGGCGGCGGGAGCGGTGCAAGAGGTCTCCACGAAGGTGTCGAAGCTCGTGGACAGCTATCGAGTTTGAGCTTTTCCCTGCAGCCCGCCCCGGGTACAACCGTTCCATGATTCTCGCTCTCGTCGTGGCGGCAGCGGCCGCGAGCTGGGTTCCCGATGCCAAGGACCCGCGGCAGCGGCAATTGGCCGCCATGGCCGACGAGCTCTTGCGGGCGCACAAGAGCCTTCAGCTGCGCGGGCACGAGGCGCCTTACTTCCTCAGCTACGCGGTGCGCGGGCTGCAGACGCGGGAGATCGGCGCGAAGTACGGAGCGGTGTTCCTGGACCGGAAGCGCAACGACAAGCGCCTTCAAGTCGACGTCCGCGTCGGCAGCTACCAGTTCGACAATACCGGCTCGCAGGAGATGTTCGAGTTCGAAGGCGCCGACTCCGGATATTCGGCCGGCCGGGAGGCGCCGCTCGACGACGATCCCTCGGCGCTGCGCAACGCGCTCTGGCTCCTGACCGACGAGACCTACAAGAAATCGCTCGCTGCGTTCCTGAAGAAGAAGGGAAAGCAGGTCTACCGGCCCGACGATCCGGAGACGCCGCCCAGCTTCTCGCGCGAGGAGCCGCGCGTCTCGGTCGATCCGCCGCTGTCCTTCTCCTTCGACGACGCCGCCTGGGAGCGCGAGCTGCGCGGGCAGACCGAGCGGCTGGGGGCGCACCCGGAGCTGTTCGATTCCCAGATGCGAGTGTCCGTGGATCACGAGGAGCGCGAGTTCGCCAGCACCGAAGGAACGCGGCTGGTGAGCGAGCGGGTCATCTACGCCCTGCACGTGCAGGCCTGGGGGCGCGCTCCGGACGGCATGCTCCTGGAGAACAGCCGCGACTACTACGGCGCGAACGAGAGCGAGCTGCCGCGGGGCCGTGAGCTGTCGGGCCGCATCGACGTGATGGTGGACGAGCTCCTCGCCCTGCAGCAGGCGCCGGTGCTCGACCCGTACACCGGCCCCGCTTTGCTGGAGCCGGAAGCCGCGGGCGTGCTGTTCCACGAGGCGGTCGGACATCGGCTCGAGGGGGAGCGGCAGAACGACGACAAGGACGGGCACACCTTCAAGGGCCAGGTGGGAAAGCCGATCCTGCCCTTCTTCCTCAGCATCATCGACGACCCGACGCAGCGCATGGCGGGGCCGGTGTCGTTGAATGGGTACTACCGCTTCGACGACCAGGGCGTTCCCGGCCAGCGGACGACGCTGGTGGACAAGGGCGTGCTGAAGACGTTCCTGATGTCGCGCGCGCCGGTCCAGGGCGTGCCGCCACGCTCCAACGGACATGGGCGCTCGGCTCCGGGGCGCGATCCGGTGGCCAGGATGTCGAACCTGATCGTGGAGTCGTCGAAGACGATGCCGTGGTCGAAGCTGAAGGAGGCGCTGATCGCGGAGGCGCGGCGGCAGGAGAAGCCGTTCGGGCTCATCATCCGCGACGTGACAGGCGGGAATACCGATACCAGCGGATATGCGTACCAGGCGTTCAAGGGACAGCCGCGGCTCGTGTACAAGGTCGACGCGCAGACGGGAGCGGAGACGCTGGTGCGGGGAGTGGAGATCGTGGGGACGCCGCTGCTCTCGATCAACAAGATCATCGCCACCGGGGACGAGCGGAGGGTGTTCAACGGGTACTGCGGGGCGGAGAGTGGTTACGTCCCGGTGAGCACGTACGCGCCCACCGTGCTGGTCAGCGAGATCGAGCTGCAGCGGACCCGCAAGGACATGGGGCGGCCGCCGGTGATGCCGTCGCCCTGGGCCCGGCCGCCGCCGTCGGCGATCCGTTAGATCAGGGCGACCCCGCGCCGGTCGCGCCGGCGCTGGCGAGCGGTTCGAAACGGCCGCGGATCGCGTCGCGCTCGAAGTCGGACAAGGCTCGCCCCGTCGCCTCCTTGAATGCGTCCGGGAACCCGGCCCCCGCGCGCACGCGGCCGAGCAGGTCGCGGACGGCGTCGTCCCCCGAGACCCGCAAGAGCATCTCGAAGGCGCGATGGGC
>Ga0070697_100005175_pt1 | contig 10020 bp, 8 predicted proteins | sample KBSK1501metaG_FD_65475 | JGI IMG/M metagenome (GOLD analysis project Ga0070697, IMG submission 65475) | Corn, switchgrass and miscanthus rhizosphere microbial communities from Kellogg Biological Station, Michigan, USA - KBS K1-50-1 metaG | ecosystem: Host-associated > Plants > Roots >... | reverse complement strand
TTTTCGTGCATTTCCTCGATAAAGTCGAAGAGCACGATGACATGACTGACGATGACGCCAATCAGGCTGGCAATGCCTAAAAATGCCATGAAACCGAAAGGTGTTCCGGTGACAAACAGTGCAAGCAAAGCGCCCACGATTCCGTAGGGCACCGCCGCAAAGACCAGGAACGGCTTGACGGCGTGATTGAACTGCAAGACGAGCGCAAGAAAAATTGCAGCGATAGAAATTCCCATGACCACCGCAAGACTTTTGAAGCCTTCGACCTGCTTGAAGTATAGGAAAATCAAAATCTCGTGTTCGGCGGTGAACGAAGCCTTTTGGCGGTGGGTATCGTCCCCTTGGCGAAAGCGTGGCTGTCCCGGATTAGGTAGGGCAGCACCCGGGAGCGCCACCTCCCCCCTCGCGGGATGCGGTAGTAAGGTGGTGGCATTCTCAGCTAGGTTCGGACTAGCAAGACGCCTGGGGCGCTAGTCGTCGCACCCATTTCATTCTTTTGCCCGTGTGGTCGAGTAGCGGATCATATCCGAAGTCTCGCTTTACGGAGTCCGCCCAAGGGCGAGGTTTGGGGCGTGGCCTTTGCTCCTGCCCCAGAATGACAAAGATGGCTGCCGAGGTTTGCCGGAGCGCGCGCGGAGCAAACAGCCCAAAGCTCCGAACAGCGTGCTCATAGCGTTCCGGAATGTGTTGGGCCCAACGGTCAATGAACTCTTCCAGTGAGCATTGCACCTCAACCCTGCGACGCAGCTTTTTGTCTTTGAACCAAAACCTGACGGTTCGTTCCCCGATCCAGGTAATACGACGCTGCGCGATGGGAGGCCGCCTTACGTAGCGACCGGCGTATTGCAGGAAATGCCCTTTGTCCTTGAACGTTTGAATCTTGATGCTCCACCAACGTTTCTCCTGTTGGTTAAGCATCTCTTCCATCTGCTCAACGGTCATCTTCGTATGAAGCTGACCTGCTCGCAGGGCTGCACGGAGAAGCGCGATCACGGCCTTCCGCCAAGACTTCATCAGCGGGTCGCGAGCGTAGTAGGCGCGAGAAACCCAGATGTCGAAGGACCCGTGCAACCCTCCCCCGGTGACCATTGTGTGTACATGTGATTTGAACTTTAACTCCCCGTTGAAGGTGTGGAGAATGGCAATGACGCCCACCCGCAAACCATACTTCACACTCACCCGCGCCTGTATGACCTCCGCGGCTAGAGCTGACAGAGCCTTAGCCAAGGGCGGGTTGTCGCGGAAAAGGGGCCAAAGTAGATCCGGCATCGTGAACGTGATCCCCTTATAGATCTCGTTTGGCAGCGCGGCCCACCGCTCGCGCAGCCACTGTACGTTAGCGCGGTAGCCGCAACTCGAGCAGGCTCGCGATTTGCAGGGGTGATAGAGAATGAGCTCCTGATTCTCCGAAGCATAAACCTCGGCGCCCAACTCTGCGGTACGACACCGCAACGCCTTGCCAAAGGCCTGGCGAACTGCGGGGCGAGTCCCATCCCGGTCCCAATATGGACGGGTCTGCGACCGAATCTGATTGAGCGGATCGCGGTATCTCATTTCAGTTGCAACACCCCTTGAAAACGCGGGCCGGTTAACAGATCCTGACCTATGAGAACGACGGTGCGTTTATGCCGACCGACCCGTACCGCAACCGATCCAGGCCGTCGCGCCTCCTGGTGCTGTAAGGCGTCGAGTACTGTGACAACGTCGGGACCGATCTTTTCCTCTTTGGGCCGACCGATAGACCGACGGATCACCTTGTTCGTTGCGCGTTCCTCGCTGTAACGGATGAACTGCTCCAACTGCTCGGCCCGGGGCAACTTGCAGAATTGCGTCGCGCGGTTGATTGTTAGCGTGCCGTCTCGCAAGGCTTCTAGCAGTCGTGGGTGCGAGACCTCGAGTATGGTTTTAACGTTGCTGACGTTACGGGCGCATACCCCCGCGGCGCGGGCAATCTCTTGGAGCACATCAATACGCTGACCTTCCGGCAAATTTGCCGAACCCTTGTACTTGCCCCCGGCGCGCATGTTGTCGCGCGCCTTCTGCTGAAGGGAGGGCTCCAGTGTCAGCGCCAAACAGGTGCGGACAAATGCATTCCATCCATTCCGTGGTTGATGGTAGGTGAGTATGAACTCCAGAGATTCTTCTTCAGTGAGCACGTATTCGATGCAGTGGATTTCTTGCCTACCCTCGAACAATGCCAACCGCCAACGCCCGATCCCGGCGAGAAGCGTGCCGTCCCTCGCGATGAGAATCGGCTCGCGTAATGATCGGGTATTGAGTCGCGCGGCCTCGTTAAATTCCTCGATTGGACCCGTCCAGCCGAGTTCATTCAGGGCGCGATGGAGCCGCAATTGTTCTGGCAATCGGACAACTGGACGCCCCTCCAGCCGTTTTACTAATGTAGTATTGAGAGTCGGCAAACCGGCTGACATCATCTCCAGGGAGTCAGAGTAACTCGGGCACGGCCGCAGTTCATCAACGCAGCAGGGTGCGAGCTGACCATGAGTCTTGTCCGCGACTTGGTTACACTTTTGCATCTGTTTTCGCTCGGTTACCAACAGGGACTGGCGGTCGTCGAGCCTGACGTGTTTGTTGAAGCAATCTCATTCCGTACAGCCCTGATCGACTCCGGTTTCCGACCCCTTCGTCCGACGCTGAAACGTGTGATCGCTGCGTGTGAACGCAACGAGACTTTTGTAAGGAATCAGAGTGCGGCGCCCGATTCTGCGGACCTGCAGTTGTTTCGTGGCGATTAGCTTCTCGATCGTTCTCACACTGATACCGCCCAAATAAAAGCGGGCCTCATGCTTCGTAACCAGAAGCGGTTCCTTGGCATTTGCAATTTGTGTAGTCTCTTCGGTCATCTTTGCGCTCCCTTGCGCGTTCGTTCGTATCGGAGTATGATAGGGGTCATAATAAAACACAATGACCCCGCAGAAGTCTTCTGGGAACTCGACAGTTTCGACCCCGCAACTCCGGACGCAATTCGCAGTTCGTTATGGTGTAGAGAGGGGAAGCGTGCGGGCGCACAACTCGACCATTACCGGGCAGTGGCTCTCTGAGGCACGGATCATGCTGACGGGAGCACGCAGAGCTACACTTCTGCTGCAATCATTTGCGAACACCAAGTTCTCACCCGAAGATCCAGCCTCACTCGTGACGTTCATCGGGGCATGGGGTCCGTTGATGACTCCATTTCTCGGCGGGGAGTCCTTTGAGGAGAGTGTGATCGAGTGTTTTCATGCCCAGCGGGAGTTCCAGGCAGACTGGAGACGGTTGGGATATGCGGCTGCGAGAAAGCATTGGCCGGCGCCAGCGTCCGTTGCTACTGCATACCAGAGATTATCAGGGCGGGAAGGCCAGCGAGTAATCACGGGAGAGTGGATTCGAGTTCGCAGACGTGAGGCGTGGGCCGGCCTGTTTGGTTCCGAGAGCTTACCTCGTTTCGTGTTCGACTTCGAGGCGAGTCCATTCCAGGTATTTGGGTCCGTGCCTGGGGCGAAGGGTGCGCTACGAGTGGGACTTCGGTCTCTCCTCGATTTTATTACATTGAGTTTGTATGCAACCGACGCGCGCTATCTACGTAAATGCTGGCGCCGGGATTGTGCAGCCTACTTCGTTGCCGAAGACCAAAAGGCACACTTCTGCTCCCACGGTTGCTCTCAATGGGGGCGATCTGAGACTAAGAGACAGTGGCACATCAAGCACGGGAAGGAATGGCGGGAGAAGCGACAAGGTAAAGAGTGTTAGGGAGAGCTGACCGTGGCCACAGAGAAAGCAGCGAATGACAAGAAAGTGCGCGGAGTGTTTGAGAAGATTCCGGGATCAGGCGTCTACTGGATCCGCTACACCGATGCTGACGGCAAGCTCCGCCGTGAGAAAATTGGCACGAAGAGCGCGGCAAAGGCGCTGGTCGAGAAACGCCGGACCGCGGTGCGCGAGGGAATCAAGCTCCCAAAGAATTTTCGTGCGCGGCCGGTTTCATTCGGCGAGCTCTGCGACGACTATCTCGTATACGCGAAAGCCCACAATCTCGGCAAGGATGTTGACGGCTACCGTATCACAAAGCTCAAGGCCGCGTTCGGCACTCGGCCGGCCAGTATCCCGCTCGCCGAGTTGCGGGATTGGTTTGCGGAGCAGTCCTGGGAACCAGGCACGTTCAATCGCTATCGAACCGTGCTCGCATTGATCTTCAAACTCGGCATCGAGAATCAGAAGACCGAAGCCAATCCCGCGAAGCTGGTGAAGCGCCGGCGAGAACCTGACGGTCGGGTCCGGTTTCTGAATCAGTACGAAGCCGATGAAGAAGCTCGACTGCGCGAAGCAGTGATGAAGAAATTCCCACAGCACATGCCCGAGCTGGATATTGCTCTCAACACCGGCATGCGCCGCTCGGAGCAATACCTGCGAATCGATTGGACCTGCGTTGATTTGTTGCGCTGCGATCTGTACATCCCGAAGACTAAGAACGGCGCCAGCCGCCACATCCCATTGAATCCAGAAGCCGTCACCGCTTTCAGAGATCTCTACGCCCGGACGAAGGGCCAAGGGCCGATCTTTGCCGCCAAGCGTGGCGGGGAACGTCTGCTCGGGCCGCGTCATTGGTTCGAGGACGCTCTGGCCGAAGCGAAGGTCAAGAAATTCACCTGGCACGATCTGCGGCACACGTTTGCCAGCCGCCTTGTGATGGCAGGCGTCGATCTTCGCACCGCGGCTGAATTGATGGGACACAAGAGAATTCAGATGACCATGCGATACGCGCACCTGGCACCGGCGCACAAGCTCGCCGCTGTCCAAAAACTTTCTTCGTACAATGCAGCGATCGAAAAGCGGATCGACGTCGTTTCGAATCAGCTCCCTTCGTCAGATTCGTTTAATTCGCACCCTACACTTGAAAATGGAGTCACTCAGACCCACGACTCCAATGGAACTGCTATACTGAAGACCGGTAGAGGAACTGACACCAGAACTGACACCAGACCAAAACCAACATTGGTGATCGCTTCTGAGAATGTGCACTGAAACCTTTTCAGCTCTAGCAGATAGCGCTTATGCGGGGACGTAGTTCAGTTGGTTAGAACGCTGCCCTGTCACGGCAGAGGTCGCGGGTTCGAGTCCCGTCGTCCCCGCCATTCAATTTAAAGGAGTTCCGGGTTCCGAGCCCGGAGATTCCTACCCACAATTGCACCCACGCCCTTTAGCCCATGGTCTCCGCTTCGATGCCCACGGCGTCAAGAAATTTCTCCTGAGCCGCGATCATCTCGTCAAGGCCCTCGTCCGTATACAGATCGAGCGTCGTCTAAATCCGTGCGTGCCCCAAGATTCCCTAGACAGTTTTCGGGTTCTTCGCCTTGTTGACCAGCCAATTCAAAAGGCTGTGACTGAGGTTGTGTAAACCCCAGCGATGGCCGTCCGGATCACGACCCCGGCTTCCTTCGCCGCAGGTCGCAAGTGGTCGACACAGAATACCGAGGCGCAGATTGGTACCTGCCGCTCCTGCTCAGTCATTGGCAAAGCGCTGTTTCACATCTTCACACTCGGCAAGAACTGCGGTGGTTTTCGCGCTTTTGTCGCCTGCTCGAAGGCATAGGCGAGCTTGAACAGAGTTGGTTCACTCCAGGCGCGGCCAAAAAATGAAATTCCAACCGGCAAGCCAAAGACGAATCCCGCGGGTACGGTAATGTCGGGATACCCGGCCACGGCAGCGGCATTGGAGCTGCCCCCGACCGAGTGGTCGCCATTCGCATAATCATTGAGCCATGCCGGTCCGGCGGTGGGCGCCATGATCGCATCCAGGTGGAACTTATCCATCACGCCGTCGATGCCTTCCTTCCTGGACAGGCGTCGGTTCGCCTCCAGCGCGTCGCCATATTCCTTGCTGGTCAGCGGTCCCTTGGCCTCGGCCTTGAGGAAAACGTCCTGGCCGAAGTAGGGCATTTCCTTTTCCCGATTACGCTCGTTGTAGTCGATGATTTCTTTGAGTGAATGTACAGCGACGTCGGGCCGGCTTGCCAGGTACGTGTTTAAGTTGGTTTTCAGCTCGTAGAGAAGCACTGTGAATTCGGTATCGTCGAATTTGCCGTGTGACTCCAGGTCGGCGGGATCAACCATCACCGCGCCCTGCCGCTTCATCTCTTCGATCACATTGTTCATCAACTGATCCACGGCGTCGTTGAAGCCGAAATATTTGCGTGCCACGCCAATCCGAGCGCCCCGCAATCCATTGGGATCGAGAAAGCTGGTGTAGTCGCTTAACGCCTTTCCGCCACTCTCCGCCGTAGCCGCATCGCGCGGATCAGCTCCGGCGAGCGCTCCCAGCAGGATGGCTGTGTCCCGCACGGTGCGCGCCATGGGGCCAGGAGTGTCCTGGCTGTGCGCAATCGGGATAACGCCGGCGCGGCTGACGAGGCCCAGCGTCGGCTTAATCCCAACAATCCCGTTGGCTGAACCTGGGCAGACGATTGATCCATCCGTCTCCGTACCGACGGCAATCGCGCAAAGGTTGGCCGCGACCGCCGCTCCCGAACCCGAACTCGAACCGCAGGCATTGCGGTCAAGGGCGTAGGGATTCTTGGTCTGTCCTCCGCGCCCGCTCCATCCGCTGGTGGAATGGCTGGAGCGGATATTTGCCCACTCGCTGAGATTGGTTTTTCCCAGGATGATCGCTCCCGCCGCACGGAGTTTCTGCGCCACGAACGAGTCCCTTGCCGGACGTGATCCCAGCAGGGCCAGCGATCCGGCCGTGGTCTGCATGCGGTCGGCGGTGTCAATGTTGTCTTTGATGAGGACAGGGATGCCGTGCAGCGGGCCGCGTCCGCCTTTCTCTTTCCGTTCCTTGTCGAGTGAGTCAGCGATCGCCAGAGCATCCGGGTTGACTTCAATTACGCTGTTCACCCCCGGCCCGCGCCGGTCGATCTCCTCAATCCGCGCCAGGTATTTCTCGGCGAGCGAGCGGGCGGTGAACTTCCCCGAGTCTATTCCCGCCTGAAGATCCGTGACAGTGGCCTCGTCCAGTTCGATCGGCCGAATTTCTGGAGCAGCCGCTGCCGGAGCCGCGAGCTCACCAGCACCTGCCAGGGCTGGTAGCACGGCGGCACTCACGCCGCCCAGCAGGCTGGCCTGCAAGAAGCGCCTGCGCTGCGGCACTTCACAATTGGGGAGCACGTCGTTCTTTTTGCTCAAGGGTGCTTCTCTCCTTATCACGCGAGACGGGCGAAGAAACGAAATTATAGGCGATTGGTCAAGCCGAGCCATGCACACGGTTACCGTTTGGTTTCCACACCAGAGTGAAAGGGCATCGAGACCCGCTAAAAAATAGCCCTCTGACCGTATAATAGAAATTCATGCCCAAGTATTCCATCGTGGTTCCTCTGCACAACGAGCAGGAGAACGTCACGGATCTCTACGACCGGCTGAAAGCGGTCATGGAGGTGAATGGCGGAAGCTTCGAAATTGTGCTGGTGGACGATGGTTCCACGGACCGCACTTTCCACTTGCTGCGCGAAATCGCAGCCGTGGACAGCCGGGTGACGGTGGTGAAGCTGCGCCGAAACTTCGGCCAGACCTCAGCGCTGGCTGCTGGGTTCGACCACGCCCGCGGCGATTACATTATCGCCATGGATGGCGATCTGCAGCACGATCCGGCTGACATCCCTTTGTTTCTGGAGAAAATTTCCGAGGGCTACGACATCGTCAGCGGATGGCGCAAGCGCCGCATCGACAATCTCTGGCTTCGCCGCATCCCCTCACACTGCGCCAACTGGCTGATGGCCAAGCTGAGCGGCGTGGATATCCACGATTTCGGCACGACATTCAAGGCCTATCGGCGCGACGTCCTGGAGCAGGTTCCGCTCTACGGCGAGTTGCACCGCTTTATCCCGGCGCTGGCCTCCTGGCACGGGGCCTCGATCTGCGAAGTGCCCATCCGCAATACCAACCGTGAGCGCGGAAATTCGCACTACGGTATTTCGCGAACCTTCCGGGTGTTTTTTGATCTCATCACCATTCGTTTTCTGCTGCGCTATCTCTCGCGGCCGCTGCACTTTTTCGGTACGGTGGGAATGCTGAGCATCCTCGCGGGATCAGCAGTGACGATCTGGCTTCTGCTGGAGAAATTCCTGCGTCACGCCGCGATCATGGCCGAGCACGGACCTTTGATGATCTTTGCGGCGGTGCTGCTGCTGGCCGGCCTCAATATGCTCGCCGTCGGTCTGCTGGGCGAGATGCAAGTGCGCCACTATCACGAACCCACCCGCCGCGCACCTTACTCAGTCGACCGCGTACTCCGCGCCCAGAGCGAAGAGCGCACCATCTCTGAGTAGGCACTGGAGGGCACAGCTCCAGTCGTGAAGTACTAAATCAGAATACGTTTTATTTCCCAAACGCCTCTTTGTTCACCACGTACGGCATCTTGGTGATGTCGCCGCCGTAATTGCCTTCGAGGACGTCGATCAGTCCCTGCACGCAGCGCCCGGCCATGCCTTTGTCGGGATCGGTCGAGAGGCGCGTGATCCGGGCGGCGCTGGCGAAGTGGGGGTACAGCCGGAGGCGGTCCTCGATGGCCGGATCGCGCAGGGGTGAGTCGGCGGGCAGCGGCTCTTTTTCGAAAACGTCGAGCGCGGCGCCGGCAATCCAGTTTTCTCTGAGCGCTCTCACCAGCGCGGCTTCGTCCACCACCGGACCGCGCGAGTCATTGATCAGGAACGCGGTGGGTTTCATCATGCGCAGCGTGTGCTCGTTGAAGAGATGGTAGGTAGGAGTTGGACTTTCGCCCTCGCGCAACAGCGGCACGTGCACGCTGACGAAGTCGGCCTGTTGCAGCGCTTTCTCGAATGTCGTGTACTTGATCCAGGTTTCTTCTTTCGCGATGCCACGCGCGTGGCGCAGATCCATGGTCTCCTGAATCGCTTTCACATAATCGTGATTCTGGTAGACGGGGTCGTAGCACAGGATGTTCATGTCGAACCCGGCGCACTTCTTGATCAGGGCCAGGCCGATGCGTCCCGTGCCGATGACCGCGATGGTCTTACCCGTGACCTCGTCGCCCAGAAACGGCAGGAAAGGATGCCAGTATCCCCATTTGCCGTCGCGCGTAAGATGCTCCGCCTCCCACATCTTGCGCGCCAGCACGCCCATCATGAAAAAGGCGAACTCGGCGGTGGCTTCGGTGAGCACATCGGCGGTGTTGGTGAAGGGAACCTTGTGGCGGTTAGCGTCGTCGCGGTTGATGTTGTCAAAGCCGACGGCATACTGGGCTACAACCTTGAGCGATCCTTTGCCGGCGTCGAAGACCTCCGCGTCAATCTTGTCACGCAGCGTGGTGATAAGGCCATCGACGCCGGATTTCACCTTTTCAATGACCAACTTTTTGGGCGGCGCTTCCGGGTGGGGATAGACCTCCACCTCGTACCCCCGTGCGCGCAGCAGGCCAATGGATGATTCACCAATGTCGCAGGTAGCAAAGACACGAAATTTCTTGCTCATCGTTCTCTCAGGTTGGAGTCTCGCCGATATTGATACTACCCTCCAGAGAAGCTTGTGGCGGATAGAGTCAAGCAGCAAGCTACAGATTCCGCGTCGTCCACTGATCGATGCGCTCCAGCGCCTTGTTCAGGTTTTCCAGCGAATTGGCCACGCTGAAACGCAAGTAGCCTTCGCCAAAGTCGCCGAACGCCGTGCCGGAGAGGCACGCCACACCCGCCTCTTCGAGCAGAGCATCAGCCAGCTTCTTCGATTTCCAGCCGGTCCTGGTCACGTTTGGGAACACGTAGAAGGCGCCCTTGGGCATGCGGCATGAAAACCCTTTGATCCGATTCAATCCGGCCACGAATACGTCGCGGCGGCGCTGGAACTCCGCCCGCATGCGATCCACCGATGACTGATCGCCGCGGATCGCCTCGATGCCCGCAACCTGCGTGAAGCTGGCGGTGCAGGAGTTAGAATTGGTCATCAGCCGCGTAATGTGGGTGGCCAGATCGGGCCGCATCACGCCGTAGCCCATGCGCCATCCGGTCATGGCGT
>Ga0070697_100005174_pt1 | contig 10025 bp, 10 predicted proteins | sample KBSK1501metaG_FD_65475 | JGI IMG/M metagenome (GOLD analysis project Ga0070697, IMG submission 65475) | Corn, switchgrass and miscanthus rhizosphere microbial communities from Kellogg Biological Station, Michigan, USA - KBS K1-50-1 metaG | ecosystem: Host-associated > Plants > Roots >... | reverse complement strand
GCGGCTGTGGGAGCGCGCGGCGGCCATGGGGACGCGCCTGCACAAGGGGCTGCAGCAGGCGCTCGGCGACCACAAGCACGTGGGCGACATCCGGGGCGGCAAGGGGCTGCTCGCCTGCGTCGAGCTGGTCGAGGACCGCGGCACCAAGGCGTCGTTCGGCGCCGACAAGAAGGTGGGGCCGCGGGTGCTGGCCGAGATGACCAAGCGCGGCGTCATCACCCGCGCCCGCCTCGAGCACATCTTCTTCGCGCCGCCGCTGGTCGTCAGCGAGGAGCAGGTCGACCGCCTCGTCTCGGTGACCCGCGACGCCATCAAGGCCGTCACCGGCGCCTAGCCCGCGACCGTGCCCTCTCCCCTTTCGCCGGGGGAGGGGGCCCGTCCGGCCCTACCTCCCGCCCGGCACCACCCACAGGTGGAGCGTGTGGGTTCCCTCGTTGCTCGTCACCTGGATCGTCCGGGTAGGCGTCCAGTCTCCCATGTCGAAGTTGTGCGAGACGATGCGGGAGCCCGGCCGGAGCTCCTCCAGCAGCTTGGGCCGGAGCCGGCGGTTCAGGTCGGGGGAGAGGTAGAGCGTCACGACCGTGGCCTCCCGGAGGTCGGCCTTGAACAGGTCGTCCTGGCGGAAGGTCACGCGCTCCGCGAGCCCGAGCCGCCGCGCCCGCTCGACGGCCTGGGCGACCAGGTCGGGATCGATCTCGAAGCCCACGCCCCGCGCCCCGCGGTCGCGGGCGGCCGCGATGACGATGCGCCCGTCGCCGGACCCCAGATCGTAGACGACGTCATCGGCACTTACCGCCGCCAGCCTCAGCATCTCGTTCACCACCACGAGCGGGGTCCTGACATCGGGCACGTCCTGCCCGGGCACGTGGGTGCACGCGATCGCCAGGAGCGACAGCAGCGTTAGACCCGTCCCGATGCGGCCCATGGCCGGCCATTCTAGCCCATCCAGGCGGACTTGCATTGGTACTCGTCGTGTGTTTAGTATCAACTCATGGATCGAGCCCAACGCTTCAGGATCCTGGCCGATGCGGCCGCCGACGACCGGGAGACCGGCCTGCCGGCCCGCGCGCGCCTCAACGAGGGGCCGGTCGGCATCCGGCCGGTGCGGCTGCCGGGTGGCGGTTCCACCACGCTCATGCGGGTCATGCAGACTAACGCGTGCTCGCTCTCGTGCGGCTACTGCCCCACCTTCTGCGGCGGCCGGGTGAAGCGCACCGCGCTCTCGCCGGAGGAGGTCGCGCGAACCTTCATGGAGTCGCACCGCGCCGGCGTCGCCCAGGGCCTGTTCCTCACCTCCGGCGTCCCGGGGCGGGCTCCGCGGGCGGTCGACCGGATGCTCGCCGCGGTCGAGGTCCTGAGGCGGCGGGAGGGCTTCGGCGGCTACGTGCACATCAAGATGCTGCCGGGGGCTGAGCGTGACCAGATCGTCGCCGCCACCCGGCTCGCCACGCGGGTCTCGGTGAACCTGGAAGGTCCGAGCGACGCGGTGGTGCGCGGCCTCGCGCGTGATAAGGACTTCTCGGGCGACCTGCTCCCGGCGCTCATGCTGGCCGGGCGCCTCTCGCGCGAGGCGCGGCTCGAGGGGCGGCCCGGGATCGCGGCGGCGGGCACCACGACGCAGTTCGTGGTGGGCGCCCAGGGCGAGCGCGATCGCGAGATCCTGGGCGTGGTCGGCGGCCTCGAGCGCAAGGGGCTGCTCCACCACGCGCACTTCAGCGCGTTCCAGCCGGTCGAGGGGACACCGATGGAAGGCCTCCCGGCCACGCCGGCCGCCCGGGAGTGGCGGCTCTATCAGGCGGAGCACCTCCTGCGCCAGTACGGCTTCCGGGTCGAGGAGCTTGTCTTCGAAGGCGACGGCAACTTGGCGCTCGAGCACGACCCGAAGACCGCGTGGGCGCTGGCCCACGCGGAGCGCTTCCCCGTGCCGCTCGAGCGCGCGCCCTACGAGCTGCTGTTACGGGTGCCCGGCATCGGGCCGACCGCGGCGCGCCGCCTGGTGACTGAGCGCCGCCGCACGCTGCCGCGCGATGCGCAGGATCTCCGTCGCCTGGGCGTGGACGCAGCCCGCGCCGGCTACTTCCTCACCCTGCGTGGGCGGCGTGTGCGCGCGGCGCTGCCCGCCGAGCAGCTACGGCTGTTTCCGCCCGGCGGCCATCTCACCCAGGGCCCATGGCGCACGGTGGTACCCCCGTGTGCCTACCGCTGACACGGGGAGTACAATGGCGGCCTGATGGACCCGCGAGTCGAAGAGCACCCCGTCCCGGTCGACCGAGCGCGCGCGGTCCTGATCTATGACGGCACGTGCGGCCTCTGCCGGGGCGGTGTCTCGTGGATCTCGCGCCGCGCGGTCCGCGGCCACTTCGAGTTCCTCCCGTGCCAGGCCGCCGAGCGCCGCGCCCGCTACCCTTGGATGGACGAGCGCGCCTGTCTGCAGGCCATGCAGATGATCCTGCCGGACGGCCGCGTGCTGGCGGGTGACGCCGCGATCCCCGAGATCCTCCGCCGCATGCGCGGCTGGCGCTGGCTGGCGTCGGCGTTCCGCCTTCCCGGCGTCGAGGCCCTGGCTCCGTTCCTCTACCGTTGGGTCGCGCGGCACCGCTACCAGATCTCCTGCATGCTCGGGCGCCGGTGACCGGCGCGGCGTGCGATCAGCGCGCCTCCACGTCGCGGATGGTCGCGTACAGCATCACGTCGTAGAGGATCTTCAGGCCCCCGCCCAGGTAGAACGGCGCCGCCAGCGAGACGCTGGCCATCACCCAGCCGGTCAGGGCCGGGCTCATCGACTGCGCGAGGGTGCGGCTCATGTTGGTGAGGCTCGCCGCGCCCTCGCGCTCGTGATCCTGCACCGCCAGCATGAGGAAGGTCTGGCGGGTGGGCACGTCCATCTGGGAGAGCAGGTGGCGGGCGAGCAGCAGCACGACCGCGAGCGGCGCCGACGGCGCCAGCGCAACGCCGATCAGCAGCATGTTCGAGATCAGATGCGAGAACACCATGGTGTTGACCAGCCCGAGGCGCGGAGCCAGGCGCGCGGCCAGCAGCAGGGAGAGGCCGGAGAGGATCTGGGCGCCGAAGAACGTCCAGCCGAGCGCGGCCAGGTCCATCCCGAAGCGGGTGTAGAACCAGTAGGCGATCAGGCTCTGGAGCACGAAGCCGCCCGCGAGCGAGTCGAGGGCGGAGAGCGCGGCGAGGCGGCGGACGAGCGGGCGCGTCGGCATCGTGAGCACCGGCCGGGGACCGGCGGGCCGGACCTGGTCGCCGTGCATGAGCGCGTAGGCCGCCATCTGGATCAGGCCGCCCAGCAGGAACACCGCGAAGAGGACGCGCGGGGAGGCGCCCGCCCGCGCGACCGCGGCGGCTCCGAGGGCGGAGGCGCCATAGCCGATCAGGTTGTAGTGGCTGAGGGTCGTGGTCAGGCGCTCGCGCGGGGTCGCTCGCGTGACCGCGACCTGTTCGATGGTGAGGAAGGGCCCGGTCTCGCCGGTGCCCACCGCCAGGTTGCCGACCATGGCCGCCGCCACGATGAGCCAGGGCTGCTCGGTCGCGAGGAAGACGAGGGCCGAGACGACGATGAGCCCCGCCTGGGCGATCAGGACCGCACGCGCGCCGTATCGCTCGGCGGGGCGTCGGATGGCGAGGGTCATCGCCGCGCTCGAGAGCAACGTCAGCGTGACCGCGACGCCGATCTGGCCGGCGCCCATCCCGTGCTCGGCCAGGTAGACGGGGAACAGGACGCCGAGGAAGCCGTAGCAGAAGGTACGGGCGGCCTTCGCCGCGAAGACGAGACGCCCGTCCCGAGTCACGCGGGCGGACCGCCCCGGATCGCGAGGATGCCTGGGATGCAACACATGTTTCAGACGCTACTCGCGCCCGCCTCCCGGGTCAATGCTCCTCGCCCCTTGGACCTTGACTCGACACCTCCTCACGTGTTTAGTATATGAGTCCCACAGGAGGTGCCGGGATGAGCCAGTTCGAACGACTGCTGCAGGACGATCTGAACCGCCTGGTCGACCGAATTGCGGTGCGCGCGGGTGAGGGCACCGCTGCCGGCCTGAAGTCGGACCTGAAAGCCCGCATCGAGCGCTCGGAGGAGCGTCTGACCGCGCTCCGGGCGGCGCTGCTCGACGGCTACGCCGAATGGGCGCGGGCCCTCGACGAGTGCGAGGACCTCTGGGCGGTGGCCGGGCTCAGGAGCGAGGCGCCCGAGGCGGCGGCCCAGCTCCGCGCGGCCTAGGCGCTAGGACTGCCCGAAGAGGCGCCGGATCCACCCGGGCTTGGCCGCGTCGGCCAGGCGCGCTTCCGCGTCCTCTCGCTGGTAGCGCTCGAAGCGCTGCCAGTAGTCCGGGAGCTGGCGGGCGAGGAAGGCCTGGCCGGCCAGCGGGCGGGCGGCCTCGTCCGCCACCGCCGCCTCGGCCTGCTGGTAGCGCGCCTGCAGCTCGGGCGGCAGGTCGGCCACGAAGCGCTCGCGCAGCCGCCCGAGCAAGGCGCGCACGCCGGTCTCGAACTCGCTGCGGTCGGCCGGGCTGGTGCTCTCCGGCGCCGGCCGGCCCGCCTGCGCGCGCGCGTCGACCATGAGCTTGAGGGCGGCCATCTCGATAGCCTCCTCGATCCGCTCGCGCAGCTGGGCCTCGATGCGCTCGAGCAGGCCGCGCGCGTCGCCGTGCTGATGGGGGAAGGCCCCCTTGTGCGGCCACTCGGTCATGGCCGCGCGAACATCCGTCGAAGTCCGACCGCCAGCGGCTCGGGGTCGAGACCGAGATCGGCGAAGAAGCGGGCCGGGTCGGTGACGCTCTCTTCCTGCAGCATGGTGAGCTGGTCCGAGGAGACCGGGTAGAACGGTAGCCACTCGAGCAGCCGCGTCGCGAGCCGCACCGGGGTGAGCGGCACGTGGAGCTTGCGCGCGCGGGTGCGCCCGAGGGCACGGGCGATCTCGTCGAGCAGGTCGACGAACGCGTACGACGCGGGACCGGCCGCCTCGTAGGTCTGCCGGCTGGTCGCAGGCGTCCGCAGGGTGCGCGCGAAGCCCTCGGCGACCTGCTCGACCGGGATCGGCTGGAGTCGATACTTTCCGTCCCCGAGCACCGGCACCACCGGGAGGCGCTTGATCACGCGCCCCAGCCCCGTGACGAGCTCGTCGCCCGGCCCGAAGATGATCGATGGGCGGAAGATCGTCCAGTCCAGGCCGCTCGCGCGCACCGCCTCCTCGGCGGCCCACTTGGTCCGGTGATAGCGGGCGCGGGCGTCCGGGCGCGTGCCGAGGGCGCTCATCTGTACGAAGCGCGGAGCGCCCGCTTTGCGGGCGAGCGCGAGCATGTTGCGTGTGGCCTGCACGTGGAGCCGCTCGAAGGTGACCCCGCGGCTCGGCTGCTCGCGAATGATGCCGACCAGATGCACGATCGCGGCACAGCCCTCGACGCTCGATACGAGGTCGTCGGGCTTCAGGACGTCGCCGGGGACACGGTCGATGGACGCGAACCCTTTCAGGTCCTGCTCGGAGCCGGGACGCACGAGACACCGCACGAGAAATCCCCGCGCAAGAAGTGCGCGAACGACGTGCTTGCCGACGAAGCCGGTGCCGCCGGTGACGAATACCCGCTGCGCCACGACGCGAATCGTAGCACGGGCCTCTGCGATTTTCGCGCCGCGGGCCGGCGGCGACCTCGTATCATAGGGCATGCGCCGTCGCGCAGCCCCGCTCCTGGTCGCGCTGCTGCTCTCCGCCACGCCTGCGGCGGCGACGGCGCAGCCCGCGGCCTGGACCCAGGCGGTGGACGAGGCGGTGCGCGATTCGGTGGCCGCCTCGGAGATCCCGGGCGCGGTCCTCATCGTCGGCCAGGGCGACCAGATCCTGCATCGGAAGGTTCTCGGCTGGCGCGCGACGGTGCCGCACCCGGAGCTGATGACCTCCGACACCATCTTCGACATCGCCTCGCTGACCAAGGTGGTGGCGACCACGCCGTCGGTGCTGCGGCTGTGGGAGATGGGCAAGGTGGACCTGAACGCCCCGCTCGGGCACTACCTCAAGGAGTTCAACACGCCCGCCTTCCAGGACGTCACGATCGCGCGGCTGCTCACGCACTCCGCCGGCATGCCCGATCTGCCCTCGCGTGACGCCATGGCGAAGGGATTCCCGGAAGCGGCGCGCCTGCAGGCCCGGGCCGGGCTCTCGGTGGCGCCCGGCACCACGTTCCTCTACAGCGACACCGGGTTCATCCTGCTCGGGGAGCTGGTGCGGCGGGTGAGCGGCGAGCCGCTCGATCGCTTCGCCCAGCGGAACTTCTTCACCCCGCTCGGGATGCGCGACACCGCGTTCGCGCCGCCCCAGTCGTGGAAGAAGCGGATCGCCCCGACCGAGGTGGTGAACGCGCTCGGGCCGCTCCGCGGGGTCGTGCACGACGGCAACGCACGGTTGCTCCACGGAGTGGCCGGCCACGCGGGGGTCTTCTCCACCGCGACGGACCTGAGCCGCTACTGTCGCATGCTGCTCTCGGGCGGGGCGCTCGGCGGCAAGCGCTACCTCAAGGAAGCGACGGTGCGCGCGATGTTCTCGCCGCACGTGATCGGCGAGACGACGCGCGGTCTCGGCTGGGACATCGCCTCGCCCTACTCGCGCACGCTCGGGGCCTACTTCCCGCTCGGCTCGGTGGGCCACACCGGTTTCACCGGCACCGCGATCTGGATGGATCCGCCGAGCCAGGTCTACATGATCCTGCTCACGAACCGGGTGCACCCGTACGGCAAGGGCGACGTAGCCGAGCTGCGCCGCCGGGTCAGCGCGGCCATCGGCACGCGCTTCGCCTCGCGCGACGAGCCGCCGGCCGCCGCACCGGACGCGAGCACGCCCGCCGCGCCCGCGGCCGACGCGCCCGCCCGTCCCGAGGGCCCCACGCTCACCGGCCTCGACCGACTGGTCGCGGACGACTTCGCGCCCCTCGCGGGCCGCTCGATCGGTCTCATCACCAACCAGACCGGCGTCGACGGCCAGGGGCGGCGCGGGGTGGACCTGCTCGCCGCCGCGGCGCCGCGGGTGCGGCTGCGCGCGCTCTTCTCGCCGGAGCACGGGATCACCGGCCAGGTCGACGAGAACGTGCCCAACAGCCGCGACGCGGCCACCGGGCTGGCCATCTGGAGCCTCTACGGCCCGGCGCGCCGTCCGTCGCCGGAGATGCTGAACGGCATCGACACGCTGGTCTTCGACATCCAGGACGTGGGCGTGCGGTACTACACCTACCTGACGACCCTGGTTTACGCGCTCGAGGAGAGCGGCCGCCGGGGCATCCAGGTCGTCGTGCTGGACCGCCCGAACCCGATCACCGGGAGCATCGTCGAGGGGCCGCTGATGGACCCGGACATGCGGTCGTTCACCGCGCCGCACACGATCCCGGTCCGGACCGGGATGACCATGGGGGAGTTCGCCCAGATGGTGGTCGGAGAGCGCAAGCTGCCGGTCAAGCTGACGGTGGTGCCGCTCGAGCGCTGGCAGCGCAACCAGTGGTTCGACGAGACCGGGCTGCCGTGGGTGAACCCGTCGCCCAACATCCGCACCCCGACGCAGGCCCTCCTCTACTCGGGGGTGGGCCTGCTGGAGGCGACGAACCTCTCGGTGGGGCGCGGCACCGACGTGCCCTTCGAGGTGATCGGCGCGCCGTGGATCAGCGATCCGCAGGCGCTGGCCGACGGCATGAACGCGCGGGGCTTGGTCGGGGTGCGGTTCCAGCCGACCACGTTCACGCCGACCTCGAGCGTCTACGCGGGGCAGGGGGTGGGTGGCGTCCGGATGGAGGTGACCGACCGCGACGCGATCCGTCCGGTGTCGGTCGGCCTCGCGCTGGGCCGGGAGCTGATGGAGCGGTACCCGGCCCAGTTCCGGCCGGCGGCCATCCAGAACCTGTTGGTGAACCGGACCACGATGTGGTCGATCCTGCGGGGAGACCCCTTCTCGCGCATCCTGGGCTGGGCCGACGCTTCGCGCGACGCCTTCCTGCAACGCCGCGCGCCCTACCTGATCTACAAGTAGAGGGTTGCTCCGGCTCCCGGCAGCGCCCCCGGCCAGTCGGGGCCCCGGCCGAGCGGCCTAGCTCTCTGGGGGACGCCCCGCTGGCGGGTGTGCCATACTAGCCGTCCATCCATCCCCAACGGAGGACCACCCCATGGCAGTGAGCGCCCGCATGTCGGCGATCATTCGGAAGGTCGACGCCGCCCATCAGAGCTTCCTCGACGATCTGAGGGCCAAGGCTGTCGCCGCACGTCTGCGGGCCGCCGAGATCAAGAAGGCCCATGTCGCCCGGTCGCGCCGGCAGGTCGGCCCGCTCGCCTAGCACCGACTAGGTTCGGCGCATCAGCCCATCTCCGCAAAGATCCCCATGCCCATCTGGAAGGTGGCCGAGTAGCCCTCGATCGTCCGGGCCAGCTCCGGCTCGACACGTATACCTTGGTCGGGCGTGCGGCTACTCGATGACCTCATCCGCCCGCTGGAGGAGCGATGGAGGGATGATCAGGCCGAGCACCCTGGCGGCCTTGAGGTTGATCACCAGCTCGAACTTGGTGGCCTGCTCGACCGGAAGATCTGCGGGCCGGATGCCTCTCAAAATCTTGTCGACCAGGTGCCCGGCCCGACGGTACATCTCGGCGAGGCTGGGACCGTAGGACATCAGGCCACCGCTGTCGACGAACTCCCGGACTCCGTACATTGCCGGTAGCCGAGCGGTCTCCGCGAGCATCAGGAGCCGCGGCTGGTTTGCAACGAGCACCGCGTCGCGCAGCACCACGAGTCCACCGACTTGCCGCTTGATCGCCGCCCGCAGGGCGCGCTCAAAGTCCGCAACACTCTGCACCCCGACGACGTCGAGCTGCACCCCGAGGGCTCGGGCGGGCGCCTCACTCGCTCTCAACACCGGGCCGTACACTGGGTTCATCGGATTGATGACTACGCCGATCCGAGCGATCCTCGGGATGACTTCCTTGAGTAGCTCGAGTTGCTTGGCGATCGTCTCCTCCGTGACGAACGTTGAACCGGTTACGTTGCCGCCGGGCCGGGTAAGGCTTTCGACCACGCCCACCCCGACGGCATCACCCACTCCGGCGAACACGATTGGGACGGTGCTCGTTGCCTTCTTGGTCGCGAGTGCAGCGGGAGTGCTCCATGTCGAGACGATCGCGTCCACGCGAAGACGCACCAGGTCGGCAGCGAGATCGGGAAGGCGATCGTACCGTTCGTCTGCCCAGCGATACTCCAGAGCGATGTTCCGTCCCTCGACGTATCCCAGATCGCGAAGTGTCCGACGGAACGCCTCGAAGGAAGGCCCCGGGCCGAATGACGCTGAGAACGGTGATAGTACGCCGATCCGATAGATCTTCCCTGCGGACTGCGCCTCGACGAAGAGCGGCGCGGCGAGCAGGCCGCCGGTCAGCCCGGTCAAGAAGGCTCGTCGGTCCATCCGGAGGACCATATACCAGAGCGGCGAGCAGGTGGGCGAGGACGTTTCGGGAGGGGGTTTGATGCCGCTCTAGGGATGCCAACCGTGCGGTGACACCCGCAGAGCTCGATCTACGAGTAGGCGCGGGAGCCCGCGCCTACCGCCGCTCGATCACTCGGGTGGCCTTCACCGCGCCCAGCTTCCCGGTCGTGCCGCTCGCCACCGTGACGGTGGCGGGGTCGCCGTCGCTCACGTAGCGCTCGCCCGGGTTCCGGTCGAAGTAGGTGAGCCAGTAATCGAAGTCCTTTTCGACCACCTGGATGCGGGGCAGATGGAGCGGGTCGAAGTTCTTCGCGTACGGCGAGGGCGCGGCGCCGCCCGCCACCATCAGGATGGCGTCGTGCTTGTACGTCATGCCCTTGGCCTCGCCGGACACCGCCCAGCCCAGCTCCTTCGGATAGCTGCCGTGGGGCAGGGCGACGGTGCGGAAGCGATAGCCGGGCACGTGCCGCTGCACCCACGCCTGCGCGGTCGCGAGCTGGTCGCGCACGGTGGCCTCGGGGTAGCGGCCGAGCTCGGCGTGCCAGAGCGTGTGGTTGCCGATCTCGTAGC
>Ga0070697_100005173_pt1 | contig 10025 bp, 5 predicted proteins | sample KBSK1501metaG_FD_65475 | JGI IMG/M metagenome (GOLD analysis project Ga0070697, IMG submission 65475) | Corn, switchgrass and miscanthus rhizosphere microbial communities from Kellogg Biological Station, Michigan, USA - KBS K1-50-1 metaG | ecosystem: Host-associated > Plants > Roots >... | reverse complement strand
GACCGGCGCGAACAGATCCTCGGGGTCTCCATGGAACTGTTTGCGCACCAGGGATTTCGCGGCACTACCACCCGGCAGATTGCGGAAGCCTCGGGCGTAACCGAAGCCCTTATCTTCCGTCATTTTCCGCGGAAACAGGACTTGTATTGGGCGGTGATCGAGCAGAAGTGCCGGGATGCGGGTGAGCGCAAGCAGCTCTTGCGACGCCGATTAGCTGAGCCCAAGGCCGACACCGAGATTTTCATGGAGATCGCTGAAGATCTCCTGGGTCGCCATCGCGGTGATCCCTCCCGCAGCCGCCTGTTATTGTTTGCGGCCCTTGAGAACCACGAACTGGCAGACCGCTTTTTCCAGACCTACATCGCCAAGTATTACGAGGTATTGGCAGAGCACATTGCTCATCGGGTGCGTGAGGGAGCCTTTCGGGCGGTAGATCCCCTGCTGGCAGCCCGCGGTTTTTTAGGAATGGTGGTCTATCACTTCTGGATTCAGGAGATTTTCGGGGGGAAGCGGCACCAGAAGTTTGATCCCAGGGAAGTCTGTCAGACCTTGGCGGACATCTGGCTGCGCGGGGTTCAGGCGGCGCCTGCTGCAACCAACGCAAAGCGCAATGGGCGCAACGGGCATGGTGCTCGCAATGGAAAAACCGCAAAAAATGGAACCCACCACTCTGGCAATGGGAACGTCTAATTCGGACAGACATATGAGCAGGAGCAAGAAAAGATGGCTGGCAGCATGGGCGTGTGCGGGGAGCCTGCTGCTTTCAGGTTGCGAGGACCAACCCAAGGCGGCTGCGCGCGAAGCCCTGCCGGTGGTGGTGGCCAATGTTGAACAGAAGACCGTCCCGTTGCAGCTACGCGCTATTGGCAACGTAGAGGCGCTCTCCAATGTCGCCATCAAAGCGCAAATCTCCGGCGAACTGACGGGGGTGCACTTCCGCGAGGGACAAGAGGTCAGGAAAGGCGAACTGCTGTTCACGCTTGACCGGCGCCCGGTTGAAGCCGATCTGCGCCGTGCCGAAGCTACGCTAGCCAAGGATGAGGCCGAAGCTGCCAACGCGAGATCCACGGCGGCTCGGGCTGAAAAGCTATTTGGCGAAGGAGTGATGGCGCGCGAGCAACGCGATCAATTAGTGGCCGCCGGTGAGGCTTCCGAAGCTGTTGTCCGCGCCGACAAGGCTGCGGTCGAAAACGCAAAGCTCAGTCTGGCGTATACCACCATCTACTCTCCGCTCACCGGCCGCACCGGCACTCTAAAGGTACATGCCGGAAATCTAGTGAAGGCGAACGACGACGCTTCTGTGTTGACCACCATCAACCAGATATCGCCCATCTATGTTAACTTCGCGCTTCCCGAACGGCATCTTCCCGAACTAAAGAAATTTGTGGTTGCTGGGAAGGTTCGCGTAGACGCCATGCCGCCGCACCAGGAAACACCGCTCGGTCAGGGCGTAGTCACTTTCATTGACAACGCGGTTGATGCCACCACAGGAACCATCAAGGTGAAAGCGACGTTTGCAAATGACGACCGCCAGCTCTGGCCCGGGCAGTTCGTAGATGTCGTGCTCACGCTGATGCAACAGCCCAACGCCATCACCATTCCATCGGTCGCGGTGCAAACCGGTCAGCAGGGGCAATATGTGTACGTAGTGAAGTCTGATTCGACAGTGGAAAATCGCACCATCAACGTGGTGCGAACCTTCGGCCAGGAATCCATCATCGAAAAAGGCCTGCAGCCGGGTGAGCGCGTGGTGACCGACGGTCAACTGCGCCTGCACCCTGGCGCCCGGGTTGAAATCAAAAGCGGTTTGCCTGCCAGCGTAAATGGCTTGTCGTCCCCGTCTGATAACGCGAGTGGCGGCCAGTGAGGCAAGGAGCTGTAAGGATCTAAGCGCATGACGGTCTCAGGATTATTTATTCGGCGCCCGGTGACCACTACGCTGGTCATGATCGCGATCCTGGTCTTCGGCATCTTTGCCTATCGCCTGCTTCCCGTCAGCGACCTCCCCAGTGTCGATTTTCCTACCATACAGGTGAGCGCCTCGCTTCCCGGCGCCAGCCCCGAAACCATGGCGTCGGCGGTAGCTACGCCGTTGGAAAAGCAGTTTTCCACGATTGCTGGTATTGACTCCATGACCTCAGTGAATGCCTTGGGGTCCACCAGCATCACCATACAATTCGAACTCAGTCGCAGTCTCGACGCAGCGGCGCAGGATGTGCAAGCGGCGATCGCCAAAACCGGATCACAACTTCCTCCCGAGTTACCCAATCCGCCGTCCTATCAAAAGGTAAATCCGGCAGACTCGCCGATTCTTTACCTGGCTCTGACCTCACCCACGTTGCGGCTCTCTGACGTTGACGAGACCGCGCAAACCACGATCGCGCAGCGCATCTCCATGGTCAGCGGCGTGGCTCAGGTGCAGGTGTTTGGATCGCAGAAGTATGCGGTCCGCGCCCAACTGGACCCTCGCGCCATGGCTTCGCGGCAGATTGGGATCGACGAGGTCGCCGATGCCGTCCGCAGCGGCAATGTAAATTTGCCGACAGGCACGCTACAAGCTCCGAAGAATGCCTACACCATCACCGCCAATGGCCAGATCACAGATGCCGTGCAGTTCCGGCAACTGATTGTCGCCTACCGCAACGGCAATCCTGTCCGCCTCGGCGAATTGGGAAGCGTCTTCGACGGAGTAGAGAACGACAAGAATGCCGGCTGGTTCAACGGCAAGCGAGCCATTATTTTGGCCATTCAGCGCCAGCCGGGTACGAACACCGTTCAGGTGGTCGATAGCGTCAGGAAGCTGCTGCCCGGCTTCATCAAGCAAATGCCCGGCGCGATGAACCTGGAAATTTTGTATGACCGCTCCATTTCGATTCGTAACTCCGTTGACGACGTGAAGTTCACGTTATTCATGGCGCTCTGCCTGGTCGTACTGGTTATTTTTCTTTTCCTGCGAAATCTATCGGCCACGCTGATTCCCAGCATGGCTTTGCCCATGTCGATTGTTGGCACCTTCAGCGTGATGTACCTGCTGGGCTACAGCATCGACAATCTCTCACTGATGGCGCTGACGCTTTCGGTAGGTTTCGTGGTTGACGATGCCATCGTGATGCTGGAAAACATCGTGCGCCACCTGGAGATGGGCAAGAGCCCGATGCAGGCCGCCTACGATGGCGCGCGCGAAATCGGCTTCACCATCGTCTCCATGACTCTCTCCCTGGCAGCGGTGTTCATTCCCGTGCTGTTCATGGGGGGCATTATCGGGCGCCTGTTGCACGAGTTCGCCGTCACTATTGGCGTGGCTGTACTGGTATCAGGATTCGTGTCGCTGTCGCTCACGCCGATGATGTGCAGCCGCTTCCTGCGGCATCAGGAAGTACGGCACGGGCGCTTGTACAACGCCATCGAGCGGGCCTTCCAGCGCACGCTGGATGCCTATGATTGGTCTTTGCGCAAGGTGCTCGATCACGGGCTAGTGACCGTGATTGCCTCCTTTCTGATCTTTTTTCTGACCGTGTACTTGTTCATCGCTATTCCCAAGGGTTTTTTGCCGTCAGAGGACGCGGGGCAAGTCTTCATCTTCACCGAAGCTGCTCAGGGAATTTCCTTCCAGGAGATGGCAGCTCACCAGATAGCTGTAGATAAAGTGGTTGCCGATACGGGCTACGCGGTGACGCGTATGTCGAGAGTGGGCGCGGGCGGCCCTAATGCGTCGGCAAATTCCGGACGCATCTTTATCCGTATGCAGCCGCGCAAGCTGGTTTGGGATGGGCTCTTGCCGCACATGAACCGGCCCACCGCCGATGAGATCATCCAGGAGCTGCGCCCCAAGCTGGCGACAATTCCCGGCATCAACGTGTTCATGCAGAACCTGCCGCCCATCAACATTGGCGGGCAGCTTACTAAGAGCCAGTATCAGTACACTCTGCAGTCTCCCGATACTAAAGAACTCTACGGGTACGCCCCCAAGTTTGAGGCTGCACTGCGAAAGAATGGGGCATCTCTGCTTCAGGATGTCACCAGCGATTTGCAGATCAAGAACCCGCAAATCCAAGTGGATATCGAGCGCGACAAAGCTGCCGCCCTGGGTGTGACCGCGCAGCAGATCGAAGACGCGCTCTACACCGCCTATGGCTCGCGGCAGATTTCCACCATCTACACTCCCAATAACGAGTATCAAGTCATCATGGAGTTGCAGCCGCAATTCCAACTCGACCCGGCGGCGCTTTCTATGCTGTACATCCGCTCCTCGCAAGGGACGCTGGTTCCCTTGAACACGGTGGCGAATATTCAGCGCACGCTGGGACCACTGACAGTGACACACCTGGGCCAGTTGCCGTCAGTGACTCTGAGCTTCAATCTTCGTCCCGGCGTCTCGCTCAGTAGCGCTGCCAGCGTCGTCGAGCAGACCGCGAGACAAGTGCTTCCGCAGACCGTGACCGGTACATTTCAGGGCACGGCGCAGGCCTTCCAAGCCTCCATCGCCGGATTGGGCCTGCTGCTGGTGGCCGCAATCCTGGTGATCTACATTGTCCTGGGAATTTTGTATGAGAGTTTCATTCACCCCATAACCATTCTTTCCGGACTGCCCTCCGCGGCCGTGGGCGCGCTGCTGACGCTGTTGCTATTCAAACAACTGGGTGTCCAGAACATGGACCTCAACTTGTATGCCTTCGTCGGCATCATCATGCTAATCGGCATCGTAAAGAAGAATGCCATCATGATGATCGATTTCGCTCTCGCCGCCGAGCGAAATGAGGGCAAATCTTCGCGGGAGGCCATTCAGCAGGGCGCGCTGGTCCGCTTCCGGCCAATCATGATGACCACCATGGCTGCACTGATGGGCACGCTGCCCATCGCGCTCGGCTTCGGCGCGGGCGCGGAGTCGCGCCGCCCGCTCGGTCTCGCGGTCGTCGGCGGATTGGTCTTCTCGCAATTGCTCACGCTTTACATCACTCCCGTGATTTACATCTATCTCGATGGCTTGCAGAAGTGGATGGGCGGGCTGGGTCGCCGTCGTAAGGCACGCGTACAGGAGGAAACCAGCGAGCCGGCCTACGTTGGGTCGGACGATTAGCCTTAGGGTTGTCGCCCGGCGTATTGTTGGCCGACAACGGCGGTAGCGACGAGCGGATCCAAAACCTTCTGCTGTGTTCGGCTTTGCCAGCCTTCGGCTTCGATGAGGCGCTCAATCTGCGAGATCCGTTCCGCTGAAAGCGGATGGGAGCGGAAATACCCCTCGAGTGTCTCCCAGGTTCCGCGCAGTATCTCCTCTTGAGGTGTTTGCGGAGCCGTTTGGGTGGTGCGATGCTGCCGCTCCATCCTGCGGAAGAGGTCGATTGCTCCATAGGGAGAGTAGCCGGCCCGGACAGCGAGCTTCATGCCTTGGCGGTCAGCCTCGAATTCCTGCTCCTTGCTATACCCCGCTTGAAAAAGCATCACAGGCAGTGCCACTAAACCACTCAGGTCGCCTAAGGGCAGTTTGCGCAGCCGCGCCTCCAGTTGTACGCGCTCGGCGCAGTGGTAGAGGTCCGCGTGTTCGAGTTCGTGTCCCAGGACGGAAGCCAGTTCGTCCTCCGTCTGCATCAGGCTGATCAGGCCCTTGCCGATAAAAACGTGACCACCGGGAAGTGCGAAGGCATTGTAGAAGTGGCTGTCGGCGACGTAGTGGAACTTGTAGGGAAGCTTGCGAGTGGCGTAGGGCAGCACGCGATTTCCCACACGCGCTACATATGCTTGAACCAGCACATCATCAGCGGAGCGTCCCGAAGGATTTTGGTAGCCAAGGTATCCGGCGGCCATTTGGTCGCCAATTGCAATCTCTTCAGCATCTTCGAGCCGCGTCAAGCGCGCAGGAACGCGGCTGGCTTCGCGCTGTGCATCTGCAACCAAGTTGACTAGGGCGTTGGGGCCTGGATTGATCTCAGGTTTGCGGCGTTGGCTGATTACCAGCGCGCCCACTCCGATTGCCAACACCAGAGCCAAAGCGAACCAGCGCTTCATAAGTATTGGCGGAGCATCTCGCGATATCGCGTATAGAGATACGACACCAGCAGCAATGCGCACCCCAAGACGATGGCGGTAAGCGCGCGATCGCGGCCGCTCATCCCGACAAGATCCACGGTGGCAATCTTGCCTACGCACAGCAGCAACAGGCCCAGGCCCGCCAGCCGGAAGCTGCGAATGCCGACCCACAAGGCGAACAGGAACACTGCAACTGCCTCGATGCCCCAGGCGATCGTCAACATGCCGCTATTGGCGAGATGGAGTTGGCGTTCGAGCAGGATGGTTAAAAGCAACACTGGAACGAAAAAGAAGAACTGCTCAGGATGCTTGTCCAGAAAGGCAAATCGCTTCTGACTGATTTGGTCACGCAAAGTCAGCACCAGAGGCAGCGTGAAGAATAGAACTAAGACGGTACAGCCGACCGAAAATACTCTTCCATGCCAGAACGAGCTCGCCAATCCCTCCTCGTACATGTTGTAGAACAGGCCTCGGCCCAACACCGCAAGGCTCACAAGAATCGCTTGATGGAGGAAGATGCGGTGCTTTAGCACTGCCGCTGCTCCCACCAACAGCGCTGCCAACGCAGCCCAAGCCAGGATTACCCACTCCGGCGTCAGGTCTGAAAATTGAAAGCGCAACAGGAACAGCACGGCAGCAGTTCCCAGGTAGGCCACCAGGTTCTTTACCTTGAAGGCGCCTTCCTTCAGCGATGCCGGCTGCAGGCGGAAGTACACGTAAAACAACGCGGCAACCAGCGGCAACACTGTGTAGACGCGCGGATTCAGTTGTCCGCTTACGTACGGAGCGTTCAAATTAGCGAAGAAGATGCGGATAAAGCTCGCCACCAGCAGCGCGTACGCCTGCAAACGCAAATGTCTGGAGTCGACCGACATACCCGCCTCGAACAGCAGCACAGCAAAGATGGTCCACGCGACGACTACGCTGATCGGAATCAACTCATACCAACACAGCGTAGCGACCAGCGCGGCTGCCAGCCAGGAATTTGCGCGGGCGAAGAACTGGGCTGCCGGCCAATCGCGAACCCGGCACAGCGCAGCCAGACCGTAGTAGCCGGCCACCACGAGTCCAACAGTTTTTAGTCGCAGGGCGTCATGATGCCCGGGTTGAGACATGAACAAGTTCCAGCCGAGCGTCCAGATCATTACCGCGCCGGAAAGCGCGCCTGACTGATATAAGAATTCAGGCAGCCGCCACTTGCGTGCCGTGGCTGCCAGCAACAGCGCGAAAACCATCCAGCCAACCGCAATCCAATCCTTCTGGATTTCGTACCAGCCCAGCAGCACAAGCAAGAACGATGCGGCGGTGTTGTAGATGCCGCGCACTGCATTAGTCTGCGGGTCGCGCGTGAGCCGATTGGCGATTGCGCAGCCGTAGAAGCAGGCAGCGATCAAACCTATCGGAAGCATTCGTCCGGTCCAGTGGCCGGCGATTGCAGGCGGAAGTTCAAAGTTACTGATCAACGCTCGGATAAATGCGGCCGCGGACAGGAAGTGAGCCTGATAGAAAAGGTCCCAGGACTTCACCTGCAATCCCATTACGCTGAGCAGCAGCGCTGCTCCTGCCCAGGCCACGGAAATCCAGAGAGGGTCGGGTACACCGACCCAGATGGCGGTAAACGCCATTGCTGCACCCACGTAACCCAGGGCGCGCAAGCTGTCGCGCTCGAAGCGGTCCTTGACGACCGCAGGCCAGGTCGCCGGTACCAGCAAAGCGTCGAAATAAAAAACCGCCGCAGCCAGAGCAAAAATGATGCCGCGATGAAGGAAATCTTCGGTACGCGTTCCGGAAGTAGCGAGTGCCTGAGCAGCAGTAAGTACGCCGGTGATGAGACCAAACCGCCGGAATAGGATTTCGCGACTGAACACTCCCGCGAGGAAGAACGCTTCAGCGGCCATCAGCCATAGCACCGACAATCGCTGCGGGCTCTCGGCATAGCGGAATGGGAACGCCGCCACCAGCAGAGTGGCGCCAATGGTGGAGAGAATTACAAATGCGGTTCGGCGCCGGCGCGTAATGGGCAGCAGCGCCAACATGAGTTCGACGCCGCCAATCGTCAGCAAAGCCCAGAACGCCCACTCCGGATGCTGCGATTGGTATTTCAGCAGTCCCAACAAGCCGAAAGAATTCAACAGTGCCGCCAGGGTGGAAACATGCTCCTGGCCGAGCTTGGGAGCGGTCCGCATGATGTATGAGCCGCGAAACACCGCCCAATAGAACACCAGCATGAGAGTGCTGGCCCAGAACTCGGGAAAGGCGTGGTGCCGCCCCCCGGCGCGCCCCATCACGAAATACAGCCAGTAAAAGTGATTGAGGTAGCTCGCCAGGATTCCGAACACTTCCAGTTCGAACCACTGATATTTCTTTACCAGCACCACCAAACCGGCGGCGAGCAGCGCGCTCGCGGCCAGGCTGTACACGGTGTTGGTGTGACCGATGGTGACCGTCGAGAACGCTAGCAGAAATCCCAATCCCGTGACCAACTGGGATTTGTACTTGAGGGTGTGGCTGACCATGGCGACGGTCACTGCCAGCAGCAAAATCAGGCCCAGAGTTTGCGATTCAATTACGCGTGCGGTATCGGAGAAGTGCATGAAGTAGGTGGTGCCGAACGCAACCGCCCAGCCGCCGCCGATTCCTACTTGCCCGAGCATGCGATATCGCTGGCTTTTCTCGATGCGTGCGCCGCCGACGAGCAGCAAAGCTGCGCTCACGTATCCAATCAGGATCTTCACGACCGCTGAGAGCTCACCCCAGACCAGCGCCAGGAACCCGTACATTCCCAGCACGACGAGGATGATTCCCATTTTGGGCAGCCAGTTCGTGCCTAGAAGCTCTTCAATGTCAAACGAACTCTTACGCGGCGGTGCTGCCGCTGCGCCTGAAGTTCGTGCGGGCGCAATCGGGCGCGAGACAGCGGGCGCTGGTGCAGATGCGTGAGCCGCGGCTGCGAAAGCAGGCAGTGATGGTGCCGCTGCGGGCGGCGCCGGCATCTTCGGCTGTGTGGTTGGAACTGGCGGAGCGGGCGGCGATGGTGCCGGTTGGCGTGCCGGTATCGAGGTTTCTGCTCGCACAACCGCTGAGCTGCCAACTGGCTCCCAGGCAGGTGCAGGTGCAGGTGCAGGTGCTTGGGAAGGCTTCGCCGGTTGCACAACTCCGACTCGCTCAGCCGGGGCCTCCTGGGTTCTGGCCAGAGTGCGAAGCTGTCTCAGGTCGGCTTCAAGCTCAGCCACGCGCTTGCTGAGCTTTGAAACTTCGGCTTCTTGCCTCCGTCCGAATTCCACACGCCGCCAAATTAGCCAACCCAGGGCGACGAAGGTTACGAAGACGGACCAGCCGCCGCTGCCCGCGATCGCGAAGAGAAACAAAATGATGATGATGATCAGGTCTGCCATTGCTTGGTGAAGAACAAGAGACCCTTTCCCCGGGGGGTGTTTGCCGCTATTAGAACGCCAGTCGGCTAGGCGCTTGCAACAAAATAAAGCAGAGAGGTAAGTAGCTGGATTCGCAGGCTCTTCGGAAGGTCAAGCCCTTTCGTACCGGCCTAGCGCATGGCTTCTTCGACTTCGTTCAGCCAGTCGGGACGCTTGAGCACCTCGCGGGGCTTGGGACCATCAGCAGGACCGACGATTCCATCCTGCTCCATCAGGTCGATCAGGTGGGCGGCGCGGCCGTAACCGATACGCAGCCGGCGTTGCAGCAGGGAAGTGGACGCTTTGCCGAAATCAATGACCAGCCGCACGGCATCCTGGTAGAGTTCGTCGTGCTCGCCTTCTGCGCCCGGTTCACCCTCGGCGCCTTCAACTTGCACGCCCTCTTCCTTGGGTGGCTGTAGGAACTTTTCTTCGTACTGTGCCTGGCCTTGTGAGCGCCACGATTCCACAACGGCACTGATTTCTTTTTCCGTAACCAGAGGCGCATGGAGGCGATGCACGCGAGCGGTTCCCGCCGGCAGGTACAACATGTCGCCGCGACCGAGCAGAGCCTCGGCGCCGTTGGCG
>Ga0070697_100005172_pt1 | contig 10026 bp, 9 predicted proteins | sample KBSK1501metaG_FD_65475 | JGI IMG/M metagenome (GOLD analysis project Ga0070697, IMG submission 65475) | Corn, switchgrass and miscanthus rhizosphere microbial communities from Kellogg Biological Station, Michigan, USA - KBS K1-50-1 metaG | ecosystem: Host-associated > Plants > Roots >... | reverse complement strand
GTCGCCCCGTTGCCGAGGCTTGGGCAAGCTAGTTTCGCAGTTGCCCTTGTTGGTTCCCCGGTGGCAAGCCGGATCGCTTCACAAGCCCATCCCGTAGAACAGGATGGGTGCTTGACAACTCTCAAGCAATGAATGCAGAGATCGCATTCCCACAAGTAATAATAACCTTTTTTCTGATATTATTCCAATACATAATTATTATCATACTCATAACTACACGGAATAAATATGTCAGGGTATACCTGTGGTCATACTCTGTATTCGACCTGCCCCGACCCTTAATCCTGCATGAATGAGAAACTCTCCACCCTAATAGTTGAGCTTTCTTAAAACCCTATAACTCTTTTTGGGCATCAAACGTATTTATATATAAGCAAGCAGATTTTATTTCTGTCTTAGAAGCAGGCATAAATTTACTCTGCTTTACGTTATAATTTATCAGAGTGGGGCTTGACTCACTCTGCCTGGTTTAGCGTGATCATTCGCTAACCGTCCTTTCGTGCCAATCAAGAGCTAGAAAGGCTGCCAACTTCGATGTTGCAATTACAAAATATCAAGCTTGTTCATCTTTCAATGAAGCGAATCGTCTTTGGTGGTGTGAGCGGTGGCATTGGTGTATTAGGATTACTTTTTGCTCTAGCGGCCTATGTCGTCGAATCGCTTATACGTCCGAAGAAATATAATGTCTTCGATCTCTATACCTTCAGTCCTTATGAACTTGATATCCCCGCTGAAGCAGTTGTCTTCCCATCGCTCGATGGTAGCCACAAAGTAAGTGGCTGGTACATTCCCCGTCTGGGAGCGACAAGCACTATCCTGGTATGCCCGGGCTATCGTTCAAGCGTGGCTGATACTCTGGGTATCAGCGCCCACCTCTGGAAAGCGGGTCATAATATCCTGGCTTTTGAGTATTATGGGCATGGAACAGAAGTCGGTATACCGGTGACTCTCGGTTACCGCGAGATCAACGATTTTCTCGGAGCTGTAGCCTATGCGAAGGAACGTGCCCCACAGGATCACCTGGGCGTTATGGGATATTCAATGGGCGCGGCAGTAGCTATTATGGCCTGCGCTCGCATCGAAGATGTTGAGGCGCTGGTAGTGGATAGCGCTTTTGCTACCACATTGGGGGTCATTGATTACAATTTCCGCCGCGCATTGCGTGTGCCATCTGCTCCCGTCGCCTGGGTAGCGGACCGCTTGTTGTACTGGCGTGCAGGCTACCATTTTAACCAGGTCGAGCCATTGCGGAATATCGCCCACATCGCACCCCGGCCCATCCTGATTATTCATGGCGGAAAGGACTCCGTTGTAGACCCAAAGGACGCGTATCTACTGTACGCGGCCGCACAGGAACCGAAAGAACTCTGGTTCCATCCTAATGCCGATCACTGTGGCGTCTACTTTGAGGACCGCCATGCCTACGTGAGGAAAGTTACTGATTTCTTTGATCTGCACCTGAAGAATGTGGGCCATTTACAGTTGGTTGAGCCAGCGCTTCCAGAAACATCAGAGCCGAACAACACAGAGGACACACCTCAAAACCTGTCCGAAGCCTCTTGAACCGCTGCAAGCGAAACTGGGATCGGGCCGGGGGATTAATTGGTCGCGTAGAGGCGGGGGAGGAGCTGAGAGGAACGGGGACGCTTGCGTCGCCCCGGTAGCGCATTACCTAGGTTGGATATTCCAGGGTCACAATCATCCCGTCCCTGGCGGCTCGAGCGTTTGCAAAAACGTGCTTTGCCGCCTTTTCCGCCCCCGACGGATCGGTAATTTTGGGACTGAAATGCGTCAGTAACAAGGAACGTGCACCCGCCGCTTGAGCTATACGCGCCGCTTCCTCCGCCAACATGTGCGCATGTGCTTTTGCTAATGGTAGGTCCCCTGGATCATCATACATACTCTCGCAGATCAGTAGATCAACGTCATGAGCAAACGCGCTGAGTTGCTGTGTTGGCCGCGTATCAGTGATAAATGCCAGTGAAATACCGCGTCGAGGAGGCCCCAGCACCTGCTCTGGCGTAATCGTTTGGCCGCTGTATTCCAGCGTCTCCCCGCGCTGCAGCCGTGACCAGAGCTGTACAGGCAATCCGAGGGCCTGCGCCTGCTCTGGCAGAAATGCTGGATTGCGCTCCAATTCCAGGCGGTAAGCCAGGCAGGGAACGCCATGTGCAGCAGCATTACACGAACCCCGCAATCCTCCGGGCAGCGCGAAATGTTCGCCACTTTTCAGTTCGTGCATCTGTACCGCAAAGGGCAGTTCCGCAACAATGCGCCTCAGTCCTTCGACAACGTAAATAGTGCCAGGAGGTCCATAGATATCAAGTGGCTCAGTTCGTCCCGCGTGCGCTACCATGAAGAGCACGCCTGGTAAACCCGCCACGTGATCCGCGTGCATGTGCGTAAAGCAGATAGCTCCAAGCTGCCGGAAGCCCCAACCTAGTGATTTCCATGGTATCTGCGTTCCCTCGCCACAGTCCAGCAGCGTCAAGGTTGACCCACAACGAACCAGTGCGCACGACAGCCAGCGCCCCGGCAGTGGCATCATGCCGCACGTTCCTAACATACAGATGTCAATCACGATCTACTATTCCCCTGTTCCTCTTCACCAATTGTTCTGATACGCCCACGCAAGGGCAATGATCAGCATCGAGAGCAATAACACAGTGCTGAGTGCAATGCTAATTATGTAGAACGGAAAACCGGTAGCAATCAGCACAATAGCAAAAATCACCCAGAATACGGCAAATACACCAATCAAGTATTTCCAGGCAGGAACGCGCCGCATGGGTTTGTGACCCCCCTCTGTGAACTTTCGCTTAGAAATATAGTATAACAGCTATATACATTTTCTGCCTAACCGGCACATAGGTGAAGATAATGACCTTAACACTAATCGACCGCTTCCACCCGCGCCTGCGCAATCAGCGGCAGGAAGCCATCAACGCCGGATATCTGCATAAGCTTGAAGAAGTGGAACTGTTAGAACCACAACAATTGCGCCCTTTGGCCCTGTTAAGCCTGCTCATGTTGGTAATAGGCGGTGTGTTCTTTGCTCTACTGAACCTTGCCGCTTATGCCTGGCAAACTCACGCTGCCATCTCCGGCATAGGCGGCTGGGGACTGCTCCTCTGGATTATAATCAATGTTGTTGGCTATATCCTCATCCTGCCACTTCATGAATTGGTCCATGCGGCAGCCTTCTTGCTTTGGGGTGGCAGACCCTATTTTGGTACCAGGTTACCCTACGCGCTCTACTGTGGCGCAAAAAATCAGCTTTTTCGCCGCAACCAGTACCTCGTAGTTGGATTGGCTCCTCTTGTTGTAATCACGCTTGCCGGTATCATCTTCACACTCGTCTCACCTGCACTTGCCTCGTATACTATCTTCGCTACAGTAGGTAACATCTCCGGAGCTGCAGGTGATGTATGGGCCGCTCGTCGATTATTACGACTGCCGCCTTCCGTACTCGTGGAAGATACTGAAGCAGGATACAGAGCTTGGCAATTGACTCCACCCCTTTCTAGTGATAGAATGCCGGTATAATGATATATCGTATCAATAGACTCCCGGAAAGACTCTCTCACGGCGACCTTGACTGTCGACCTGCCAGATATGAGGTAATTATTAACCATGCCCGAATTGCCAGTAGTGGGAAGTCGGTTTTTGTGGTGTTCGCTGATGTTCGCTCTCGCTCGCGTTGTGCTTGTTAAGCGGCTTGAGTGTTCGCCGATGTTCGTCAGTGGTTACTATCAATCGTCGGCTTTGCTGTCAGTTTTGCTGTCACTGAATAAGAGCTTATGTGTTGTGAACAGCCTCGGGCCAAATCAGAAGCGAACGACAACTCTCTGTTGTTCGCTATCATCTCCAAGCGAGTGCCAAACAGACAACTTGGCATAGCCGGGGATGATACTATCATTACCGCTTATTTGCTAGAGCTAGCGACCACAAAATGCTGGATGGATTGCCACTTGAACTGTAGGTTTCAGTTGTCTCGAAAAACGGTGGTTTTTTGGGACGCCTGCCTCTTTTCTCAAAACTCTCCATTATTTCTACATATCAGCGCCATTTTCAAATTTTCTTGCATAGTTTCTCCAGAATCTCTTGCTCAAATCAAATCAAACTAGCAAGATGATACGTGAGCAATGTGGTCAGTGAACAAGATATTGCTCGTTTGCCTATGAGGTCTCGGGAGAGCGTAACTGGTATCTCATCTGCCCTAGTACCGACTTCCTTTGGAGCTTGCACTTCAGCTTGTCTCACCTCTTCATCTTCCTCTTGTGCTTGAATCGACAAGCGGCACTGTTCTTTGGCAAAATAGAGCGCTGTTGGAGAAAGCTCCATCCCACTCAATAGCGCCTTTGCTGCTGGGTTTTTTGCTGATCGCAGCAGAGAGTCGACGGGTGTATGAATGACTCTGCTGGGAAATTGTGTCCGGACATCATGCCGCCAAGAGCGGTCGCAAACGGGCAAACGGAGAGAGGGGACGCTTGGGCCGAGGCGGGAGTCCAAGAGCCGTCCGCTGCAGCATCTGACGGATGCGAACCAGGTTGATAGCCGCTGCGATGGCCTTGGCCTGCAACTGTGTCTTTGGCTGGCTGCGATAGTGCGCCCGGCGCAACCCATGACTACGAATCCCTCCGAAAGACTGCCTTCAATTCCAGCCCGCATGGCGTAGCGCTGCTGAAAGGCAGGAGTAGCTTGTTCCGCTTGGTACAGAGTTCTTTGACCGGGCAGGCATGACAAGTCACGGCGGAAAAGCTTACGCGGATCACCTCCTCGCCTCGGTTGTGTCGTCCAGGGCACCAGTTCTGTGAGAGATACCCTTGGGGACAGCGCATCTGCTGCTTGTCCCAATCTACCTGGAAAGCGCTTAAGCCATAGCCCGTCTCGTGTTGCCATCCTCCCTCCTGTTTGAGGGGACCCATCAGCTCGATGCTCAACTGGGCGTGGCTGGCGAGCACTTCGCCACTGACATAGCCACTATCGACCAGCCGCACCTCTGGCACCAGGTCGCGGGCTTGCAAATCGCCCAGTAAAGGCATCGTCTCTTCGACATCTTGCCTGGTTGCCGCCGTGATTTCCGCTTGCACGATCAGATGCACCGCCTCTTCTTCCCCACAGGTCTCGGTCAGATGGACTTTGTAGCCGACCCACTCGGTTTCCCGCTTGCGGCTGGCACGCGCATCCGTCTCATAAGGCGAAATGACTCGCTCAGCACTCTCGACACAGGGACCATCCCGCCAACGAATCAGCCCCGCAACCTGCTCGAAATGTTGATTCCATATCTGCTGCAAGCGTGCCAGACTGGGGCATGCTTGCACGCTTTGGGGCGCTTGCTCATTGAGGGCCGCTCTCAGGCTCTCTCCCACACTTTCCAGACTGCTCAAGCCCCGGGCATTGGCGATCACCCAGGTCGAAGCGGTGCGCTGTTTGCCACCGGCTTTGAGCCACCCGTGCTGGCGGCACACGCGCAAAATGGGTTCCAGCAAGCGATCTTGTGCTGCGTGCTCGACCAGGCGTTGACGAAAGTCCGTCAGAATGTTGGCGTCAAAGCCCTTATCAGCCAGCGGCAAGGAGAGCGCATATTTCCAATCCAACCGTCCTCGAACCATCTCTGCCGCTTGGCGGTCCGACAGATTTTCCAGTGCTTGCAAGACGGTGACCAAGGCCAGTCTCCATGGTGATTCTGCCGCTCGTCCCCTTTTGGGAAACAGATCGGCAAAGTCAGCATCCGCATAGATCGGGCCCAGCGCATCGCGCAGCTGCATCGCTAGCGTTCCCTTCGGAAAACTCGTGTGAGCTAAAAAGCGCTTGCGTCAGCCGCTCCTGCTTGTTTGCAAATTAGCAATTCATATACCTCAGCTCGACAATATGCCGCATGCGTACTTCCTCTGTATCTATGAGGTATACTGTTGCGAGGCTCGTCATGGACATACGGAGATAAGGGAGCATGATCGTGAATACTGAGAGAGACATTGGAGCAGGAAAATCGATTTTCCCTTTGACGAGGGTAGATGTTGAACGACTCCGAAGCAATGTCGAGCATGCTGCTCAGCTCGATCTACACTTACAGAATCTGCAACAGATTGATCTCTCCTACATGGATTTGCAGGGTGCCAACTTGCAAGGAGCCGACTTGCAAACAGCTACTCTTCGCGGGACCAATCTCAGTGGGGCGAATCTACAAGGAGCCAATCTCAGCGAGGCGGATCTCGACGGGGCGGATCTGAGCCGTGCACACCTTGGTGATACCGAAGCGAATCGAGTGAAACTTTACCGGGCGAAGCTCAGCTACGCGACACTCAGAGAGCTCGATCTGCGTGGATTTAATCTGACTGAACTTGATCTGCGGAATGCCGATCTGAACGGGAGTGATCTGCGCGGCGCAGTACTTCGTGGAGCAAATTTGCAAGGAGCAGATTTGAGCACCGCTCATCTGAACGGCCCTGAATTGCAAGGGGCCATCTTGCACCGTGGCGCGTTTCTTGGCGACAGAGGAGAGCAAAAAGGTCGAGAGAAGCCAACAAAGCAGGGCCTTCAGTCAGTACTTAGAAGGAGCATTGAAGATGACGAAGATCAAGATAGGACTCGTCGGGTTAGGTGAAGTTGCCCAGATCATCCATTTACCCATTCTTCAGATCTATGAGGACAAGTTTGAGATCGCTGCCATATGCGATATCTCACAGGAACTACTCAGCGCCTTGGGGGAACGCTATCACGTCCCTGTCGAGCACCGATACCTCGATGCTCAGGAACTGGCCAAACAGGGAGACCTGGACGCCATCTTTGTGTTGAACAGCGATGAATACCACACTGATGCTGCCCTAGCAGCCCTGGAGCATGGTAAGCATGTTCTGATTGAGAAACCCATGTGCCTGACGCGCCAGGATGCGGCGGCGATCATGAAAGCTCGTGATGAGGCAGGCGTCCAGGTCATGGTTGGCTATATGCGCCGGTATGCCCCAGCCTTTGTGCAGGCTGTTGAGCACGTGCGTGCGCTTGAGAAGATCAACTATGCCAGAGTGCGTGATATTATTGGGCAGAATGCTCAATTTGTGGAACAATCAAGTGTCGTGTTACGTCCAAAAGATATTCCAGCAGAGGCGATGCAAGACCGTGCAGAGCGTGCTAGTCGACTGGTCAAGACCGCGATCGGTGATGCTCCTCAGAATCTGGTGAGTACCTATCGTTTGCTCTGTGGCTTAAGCAGTCATGATCTGGCAGCGATGCGCGAACTGCTCGGCATGCCCAAGCGGGTCATAGCTGCACGACAAAGGGGCTTCTTTCTAACCGTCCTCTTTGCGTATGAGGAGGGCTTCACGGTCACCTTTGAAACCGGCATCGATCACAACCGCCGTTTCGATGCGCATATCCAGGTCTATGGGGAGACCAAAGAGATCCGCGTCCAATATAACACTCCCTACATTCGCCATCTGCCCACTTTGCTCTTTCTCAACGAAACCCATGGCGAGGCCTTTGAAGAGCGCGTGATTCGACCGACCTTCACCGATGCCTACACGGTGGAACTGCTGCGCTTCTACGAAGTTGTCACACAAAATGCGCAGCCTAAGACTTCAGCCGAGGATTTCCTGCACGATCTCGATCTCTTTGAGATGATTATCAACGCGCTGCGTGAATAACGTTGTGTGCCTGCTCTAAGAAAGGAGCAGGCACAGGCGAGTGCTCGCATCAGCACCTGCCTGTATGTCACTGAGGCCATCATGATGCTGTACAGCTTATGTATGATGGCCTCAGAGTAGGAAAGAGAGAGCAAGCATGGATCAAAAACCTCTCAACCTTGCGATTGTAGGATGTGGCAAAATCGCCGAATCTTATGGCAAAAGCTTGCAGCCCTATCCCCAACTAAACTTGCTGGGAGCCACCTCTCGCACGCTCAAACATGCTGAGGACTTCGTTGCCACTTTTGGAGGTAAGGTGTATCCCTCCCTGGAAGCGATTTTAGCTGATGAGGAAGTCGATCTGGTCATCAATCTGACCATTCACTCCGCACACGTGGAAGTGATTACCAAATGTTTGCATGCGGGTAAGAATGTCTACAGCGAAAAGCCCATGGCGCTGACGTCAGAAGAAGCTTGGAAGTTGGTCGCACTGGCGGAGGAGAAAGGCCGCCGTCTTGGCTCTGCTCCTATCACGATATTGGGTGAAGGGCAGCAGACGGCATGGAAGGCTATTCGTGATGGACTACTTGGCACGGTACGTGTGGCCTATGCGGAGGTCAACTGGGGGCGCATCGAGTCATGGCATCCTGCTCCAGGCCCCTTTTACGAGGTCGGCCCGCTCTTCGATGTCGCGGTCTATCCTCTGACCATTCTGACGACGATTTTCGGTCCTGCACGCAGCGTGACCGCCTTCGGGAAGGTGCTTTATCCTGATCGGGTCACCAAAGAAGGAGTGCCCTTCCACATTACGACGCCTGATTTCTCTATCGCTGCGATCGAGTTTGCCAATGGAGCGGTGGCACGCCTGACGACCAACTTTTATGTGGGCTTTCAGAGCAAGCAACGGGGGATAGAGTTCCATGGTGACAAAGGCTCGCTGTTTTTAAGCGATTGGCACAATTTCAATGGCACTGTAGAGTGTGCTGACTTTGGCGGTAACTGGAACGACCTGAACCCGAAATATGAACAACTTTCTTATGTGAAAGAACCCTATATTGGCAATGTGGAAGAAGACCCGCATGCTGGCGTAGAATGGAGTCGCGGTATAGTGGATATGGCTGAGGCCATAAAAGAAAACCGTCCACAAAGGATCACTGGTGCGCAAGCCGCGCATGTCATAGATATCGTTTGTGGGATTCAGATGGCGATTCACGAAGGTTGTCGTGTGGAGATCACGTCGGATTTTCCACAACCGAAGCCTATGGAATGGGCAAAATAGCGGTAGTGTGCGGAATTTGAACCAGCCCGCACCACGATAGCGCAATCCATTGTTGCTATCGGGTGGGAATGTGTGATTCGCTTGCTTGAGAGTATTTCCTTTCCCAGGCTGACTTTTCATTTCACTGATGTATACTCACCCGCTTTGTGTAAGACGCCTCGCAGCGTGGCAGCCCATTCATCGGGCATATCCATATGCGAACCATGATGACCAGGGAATGTCACGAGTTCACAACCAAGCTTCTCTGCCACAATGTGTGACGTTTGGGTAAACCACGTCTTTTTCTTCAGCGCCCATTCTCCAACCGCCATAAAGACCTTGGAAAACCTCGTACAATGATGCGTCGGTTATTTTCTCACGTTGCTTCTGGTTATCACGATTGAGACGGACATAAGCTTCTTCTAATTTTACTGCTATACAAATGGCGGTTTCACTGTACCAGAAAACGGCCATTTCTTGAAACACCACTACTAACATTCAACACCAACGCAACAAGCGATATGCAGGTGTCTTATTATCTCGTCTTACAAATCATCGTCTTATTAACTTGACATCTTTATCGTTTTATGACTCATCCGCAGCCTCGCAAGGCTCATTTGAGAGATGCAGAGATGCAAGTAGAGTGATACCCTGCTAGGTGGTAAGGAGCTATTCTTGGACAAGATTACGAGGAATACGTAGGGGATAATTGACTATTGCTGGCAGTTTTGCTGTCAACAAGAAAAATCGGTAGTGACTCTTGATAGGAGTGGTAGAATCAAGGTCAGGAGGACTGACGTGATGCGTCGGGGCAGTTTGCGGGCGGCAGAAGAGATTACGGGGCACAAGTAGGAGACGATTGGCGAATGGCTGCGGCGTGCGAGCGAGCACGAGGATGCCTTGACAGCCGTCTTCACACAGGATCTGCACCTCTCGACCGTCGAAATCGACGCGTTCTGGTCGTTCGTACGAAAAAAAACGGGGAACCGGACGAAGCCGATGCAGCAATCCTGAGACGAGCGTATCGTCAGCCGGTTCGTTCGGGCAAGCTGGGCCGTCCTCCGCTGGTAGTACCACCAGAGGTGCGCTTGACGCAAACCATCAAGCACAGGGATGAGCATGGAAAACTCCTTTCCGTTGAGATCC
>Ga0070697_100005169_pt1 | contig 10028 bp, 10 predicted proteins | sample KBSK1501metaG_FD_65475 | JGI IMG/M metagenome (GOLD analysis project Ga0070697, IMG submission 65475) | Corn, switchgrass and miscanthus rhizosphere microbial communities from Kellogg Biological Station, Michigan, USA - KBS K1-50-1 metaG | ecosystem: Host-associated > Plants > Roots >... | reverse complement strand
CGAGATGGCGATCAACATCGACGCCGCGCGCCTGCTCACCTGGCGGGCGGGCTGGATGGCGCAGAACAACATGCTCTTCACGCGCGCCGAGGGCAGCATGGCGAAGGCCTTTGCCGCCGATATGGCGATGCAGGTGACCCTGGACGCGGTCCAGGTCCTCGGCGGAAACGGCTACATCCGCGAGTACCCGGTCGAGAAATGGATGCGCGACGCCAAGATCTACCAGATCTGGGAAGGGACCTCCGAGATTCAGCGGCTCGTGATCTCTCGCGCGATTTCCGGCGAACGGCGGCCGCTGATACGCGAACAACCCACGCCCCAGATCCGGAAGGCGAGCTAGCCATGATCGACCTCAAGGGAAAGGTGGCCCTCGTGACGGGCGGCTCGCGCGGCCTGGGTCGGGCCGACTGCCTGGCGCTGGCGCAAGCCGGTGCCGACGTGGTGGTCACCGACATCCTGATCGAAAGCGACCCAGGGCTCGAAAAAGCGGCGGAAGCCTCGCAGAGCGCCCTGTCGCAGGTCATGGCCTCGCAAAAGGCGGTCTATTCAGAAAAAACGTCCAGCGAGATTCGCGACATGGGCCGGCGGTCCGTCGCCCTGAAGATGGACGTCACCGATCGCGAACAGGTCAAACAGGTCATCGACCAGGTGGTCAAAGACTTCGGCAGCGTGGACATTCTCGTGAACAATGCCGGGACGCTCGATCACATGGCCGCCGTCGAGAACCAGGTCGACGCGCTGTGGGATCGCGATCTGAAAGTCAATCTGACCGGCGCGTTCAATTGCTCGAAGGCCGTCTGGCCGCACATGAAGCAGCGCAACTGGGGCCGGATCATCATGATGTCGTCGATCGCCGGCGCGCTCGGTGGCTTCGGCCAGGCGAGCTATGCGACGACGAAGGCCGGGCTCGTCGGCCTGGCGCGGACGCTGGCGCTCGAAGGCGCCCGCTACAACATCACGGTCAATGCCATCGTGCCCGGCATCATCGGCACCGAGGCCTTCAAGATGGGCCGCCCCGATATGAACGAACGCATGATCAAGCGTGTGGCGCTGCGCCGTCCGGGCGAGCCAGAAGACATCGCCAACGCGATCACCTTCCTCTGCTCACCGGCCGCCGGCTACATCACCGGGGTGGCCTTGCCGGTGACCGGCGGGCTGGACCTGTTCACATTCTGATGGCCGGCATGCTCGAGATCTCGACCAATGACTTCGTCACGACCATCCGGATGAACCGGCCGCCGGTCAACGCGCTCGTGCCCGAGCTGCAGGAAGAGCTGGTCGAGGCGCTCAACCGGGTCAAGGACGATGCGGCGACCCGAGTGGTGGTGCTGACCAGTGCCATCGATCGCTATTTCATGGCCGGTGCCGATATCAAGGCCATGGGTGGCGACGGCGGCTTCGATCGCGAAAATCCCGCCACGCTGGAGCGGGTCGCCCAGATGTCCCGTCGCAGCCAGGCAGCCTTCAGCGAAGTCGAGCACTTTCCAAAGCCGCTGATCGCGGCCATCAATGGTCACGCCCTGGGCGGCGGTTGCGAGCTGGCGCTCGCCTGCGACTACCGGCTGATGGTGGACGACTCGCGCTCGACCATCGGCCAGACCGAAACCAACCTCGGCTTGATCCCCGGCGCCGGCGGCACCCAGCGGCTGCCGCGCCTGATCGGGCGCACCCGGGCGACGGAGATGATCTTCGAATCCACCAGGCTGAAGGCGCCGGAGGCGGCCGCCATCGGGCTCATCAATGCCGCGCTGCCCGTCGAAGGCTTTCAGGCCGCCGTCCTCGAGCGGGCTCGGCGGCTTGCCCAGGCGGCGCCGGTCGCCCTGCGGCTCGCCAAAGAAGCGCTGCTCGCGGGCCTCGAACGTCCCCCGGGCAAGGGCTATGAAGTCGAAGCTGAGAACTTCGGCCGGGCGGCCATGACCGAGGACGCCATGGTCGGCATCATGTCCTTTGTCAGCAAGCAGCCACCTGACTTCAAAGGAAAGTAAAGACCTCAACCTGGACAGTATGTAGATCGGGGTTCCTGCGTTCTAAGAGGCAGGAATCTCGAACAGGAGGGTCACCTTATGCTTCGATCGATCTGGATTGCCGCGGGAGCAGCCGCACTGCTGGCCGTGGGCGCATTGACCGCCGTGGCGGCCAACTCGCATGGGAAGGCCGTGAGCACGCTGGCCACCAGCACGACGCTCAAGGGCGAGGCGAAAGGCGACGCCATCAGCGCCTTGGCGAGCGCCAAGGGCAAGGCGAAGTCCGACGCGGCCAAGGCTGATGCCGAGGCCGATGCCGCCGCGAAAGCGGCCGACACGGACGTGGACGCCAACGATGAGGACGCCGACGAGGCTGCCGATGTGGCGACCGACAAGACGAGCGACACCGACAAGGACGCGCACGGCGATGCCGTGAGCGCCGTTGCCAAGAGCGACGCTACCGCGAAGCATGGCGACAGTGAGAACGCTAATCACGGCGGCGCGGTTAGCGCCGTCGCGCAGAAGCACTAAGGGTCTCCCCTTCGGTGGGACGGCGGCCCCGTCGGGCCGCCGTTTTTATTTCAGCCGACCGGCGCGTACTGCGTAATGCGCTCGCGGATGGCGCGGATCACCGCCTCGACGCGCACGGCATCGGGGCCCGACGCCCGCAGAATGAGCTCACGGGTCTCGGTCTGCGGATACGACCCCAGGGAGACGTCGGGAAACTCCTGCTCGAGCGCCTGCATGACGTCGTGGAACATGCTTTCCGGCGCCATCCGGTAGTGAAGCTCACGCACGACGTCCGCGCGGGCGCCGGTCAAATAGCGAAGTTCGACATCTTCGTAGACGGCGCGTAGTTCTTGCGGCACGCCGGGGAGCGCGAACAGATAACGGTCGTCGCCCAGGGCGAACGCCAGCCCCGGCGCCATGCCGGCGCCATTGCGGATCAGCGCCGCTCCTTGAGGCAGTGTGGCCATCCTTCGATTGCCGGCATTCAGGGACGCCGTGCCGCGGCGCGCCGCCAGGTTCCGGGTAAACATCAGGTTTTGCATTTGCGCCCCGACCTCTCGCCGGTAGACCATCGGCTGATCGAGCGCTCGTCCCAGCGCGACGTAGGTCCGGTCGTCTGGTGTCGGTCCAAGCCCCCCGCACACAAAGATTCGGGTCAACTCCGGACGGTTGCTGTGCACGTGGATCGCCGAGACGATGTCGGCGTCGACGTCGCCCACCGTGGTGATCAACCTGACAGGGAACCCGACACGAAAGAGTCGCATGGCGAGCCAGTTCGAGTTGGTGTCGACCGTGAACCCGCGGAGGATCTCGTTCCCGACCACTATGATGCTCGACTGCGGCACGCGCCCCATAATGACAGGGAATGCCCAGATCCGCCTACGAACGCAGCAAGGGCGTTGAGACCGTCAGCTGGCGCGAATTTCCTCTCGGGAAAGGCATCGCGCTTTCGATTCTCGAAGAGAGCACGGCGGCCGGACGGCAGGCCAGGGGGCAGGCATTGCTCGACGTCCTCGATGCCGCCGCCGGCCTACCGCCCTGCAAGCTGACCGTGGCCGATCGTCCGCAGCGGCATCGAACCCGCGGTGGGCGTCTCGAGCTGAAGACCTACGGCTACTACCGGATCGCCTGGGAGGCGACGCCGCGACGCGGGACGATCCGGATTTACAACCTGACGGCGATTCGCCAGCAGGTGCTGGCGCCGAAGGTCTTCCTCGAGACGCTGCTCCACGAGTGGGTGCACCATTACGACTTCACCGGCTTGCAACTCGATCGCTCACCCCACACGTCGGGCTTCTTCAACCGGATTCACGACCTGGCCGAGACGCTCGGGGTCGGCTACGTAACGCCTCCCAAGCGCGAGGCGCCGGCCGCGGAACTGAGCGACGACGTCGTCATCAGCGGACCCGACCGTCTGCGCCCCGGTGGGGTCCCGCCACCGAAATGGATCCGGGACCAGGTGCTGGCGCTGTTCGGCCGGCCGAGGACGTAACCGCCCTGACGCTACAATACGGCGGGCGTTTTTCGGTGCGCTCACACTAAAGGAAGGAGGCGCTGACTCTGTTCGTCGCGGCCGCAATCCCTCTTGATACGTCGACGTCGACGGCTGTTCTCGTCCTGGTCAGCCTCGCGGCCCTCATTGCGCTCGCCTATGGAGGGTTGCTGACCCGGTGGGTGCTTTCGGCGAACCCCGGGAACGAGACCATGGCCCGGATCGCCCGCGCCATCCAGGAGGGCGCGGCGGCCTATCTGAACCGGCAGTACAGCGTGATCGCGGTGATCGGGGTCGTGCTCGCGCTCGTGATCACGTTTGCGGTCAACTGGCAGACCGGCGTCCTCTACATCGTGGGCGCTGGTTGCTCGGCGCTGGCCGGTTACGCAGGGATGAACGTCGCGGTTCGGGCGAACGTGCGGACCGCCCAGGCGGCCACCCGCGGGCTCGACGCGGCGCTGCAGCTGGCCTTCCGTGGCGGCGCCGTGACAGGCCTCTTTGTGGTCGGGCTTGGGTTGCTCGGGGTCACCATCGCGTACTGGGTGTTTCAAAAGCCTGAGTCACTGGTTGGCCTCGCGTTCGGGGCCAGCCTGATCAGTGTTTTTGCCCGCCTCGGAGGCGGCATCTACACCAAGGCGGCCGACGTGGGCGCCGATCTGGTTGGAAAACTCGAAGCCGGCATTCCCGAAGACGATCCCCGCAACCCGGCCGTCATCGCGGACAACGTGGGCGACAACGTCGGTGACGACGCGGGGATGGCCGCCGACCTGTTCGAGACATACGCGGTCACAGCAATCGCCGCCATGCTGTTGGGTAGCCTGCTTTTCCCCGGCAAGGTCCAGTACGTCCTGTTTCCGTTGATCCTGGGCGGCATCTCGATCATTGCCACCGTGATCGGCACGTTCTTCGTGCGGCTCGGCCGTGCGACCTGGATCATGGGCGCGCTCTATCGCGGCCTAGGGGTCAGCGCGATCCTGGCGCTTGCTGGATTTCTGTCAATCACACTCTTGATCGGCCTGAATATCAATCTTTTCTGGGCGGCGGTGGTCGGTGTCGTCGTGACGGTCGCGCTGGTTGCGATCACCGAGTTCTTCACTAGCGCCGACTACCCACCGGTCCGGCTGATTGCGCGCGCCTCGACGACCGGCGCGGCGACGAACATCATCGCCGGGCAGGCGATCGGCATGCTCAGCACGGCGCTCCCAGTACTGGTAATCGGCGCGGGTATTCTCGTCGCGTTCTTTCTAAACCAGCACCAAGGCCCCAGCGATTCCGGTCTCTACGGGATCGCCATCGCCGCGATGGCGATGCTCTCGATGACCGGCATCATCGTCGCCATCGATGCCTACGGGCCAATCACCGACAACGCCGGCGGGATCGCCGAGATGGCGAACCTCCCACAGTCTGTCCGGAACATCACGGATCCACTCGATGCCGTGGGCAATACGACGAAAGCCGTGACCAAGGGCTACGCCATCGGTTCGGCCGGTCTGGCCGCGCTCGTCCTGTTTTCCTCCTACACACAGGAGATCGGCCACCATACGCCAGCTCACATTGCGTTCGATCTGACTGACCCGCTCGTGATCGTCGGATTGTTCTTCGGCGGGATCCTTCCATTCCTGCTCGGCTCGCTCAGCCTGCTGGCGGTCGGCCGTGCCGCAGGTCAGGTCGTGATCGAAGTCCGGCGCCAGTTCCGCGAGATCCCGGGCCTGCTCGAAGGAACGGCGTTGCCCGAGTACGGCCGCGCAGTCGATCTCGTGACACGGGCGGCGCAGAGGGAGATGATCGTCCCCGGACTGATCCCAGTGGCCGCGCCGTTGCTGGTCGGCTTCGGGCTCGGCCCGAAAGCGCTCGGCGGCTTGTTGATCGGGAGTATCGTGACCGGAATCTTCCTGGCGATCCAGATGACCTCGGGGGGTGGCGCGTGGGACAACGCCAAGAAGTACATCGAGGACGGTCACTATGGAGGCAAGGGCACCGAGACGCATGCGGCCGCCGTCACCGGCGATACGGTGGGGGACCCCAACAAGGACACCGCCGGACCCGCCATCAACCCCATGATCAAGGTGGTCAATATCATTGCCATCCTGATCGCCCCCATGGTCGCGGCGCACTCGCTCATCCAGTAAAAAGCTTGTTTAGCGTCGCGCTTCGTGAATACACTGTAGGCATGGACGAGTACATGCTGGAGATCAACGAATTGCGTCGCCGGATCGCCAAGCTCAAGTTCGAGCGCGCCTCGGTCACGATCATCGAGGAACTCGAAGCCCAGCTCCGAATCCTGCGATCGATCTACGACTCGACGACGGCGCTGTTCGCTGCCGGTCAGACGGACAGCCGCCTCCAGGCCAGCTTTCGTGATCGCCAGCTGGGCAGCTGGACCTTCGAGAACGTCTATTTCTATGTGTACGAGCAGGCGGTTGCCCTCGAGCCTGACGGCCATGACCTCGCCACCCTGATCTGGCGCCACGATTACGTGGCGCCGCTCCTCAACTCGGTCGCGGCGAAATAAAAAAAGGGCCCCCAGCGGGGGCCCTGTCGGCGGATCTATCTAGTTCGCGTGCGTGCTATGGCCGTGGCCATGCCCGTGCGAGGGCGGCGTCGTCGTATCCGCATCGGCCGCATCGGCCGTGTCGGTCGCATCCGGAGTCGCCGTCTCGACGGCATCGGTCTTCGCGGTCGACGGCAGCTGAGTCTTGCACCACGCATTGGCGCTACTCATCAGCTTGCCGTGATAGTTCTTCGACAGCTTCACCGAACCGGTCGTGGTGCCTTGCGGCGCCAGCGCGATGTTCCTGTTCTGCGCCAGGAACGACACGCATTCGCCGGCGTTGGTAAACGTCGGCAGCGTCAACGAGGTCGTGCCATTGAAGCCAATCAGCTTCAACGGGTTGGCAGCCGACCCCACGGTGATCGGCGTCGGCGTCACGGTAATGGTGTTGTTTGCGTTCGCGGCGGCATACGCACCGGCGGCGCCCAACGTGAGCGCGCCAGCAGCCAGACCGGCCGCAATCTTCACCTTCGATGTGAGTCGAAACATGCTTATTCAGGTCCTCCTTGAATGAATTCGATGACCTGCTTAGTAGAACGACCTGAACACGAGCCGCCGTATGGCGGGGTGGTCCCTTGTTACATCCGAACGGGCGTCATGTGACGGTTCAATGACGAGTTCGCTACCGGGGCCCCCGCTATCCTGAAACAGACCGTGCGTCCTGAGATCAAGCCTGAATTGGCCGCTCTCCCACAGCTCGCCTCGCCGGCGGCCGCCTGGCGCCGGCGGCTTTTGCTTCCCCTGGCCTTCACGGGGGGGCTGGCCAGCCTGGGGATCGAGTTTGCCGCGGCCCGGCTGCTGGCGCCCTTCTTCGGGCAATCGCTCTTTATCTGGGGAACGCTGATCGGGCTGATCTTGATTTACCTGACGATCGGCTACTACGCCGGTGGGCGGCTGGCCGATCGGCGACCTGATTCGCGTCTTCTGTTCCAGCTGACGGCCGCCGCGGCGCTGCTCACGGCCGCGATCCCGATCGTGTCGAGACCCATACTGTCCCTGGCCCAGAGCGGCTTCGCGCAGGTGTCCGTCGGCCTGGTGCTGGGCTCATTGATTTCCGTGATCGTGCTCTTTGCCGCGCCGGTGATCCTGCTCGGCATGGTGTCGCCGTTCGTGATCCGTCTCCGAATCCGGGAGCTGGAAACGGCGGGCAACGCGGCGGGTGCCGTCTATGCCCTGTCGACGCTGGGCAGCATCCTGGGGACCTTCGTGCCCGTCTTCTGGCTGATCCCCACCTATGGGACGCGGCCAACGATTTTTATCCTGGCCTTTCTGCTCGGCGTGATCTCGGCCGCCGGGCTTTACGAGCCCGGCCGGCGGCGGCTGTATTTACTCATTCCCGTATTGATCGTGATCATGGCCTTGCTGTCAGGGGGCGCCATTCGTGCCGCCACGTACGGGACGCGGGTCTTTGAGACTGAGTCGGCTTACAACTACATTCAGGTCGTCAAGTCCGGGACCGAGACCCAACTGCTGCTAGACGAAGGCTCGGCCGTGCACTCCATCTACGATCCGACCAGCCTCTACACGCACGGCTACTGGGACGACGTCCTGCTGGCACCCTACTTCGGATCCGGCCGGGTGCCGGGGCGCATCGCCCTGGTTGGGCTTGCCGGCGGAACCGTGGCTCGGCAGTTCACGGCCATCGATGGGCCGATTCCAATCGATGGGGTCGAGCTGGACCCGAAGATCGTCGACGTCGGCCGGCGCTACTTCCAGATGACGGAGCCGAACCTGCACGTCACCGTGGCCGATGGGCGCTACTGGATGGCGACCCAGGCGGGCCGCTACGACGTCATCCTGGTCGACGCCTACCGCCAGCCCTACATTCCGTTCTATCTCACGACCCGGGAGTTCTTCGAGAGCGCCAAGGCCCATCTCCAGCCCGACGGCGTGCTGGCGATCAACGTCGGGCGAACGCCCACGGACAACCGCCTCGTCGATGCGCTCAGCGGCACCCTCAACGCCGTCTTCCCAAAAGTCTTCACGATCGAGACCAATCTGCGCTTCACGAACACCGTGATCTATGCGACCTCCGGCCCGGCGACGGTCGACCAATTCCTGGCTCGGGCCCAGGCCGAGACCAACCCGAAGCTGCAGCCGATCATTACCGACGCGCTCGCGACCGGGAATATCCGGCGCGTCCCGGCGAACGGCATCGTCTTCACCGACGATCTGGCCCCCGTCGAGCGCTTAATCGACGACATCATCCTGAGTTACATCCGAAGCTCGCGGTAAACTGGGTAGCGATGGCTGTCACGCAACTGTCCGAAGCCGACGTCCTGGCGGTGCTCGCCCCGGTGAAAGATCCGGAGCTTGGACGCACCATGCTCGAGCTCAAGATGATCCAGGACGTGGTCGTCATCGACCCACAGACGATCGGCATGCGGGTCGTCCTGACCACCCCGGCTTGTCCCCTGAAGAACAAGATTCACGATGACATCGACGCGGCGCTGGCGACCCTGCCGGGCTCGCCCAAGGCCCAGATCAAGTGGGACGCCCAGGTCTCGCGGACCGGTGGCGTGCCGCAGAAACAGCAGGTCGAGGGCGTCAAAAATATCATTTCCGTCGGCGCCGGCAAGGGCGGCGTCGGCAAGTCGACCTGTGCCGTGAACATCGCCCTGGCGCTGTCCCAGCTCGGCGCCCGAGTCGGCGTCCTCGATGCTGATGTCTATGGTCCGAACGTTCCCATTCTTCTGGGCGCCGAGCACGAGAAGCCCTACGCCGATAACGAGAAGATCGTCCCGATCCAACGCTATGGTCTGAAGATTATTTCTATCGCGTTCTTCATCGAGGCCGATAAGCCCGCCATCTGGCGGGGGCCGATGCTCTCGGGGGCTGTCCGCCAATTTCTGTTCGACGTCAATTGGGGGGAATTGGATTATCTCGTGGTGGACCTGCCGCCCGGCACCGGTGATGTGCAGCTGACCATGTCCCAGAGCATTCCGATGACAGGCGCCGTCGTCGTTTCGACGCCGCAGGACGTCTCAACGGCCGACGTTGGACGCGCCATCCAGATGTTCAACACGCTGAAGGTCCCGAACTTGGGCTTGGTCGAGAACATGAGTTATTTCGTCTGCCCGCACTGCGGCGAACGCGATGACATTTTTGGCCATGGTGGCGCCAAGGCCCTGGCCGAGCGCATGAATATTCCGTTCCTTGGCGAGATTCCCCTGGATCGGCGCATCCGTGAGGGCGGTGGCCCGGGCGTGCCGCTCATGGTCCACGAGCCGGATTCGCCGCTGGCCGCGGTCTATCGCGACGTCGCGTCACACCTGGCGGCGCAGGTGAGCATCCGAAACTTCAAGCAGGCGAGCGTTATTCCGCTACGGACGATCTAGAGCTATAGTTCGTAGTCGTTGAGTTCACGACGGCGCCTGATTGCGGTCTGTGGTGAGTCAGACCCCCAGACGTCACTTGCGAATTTAGCCTTCGAGTTGGGCCGCGGCATTGCTGAGCGCGACGCCGTGCTGATTTGCGGCGGGCTCACCGGTGTGATGGAGCACGCGGCGCG
>Ga0070697_100005168_pt1 | contig 10028 bp, 8 predicted proteins | sample KBSK1501metaG_FD_65475 | JGI IMG/M metagenome (GOLD analysis project Ga0070697, IMG submission 65475) | Corn, switchgrass and miscanthus rhizosphere microbial communities from Kellogg Biological Station, Michigan, USA - KBS K1-50-1 metaG | ecosystem: Host-associated > Plants > Roots >... | reverse complement strand
ACCGAACCCGCCGTGTGCACCCGCAGCAGCGGCTTGCCCACCGCGCCCAGCGCGTCGGCCAGGTACAGCTCGGGCATCATCACGCCCTCGAACAGGTCGGGCGCCTTCCCGACCACGACCGCGTCGATGTCCGCCAGCGAGAGCCCTGCGTCCGCCACCGCGCGCTCGGCCGCCTCCCGGCACAGCCCCGCGATCGACACGTCGGTGCGCTTGGACCGGTGCCGGGTCTGCCCGACGCCCAGGACCGCCGCGGGCTGCTTCATGATGCCTCCCCGGACAGAACGCACACCAGGTTCTGCTGCAGCGCCGGGCCGCTGGTCGCGTGCCCGAGCGCGCGCCCGGCCCGGCCGGACATGACCGTCCGCGCCGCCAGCCCGATCCGGGCCAGCCCGGCGGCGAACATCGGGTTGCCGCACAGCGCGCCCCCCGACGGGTTGACCGCGACACCCTCGCCGAGCCCGAGCGCCTCCCGCAGCAAGAGCTCCTGGTGAGAAAACGGCGCGTGCAACTCCGCTACCTCAACGCCATCCGCCCCCGCCGCCCGGCCCGCGCCCGCCGCCGACGGCACCGCCAGCAGGTCCCGCGCCCCCAGCGAGCCCGAATCCACCTGGTGCGCGAACCCGCTGATCCAGGCAGGCCGCTCGCACAGCTCCCGCGCCCGCGCTGCCGACGCGATGATCACGACCGCGGCCCCGTCCCCGACCGGGGCGCAGTCGTGCGCCCGCAGCGGTTCGGCTAGGTAGGGCCGGGCCAGCAACTCCGCGGCCGCGACCGAACCCGACACCTGCGCGTCCGGGTTGGACATCGCCGCGGCCCGGCTGCGCGCGGCCACCTCGGCCATGTCCTTCTCGGTCCACCGCCCGGCCTCCAGGCCGAGCCGCGCCTGCAGCGCCGCGACCGACACCGAATCCGGCCACAGCGGGGCGAGCAGGTACGGGTCGAGCTGCAGCGCCAGCACGCGGCGCAGTTCCGCGCCCGACGACTTGCCGAACCCGTAGGCCAGCGCGATCTCCGCCTCGCCGGTGAGGACCTTCGCCCACGCCTCGTACAGCGCCCACGCGCCGTCCATCTCCACGTGCGATTCCATCGTCGGCGGCACCGCGCCGATGGCGTCCACCGCCGACACGAACGAGAACGCCCGCCCGGCCAGGTAGTCCGACGAGCCCGAGCACCAGAACCCGATATCGGATCTGGTCAGCCCGGTGGCGCCGAACACCTCGGCGAAGATCGGCACCAGCATCTCCACCCCGCTGGTGGTGGCGTCCTCGCGTACCCGGCACGGCGACTGCGCGAACCCGACAACCGCGACCTCCGAACTCACAGGCACCTCGCGTAGGTCTCGTACGCAGCGTCCGGCTCCCCGGTCGGCGCGAAGTGGCTGATGCTCCCCGATTCGCCCCACACGGCCCTGACCCGCATGCCCATCCGCACCTCGCTGGCGTCACAGCCCAGCACCAGGTGCTGGAACGCGATATCCGCCCCGTCCAGGAGCACGGCCGCGGCCACGTACGGGGGAGTAACCCGCTGCCCCGGGTACCCCACGTTCACGATGCAGAACGTGGTCACGGTCCCGCTCTCCGGCAGTTCCACCTCCTCGCTGGTGGGGACGCCGTCGGCGGGGCACGTGCCCCGCGGCGGCACGTACACGTGCCCGCACACCCCGCACCGCTGCCCGAGCAGCCGCCCTTCCGCCAGCCCGCGCAGGTAGGCGCTCTCCCCCGGGGAGGCGGTGTGCATGTAATGCAGCCGCACCGGCGTGATCGTCATACCCGGCGTTATCTCCCGCTTTTCCGCGGCCGCCGCGTCACCGTCGCCACCCGTGCCACCCGTGCCACCCGCGGGCCCGTCGCACGGCTCGAAGCAGGTGATGTCCCTGATGCTGCCCGCCGGGCGCGCGGTCCACCGGGGCCGGACCCGCAGCCCCGTCCGCATGGCCGCGGCCGAACCCGCGTCCACCGCGTGCAGCATCGCCGTGTCCGCGCCGTCCAGCCGGATCAGCGCCCAGGCGAACGGCTCCGCCAGCGGCTGGCCGGCCAGCGGCTCCGGCATCCACGACCAGCTGACGACGGTCCCCTCAGGGCCCACTTCAGTCAGCTCCCGGGGCGGGGAGGCTGTCATAGGGTCGTACTCGAACGGGGGCGCGTGCACCCGGCCGTCCGCGCCGCGCGCGCCGAGGATGCGCCGCTCCGCCAGGGCGGCCATGAACTGGCTCAGCACCGGCCCGAGCGAGCGCGTGTAGTCGAACTCGATCTCCAGCGGCGCCCGCAGCGGCGCGGTCGGGTGACTCACCCGCCGATTATAGAACGTGTTCTAGTTCACCGGCAGGGGCGGTGCCGTCCGCCTTGTGGGGTAGTAGAACGTGTTCTACATTAGGCCCCGTGACCGACCTAGGCTTGTGGGCCATCGCCGCCAATGATCCCGAACGGACGGCGGTAATCGAACCCCGTGGCACGACCATCAGCTACGCCGAGCTGGCCGCTCTGGCCGACCGCTACGGGCGCGGCCTGCAGGCACCGCGTCCTCAGGGGCTGGGGCTGCGTCCCGGCGACACCGTGGCCGGGATGCTGCCGAACAGCACCGAAGCGCTCGCCCTGTTCTTCGCCGCCGCGCAGACCGGGCTTTACGTGGTGCCGGTGAACTGGCATCTGACCGCGGCCGAGGTGGCCTACATCCTGGCCGACAGCGGCGCCAGGGCGTTCGTGGCTCACGAGAGGTTCGGCGAGGTCGCGGCCGAGGCGGGCGTGGGGGCGGGCATCGATCCGGCGGCCAGCTTCGCGGTGGGGAAGGTACCCGGCTTCACGCCGGTGTCCGCGCTCGGCGCCGGCGGCGAAGGGCGCCCGGACCCGCGTACGGCCGGCGCCCCGATGGTCTACACGTCCGGCACGTCGGGCCGGCCCAAGGGCGTGCGCCGCGCGCTGACCGGCGAGGACCCGGACAAGGTCCCGGCCGCGTCCGGCTGGTTCTTCGGGCTGTTCTCGCTCGCGCCCGGCGACGGGAACGTGCACCTGTGCTGCTCGCCGCTGTACCACACGGCGGTGCTGAACTTCGCGACGATCTCGATCCAGCTCGGTCACCCGGTCGTGCTGATGGACCGGTTCGAGCCCGAGCAGATGCTCCGGCTGATCCAGCGGCACCGGGTCACCCATACGCACATGGTGCCGACGCAGTTCCGCAGGCTGCTCGCCTTGCCGCAGGCCACCCGCGACCGCTACGACACCTCGTCCATGCGGGCCGCGATCCACAGCGCCGCGCCGTGCCCGCAGGACGTCAAGCGCAAGATGATCGACTGGTGGGGGCCGGTGGTGACCGAGTACTACGCGGCCAGCGAGGGCGGCGGGACCGGCATCACCGCGCAGGAGTGGCTCGCCCGTCCCGGATCGGTCGGCAAGCCCTGGCTGGGCAGTGAGGTGCGGGTGCTCGACGCCGAGGGCAACGACCTGCCGGCCGGCGAGCCCGGGTTGGTGTACATGCGCATGGGCACCTCGACCTTCGACTATCACAAGGACGCGGAGAAGACGCGCGCCTCGCGCGCCCGCGGCATGTTCACCGTGGGGGACATCGGCTACCTCGACGCGGACGGCTATCTCTACCTCTGCGACCGCAAGAGCGACATGATCATCTCTGGGGGCGTGAACATCTACCCGGCCGAGATCGAGGCCGAACTCTCCGGCCACCCGGCGGTCGACGACGTGGCCGTGTTCGGGATCCCGCACGACGAGTGGGGAGAGGAGATCAAGGCCGTGGTGCAGCCGGCGCCCGGTGCCGTCCCCGGTCCCGAGCTCACCGCGGACCTGCTCGCGTTCCTCAGCGGCCGGCTGGCCAGGTTCAAGCTGCCCAGGAGCATCGACTACGTGCCCGAGCTTCCGCGCGACCCGAACGGCAAGCTCTACAAGCGCCGCCTCCGCGACCCCCACTGGGCCGGCCGCGACCGCTCCATCTAACCCGCCCCCCAGCACCCGGCAGGCCGCGGCCTGAAACCGCTCACCAGCGCCCCAACCCGGACGAGCCCGCCAGTGCGTCCTCCGATAGCGAGGTCTGACTCCACGGTTTCTTGATCTGCGATTCGCAATCTGGGATATTGTGCGCGAGGCCGGGGTACGGCTCGTGCGGCGGTGACGCATGCGTGAGCGCGCTCCCTGACCCTAGGGCGCCCGGCCGATGGCCGGCTCCCGGGAAGACCGGCGCCGAGGCGAGGGGATCTGGCTGGTGACCTACGACGGTGACTGGCGGGAGACGTTCCGGCCGGACATCCCGAGCGTGGCGCGGATCTATGACTACCTGCTCGGCGGCAAGGACAACTACCCCGCCGACCGGGCGGTGGGCGAGTCGATGATCGCACAGCTGCCGAACGTGCGGCTGGCGGTGCAGTGGAACCGGGCCTTCCTCCGCCGGGTGGTCCGTTACCTGGTCGGTGAGGCCGGCATCCGGCAGATCATCGACATCGGCGCCGGGCTGCCCACCGCGGGCAACACGCACGAGGTCGCGCTGGCGACCTGCCCGCAGGCCCGGGTGGTCTACGTCGACCACGACCCGGTGGTGCTGGTGCACGCTCGCAGCATGCTGCATGGCGTCCCGGGCGCCGCGGTGATCGGGCGAGACATGCTCCAGCCGGACACGATCCTGGCCGACCCCGCGCTGCGCGAGCTGATCGACTTCAGCGAGCCCGTCGCCTTGTTGTTCCTGTCGATCCTGCACTTTGTCGCCGATGACGCCGATCCCGCGGGGATCATCGCCAGGCTGCTGGCCCCGTTCCCGGCCGGCAGCTACGTCGCGATATCCCACGCCACGCCGGATGAGATCCCCGAGGTCACCGACGTGGAGCGGGTTTTCGACGAGGCCACCACCCCGGCCCACGTCCGCAGCCGGGCCGAGATCAAGCGGCTGGTCGCGGGCATGGACATCCTCGAGCCGGGCCTGGCCTGGCCGCCGGAATGGCGGCCGGATCCCGGCGAGGAGATACCCGCCAACGCCGCCGAGTCGTACTACTGCGTGGTGGTCGCCCGCACCACCTGACCAGGGCTCCCCAGGGCGCCCGGAAGCTACTTCCCGCGAAACTCCGGCCGCCGCTTCTCGGCGAAGGCGCGCGGGCCCTCCCTGGCGTCCTCGCTGGCGAACACGGCCATACCCGCCTTGGCCTCGAGCGTGAACGCCTCGTTCTCCGCCATGCCCTCGGTCTCCCGGATGACCCGCAGGATCGCCCGCACGGCGACCGGCCCGTTGGCCGCGATCGCCGCCGCGATCTCCAGCGCCTTGCCGAGCGCCTGGCCGTCCGGCACGACGTGGCCGATGAGCCCGATGGACAGCGCCTCGGCCGCGGTGATGTGCCGCCCGGTGAGCAGCAGGTCGGCGGCCACCGTGTACGGGATCTGGCGGGGCAGCCGGACCGCCGAACCGCCCAGCGGGAATAGCCCCCAGCGGGCTTCCGAGATGCCGAAGCGCGCGCTCGCCCCGGCCACCCTGATGTCACACGCCTGCAGGATCTCGGTGCCGCCCGCGATCGCCGGTCCCTCCACCGCGGCGATCAGCGGCTTGCTCAGCCGCCGCCCCTTGAGCAGCGGCTCGATCACCGACAGGTCCAGCTCACCCATCCGGGCGCCCGGATGGTCACTGGTCATCGCCTTGAGGTCCGCCCCGGCGCAGAACGCGCCGCCCGCCCCGGTCAGCACGCACACCCGGATGCCGGGATCGCCGTCCACCGTGTCCCAGGCCTGCCGCATCAGCGCCATCATCGGCGCGCTCAGCGCGTTACGCGCCTCCGGCCGGTTCATCGTGACGATCAGCACGTGCCCCCGGCGCTCGATGAGCGCGTGCGGCTCCTCCTCAGGCTCCATGCCTAACGCTCCTCATTCAGCCGCGCCTAAAGGCTTGCCCAGAACAGTAACACGTTCTAGTTTCTAGCCATGGCACTGAACATGGCCGACCTGTTCGAGCATGCCGTCGACACCTTCCCGGATCGGGTCGCGCTGATCTGCGGCGACCGCCAGGTCACGTACCGCGAGCTCGAAGACGAGGCAAACCGGCTCGCCCACCACCTGGCCGCCCAGGGGGTCGGTCGCGGTGACCATGTCGGCCTCTACGCCCGCAACTCCGTCGAGACCGTGGAAACGCTGCTCGCCACCATCAAGCTCCGTGCCGCTTCCATCAATATCAACTACCGGTACCTGCGCGACGAACTGGCGTATCACCTGCGGGACGCCGACTTGTCCGCCCTCGTCTACGACCAGGACCTGGCTCCGGTCGTGAACGCCGTCGTGCCCCCAGGATTGCCCCGCGTAGCGATAGGCGCGGACTTCGGCGAGGCCCTATCGTTCGACAAGGCGCTGTCGGACGCGTCAGGAGCACGTGACTTCTCCCCGCGCAGCCCTGACGACATCTTCATCATCTACACCGGGGGCACCACCGGGCACCCGAAGGGCGTCATGTGGCGCCACGAGGACATCTGGCGCACGCTCGGCGGCGGCATCGACTTCATCACCGGCGAGCCGCTGGAAGACGAGTGGGCGCAGTCCCGCCAGGGCACCGAGGGCGATGGCATGGTCCGCATGGCCCCCGCGCCGCTCATCCACGGCGCCGCCATGGTGGCCACGCTGGGATGCCTGTTCGGCGGGGACAAAGCCGTGATCATGCCGAAGTTCGATCCGGACGCGATCTGGGCCGCGGTGCAGCGGCACAAGGTCAACGTGCTGTCGGTCATCGGCGACGCGATGGCCAGGCCGTTGATGGAGGCGCTGGCCGCTGGGGCCTACGACACGTCCTCACTGGTCTCCTTCAACTCCACGGCCGCGCTGTTCTCGCCCGCGGTCAAGGATGCGTGCATGAAGGCACTGCCCACCGTGTTCATCAGCGAGGCGATCGGCTCGACCGAAACCGGCTTCGCGGGCATCGCGTTCGTCAGCGCGGATGACGAGCACCGGGGTGGTCCCACGGTCGCCGCCGGCCCGGACGTCATCGTGCTGGGCGACGACAACAAACCGGTCGGTCCCGGCCAAGTCGGCCGGCTGGCCCGGGGCGGGCACGTGCCGCTCGGCTACTACAACGACCCGGTCAAGACCGCGGCCATGTTCGCCGTGGTGGACGGGAAGCGCTACGCCATCCCCGGGGACCTGGCGCGGGTCGAGGAGGACGGCTCCGTTACCCTGCTCGGCCGCGGCAACACCTGCGTGAACAGCGGCGGGGAGAAGGTCTTCCCCGAGGAGGTGGAGGGCGCCCTGAAATCCCATCCCGACGTGTTCGACGCGCTGGTCATCGGCGTACCCGACGACCTGCTCGGCCAGCGGGTGGCGGCACTGGTGCAACCCCGGCCAGGCGCGGCACCCGACCTCACCGCGCTCCAGGAGCACGTCCGCGGCCACATTGCCGGCTACAAGGTCCCACGTAGCATCTGGCTGGCCGAGCAGATCAGGCGCACGGTATCAGGCAAGGCCGACTACACCTGGGCGCGAGAGTACGCCGGCGCCCACGAGCCCGCGCTGGATACCCGCCGGTGAGCGGCCCCGTGAAAACCCCCCTCTGCGACCTGCTCGGCATCGAGCACCCCATCGTCGGATTCACCCCGTCCGAGCACGTCGCCGCCGCGGTCAGCCGGGCCGGCGGCCTCGGCGTGCTGGGCTGCGTCCGGTTCAACGACCCCGCCGAGCTGGACACGGTCCTGACCTGGATGGACGGGAACACCGACGGCCGACCGTACGGCATCGACGTGGTCATGCCGGCCCGGGTCCCGGCCGAGGGCGCGGCGGAAGACCTCAGCCAGCTGATCCCGCAGCCGCACAGGGACTTCGTCGAGCAGACGCTGCTCAGGCTCGGGGTACCGCCGCTGCCGGACGGCGCCCAGGCCGCCGACGGCGTGCTCGGCTGGCTGCACTCGGTGGCACGCAAGCACGTCGAGGTCGCGCTGGGCCATCCCGCCCGGCTGATCGCGAACGCGCTCGGCTCGCCGCCGCCCGACGTCATCGCCAGCGCGCACGAGCGCGGCATGCTGGTCGCCGCGCTGGCCGGGAAGGCGGAGCACGCCCGCAGGCAGGTCGCCAACGGCGTGGACATCGTGGTCGCCCAGGGCTACGAGGCGGGCGGGCACACCGGCGAGATCGCCACCATGGTCCTCGTCCCGGAGGTCGTCGACGCGGTCGGCGAACAAACGCCGGTGCTCGCCGCGGGCGGGATCGGCTGCGGCCGCCAGGTCGCGGCGGCGCTCGCCCTCGGCGCGGTCGGTGCCTGGATGGGCTCAGCCTGGCTGGTCACCCGGGAGTACCAGCAGCTGTCCGCGGCGCCCGCGGTCCAGCAGGCGCTGCTCGCCGCCACAAGCTCGGACACCACCAGGTCGAGGATCTACAGCGGCAAGCCCGCCCGGCTGCTCAAGAACAAGTGGACCGACGCCTGGGAGCAAGCGGGCGCACCCGAGCCGCTCCGCATGCCGCTACAGAACCTGCTGGTCAGCGAGGCACACCAGCGCCTGATGCGGTCCGGACAGCCCGACGTGGTACCGATGCCGGCCGGGCAGATCGTCGGCCGGATGGCCGAGATCCGGCCGGTCGCCGACGTGATGGCCGAACTCATCCAGGAAACCGCCGAGGTCCTCGACCGCCTGCACCACCTCCGATGACATGGCTGCGATGATGGCCCGATGAGGATCAGCGTCTCGGCCGGCTACTGGTCAGCCGGCCCGCCCCCCGGCGCCGCCGACCTGTTCGAGGCGGCCGAACGCATCGGGATCGACCAGATCTGGACGGCGGAAGCCTACGGCAGCGACGCGTGGACCCCGCTGGCCTGGTGGGGCTCGCGTACCTCGCGGATCAAGCTCGGCACCGCGGTCTCCCAGCTGTCCGCCCGGCCGCCGGTCACCCTGGCCATGACCGCGATGACCATGGACCACCTCACCCAGGGCCGGGTGCTGCTCGGCATCGGTACCAGCAACCCCCAGGTGGTGGAGGGCTGGTATGGCCAGCCGTACCCCAGGCCGCTGGAGCGCACCAGGGAGTACATCGACATCGTCCGCCAGGTCATCGCGCGCCGCGAGCCAGTGACCTACGACGGGAAGCACTACCAGCTCCCGCTCCAGACAGGCACCGGACTCGGCAAGCCGCTGCGCTCGATCCTGCACCCGTTCCGCGCCGAGATCCCGGTCTACCTGGGCGCGGAGGGACCGAAGAACGTGGCCCTGGCGGCCGAGATCGCCGACGGCTGGAACGTCATCTTCTTCTCGCCCGCGATGAACGACTTCTACGCCGCCGCCCTGGCCGAGGGCTTCGCCCGCCCCGGCGCGCGGCAAACCAGTGCCACGTTCGACGTAGTGGGCGGACCGATGGCCATCATCGTCGACGATGACACCGAACGGGCGGCGGATCTCGTCCGCCCGACCCTGGCTCTTTACATTGGCGGGATGGGCGCGCGGGGTGTCAACTTCCACCACGAGGTATTCGTCCGGATGGGCTACGAGGCCGAAGCCCGCACCATCCAGGACTTCTACCTGGCCGGGGACTCCAAGAGCGCGATCGCGGCCGTTCCGACCAAGCTGGTCGAGGACGTGGCCCTGGTCGGCCCCTGGGCCAAGATCACCGACGAGATCCAGCGCTGGAAGCAGACCGTCCTGACCACGTTCTCGGTGAACTGCGACCCGGCCCACCTGGAAAGGGTCGCCGACCTGGTCCGTTCTTAGGGCTTGCGCGCCACGCCGCACCACATCGAGGAGGGCATGGCGGCCAGGTAGTCGCTGTCCGGACGCCACTTGGCCACCGGGACCACACCCGGTTCGACTAGGTCCAGGCCCGCGAAGAACTGGGTGGTCCCGGCCTCGTCCCGGAGCGTGGCCGGGTCGGTGACCCTCTCGTTGTACCGCTTGATCGACTCACCCCGGTTGGGGTTGAAGTCGTCGGTCGGGTGCGAGACCACCAGGTAACTGCCCGGCGGCAGCCCGGCGACCAGGCGGGACACCAGCCCGGCCGGGTCCTCCTCGTCGGGGATGAACTGCAGGATCGCCAGCAGCATGAGGGCCACCGGCTGGCCGAGGTCCAGCGTCCGGGCCGCCCCGGCCA